>Ga0335085_10000274_pt1 | contig 158708 bp, 125 predicted proteins | sample Lox_Sample_45_FD_206712 | JGI IMG/M metagenome (GOLD analysis project Ga0335085, IMG submission 206712) | Soil microbial communities from Loxahatchee National Wildlife Refuge, Florida, United States - Lox_Sample_4.5 | ecosystem: Environmental > Terrestrial > Soil > Wetlands | place: USA... | reverse complement strand
GGCCCCGCGCACGATGATCCTCCTCGACCAAGATTTGGACGCTGCCAAACGCCCGCGCTCCAAAGCGGCTGCAGCCTCTACTGTCTGGCGCCGCAGCCCACTCCCCTGGTCCGAGCGCCTGCCTACCTCAGCGACACTCAGGCGCTTTCTCTCCGACGCTCAATCTGCCGTCCGCCTCCGCGGCCAGGTCACCGTCTTGCTCACGACTGACGCCGCCCTGCGCAACCTTAACCGCCGCTTCCGCCGCAAGAACAATCCCACTGATGTGCTTTCCTTCCCTTCAGCGATCCCCGGCCCCGAAAAAACCGCGGGCGACCTCGCCATCAGCGTCGAAACCGCGCGCCGCCAAGCCAATGAGCACGGCCACGCGCTCACCTGCGAATTGAAAATCCTTATTCTGCACGGCCTGCTCCATCTCGCCGGGTACGACCACGAATCCGACTCCGGCCAGATGCGCCGCCGCGAACGCAAATTGCGAACCGAATTGAGATTGCCAGAAGGGTTGACTGAGCGTGTCGAGAGCAGGTCTTCGACTCAGTGGGGCATCAAGCCAGCACGGGGATGCAAACCAGCCCGGAGGCCTCAGCCATGAGCCCCCTCTCCATTTCGCTGATCGCGTTCCTCATTGTGGTCGAGGTGCTCGCCTCGTATATCACGCGCGTTTACGCCGACGTTGGCAAGATCCTGTCGCGCGAAGTGCAGGAAAATCTCGACGCCTGGCAGGAGTTCGTGGAACCGCATCTCGGGCTGAGCCGCGAGCATGCCTCTCTCTGCGCGGTGCTGGTGCGGCAATTGGCGCTCGGTCTGCTCGCGCTTGAATTCGGCGCGCTGCTCTTCGATCGCGGGGCGCATTCCGGCCCACCTGCTGCTGCCGAAATCGCGCAGGCCGTGCTCGCCGTTCTTCTGGTGGTGGTCTTCGCCAACCGCGTCTTTCCAGCGCTGCTCTTCAACCGCACGCGGGGTCTCTGGGTGCGGAGGATTGTCTGGCCGGTACAGATCTTGCTCTGGATGATGACGCCGCTATCTGTCATCATCCGCTTCTTTGATTCGGTGGCGGCCCTTGCCGAGGCGCCCTCCGGCCCTGAAGCCGAGCCTGTTCCCGGCGTCGAGGCCCTTATCGAGGCAGGCGAAGAAGAAGGTATCCTCGAGCAGAGCGACCGCGAACTGGTCCGCTCGGCCGTAGAATTCGGCGACAAACTCGTCCGCGAGGTTATGACCCCGCGCCCCGAGGTTTTCGCCGTACCTGGAACCATCACGCTCGAGCGCTTTCTCGAACGCCTCAGCCAGCACAACTACTCCCGTGTCCCCGTCTACTCGGGCACGCTCGACAACATCACCGGCCTGGCCTTCGCGCACGACCTGCTACAAATCGCTGACGACGAGGCCCGCACCCGCACCGTCGCCACGATCCAGCGCCCCGCCGCTTTCGTTCCTGAGACCAAGCGCGGCTATGAGCTTCTGCGCGAAATGCAGCGCGAAAAGCAGCACATGCGCATCGTCATCGACGAGTACGGCGCTGTCGCCGGCCTGGTCACCATCGAAGATCTCCTCGAGCAGATCGTGGGCAACATCCATGACGAGCATGAGACCGATTCACCCACGGAAGAACCGCAACGCGAGCCTTCCGGCTCATGGCTCGTCCCCGGCAGCTTTCCTGCCGATCATCTTGTCGACCTTCTCGGCGAACCTGCCGATCTCGATGAATCCTACGAAGCCACCACCGTCGGCGGCCTCGTCAGCGAAATTGCCGGCCGCATCCCCAAAGCCGGCGAGCTCATCCAGCTTGAGCCCCACGGATTGCGCGTCGAAATCGTAGCCTCCACTGGCCGCCGCATCGAGCGCCTCCGCCTCTTCCCGCCCACCGCTCGCCTGCCCTTCCCGAAGGAAACGTAAGTCGAACGCGCCAGTTCTGCGTAAATGCTGCGATGATTGAAGCTGCTTTGAAGGGGCACGACTTTAGTCGTGCCGGAATAAGGCCTCAACGTCTTGTGGGCTTCAGCCCCTGAGGCAAGACCTTCGATCGTGTATGATCATCGCCGATTGAATTGGTGAAGACAAACACAATGAGAGTCAACCTCACTCGCCGCGAATTCGTTCGCGCATCCGCTGGCGTTGCCGCACTGACTGCCGCACCGCACGCAATCCTCGCTAGCGTGGAATCTTCTGCCCACCGCATTCACATCTGGGAAAAGCAGGAAATCCAGCTCACCTCCGCGCACACCTTCCCCAACCCCTACTCCGACGTCACTGTCTGGATCGACCTTACCGGCCCTGGCTTCAACAAGCGCGTCTACGGCTTCTGGAATGGCGGCAACGAGTTTTGCATCCGCCTTGTTGCAACCGCACCCGGTTCATGGCACTGGCGCAGCGGATCAGAGCCCGCCGACTCAGGCCTCGCCGGAAAATCCGGCGCATTCGAAGCCGTCGAATGGAGCGATGCAGAAAAGCAGGCTAACCCGCTCCGCCGCGGATTCCTGCAGCCCACACCCAACAACCACGCTCTGCAAACCGCTGACGGCACGCCCTTCTTTGTCATCGGCGACACATGGTACGCCGCCGGCACCGATCGCTTTCGCTGGTATGACGACGATCATGAGCGCCCCATCGGCCCCACCGCCGGCTTCAAAGACTACGTCCGCTTCCGAAAGGCACAGGGCTACAACTGGATCAATATGATCGCCACCTTTCCCAACTGGGAAACCGACGGCCTGCCCTGGCACATCATGATGAACGATGCCGGCCACACCACCGTCCGCTCAGCATGGATCGACTTCGACACCGGCAGCGCCAAGAATATGGACAACGAAGGCGGCCGGCCCTTTCTCTTCCCCGGCCGTGTTCCCGGTTACGAAAACGTCTTCCCCGACGTCGACCGCCTCAATCCTGAATACTTCAAAGCCATCGACCGCAAGATCGACTACCTCAATGCCAATGGCTTCGTCCCCTTTATTGAAGTCTCGCGTCGCGACGCCAGCGAGCTATGGAAGAAGTACTATGCGTGGCCGGAGTCATACGCTCGTTTCATCCAATACGTCTGGTCGCGCTACCAGGCCAACAACACCGTCTTAAGTCCCATCCATCTCGACATCATCCAGGAGAGCATCACGGTCCCTGATTTCCTCCAGGCCATCGATCTCGTTCTCAAAAAATACGGCCCGCCACCCTTCGGCACGCTGCTCTCGGCCAATTCGAATCCTTCGACGCTCGTCAACTGGGGCGAGAATTCCTGGGTTACGCTTCACCAGATGGGCAACAAGCGCGAGCACGAATACTATTGGTACCTCACTGAAATCTACCGCGACGCCCATCCGCGTCCCGCGCTCAATGGCGAGCCTTACTACGCCGGCTACTTTGACGCGCGCGGCCAGAACGGTGGTTACAAATACGGCGCCAAGGGAGGCACCGAGCGCGACGACCAGTTCGTGCGCTCCTCCATGTACGGCAGTTTTCTTTCGGGAGGCCTCGCGGGCCACGTCTACGGAGCCGAAGGCATCTGGGGCGCCGACATCGAGCCAACCGCTCCCACAAAAATGTGGGACGCCTTTCAGTGGGCCTCCGGCGCGCAGATGCAGCACCTGCGCACCTTCTCCATCTCGATCGGTAAGCGTTACCAGGACCTTGTCCCCGATCGCGGCTTCGTCGTGCCTAACTCAACTCCTGAGTTCAAGGGCTATGAAGGCTGGTCCTACGCCGCGCGCACGCCCGATCAAAACGTCTTCCTTGTCTATTTCGAAAAGGGCTGCCCCAAAAGCCTTGTCCGCGGCGCGCGTGTCACTAGCCTCTACCGTGCTCGTTGGTTCGACCCCCGCCTGGGACGCTGGTCCGATGCAGGAATTGGCGTGCTCACCGCCAACAACATCGGTGAAATCGACCTGCCCGATTTTCCTTCCGAATTGGACTGGGGCCTCAGCCTCGTCTATCACGGCCCCGCGCCGACGCCAAGCCACTTCTAGGGTGCGGTTCGAGGCTCGGGATGAGCTAGCTTCCACGCTCTCCACTGTTCCGCCGTTATCTCCCACATCTCCGACGGCAGCCGCCCGCACACGTAGTCTTTCTCGGCGGTGCCCACCAACCGCATTCCCTGCTTCTCAGAGATTCGGCTCGAACTGCGATTTGCGGCTGCTTTCGACACCCGCAGCACCGGAAAGCCCAATGCCTCAAACCAGAAGTCGTTGACCCAAAGGCACGTTTCGCTCATCAGCCCTTGCCCCTGCCACTGCAGTCCCAGCCAGAATCCGCGATGATCTTGCTCGCCCGAGCGCAGATTGATGCATCCAATAATCTGCTTTGGCTCGCTCTTCAGCCGCAGCGTCCAGTACCATCCTTCGCCACGTTCCATTTGCGGTAGCGCAATTTCCTCGCAAAAATGCCGCGCGCCATCTGCCGGATATGGCCACGGCACGACATTGCGCAAGTAGCGCACAATTTCCCAGTGCGGAAATAGCACCTGAATCTGCGCCGCATCGTCTATCTCCAACGGCTCCAGGACCAGCCGCTTCGTCTCGCCCGATGCCATCATGCGCCGATCATACCAACTTCTCGATTGCCCAACGATCGGTTGCATGTCCCCATCCTTGCCGGTTTTTTTGGTCTTCCGGCAAGGGTGAGATCCACGCTCCTCGTGCCTGCCTTCGTTGCGCGCGAACTCAAAACCCCTTCCGGCTCTGCGCGCGAATCTTGTTGATCTCCGCCGCCGGAATATGCAGGAACTTGAGAAATTCCTCGTGTTCCTGCGGCGCCGACCGTTCGAACTCCGTGTGCCAGCGGTGCATCTGCTCGTCGCTCAAACCGCAACCCTTCATAATCGCAACCCACTTCTCTTTCGTGATCATTTGTCCTCTCTTCAGACCTCTATGGCTCAGCAACTTCAAAATCGCCGCCTGGTGTTCGCGCAGTGTCCTGATCTCACCATCCATTTCCATCAGCCGCCGTCGAAGCACGCTTGCCGCGTCGCCGGCCGGTCGATCCAGAATGGCGCGAATGTCCGCAAGCTTAAGGCCCGCATCGCGATAGGCGCGGATCTCGAGCAGACGCTCCAGATCCTTCTCGCCATACCGGCGATAGTTTCCCCGGCTGCGTTCCGGAGCACGCATCAGTCCAATCGATTCGTAGTACAACAGCGCAGTCCGGCTCAATCCTGCACGCAGGGCGAATTTGCTTACCGTCCACATCGTCTATACCCACTCTCAACCCTATAGTTATAGACAGGTCAAGCAATTCTCTCAAAAATTGTCTGAGGAAGTACCGCGCCGCCATGCTCCAGCCATCGCTCTCTTCTCTCTTCTCTCTTTTCCCTTTTCTCTGACCCCTGACCCCTGACCCCTGACCCCTGACCCCTGAACAAATTACACTCAATCTGGAGCCGTATCACACGTGAAATCAGGATTCGTCGCCATTCTCGGCCGTCCCAATGTGGGCAAGAGTACCCTGCTCAATGCCCTCGCCGGCCAGAAGGTCGCGATTGTTACGGCTAAACCGCAGACCACGCGCAACCGCATTGCCGGCGTCGTCGAAGTCCCCGCACGTAAAGGGGTCCACCCCGCAGCGCAGATCGTCTTCGTCGACACCCCCGGCGTGCACAAGCCCGCCTCCCAACTCGATCGCCGCATGCTGCACGAGGTTCACGAAGCTCTCGAATCGCGCGATCTCGTCCTCGTCTTAGTCGATGTCACGCGCAAAATTCAATTGGCAACATCCAACGACCGTCTTCCGCAAGACGACTCCCCCGGAGGGGGATCCGAGAATAGCCCAGGGTGCGCCCTGAGCGGAGCGAAGGGGAAACCTTGGGGAGGCGCACAAAAAACAATTCGGCCGCCCCATAGGGCCGGCACAAAACTCTCCGATTCCGAGGACGAATTCCTCTTCTCGCTGATCCGCAAGCTCGACTGCCCCGTCTTCCTGGTTCTCACCAAAATCGATCTCGTCCGCAAGGACCAGCTTCTCCCGCTGATCGAATCGCTTACGCGCCAGTTCAGTTTCGCTCAGGTCATTCCCATCAGCGCGCTCAAACGCGACGGTCTCAATGTGCTCCTTCGCAAAATCGTCGAGGTCCTGCCCACCGGTGAGCGCTACTATCCCAAAGATCAATACACAGATCAGCCGCTGCGCTTCATGGTCGCCGAGCTTATACGGGAAAGCATTCTGATCGAAACCGGAGAAGAGGTCCCCTACGCCTCCGCAGTCGTCATCGAACAGTTCGAAGAGCCGCAAGGTGAGCCGCGCCCAGGGAAAAAGCCTCTCACAAGAATCGCCGCCGCTATTTATTGCGAACGGGAAGGCCAAAAGGCCATTCTCATCGGAAAGCGCGGAACTAAGCTAAAAGCCATCGGCTCCGGTGCGCGCCGCAAAATCGAGTCTCTGCTCGGGGCTCATGTCTATCTTGAGCTGCACATCATCGTTGAGCCCAGCTGGCGCGAATCCCGCACCTTTGTCGAGTCCCTCGACTGGCGCAACCAACTCGAGCAGCTTGCCCAGAAGCAGACTGACAAAATGGAATGAACTCCGGACCGCCCTCTACTCCTGGAAACTCAAGAGCAGATTTTGTACGCCTTGCTGGCCGGTGTCGAGTCGTTTCGCCAGCGCGCCGTACCCGGCGTCGGGAAAGGTTATTTCCGCGCGCAGGAGTGTGGGCACAATTGTGTCGGCGTGGAATCCGCTGATCTGCTTGTAGTCCCACTTTTTCTGTCCCGCGGCATAGGGCACAAGAAAGTCGAGGGCGCCCTGAATCGAGCGGCCATCGGCCGATCTGTAGTGCCACAGATCAACATCGGCTGCTCGCGTCCCCAGTGTTGCCAGCTGGCACAAACCATCGAGGTTACCATTGCTGTAACCCCACGCATTGGTGCGCGCCAGTTCCAGCGGTTGCCGGCCGTCCGGCTCAATCTGCACGGCAATGCGCCGCGTCTTCACCCGTTCCAGCGTATCCTTGGCAAGCTGCATGTCTCCCAGAAAGAGGGCAATGTCTGTCACCTGCAAGTCGTACCAGGTGCCGTGATTATTCTTTGCCGCATTTTCGGCTTTGCCTTTGTCGCTGGTGCGCATCCAGTTCAGGTAGTTTGCCAGCCACTGCTCGATCCCTTCTTGATCGGCCGCGGTCCACGCCTTCGAACCTGCCAGCAGCCCCACTGCGTCCGTCACCGCCACCAGCACGCGCGACTCGATGATCCCAATACCCCGGCCCGTGTTGATGCCAGGAATGCCCTGCCCGAACTCAAGGTTAGGATTCATCTTTGTCGCAGGATCGAGAAACCAGGTGCGTAATAGAAGCGCAGATCGCTCGGCGTATTCCGCCTTGCGCGTGAAATAGTATGCCAGCGCCAGTGCGCGGGCATCCTCGCCCATGCGCCCAAACTCGTCGTGATCGGTGATTTTTCTGATCTCAGGATTCCGCTCTCCGTCACGTCGAATGTACGGCAGCCCGTTCGGTTTGCTGGGATCAGGCCAGAAATAGGGCGCGTGGCTCATGTAATCATGCTTGTCTCCGCTGGGAGGCGTCACCGCTTTGTCCATCACCGAGAACGGCCCCTCCTTCATCGCCCGGTCTGCCTCGCCTTCGGCAGCTTGCACAATCGCAATCCGGCTTTGATCGTGCTCGTCGGCCGAGCGTATGCGAGCAAGCTCTGACGCGTTCAGAAGAAATACTCGAGGCGGCTTTACGCTTCCCTCTTGCGCTGTGCCAGGCGAACAGAAACACGGCGGAACAGGATGAGCCATCAAGAATAGGAAGGCGCAGGTTGCTTTCCATCGCGGGAAGGCCAACATGATTCAGCTCCAATGGATTCGCAATTTCGGTAGTTCTGTTGACTATTCGCTGCGTTCGCCTGACGGCCGCAGCAATCAGGATCTCACTCGCCTTAAGGTGCGTTCGAGCCTTTCACGCCTCATTCGGCCATTTCACGCCTTCACGGTCACAAACGCCGGCGCAATCCCCTCGCTCGTCACTCCGGCATCTGTCGCGCCGCCGTTGCGCCGCAGGCTGATTCTTGCCCGCCCGTTATAAAGCTGCACTACCCGCGACCCCGTCGACGTCCCCACGTTGTCAATCAGACATCCGCAGCCCGCCACCGAAAAGCGCACCACGTTCTTAGCATCCAGGCATAGCACTCCTTTTTCGTCGAACAGAGTGGCCTCAATAGTCGCCGTCTCCGCGTCGCGCGCAACCTCCGCCAGCTTTAGCCGGACCGGCTTTCCCCACATCGCCGTCTGGTACTCAAACTCGATCTCATCGCTTACGCTTGCGCCATTCTTGTTCGCCACCACGCGTAAATGATTCTTTCCCGGCTTGAATTGCACCATCCACCGCAACCCCGCCGCTGGAAAGTCCTGGCTGTTCCGCTCCCTCGTTCCTGCCGACTCGTCGTTCAAGAATAGCTCCGCGGCCGTGCAGTTCGAATACACCTTCACAATCCGGGGTTCCCCTTCAGCACCCCAGCGCACAGGCCATGTATGTCCGTAAATGTGCGCCATCGGTTCCTCGCTCCAATACGACTGGAAGACGAAGTATCCCTCCTTCTTCGTCATATCGCGTTCCAGCACGCCCTTCTGGTTCACGCGCGGCACGGGATTCTCCACCCGCAGCGGCGTCGTGAAATCCTTGAATGCCCATTGCGCCGATCCCGTCAGCCACGGCAGCGTCTCCTGCACTTTCAAATACCAATCGAACAAATCGCAGGCATACGTCTCTGACCAGTCTCCATCGCGCGAGATATGCGGGCCGCCCTTTGCCGGCAGGTCGTCCGGGCCCGCCTTATCGGAGCCTGCACCAGCAGGAATTGCCGCCGTCGCAGCTTCGGGCGCTTCCGAGTGCCGGCGCGCGTGGCTGTCGGCGCCCCACTCGATGTTGATGAAGTGCTTTACCCGTTCCCGTTCCTTCTTCAACACGTCCTCATACTGGGTGTATACGCCGCTATACCAGCCTGCCCAGATCGAAGGGGAATATACATCAGGAATGTCCCGCGCAAAATCGCAGCGCCTCAGCGACGTGTACCGCGACGGATCCATAGCATGAGCCAGTTCATTCATCTCCTGCATAAACGCGCGAATTGCCGGCTGATCCACTGCCGGATACTCGCCTGGCCAATCATCCTCGTTCCCCAAACCCCACATCAGCACGCTGGCATGATTAAAGTGCTGGTCGATCATGTTGGCCAGCATCGAGCGCGTGTGCTCCTTCCATTTTTCATCGCCGACTCCGGAACGGCACCACGGCGCTTCCTCCCACACCAGCAGGCCAAGCTCATCACACATATCCAGCACCATCCGCGCCTGCTGATAGTGCCCCAGCCTGATGAAGTTCGCGCCCATCGCCTTGGCCAGTTCCATCTCGGTGCGGATCAGGTTATCTGGCTCTGCCGCTGCAAATCCGGCATGATCCATGTGCCGCTGCGTCCCTTTGAGCAGCAGCCTGTCTCCGTTCAGTTTGAACGGGCCGTGTTCAACAAATTCCGCATGCTTGGTCCCGAATCGCTCTTTCACAGCGCTCTCACCATGCGGCGTCACCAGCTTTACGCTGCATGAATATAAATGGGGATTGGCCGGCGACCACGCCGAGGGCGATGCAATGCTACACGACGCAATCTCAGTCTCGTCGTCCCAAGCGGCAAGTGATTTCTCACAGCGGCTCACTGTTTTTCCCGCCGCGTCTGTGATCTCAATGGTCACTTTGGTGTTGCCGGAGAATTTCACCGGGTTGTAGAGCCGCGCCTTCACGCTTATCGTCGCTGCGCTGCCTGGAACCCACTCCGACCTGATATGCACCGCTTCCAACGAAACCGCCGGCACATACGCGAGGTGAACGTGCCGGTAAAGTCCCCCATATAAGCTGAAGTCGCTCAAATCCGATGGCGGGCGTTCCAGGTTTTCCGAGTTGTCGCACAAAACTGCAATTGGCACGCTGCCTGAATTTGCATTGCCTGCGGCAGCGGCGATCGCCTCGGTTACATCGAAAACAAACTCATCGTATCCGCCTACATGCGACCCCACAAGCGTTGTGGCAACGTATACATGTGTCGCCTGACCCGCCCCCTCGAAGTAAAGCAGCGTGCGTCCTTCCTTTAGAGGATTGGCGATGGCTAGATGCGTCCGGTACCACCCGTGCCCTCGGTAGTAGGGTGTGTCGGGATCGCAGGCATCATAGTGATTGAAACAGTGCGGCAGAGATACCTTTTCCCACACCGCGATCTCGTCGCCGCGCCATACCTCCCAAGGCCCGTCTAAGGCTCCGCGGTAGTACTCCCACCCCGTATCGAGCCGTTGCGACGCCGAATTGGCTTCCGCATTCGCAAGTACCGGCCGCACGATCGAGGCCCGCAGTCGTGCGCCGCACTGTGCCGCCGCTGCGGCCGCGGCAATCGCCTTCAAAAAGCGACGGCGCGAAAAAAATTGAGAAGAATGCTTCATGAATTCTACTGAATCTCCATGTGGCGCCCTCGCACACCGTCTCCCGCGGCGGGGAGCACCTCCGTCGCAGTTAGCGACTCCTTGCCCGTTGGAGTCCCGCCGTGTGCTTTCCCTGCCTGGAAGTTTCTGGATTACGTCCCAGGAATTGAGCGAAAGATCGCGCGTTTGGAGAAGCTTCTCTTATGCCGGTCGTTCTACCGGGCGGTGGCCGGGCTTGACAAGTGACTCACGGTTTGTCCCCACCGTGAGTACTCCATCTAGCTTTAGATTCTTCGCTTTGTGCTGCCACCAACGACGGTGTCAAACGGTCCGCTCCAACGAAATTGTGCACCGTGTTTTCAGCTGAATTTTAAAATTGGGCTCGTACGGAAACTGTGTCAGCGGATGATCTTGAATGTGCCGGGATTTGATGGCGCCGAGCCGTAGTCCGAGTCGAACCCAAGCTGCAGCTTGGCCCCCTCCGACATCATCCCCGGATTCCACGGCGGATCGAAGACGACCTCGACGCGGACCTCTTTTACCTCAGGCAGCGCCGCCATCTTCCTTGCAACCTCGGCCTTGATCACATCCGACATGCTGCACCCGGGTGCCGTTAACGACATCCGCACGTCAATCCGCCTTCCGCCGCCCTCCAGCTCCGTTGCCGAAGCCGAGTAGACCAATCCCAGATTGACAATGTCGATGGGGATTTCAGGATCCCGCACCGTCTTGAGCTGCTGCCAGATCATATCCTCGCGGAAAGGTCCCGCCGTCTCAGCACCGCTCTGTTTGTAGGGGATGGGGACCGCCATCGGAATGCCTTCCCTTATTCCTCGGTGGATACCGGTTCGTGCTTCCCTGCCAGGGCCGACTGCAGGGTGTGCCAGGCAAGGGTGGCGCACTTCACTCGCGCGGGGAACTTGGAGACACCGGCAAACACCGCCAGCTTACCCAAATCGTTGGCATGCTCCACAGCGCTCGCATCGCCCGTCACCAGACGGTGGAACCGCTCAAAAAGATGCGTAGCCTCTTCCTTGCTCTTTCCCTTCACGCTCTGCGTCATCATCGATGCCGAAGCCCGCGAGATGGCGCAACCCGATCCCTGGAACCCGATATCCTTGATCGCACCGTTCTCGACGTCCACATACACCGAACACCGGTCGCCGCACAGCGGGTTATACCCTTCCGCCTCGCCGTTGGCTATCGCAGGCTTGCGGTAATTTCGCGGCGCCTTGCTGTGCTCCAGGATCACTTCCTGGTACAGATCGCCCAGTTCGCCCATCTCTGCCGTCACGCAAACACCTCGTGCGCCTTGCGGATTCCAGCCGCCAGCGCATCCACTTCCTCGTTTGTGTTGTACACGGCAAACGAAGCTCGCGCCGTCGCGGGAATTTCAAAACGCTCCATCACCGGTTGCGCGCAGTGGTGACCCGTGCGAATTGCGATCCCTTCCCGGTCGAGAATGGTCCCCAGGTCGTGGGGATGCACGCCCTCCATCACAAACGACAGAACACCGGCCCGCTTCCTCGCCGTCCCGATCAGGCGCACTCCCGGAAGCGTTCCAACCACCTCCGTCGCATACGCCAGCAGATCATGCTCGTGTGCCGCCACCAGCTCCATTCCCAGTCCGCCGATGTATTCGAGCGCCGCGCCTAGCCCAATGGCGCCGGCAATGTCTGGCGTGCCCGCCTCGAATTTGAAGGGGAGGTGATTGTATGTCGTCTTTTCGAAGGTCACTGAACTGATCATGTCGCCGCCGCCTTGATACGGAGGCATCGCCTCCAGCAGCGCCCGCTTGCCGTACAAAACGCCGATGCCAGTCGGCCCATATACCTTGTGACCACTGAACGCGTAAAAATCACAATTCAGCGCCTGCACATCCACCGGAATATGCGGTACAGCCTGCGCGCCGTCAACCAGCACCGGCACACCCTTGCGGTGCGCAATCTCGACCATCTCGCGTAGCGGATTCACGGTTCCCAGCGCATTCGAAATGTGCGTCACAGCAACCATCTTCGTCCGCGGCCCGATCAGCTTCTCAAACTCGTCCAGCCGCAATTCGCCGCTGTCGTCGATGGGCGCAACCCTCAAGTACGCGCCTTTTTCTTCGCATAATATCTGCCACGGCACGATATTCGAGTGGTGCTCAATCGCTGTAATCAGCACCTCGTCGCCTGCCCCTACGTGTCTTCGCCCATAAGTCTGCGCCACCAGGTTGATGCCCTCGGTCGCCCCGCGCACAAAGATCACTTCCCGGGTGTCTGCCGCGTTAATAAACCGGCGTACCGTCAACCGCGCGTTGTCATGCGCCTCCGTGGCGCGCACGCTCAGCGTGTGCACTCCACGATGAATATTGGCATTGATCTGTTCATAGTAGCGCGTGATCGCATTGATCACCGCACGCGGCTTTTGCGAAGTGGCCGCGTTGTCCAGATACACTAGGTTCTTGCCGTTGATGTTCTGCGCAAGGATCGGAAAATCCGCGCGAATCTGCTTCAGGTCCAGGCCCGGCGCGCCTTGTCGCGCTGCCCCGACTTGCTTGGGCTCACTCACCACTGGTTGAGCCACCGCTGTCATCCCACTTCCTCCCAGCTCCGCGCTTCCTCTTCCTGCGACCCCGCCAATCCCGCCGATTTCCGATTCCGCGCAAGAACGGTAAGCCGCTCGCGGATCAGCCCTTCCATGAACTCGCGCGCCGCTTCGCTCTGCATCCGGTCCAGGCACTCCGCCGCGAAAGCATAAAGCAGCAGCTCACGCGCCGAAGTATCCTCAATGCCTCGCGAGCGCAGGTAGAAAAGCTGTTCGTCTTCGATCTGCCCAATCGTCGCGCCGTGCGTGCACTTCACATCGTCCGCGTAGATCTCCAGTTGCGGCTTGGTGTCGATGCGCGCATTGTCGCTCAGCAGCAAGTTGCGATTCGTTTGCTTCGCATCCGTTTTCTGCGCATCTTTGTGCACGACGATGCGTCCGTGGAACACGCCATGCGCCCGGTCATCGAGAATGCCGTTGTAAAACTGCCGGCTGCCGCATTGCGGCTGCGCGTGCTCCACCATCATGTAGTTGTCCAGGTGCTGGTGCCCCGCGCCAACGAACAACCCGTTGATCAGGCATTCCGCGCCGTCGCCGGCCAGCACCGGATGCACATTATTCCGCACCAGCCCGCCGCCCAATAGTACGGAATGAGAGGCGACGTTTGTCCCCCGTGCCTGCTCCAGCCGCAGCGTCGACACATTAAATGCGGCCAGGTTTTCCCGCTCCACCAGGAAGTGTGAAACTACCGCATCCTGCCCCGCTACCAACTCGGTCACCGCATTCGAAAACGCAGCCTCAGCTCCAATCGAGACATAATCCTCAATTACCGACACATGGCTCGTCGGCTCTGCGATGATGAGCGTGCGCGGGTGCGTCATAATCTCTGCGCCGTCTCCCGCTGAGACATAGAGCAGATGCACCGGCTTCTCAATCACCGCGCCGCGCCGAATGCGCAGATAAGCCCCGTCCTCCCATAGCGCCGTATTCAGCGCCACAAACACATCCCGCTCCGCATCGGCGTATCGGCCCAGATGCTGTTCAATCCCTTCGGGAGCGCATCCCTCGGGCGCCGCGCCTATCATCCCGCAATCGATCGCGCCTAGCAGCGAGCAAATTTCCAAACCTTTGGGCAGATTCGTCAAATCGGAAAGCCGCGGATCAAAATGCCCATTGATGAAAACCAGCTGGCATGCTGCGCCGGCCACGCGAAACTTTCCAATCTGCTCCGCCACTACCGCAACGCCGTCCTTCGCCAACCGGCGAAACGGCGTCTTCGCCAGCGTCGCCAGATTCGTGAACCGCCAGTCTTCGTCGTGCGTCGTCGGAAACCCTACGGCGTGGAACCGCTGCCACGCATCTTCGCGCAGTTGACGCAGCCATACCGGGTCTTGCTCGCGCCTCGATGCCAGCAGCTCTCCGTACGCTTCAAGATAGGTATTCGGCTTTCCTGTTGCTGTCGTTATCGCCTTCTCGCTTCTCATGCCCTAACGCCCGTCTCCGCCTCTGTCCAGCCGTAACCCTTCTCCTCGAGTTCCAACGCCAGCTCCGGCCCGCCTGACATCGCGATCTTTCCATCCACCAGCACGTGCACGAAATCCGGCTTGATGTAGTCGAGCAGCCGCTGGTAGTGCGTAATCACCAGGAATGAGCGATCCGGGCTGCGCATGGTATTGACCCCTTGCGCCACAATCCGCAGTGCGTCGATATCCAGGCCGGAGTCCGTTTCGTCCAGAATCGCCAGTTTCGGTTCCAGCATGGCCATCTGCAGAATCTCGTTGCGCTTCTTCTCGCCGCCGCTGAACCCTTCGTTCACAGAGCGGTTCATCAGCTTCTCATCCATCTCCAGCAGCTTCATCCGCTCCTTGTAGAGCGGCAGAAAATCCATCGCATCCAGTTCGTCTTCCCCGCGGAACTTGCGGATTGCATTCATGGCCGTGCGCAGGAAATAGGCGTTGCCGATTCCGGGAATCTCCACCGGATACTGAAATGCGAGAAACACGCCTTCGCAGGCGGCCTCCTCCGGATCCATCTCCAGCAGGTCCTTGCCGTTAAACAAGACGCGGCCACCCGTCACCTCGAAGGTCTCGCGCCGAGCCAGCACCGCCGCCAGCGTGCTTTTGCCCGATCCGTTCGGGCCCATGATGGAATGCACTTCTCCCGCATTCACTGTCAGATTCACGCCCTTCAGAATCTCGTGCCCATCTACCCTGGCGTGCAGATCTTGAATCTCCAACAAAGCCATCCGTCTCTCTCTTTCTCCCCGAAAACTGTGTCCGGCCAAGCCCATCGTCACGTTTGACTTGCCGGATCTGTTTTCTGATCCCTGTTTCCTATTCCCTAATCCCTGCCTTTACCCCACGCTGCCTTCCAGGCTCACGCCCAGCAGCTTCTGCGCTTCAACCGCGAACTCCATCGGCAGTTCCTTGAACACGGTCTTGCAGAATCCATTCACGATCATCGAAACCGCGTCCTCCGCCTTCAGGCCGCGCTGCCGCAGATAGAACAACTGGTTCTCGCCGATCTTCGACGTCGAAGCCTCGTGCTCCATCCGCGCCGACGCGTTGCGCACATCAATATAGGGGAAGGTGTGCGCCCCGCACTTGTCGCCGATCAGAAGCGAATCGCACTGCGTGTAGTTGCGCGCGCCCTTCGCTCCTTTCAGGATCTTCACCTGGCCGCGGTATGTGTTCTGTCCGTAGCCGGCCGAAATCCCCTTCGACACAATTGTCGACCGGGTGTTCTTGCCGATATGGATCATCTTTGTGCCCGTGTCGGCCTGCTGGCGGTTGTTGGTCAGGGCCACCGAATAGAACTCGCCCACCGAGTTGTCGCCCTGCAGAATGCAACTCGGATACTTCCAGGTGATCGCCGATCCCGTTTCCACCTGCGTCCACGAAATCTTCGAGTTCACGCCCAGGCACTTGCCGCGCTTCGTCACAAAGTTGTAAATGCCGCCGCGCCCTTCCTTGTCGCCTGGATACCAGTTCTGCACCGTCGAATACTTGATCTGCGCGTTGTCCAGCGCAACCAACTCCACCACAGCCGCGTGCAATTGGTTCGTGTCACGAATCGGCGCCGTGCAACCTTCCAGGTAGCTTACATACGCGCCTTCGTCCGCAATAATGAGCGTTCGCTCAAACTGCCCCGTCTCCGCCGCATTAATCCTGAAGTATGTCGACAGCTCCATCGGGCAGCGCACGCCTTTCGGCACGTACACGAACGATCCATCAGTAAACACTGCGGCGTTCAGCGCTGCATAGAAATTGTCGGTGTGCGGAACCACTGATCCCAGATACTTCTTCACCAAGTCGGGATGGTTCTTTACCGCCTCAGAGAACGAGCAGAAGATCACGCCCATCTCCGCCAGCTTGTCTTTGAAAGTCGTCGCCACAGAGACACTGTCAAATACAGCGTCAACCGCAACACCCGCCAGCAGTTTCTGCTCCTCCAGCGGAATACCCAGTTTTTCGTACGTCTTCAAAATCTCCGGGTCCACCTGGTCCAGGTTTTCAAGTTGCAGCTTCTTCTTCGGCGCGGAGTAGTACGAGATGCCTTGGTAGTCGATCGGCGCAATCGTCAAATTCGCCCACTTCGGCGAGCCCTCTTCACGCTCCATCTTGAACCAGTGACGTAACGCGTTCAGCCGCCACTCCAGCATGAATTCCGGCTCACCCTTGCGCGCTGAAATCAGGCGGATGATGTCCTCGTTCAGCCCCTTGGGGACGCGGTCTTCGTCTACATCTGTGACAAAACCCCATTTGTAGTCCTGCAAGGCAAGATCGCGAATTGTATCCACCGTTGAACTCATTTGACCTCCACGGGACTTTCCTTCAGCCCGGTCCTGTATGACGTAGCCATCTTCCGGGGATTCCATGGCCCCTTAGATCACATCTGGACCGCTGAGCCTGACGACGGAGTGGGCAGAATGGCTTCCCGCTCCTTATTCCCGTAATATAGGACTTTTTTAGTCCTATATTGATTTAGTGTAACCCGGGATCCGGTCTATTTCAAGGCCGGGGCCAGTCCGTCCAAAGCTCCTTAATGTGGTTTGGAGAAGGGACAGCAGTGGCGTCCAGACTATTGATTCTGCTGAGAATAAGATGTGCGGGTCGAAGAGGGCGATTCGCCGCCGTCTCAAGTCGTGAGACTAATGAAGCTCGTTTCTCTTATGTGGGCCTGGCTCCCGTACCCGGCTGGCTTCGAAGCTTACAATCCGCCACTGACCTTGGGCGTCTATGGCATAGACTCGGGTGTATCTATATTTACCCTCCACATGTCCGTCCGATGTCGTAGCCTGAATTTCCGCCAGCGAAGTCACGACCGCTGTCGACCCATAAAATCTCACTTTTCGGTCGGTGATCGTCAGCGTCTTAAAATGCACTCGTCCGGCACGCAGACCTTCAAGCGTCTCCTCTTTTGTTTGCACCGTGCCCGACGGCGTGATGGCAATGTAATCGTCGGCCAGCAGCGTCTCCATCTCCTTCGCGTTTGACGTCAGTAGGGCGTTACGCCACTCGTCCTCAAGCTGCTCGATCTCGTGATGCGCCTCATGCTTCTGCACCTGCGCGATTGCCGCTTGCTGCGGAATCGCGCTGGATCCCAGCGCTAGGAGCAGGACAATGGCCCATCCACCCTGGGGACGGAAGTAGGAAAGGCCCAATCGATCGGTTTCGCTACCCGGCATACGCGTACACGGTAGTAGGTAAATGGTGTACCGGTCAAATGGAATTCTTAATAATCCGGACCGGACTCTTCCCGAAGTACCGTGTGCTTTCGCATGGCATCCCGCCGTTCCGCAATATGAACGCGAGGCAGGCACTCGGCCCAATAGAAACCTAAGTCGTCATGCTCTTCAGCGCATCGGCAAATTCCGGCAATACAATTGTCTGGTCGCGATCCGGCCCCGTCGAGATCATTCCGATCCGCGCGCCACTCTCCCGTTCCTGAAAAGCCAGGTACTCGCGCGCCGCCTTGGGCAGCTTGTCATACTCGGTAATCCCCTCTGTCGACTCCCGCCAGCCCTTCAGCGTGGCAAACCGCGGCTTGATTGCCTCCAGGCCCCGCACATCCGCAGGAACTTCGTCTGTCACTTTTCCATCGATCTCATATCCGGTGCACACCGGAATCTCTTCAAACTCATCCAGAACATCAAGCTTGGTCACTACCAGCCACCCGGTCCCGTTGATCTGGTTCGAATAACGGAGAAGCGGAATGTCGAGCCATCCGCAGCGGCGGGGCCGTCCGGTCACCGCACCGTACTCGTGGCCGCGCGCCCGCAGGGTATCGCCCGCCGCGTCGTGAATCTCCGTCGGGAACGGCCCCCCGCCCACGCGCGTCACGTACGCCTTGGTCACAGAGATTACCGTTCCGATCGCCGACGGCCCCACCCCGGTTCCAATGGATGCGCCCCCTGCTGTCGCTGAAGACGAGGTCACAAATGGGTACGTTCCATGATCGATGTCGAGCATTGTTCCCTGGGCGCCTTCGAACATCACGCTGCCGCCCTTTGACAGAATGCCGTTCAACAGGCGGGCGGTATCCGTGACCAGCGGCCGCATCTTCTCCGCTGCCGCGGCATACTCCTCGAACATCTTCGCCGGATCCAGCGGGTCCGTGCCGAACAGCGCACGCGCAATGGCGTTCTTCTCTTCGCATGCTGCTTCAATATGCGTCTTCAGCAATATGGGGTGCAGCAGGTCCACGATGCGCAGCCCGCTCCGCGCCATTTTGTCTTCGTATGCCGGCCCGATGCCCTTGCTCGTGGTGCCAATCTTCTTCCGGCCGGGCGCTGTCTCCGCCGCAAGCTCGATCATGCGATGGTAGGGCAGAATCACCTGCGCGCGATTCGACACAAATAGCCGTCCTTCAAAATGGAGCCCTGTCTTGCGCAGCCTGTCGACCTCGTCTAGAAAATAGATCGGGTCCAGCACCACGCCATTGCCGATCACGCCTTTGCAACTCGGCCGCAGCACGCCGCAGGGAATGAGCTGCAACACAAACTTGTGCTCACCAATAATCACCGTGTGTCCCGCGTTATGCCCGCCGGCATACCGCGCCACCGCCGAAAACCGCTCGCTCAGCACATCGACAATTTTGCCTTTTCCCTCGTCGCCCCATTGGGCGCCCAGTACCACAGCTGTTTTTGCTCGCATGGCCATCCTGATCTCACACAAACACCCGTCACACCGGCCTTTTCATGGCCCGATGCGTGCGGGTCATCACAATAAAGAAGCGGGAGGTCTTCTCCGCAGCCTCCTCGATTCTAAACCCTCGATACTTTGCCTTTGGGCGCTGCCTCCAATTGCTTTCTGACGGCTTGTTAACCACCCGCACCCCTTGTTCGTTATATCCGCAGAAGCGCCCGCAGGCCTTCTTTTTGTAAGGGGATTCGACATGAAAATCCGCAATCGTTTCGCAATCTGGGGAATCTGCGCTGCCGCGGCGCTGGTTCTCGTGCTGCCCGTCCTAGCGCAAAGCGCGGCACAGCGCCAGGCGCAACACCAGGCTCAGAATCAGGCCATGCAGACGCCCACCGAGCAGGACGTCGCTAGCACTCAGGAGCAGTTCCTCAAGCTGCTTCGCCTGAGCCCGACTCTTACCTCCGTCGTCGCCCGCGATCCGTCACTCTTGTCCGACCAGGACTACGTCGCCCGCAACAACCCCGAGCTGGCGCAGTTCATGGCTGCGCACCCCGACATCGCAAAGAATCCCGATTTTTATCTCTTCAGCCGCATTGACCAGCGCGGAGGCCATCGCGACCAGGCGCTGGAGCGCGCCGTCTGGCCCGACTTAGTGCCGCCCGCTCCTTATGAACGTACCGGTACGGCTGCTGTAATGGACAAACTCGCCCCCATCATTATCGTCCCTGCCCTGTTCCTGGCAATTGTGTGGATCATCAATCTGTTTGTCCAAAGCCACCGCTGGACCCGCACCTTCAGACAACAAAGCGGAATCCACTCCCGCCTGATCGACAAGTTCAGCACCAACCAGGAGCTGGCTGCCTATATGGAAACTGAAGCTGGAAAGAGGTTTCTCGAAATGTCGCCGCTCGCGTCAGGTCCCACCGCTGGCCCCCACATGCCCAACGTTGTCGCACGCGTTCTCACTCCCATGCAGGTGGGTGCCGTCATGACACTCCTCGGCATCGGCTTCTTCCTGCTCCGCAACGCCGGGCCCGATATGGCGACGCCGATGGCCGTGCTCGGTGTTCTGGCACTCATGCCTGGAATTGGGTTTATCCTTTCCGCTGGAGCCACCTGGGCAATTGCGCAGCGCCTGGGAATGATGCCTGAGAAAGCGGACGCACAGAATGACGCTGGCGCGAACCTGGGCCCGATGGGCAGGCAATGAGGGAACCAGGCCGTGGATCCAGCCGTAACCTCCATCACGATGTCTTGGGAATTTGCACTTCCGGGTGCCATGGCCGGCGGCGCACTCAATGCGGCCGCCGGCCGCGCGTCTGACCCGCCCATGGACAGCGAGGCCTTCGCTGCCTTCTATGAGCGCTCTGCGCGTCCGCTCTGGGCCTACCTGGTGCGCGTCTCTGCGGATGCTGCACTCGCCGAAGACCTGATGCAGGAAAGCTACGTCCGTTTCCTCTGCGCCTCCGGCGCGCCATCCTTCGCGACAGACGGTGAAACCGCCGCCCGCCTTTATCTCTTCCGCATCGCCACCAATCTGCTTCGCGATTACTGGCGCCGTCCGCGCTCCGCATCCATCGAAGAGATCCCGGAAGAGTTCTTCGCCTCGCAAGGCAGTTCAGCGCAATCCGATTCGCAGATCCTCCTCGGTCCCGCACTTCGCCAGATGAAACCTCGCGAGCGTCAACTCCTCTGGCTGGCCCACGCTGAGGGCTACTCTCATCGCGAAATCGCCGAGGTCACCGGACTGGCCACGGCCAGCATCCGTCTGCTGCTCTTCCGCGCCCGCCGCAAAATCGCAGCCCTCCTCCGCGCACAATCTCCATCGCCGGAGGCAGAACCATGATCCCGACGATGATTCACTTGACCGAACGCTGCAATTGCTATTCCTCCCGGAGGCAATGGACGAGGGTAGTGACCGATGAACGGCATGTCCATTCCTCCCGTAGGGAGGAACCGAGAATAGTCCAGGGTGAAGTCCGCCACGGCGGACGAAACCCTGGGACTGCAACACACCAAAGCGGCCGCCGCCCCGTAGGGCCGGCACGAAACATTGTGGTGAAGCCGTACAAAGTGTCAGGGCACAACTTGAGTCGTGCCATAATCCCGGCTTTACTTGAAAGGGCTTTAGCCCCTGAGGGAGGCCGCTTATGCTGACCTCCTGCCCACACGAACCCGAACTCCGCGAACTCCTTGCCCACGGTCAATGGCCGCAAGCCGCCACTGCTGAACTGCGCAGCCACGTCACCGCATGCCGCGCCTGCAATGATCTTGCGCTGGTCTCCGAATCTTTCCGCCAGGCTCGCGCCGCCACCGTCGCCGCTGCTCGGCCCGGCTCTCCCGGAGTTCTCTGGTGGCGCGCTCAACTCCGCCGCCGCAACGCCGCCGTCGAACGCTTCACGCGTCCAATCCTTGGCGCACAGATCTTCGCCCTCTTCGTCGCCGTCTTCGCCGGCCTGGGACTCACCGTCTACGAAGCCAACCACGGCTTTGCCTGGCTCGACTGGTTCCAGGAGCTTGCGCAATCCACCGTCACAAACTGGGACCAGTTCCGCGATACCGGCACCCTCGACCCCACCTGGGGATTGCTGGTCGTCCTTCCCGCCCTCGCCACCTTGGCGCTGCTCACCGGCGTTGCATTCTACATGGCGACTGACAAAAACTAAATGGATCTACGTCGGTTCCTCACCTACTTGAGCTTCGACGACTCCCTCGCAATCATCTCCGGCTCCAGGATCACCGTTCGCGTCCTCGTCGGCGCCGGCTTCTCCAGCAATGACATGATCATCTTCGCCGTCCGCTCGCCGATCTCCCGCGACCTTTGATCCACGCTCGTCAGCGGCACCTGCAGCTTGCTGCTGTAGTGAAAGTTTCCGCAGCCTACAATCGCCATATCCTTCGGAATGCGCAATCCGGCCTCAAAGGCCCGGTCCATCGCACCCACGGCTACCGTATCGTTGAAGCAGAAAATCCCATCCGGCCGCGGCTTCAACGCCAGGATCTCTTCCATCGCCCTGCGTCCCCGCGTCTCGCCGTCTGAGTCTGAGGCTTCGCCGCACGCCACTACGTAACTCGCCGGCACACTCAGCCCACGCTTCTCGAGCGTTGCGCGGTACCCTTCAGCTCTGTCATTGCCCACGTTGGTCGCCGGTCCGCGTATGTGCGCGATGCGCTTACATCCCTGCGCAAGCAAATGCTCCGTCGCAAGCACCCCGACTTTGCAGTCATCCACTCCTACAAAATTGCATTTGAACCTCGGAAAGCTCCTGTCGATGAGTACCAGCGGCACGCCTGCGTCACCGAATTTCTTCAGGCTTTCCGGACTCTTCTGGCACGACGCCACCACAAAACAATCCAGGTGGTGCGCCAGCATGTGCTCAATCTCGTCCTGCTCCAGTTGCGGATCGCTGTCTGACGAAGAAACAATCAGGAAGTAATTTTTCTCTCTCAGCTTCGCCGAAAGCCCCTTCGCAATCTCCGCGAAGAACGGATGAATCAGATCCGGCACAACCAGGCCGATCAACGAGCTCCGTCCCGTCACCAGGCTGCGCGCCGTCAGGTTTGGACGATAGTTTAACCGCTTTACGCGTTCGAGAATCTTTGCCTTCGTGTCCTCGGCTATATCCGGCCGGTCCCGCAGCGCCCGCGATACCGTAACAACCGACACGCCAAGTTCCGCGGCGATGTCTTTCAGTCTGACAACCATAGGCACAGTGTAGTTAACGTTACCGCCAGTTGCGAATCATTTATGTGAAGAAATCGGCCACCGCCTCGCCGCAATTCCTGGTCGCGGAATCTCCTTGACGACGCGGAGACCCGTAAGATCTAGATCTCCGCCAATTCAGGTGCCTCGCCCTGCCTCAAAACGAGATCTTTCCCGAGAACTGCAGGATGCGCTGCGTGCTCGCTGTGCTGGTGATTACGCCGAGGCTCGACGGCGAAGTCGTCGACGTAGCAGGCGTATTCAGCACCGGGTGATTCAACGCGTTAAACGCATCGATCTTCAGATCGAGCTGGATTTTCTCATGAATCGGGAATCCCCGATCGACAGAAGCATCCACATCCCAGTAAGGCTGCGCTTCCAGTGTGTTGCGTCCTTCGTTTCCAAGGGTGCCCGTACCTGGTGTCGCAAAGGCGCATGGATTGAACCAGTGCGTTCTCGTCTTGATGGGTCCTGAACCATAAAGAGTGCAGCCAGGATTGTTTGCCACTGGGCCGCTTTTCCATGGGTCGCCTACGACATTCGCGCGTACATAAGTGCTCGAGTTGCCTGTTTCGGCGATGTCTCCGCCCGACATGACCGTGAAGTTCTGCCCCGACCGGCCCGTGATGATCGCATTGGTTTGCCAGTTGCCGATCAAGTAATCCGCGAAGCGATTTCCCGTGCGGAACGGTTTCCCTGTCCCGAAGGGCAGCGCATAAGTAAAGTTCATCACCAGCATCTGCGGTACGTTGAAGCTCGCCGGACCCCGGCTGCTCCTTGGATTGTACGGATCCTGCGGAACGCCTCCCTCCACACCGAAGAATCCATCCCCGCCCTCGTCCAGCGTTTTGCTCCATGTGTACGACACGAGATAACCCAGCCCTGAGGAGAAAGCTCTCTGGAAGGATGCCTGCAACGCGTTGTACGTGCCATTGCCTCCCGCGTGATCCCACGACTTCTCCGGAGGCGCCGCCGGATACGGCTGCCCCGATACTCCCGCCGCCAGGCGCGCGCTGAACGATTTATACGTGCACCCGGCTCCGCATGGCGTCCCGGTGTTGTAGTACCCGCCCACATCCATCCGGTGCGTCGCTGAACCAACATAATTCACGCTCAATATGCTGTTTAGCCAGAGCTGCTTCTCAATGCCGAAATTGAACTGCTCGGAATACGGGTTCTTCCAGTACGGACTCACCATGTAGTTTACGTTCGATGATGTGAACGGCGTTGCCGCAGGAAGGTTCCCTCCATTCTGCGCAAATGGATTCTGCGCCGAAGTGTACACTCCGTTCGGCGTCGGCTCATTGGTGCTGTTGATCTGCAGTGTCCCCGTGTCCGGCCACGATCCCTGATAGTTCTGCGGCATCTGAATCAGCGCCGACCAGTTATCCCAGAAAATCCCAAAACCGCCGCGCACTGACAACCCGTTGTTGACGCGATATGCGAATCCAAACCGCGGCCCGAAATTCATCTTGCTCCCGTGCATGATCTTCTGGCCCGAGGCCACCACCACGTTGGCCGGCAGAGTGGCGCTGGGCAGGCAGGGCGCATGACCCCGTACGCTGCATAGCGGAGGCAGCTTCTGCACGATGTAGGTCCCATTCGTAAAGTCAAAATCACCAGTCTCAATGCTTCCCTGGTAGCCGATCGACGCATCGGTGCCGAACGCAGGAATGGCGCTACGGTCGTAGCGCAATCCGTAATTGAGTGTCAGGTCGCGCGTCATTTTCCAGCTATCCTGCACGTAGATGCTCCCGATACCGCCCGGCCGCTCCGTCAGAAAGACGTTCCTCTTGTTTTCGCTATTGGGATAGTCGAGTAGAAAATCCACCAGGCCGAATCCCGCTTGTGATGACGGGCTCGTGCCCGCCGGCAGCGTGGCCGAATCGGGATTGCCGGGAAAGTTCGCGGTGGAGGCGCCAGTAAACGAAACCGACCCTTGCCGAATATAGGCGGTGTAATTGTCCTCGTCCCAACCGCCTCCCGCCTGAATCTGGTGGTTTCCCATCACCTTGATAATGCTGCCTGTCCACTCGTGAATGCTCGAAATATTCTTCGATGGGCTGTTTGACTCCCCGCCTGAAAATCCATTCGTCACTGACTGGCTCACCAGCAGAGCGCCCCCTCCTACGAAGTCGTTGCACATATCCGTTGAGCAGCCGTATGTCTGCCACAGGCTATGGTTGTTAAACAACGTGGCCCCTGCGGCCGAAATGTGCGATCGCGCATATTGCACTTGCACGCTCAACGTCGGGCTGAAAACGTGGTTCCAGCTGACACCATAATCCTGCGACGGATTCGCGGAATGCGATAGCAGCGTCGGCAGCGAGCTGGGCGCAATTTGTGCAGTCTGGAAGTTCGAATAGCGCGCGAAGATGAAATCCCGCGTTCCGATGTGCTGATCGATCCGTACTGTGTAGTTGTAGGTCGTCTGTCGGGTTGGGTCCGTGATCTGGTAGTTGTCGACCGTCGGCGCGATCCCGGGAATTGTGAACGGAGCATGCTTTCCAAATACAGCGTTGATAAACGCAATGGCATTGGGATTGAACTCCGACACGGGAACCTGGTTGCCGAGATACGGCGTCCGATACGGAACTGCGGCATCATTGCCCACCGTCGGATCGTAAAGCTGGCACGGCCCTGATGCGGCCGTAGTCGCCCCTGCCGTGCATCCACCGCTCACACCGGTCGAGGCGCTGCTGAAATCCGCATATTGCAGGTTTGGAGCGCTGCCGTACGTCGATTCGCCCAATTGCGCCGCCGTGGGAATCAGAATCTTGCTTGAGCCCGCAATCGAATAGTGCGTCTGCTCGTAACCAATCTCGAAAAACGTCTTGTCCCGGCCGTGATACACGTGGGGAATCGTCACCGGTCCGCCGATCTGCGCGCCGTAATAGGAGTCGTGATAGTAAGGTGGCGCCGAAAAATAAGGATTGGCGTCGAAGCTATTCGCCCGCGCGAACACCCATGCGCTGCCGTGAAATTCGTTTCCACCCGCCTTGCTGGCCATGTTCACCACACCGCCGATCACACCGCCGTATTCAGCCTCGCTGTGCGAGTTGATCTTGAATTCCGAAACCGTGTCGATAATCGGCGGCACGGCGTACGCGTTGTACCACGCGTTGTCGTTGTTCATGCCGTCTAGCAGGTACATCGTCGACCGGTTGTAAGCCCCGTTGATCGACGGGAAATCGTACGACGATCCGGCCACGTTGGGCGTATTGCTCGCCGTATGGTTCTGCGCTGTATCGATCGGCGTCACTCCCGGCGTCAGGTCAAGCAATTGGGTGAAGTTGCGCCCCTGCAAAGGCAGATCGGTCACCGCCTTGTCCCCGATCACCGTGCCTAGCTGCGCCGTCGAGCTTTCCACCTGCGTGTTCACAGCTTCCACGGTCACCGACTCCTGCACATTGCCCAGCTTCAGTGGCGCGTTGATCGTCACCACCTGGGCCACGCCCACTTCGAAAGCGGCAACCGTCAGCTTTTGGAAGCCTGTGGCGCTGAAACTCAGCGAGTAGCGTGCCGGTGGCACTTCACTGAAGAAGTAGTTGCCGCTCGCGTTTGACGCGGTCACGCGCTCTACATTCGTCGCCACGTTGTGCAAGATGACTTTGGTTCCAGAAACCACCGCACCACTCGGATCTGTCACTACGCCATTCACGCCCGAGGAAGAGCTCTGCGCGCTCATTCGCACCGCGGTGAAAACCGTCACCGTAGCGATTAAAACCCGGACCCCTGCCCGAATTCGCCTCAAGCTCAATCTTGAAAACCCACCTGTCCGCATCACTATGCCTCCATTCGTTTCGCCTGTTCGGTTGATGTGCCAGACTTCTCAACCTGCATGACCTCGTCTCGCGATTCGCATCGAAAACAAAACGGACGATTTCTCCGTCGCCCCCTACACACCGTCATTGGGCGAGGCTCACCTGTCCTCGCCACATTCCTGTGTTGCGTGCGCGGGTCGGGGAAGATTTATTGCCGAATTTCGTAGTCGATTACGGAAACGATTACGAAATTCGGTGCAACACACCCTAACTTAGTCAAAGAAGGACTGTCAAGAAGTTTTATTTTCGCAGAACACTTCCGGATAGACTGCCTTCCTCGTGCTCGGGTGCTCAGATTTCTCCTGAATTGACGCGCCCTTTCTCGAGTTCCATCCTCTCGGTTCCTTCGAACCGCGGCTCCTCCAAAACGTGAAACCTCGCCCGCGCACCTCTTCTCTTGACCGCGCGGCCGGTCTCTTCTGCTATAGTGGCTGCGCAGCAATTTGTTCGGGTTTTCGTAAACGCTAACGAAAACTCGGTCCGCTGCGCAGGCCCAACCCGAAAATCAGAAGGAGATGCACATGGAGTGGAACGAGAGCACAAGACGATCGTTCTTGAAACAGTTTGGAGCGGCTGGCGCTGCTGCATTAGCCGTCGCCAACGCCGACGGTTTGGCTTTATCCCAACCTTCCGGTGGGCAGGCCCCTGCAACTCAACCCGAACCTACCGCCGCCGATCAAAAGCAGGCTGCCACTCGCGATACCCGCATGGCATGGTGGCACGAAGCCAAGTTTGGAATGTTTATCCACTGGGGCTTGTACAGCATCATTGGCCAATATGAATGGGCCAAGGAACACGAAGGTATCCCCCTTCTTCAGTACGAACTGCTCGCCAAGCACTTCCATCCCAAGCCCAATGCCGCACGCGACTGGGCGCGGCTCGCCAAACGCGCCGGCCAGAAGTACATGGTGATGACGACTAAGCACCACGAGGGCTTCTGCAACTTCGACACCAAGCTCACCGATTACAACGCAGTGAAACAAGGCCCCGGCCGCGATCTCGTCCGCGAGTATGTCGAAGCTGCGCGCGCCGAAGGGCTTCGGGTTGGCTTCTACTACTCACTCATGGACTGGCACCACCCCGATGGCGCCACCTGCAAGACCGATGAAGCCGCCCGAAGGCGCTTCGTCGATTACACGCACGGCCTTATCCGCGAACTCATGTCCAACTACGGCAAAATCGACATCCTCTGGTACGACGTCTCCTGGCCGCTGAATGCGGAGCAATGGGAGTCGGAGCGCATGAACGAGATGGTCTTTTCGCTTCAGCCCGATATTATCGTGAACAACCGCAACGGCCTGCCCGGCGATTTTTCTACACCCGAGCAGCACATCGAAGCCTCGGCCGCCGGCCGTGCATGGGAATCGTGCATGACACTCAACAACAGCTGGGGTTTCAATCGCGGCGATCATCAATGGAAGACGCCCGAGGTCATCGTCGACAACCTCATCACCTGCGCCCGCGGTGGCGGCAACTACCTGCTCAATATTGGACCGGAACCCGACGGCTCTGTTCCGCAGCCCTCGGTTGACGTGCTTGAGACCGTCGGCAAATGGCTCGACACAAATGGCAAAGCCATCTACGGCTCAGAGCGCGGCAGCGACCTCAATCCCAACGCCAGCTGCAACTATTCGCGCCGCGGCAACACGCTCTATGTTCATGTCCGCTGCTGGCCAGGCCATACTCCCGCCGCCGAATGGCTCGACTTCTATAAACCCGAAGCCGTCGTCGCTATCGGTGGACTTAAGCCCAAAGTCCTCTCGGCGCGCCTACTCAAGACCGGCCAGAAAGTCGATTTCACTCAGGACGAGTTCAGCTTCCGGCTTACTGGACTGCCTATAGAACCGCCCGACTCGCCCGATACCGTCATTGAAGTGGAGTGCGATGGCGAACCCATTGTCAACCACGCAGCCGAACGCCCGCTCTGGCCGCGTTACAAAGTCGGCATCAGTGTGTAGTTCGCAACGCGCGGAGACTTTTAATAAATCGGTTGCCGTCCTGAAGCGAAGCAGGTCGCACATTTGCGGCCTGCGAAGCCGAAGGATCCGCGGTTGCCTTTCGATGACCAGGGTGCCCCACCCTAAACGCAAAAGACGCGTTCAGGGTGGGATTCAGAATCAAAATTCACAGGATCTGGCTAAGAGCTAACAGCCGCAAGCTGTTTCTCCGCTCTCGCATACGTGTACGGGCCTTCAGGTAGCAACGCGACCCGCTCCCCTGCTTCCATTCCGTCCACGAGCGCCGTCACCGCCCCATCCAGATCGTCAAACACATTCGCCCCCAGGCACCCTAGTTCTTGTTTCGCCGCACCCGGCGTGTAAAACAGCAACTCGTGCTTTAGTCCTACCATGGCAAGCTTCTCCAGTTGCCACTGGTCTACTTCCACTTTTCTATCTCGAATCTCCTCGAGAAACTCGGCGTGCCCGCGATACGCCTTCAGCATCTGCGCAAATTCCAGTGACCCAATCCCCTCCGCGCATTCGCCCAGTAACAAGATCTTCCCGCCCGGCTTCACAATGTGCTGCGCCGCCGTCAGCCCCTTTACGCTCTGGTAAAACGTCAGGTCCAGAGGATATCCGGCTGCGCTTGTAATCGCCGCATCGGCGAGCTGGTCCAGCGGCTCCAGCGTTGTCTCCTGCAGGAATTTCACGCCTGCCGCATGCGCCTTCACCGGATCGCCTGCAAAGACTCCCGAAATCTCGCGCTCGCGCGTCAGCGTCACATCCAGGATAAAATCGTGATGCGCCATCGCAGCAATCTCCAGGAATTCTGCATGAAGTGGATTGGCTTCAATTGACCCTTCAGTAACCAGCGGCTCGCGATTGAATTTTGGCGAATGGATTACTTTGATCGTCTCCTGTGCGGCGAGCCCAGGCACCACCAGCTTCCGGCCGCCACTGAAGCCGAGCATGATATGCGGCTCCACGAAGCCCAGCGTGATATGCAAATCCGCCGCCATGAAACGCTCATCGATATACGCTGGAGTGCCGCAACGTGTCGTCCCCAATGCGCGATGCGCCGCAAAGTCGCGCGCATCGTGGCTCGCCACGCGATAAGCCGCCGCGATCTCCGGCCCCAGAATGACGTCCAACTCTTCTTTTGTCGCCGCGCGATGCAGCCCCGTGGCAATCAGAATCGTCACGCCTTCCACTGGAATTCCGGCGTCGTGCAGCCGCTTGAGAACCGGCGGCAATGTCAATCGATTCGGCGCGGGCCGAGTTATGTCGCATACCGCAATCGCAGCTGTCCGCTTGCCCCCGGCCACCTTCGCCAGCGGCTCGCAGCCGATTGGCTGATCCAGTGCCGCATCGAGTGCGCCCGCCACATCGTCCAGTGCGCGTGCCGCGCGGCCGCGTACCACCTGGCACGCAATCCCATTGGTAATCGATACGTCTATTCCCTTTTTCCCGAAAGCAAATCGAGTCTTCATCGTTTATATGGCGCGTCTCGTTTCAATCCCATTGCGAGTGTGCCTCTTTTGCGTTTAGGGGGGATCGGATGCACTCCTTGCGACCATTCTACTGGCCCTGTGTCCTCTTGCTCCGCGTCAGCGCGATTGCGGCGAGTGTCGGGCCCAAAGGTTTCTGGCCAAAGGCTAAGAGCTGGCGGCTAACAGCTGTTTTTTGTGCCATACTACGGCCAGCTTTCGATCGCCAGCGAAACTCCGCCCCGGTTCAGGAAAAGGCGCGCACCATGACGGGCCGCGAACGCATTCTCGCTCTCCTAAATGGAAATACTCCCGACCACATCCCTGTCATGCCCATCACCATGATGTTCGCCGCCGACGTCCTCGGCGTGCGCTATGGCGACTACGCCCGCGATCACCGCATCCTCGCCGACGCCCAGGTCAAGACCGCCGAACTCTTCGGCTTTGACTACGTCTCCGTCATCTCCGATCCCGCCCGCGAAGCCGCCGACGCCGGCGCACCGACCCGCTGGTACGACAATCAGCCGCCCGCTGTCGTCGAAGCAGAAGCACTCTTCGCCGACAAGTCTGCGCTCGCCCACGCCAAAGGCCCGCATCCACTCTCCGGCGGCCGCATGGAAGATCGCATTCGCGGCATCGAGTTGCTTCGCCATCGCGTCGCAGACCAACTCCTTCTTGAAGGCTGGGTCGAAGGTCCCTGTGCCGAAGCCGCCGACCTCCGCGGCATCAATCGGCTCATGATGGACTTCGCCGACGATCCCCCATTCGTCCATGATCTGTTTGCCTTCACCGTCGAAACCGCCATCCGCTTCGCTGCCGCGCAAATCAGAGCCGGCGCCGACATCATCGGCATTGGTGACGCGGCTGCCTCCCTCGTCGGCCCGCGCATCTACAAACAATTCGTCTGGCCCTGGGAAAAAAAGCTGGTCGATGCCATCCACGCCGCCGGCGGCAAAGTGCGCCTCCATATCTGCGGAAACACCCGCCGCATCCTCGATGGCATGGCCAACCTCGGCTGTGAAATGGTCGATCTCGATTTCCCGGTGCCGATGGACGAAGCGCGCGCCGTAATGGGACCGCATCAGGTGCTTGCCGGGAATCTGAATCCTCTTGCCGATCTCCGCGACAGTACGCCCCTCAAGATCAAACTGTCGCTCGAAAAACTTCACGCACAGGCCGGCCCACATTGGATCGTCGCTGCCGGCTGTGAGATCGTCCGCGACACATCCCACAAAAACGTGCACGCCCTCACAAAATTCGCGCAATCCCGTCACGCCGAAGCCTAGCTCGCGCGATCCTCTGCGCAATATGCGCCGCTCCTCCCACTCGCTTTCGTGGCGGTGCCCTGATCTGCGACCTATACAAATAGCCCGACAAAGACTCGCGGTTGCCTCAGCCTTCTTCCGCGTCTTTCGCAGAAAAGAAATGGGGTCACCCAGCCTCAATTCGATCTCCTACGCAGGGCGCTATGCACTTTGAATTTCAGTCGCAATCGCATCCGCGATCCACACCGCCTCCACCGCTGCACCCACTTCATGCACCCGCACGACCGAAGTCCCATGCAGAATGGCCGCTGTTATCGCCGCGACACTCGCATTCCCCCGCGCATCCACCGGCGCACTTTCCCCAGCAAACAGCGGCGCCAGCGTGTGACCTAGAAACGATTTGCGGCTCAACCCAGCAAGCAGCGGCCTTCCCAACGCCAACAATTCCCCCTGCCGCGCCAGCAACGCATAGTTCTCCCCAAACCGCTTGCCAAATCCGTATCCCGGATCCAGCACAATCGATTCATCCGGAATCCCCGCACTTCGCGCCACCGCCAGGCTCGCTGCCAACCCGTCCCGCACCATCTTCAACAACGCACCCGGCTCCAGTTGCGGCTGTGCTCGCCACTCCTCAGGTCTTCCCCGTGTGTGTGTCAGCACCACTCCCGCGCCGAATTCCGCGCATACCCCCGCCGTCTCCGCATCCCACGTGAAGCCGCTCACGTCGTTCACAATTTCCGCGCCCGCCTTGAACGCAGCCCGAGCCGTCGCTGCCTTGTACGTGTCCACCGAAACCGCCGCGTCCGGTGCCGCTTTCAAGATCTCTTCCAGCACAGGTAACAGACGCGCTTGTTCCTCTTCCGCGCCTACCAGGGCATCCGCATCGCCCGCACGCGATCCCGGTCGCGTGCTCTCCGCGCCCAGGTCCAGCAGATCCGCACCCTCTTCCAGCAGCCTCAGCCCATGCGCGATCGCCGCCTCCGGTTTCAGAAAATGCCCGCCGTCGCTGAACGAGTCCGGCGTAATATTCACCACGCCCATCACCAGCGTGCGCCGGCCCAGCTCCAGTGTTCTCGTCCGCAGTTGCCAATTTGTAATCGTCCGGCTCACTCTTCCTCGATGGTACGCCGCTCTCCTTGAGTCTCCTGCTACACTGCGTGGCATGAAGATTCTGCGGCGCGCCCGGCCGGTCTTTCTCACCATTGCCTTGCTTTCCTCTGCATTTCCCATCGCCCAGGCACGCAACCCAGAGCATCGGCCCGCGCGCCCCGCCACGGGTCCACTCGCCGACCGCATTCAGGCCATCCTCGCCGATCCCTCGCTCAGTCACGCCGACTTCGGCATCAGCGTTACCACGCTCGATGGCCAATCTCTCTACGGCCTCAACGATGCCCGTCTCTTTACCCCTGCGTCCAACGCCAAGCTCACCACTACCGCGGCAGCTTTCGCTCTGCTACCCGTGGACACGCTGACGTGGACAACGCTCTTTGTCGCCGATGGCGACGTCGACGCGGGCGGCACCTTGCACGGCAACCTTTCTATCCTCGGCGTTGGCGATCCTACTATCAGCGCGCGCAAATACCCTTACATCGAGCCCGGCACGGAGCAGGCGCCTCCGCCTGAAGCCAATCCCAATGCGCCCGCGGGAACTGGCATGGCTGTCCTCGATTTAATTGCTCAGCAGGTCGAGCAGTCCGGCGTACGCACTGTCGACGGCGACATCATCGGCGACGACTCCTTCTTTCTCTATGAGCCATTCGCGCAAGGCTGGGGCTGGGACGATCTGCAGTGGGACTACGGCGCGCCCATCTCTGCCCTCACCTTCAACGAAAACGCTGAAAGCCTCAATATTGCGGCAGACCCCGCGACACCCGGCATCACCCAGGCCACGTGGAGCCCCGACGTGGACTACTACACGCTCGATAACCGCATGGTTCCCGTCGAGCCTGGGCAGCAGGCTCATCCCGGCCTCGAGCGCCGCCCCGGTTCCATGCTCATTCGCACCTGGGGCACTGCGCCCGCAGGCGGTCTCCATGTCGACGTCGCTGTTGAAGACCCCGCGCAGTTCACTGCTGCGGCGTTCCGCCAGGCCCTCATGCTCCGCGGCATCAAAGTCACCGGCAGCGCCGAGTCGCGTCACCGGTTTTCCAGCGGCACCGGTGACTTCGCCGGCGAACGCGCCGAGCCTCTCAAACTCATGCAGGTTTCTCTGGCCTCAATCAGGCCTGATCCCACTGGCCGTCATGTCCTCGCCGCGCACATCTCGGTGCCTGTCGTCGAAGACATTACGGTCACCAACAAGACCAGCCAGAATCTTCACGCCGAGTTGCTCCTCCGCCTCCTTGGCAAAATCTACGGCACCGATGCCAGCTTCGAGCAAGGCGCGCGTGTCGTTCGCCAGTTCATGGTCGACGCGGGCGTCGACGACAATGATTTCTTCCTCTACGACGGCTCGGGCATGAGTCCGGATGACTTGATCTCGCCGCGCGCCTTCACGCGTCTCTTGTCCTACGCGTCGCATCAATCGTGGGGCAACGCATTCAAAGCTTCATTGCCCGTCGCCGGTGTCGACGGCACGCTCGACAATCGCTTTAAAGACACTCGCCTGAAGGGCAGGCTCTGGGCTAAAACCGGCACGCTCAACGAAGTCAACACGCTCTCCGGCTACATAAACACCGACAGCGGCCGCACTCTTGCGTTTTCTATCCTTGTCAACGGCCGCCGTCCCGGCAATGACTCCGTCAGGCAGGCTATCGATCGCATCGCCGAGGCCATCTCCGCCGCCGAATAGCCGCGAACCTCTCGAATCCGAACCCGCTGACTTGCTGACTCGCCGGCTCGCTCGTTCGCTCCCGTGCCCCTCCGCTCTTTTGGTCCCTCGACCCCTTGTTCTCTTGGTCCCAGCCTTTACAGCTTCGCCCCATACGTTCGCAGATACTTCATCCCCGTATCGCATAGCACCGTCACAACCGTCGCGCCCTGCCCTAACTTCTCCGCAACTCGCAATGCCGCAATCACATTTGCCCCGGTCGATGTCCCCGCGAACAATCCCTCCTCGCGCGCCAGCCGAAGCGCCATCGCCGTCGCCTCTTCTGTCGATACGCGCTCAATCCAATCTGCAAGGTCTTTTCGCCACAGAGGCACCACAAACCCCGCGCCGATTCCGTCAATCTTATGCGCCCCCGGTTTCCCACCTGACAGCACCGGAGATTCCGAAGGCTCGACCGCCACCACCCGGATATCGCGCTTCCATTCGCGCAGCGCTTCCGCGATCCCGCGCAGCGAAGCCGCAGTTCCCACGCTCTGTACAAATCCCTCGATCGCACCGCCGGTCTGGTCCCAGATCTCCTCAGCCATTCTGCGGTACGCGCTCAGTTGATCAGTATTCTGCAATTGGTCTGTCCAGAACCCCCCGGTCTCTTCCGTGATTACGCGCGCCGCCTCCACCATGGCGCGCGTCAGCATTTCCGTCATTCCGCCGCTTTCGCTTGCCACAATCTGCAACTTGGCGCCGAAGATTTTCATCTGGTCCAGCTTCTCTTGGGCAAATGCATCTGAGCTCACAATATGCAGTGGATGCCCTTTCACCGCGCAGACAAACGCGAGCGATACACCCGTGCTGCCGCCTGTGTATTCCACCACCGCTCCGTGCTCCTTCAGTCGCCCATCCGCCTCCGCCGCTTCAATCATGGCCAGCGCCATGCGGTCTTTCATGCTGCCTGTAGGATTTTCGCTCTCGAGCTTCAGCAGAATGCGTGCTCCACGCTCGGGCGCAATTCTCCGCAGCGCAAGCAATGGCGTGCCGCCAATGCAATTCAGGATGCTGCCTTCCCCTGGTGACATCTTTACTTTCCCCATTGCGCCGCTCCCTCCCCCATTCGTGGCATTACACGACCGGTGACTGTCGTTCCATGCCAACGACAAACCGGATTGAATGCGCGTTATCATTAAAGCCAATGCACGCTCGTAATATCTTTATGGCTTTGGCATTTCCCGCAATTGTTTTCGGTATCACCGGATGCCGCTCGCTCCCGCCTTCCAAGCCGTCCTCTGAGTGGACACCTCAGGAAGCGCGTGGCGCGGCGGTCTATCAATCCAAGTGTGCGCGTTGCCACTATCCCACGTCGACTCGACCTCTGAACGGTCCCGGCCTGCAGGCGATCACTAAAATCAAGGCCATGCCCTCCGGCGCACCGCCCACTGACGAACGCTTAACTCAGGTCATCCTCAATGGAAGGCAGATGATGCCCGCCACTCCCCTCAGTGACGAGCAGCTCCAGGATCTGCTCGCCTACTTGCACACTCTATGAATATCGCCACGGATACACACGACTTAAACGGCCAGCCAGCCCCGCCGCCGCCGAGCCCGCAGCGCACCATGATGCGGCTCCCCGGACTAGTGGCCATCGGTCTCTACCTGCTGCTCCTTGCCGGCACCGACGTCTTCGGCGTCGTCACCGGTCATTTCGAGCCACTCTACCTGGTCTTTCCCGTCTTCTTCATTGCCGCTGCCGCGGGGCTCATGTTGCTGCTGCGTTGGGCTTGGGCGCTTGCCCTCGCTACCATGGCGCTCCTCTCCGCCATCTTCATGTACAACTACTTCAGGCAGCACGAATATATGTGGCTCATGCAGGGACTCCTCAACCTGGTGTTCTTCCTTTATCTGGTAAGGACCGATGTGCGGGAAAAACTGAGGTAGGCCTGCGTTCGCATCGCGCAAGAGCCTCGACCCATATTTTTCTATATCGGGGGACCAATCCTAGGTTGTATTGAGGTGAGATCCCGTGCTTTTCGAACGGGCACAACTCCCCACTGACCCGCGAAGGTTGCTGCAGAGCCGGCCTCTCACCTAGCTTGCGTTCTTGTCTTCGGTCAGGTTCAGCGAACCGGGGTAAGCTTCATCTTCGAACACAACATCCCGGTCTCTCTGCAGAAGCCCCTCATACTGGTCATCTCTGCCCACCAGCAGCATGATCTGGGAAACGATGGCGGCGAGCACCGCCCACGCGAGCAGCAGGATCCCCAGCGCCATCAACGACACTCCGCCGATCACGCCCGGTCCGCTGGTCGTCAGATCGATGTGCAGATTCGAACCCGCGAACGGATAGGCGGCATTCATCGCCGTGGCGCCGTGGCAGTATCCCACAATCAAACCCACACCGGTCGCGAGGCAGGCTACACCAGCGATCAAAGGACGGTCGGGCCTCATATCATGCTCTCCTTTTCTATGCCGCCCTGCGCGCACCGACACTCATGCCCGTCCGCCACGAGCGGCTAATTACGAGAGATGCCAGATGGCCCTGAAAGGTTTGGGCGTTCCCTCGAGATTTCCCTCCCTGGCCCTTTTCTCCCGGCCCGCTACAATAAAAACGTCATGGAACTCGTGCAGATCGAGCCTCTGCGCCGCATTCCCGCTCCCAAACCGGAGTGGCTCAAGGCCCGTGCTCCCATGGGCGAGAACTACCACGACCTCAAGCGCCTGGCCCGCTCTCTCTCCCTGCACACCGTGTGCGAAAGCGCCCATTGCCCCAACATTGGCGAGTGCTGGCACCACAAGACGGCCACCTTCATGATGCTCGGCAATCTGTGCACGCGCCGTTGCGGCTTTTGCGCCGTGCCCAAGGGCCGCCCCGAACCTATCGATTTCGACGAGCCGCGCAGGGTTGCCGAGGCCGTGGCTAAACTGGGGCTGCTCCACGCAGTGGTCACCAGCGTCAATCGCGACGACGACAACCTCGGCGGCGCCCGGGCCTTCGCACTCGTTATTCAGGAAATCCGCCGCCAGGCCCCTGGCTGCCGCGTCGAAGTCCTCATCCCCGACTTCCAGGGCGATCGCCAATCCATCCGCACCGTCGTCGATGCGCGCCCTGAAGTCCTGAATCACAACACCGAAACCGTGCCGCGCCTTTATCGCGTTGTCCGCTCCGGCGCGCGTTACGAGCGGACTCTCGAGCTTCTCCTCTACGCCAAAGAACTGAATTCCACCGGCATCACCAAGTCTGGCGTCATGGTCGGCCTCGGCGAAGAAACCCACGAGCTTCTCTCGGTCTTCCGCGATCTCGCTTCCACCGGCTGCGACATTCTCACCGTCGGCCAATATCTGCGGCCTTCGCGCGACCACCTGCCCATGACCCGTCTCTACACTCCGCGCGAGTTCGCCGAACTCAAAGCCGAAGCACTCAAAATGGGTTTCCGTCACGTCGAGTCCGGCCCGCTGGTCCGCTCCAGCTACCATGCCCACGAGCAAGCCGCATCCACCGCTCAGCAACTGTCGTAGCGAACCTCCAACATCATTCCGCGACGCCGAATGTCGACACCAGATCGACCAGCCACCCACTCGCCAGCACCATCACCGCGACTGCCTCAACAAGCCCGGCCACAACAGCCACTACTTCGAAAAATTTGCCACTATAAAGGAAAAAATTACTTATGGGGCCCGAGGTTGCCCTGCGCCCTGTCAGCGCCGTTGCCCATTTGCCGCATTCTGCAACCATTAGCTTTCCAGCCAGAAACAAGGCAACGAACACCAGCATACCCAGCGAATGCCGCCAAATTCCTACCGTGGAATGCATCCGAAGTCCCTCCACTCCTCCTGCATCTGCAGGTGGACCCCTACTTGCACGCAGGCCGCCATTCCGCGATTTCCTGCAAGATCAGATTTGCCTTGCCTAACACAATCTTCACGTCGTCAAATCTCCGCGCCCGAGGAAATTCTCGCACGAATTCCCGGATAAAACTGTTGCGACCCTATTTCCCGTAGGACTACCATAGGCAGGTACTTCCCCCTCCCCAACCCCGGCAATCTCGCCAGATATTTCGCTTTGGGTGGCGAGATTTGAAGAAGCGGGCCTATGACAACCGAAAATCAGGAGGTTCTTGTGAGATTTTCTTTCCTTCAGGTCTGCCTCGCAAAAGGCAGCCGCACGTGCCTGCGCTCCGTCGCAGGCCTCTCGGTTCTTTGTATGGTCGGGACGCTCAGTGTCCAGGCCGCAACCCTATGTGTCAATCCAGGTGGGACGTCTGGCTGCAAATCCACCGTTTCAGCAGCGCTGGCCGCAGCATCAGCAGGCGACACCATCCAGGTCGCGCCCGGAACTTACAAGGAAGATGTCGTCATCACCAAGCCAGTCGCGCTGCTTGGGTCCTGGCGCGCATCGATTATCGACGCATCGGGCCTCGCCAACGGCATCTTCATCAATGGCATGTCGGCTGCGCCGAAAACCGGAATCTCCAATGTGACAGTCTCCGGATTCACCGTGCACAACGCGAATTTTGAAGGGATCCTGGTGGCGAACGCGACCGATGTTTCGCTCACCAGCAACCTGGTTACCGATAACAACAAGTCCCTCAATATCTCCGCAGCCACATGTGACAAGATCCCTGCCTTTGAAACGAACGAAGGCGAGGACTGCGGTGAGGGCATACACCTGATGGCGACGCAATATGTCTCGGTGATAGGCAATGAAGTCGCCTGGAACTCCGGCGGGATTCTGATTACCGACGAAACCGGTCCCAATCACGGGAATCTGATTAGCGGCAATAATGTTCATGACAACCCCTACGATTGCGGAATCACTCTCGCCTCGCATGGACCAGCCACTTCGGTGATCCCCACCGCCGGCTTGCCTTATGGCGTCACTGACAACACGATCTCCAATAACACTTCCTCACATAACGGCTATCAGGTTCCCGGCGCAGGAGCAGGCGTCGGCATATTCGCGCCGTTCCCCGGCACAACCGATGCGGGCAATGTCGTGATCGGCAACGTTCTGCGCGACAATGGACTGCCCGGCGTCACCATGCACAACCATGCTGCAGCTCCGTCGCCCGCGCCGCCCGTCAATATGAATGACAACGTGGTCGTAGGCAACCACATCTCCGGCAACGGCGCCGACACCGACGATGCTGTCACCTCCGGCCCAACGGGTATCAACCTCTTTAGCGTGGCTCCTGTCTGGGGCACGGTCGTCTCCCAAAACGACATTGATCAGGAGTCGATCGACGTTGCGTTCAACGCGCCCTCCGGACAGATGAACGTGCATTTGAACGATTTCAACGGTCGAGCAGAGGGCGTAGACAACGTCGGCGCAGCCACCATCGACGCCACCGAGAATTGGTGGGGCTGCCCCTTCGGTCCTGGCTCAAAGGGCGGATGCTCTTCCGTCTCCGGAACAGCTGTGAGCACTTCGCCATGGCTCACCGCTCCCTACAATGTCCCCGGCCCGCCTGATGTCGATCGTTTCCGTAGGCGCTGGTAACAACCATCTTTCGGCGGCCGGATCGCACCAGGGATCCGGCCGCTTTGTATTCCGGCCGCGCATCTCCGGTTTTCAGACACGTACGAAGCAGTCTCATCGCCGCAGGAGTTGTAGAATAGCCGTTGACGAATTCGCTTGAGCAAGGACGACTCATCATGTCATCGTTTATGGCCGGCAACCCGGCACTCAAAGATCTCTACAACGACCTCAAACGCCGCATGGACAGCGCCGTCGCCGACTTCCAGGCCAACTTGGCCTCCACGCGTACCGGCCGCGCCAGCGTCCATATGCTCGACCAGGTCAAGGTCGACTATTACGGCACACTCACGCCCATCAACCAGATGGCGCAGGTCTCCGCTCCCGAGCCGCAGCTCATCACCATCTCACCCTGGGACCCAACCATCCTGAAGGAAATCGAAAAGGCCATCCAGACCGCCGACCTCGGCCTCAATCCGCTCTCTGACGGCAAAATTATCCGCGTCCCCGTTCCGCCCATGACTGAGGAGCGCCGCCGCGACGTCTGCAAGCACATAAACAAGGTCCTCGAAGAACACCGCACCGCCGTCCGCAACGTCCGCCGCGATGGCAACGAAGCGCTCAAAAAACTGGCCAAGGACAAAAAAGTCAGCGAAGACGACGAAAAGCGCGCGCTCGAAGAAGTGCAGAAAATGACCGACGCCGAAATCCGTCGCATGGAAGAGCTCGCACAGAAAAAAGAAGCCGAAGTCATGCAGGTCTGAACTGCCTGTACGGCGACTAGAACTGGCTGCGTAAATATTGTTTGAAAGGGCACGACTTCAGTCGTGCCGCAAAAAATCGCCCAGGACTTGGGCTTGAGCCGTTGAGGGACGGCTTTCGACTTTCCCTATCATTTATGCAACCAGCTCTAAAGTGCGCGCTGCGCTTGGCGTCAGCGCCTCGCCGGTCCCCTTCGGCAAAAGGACGCGGTCAAGACCAACAATCGCTAGAATTCTCTTCACATTGCGCGAGGGATTGATAACCGCAAACTTGTGGCCGGCCTTGCATGCGTCTCGGTAAAGCGAAACCAGCGCACCCAGTCCCGCCGCGTCGATCCGCTCGACGGAACCTAAGTCAAGGCATAAGGACTGGCTCTGCACGAGCCGTCGTAACTCCGCGAGGAGCTGCCGCTCCCCGCCTCTCACCAGTTCGCGGCCAGCGATGACAAGTTGAGCGTTTTGATCTTGCGTTGCCGAATTGGATTTCGAACTGGTCATGGCAACCTCCTTGAGTTGAACGAGTGCCCCATCCCCAACGCGCATTTCGCGTCTAGCATGCGATTCCGCATTGCCTCTGCTTTCATCCAACAGAGGACCTCGCGCACTACTGTGTCGCGGCGCGCTTCCGCCATGCCTCCAGGCCCATCTTGCCGGCGCCCCACAGCAATTGCAGCACCACGATCGCAAAAGCGATTGTTAGCGCAGTCTCTGTTCCCTTGTTCGCTGAAGCAATCTGGGCTCCGTGCGCCGCTGCATCCGCCACAGGATTCTTCAATAGAAACAACGAATGATCCGGGGCAGTCATTAACACTCCCAGCGGAATTAATGACAGCGCGTGCATCGCCAGGCGCCGCACCGGCCTGACTTGATTCCATGTGCCGCCGGCCAGACCTACGATCTTCCACGTCAGCTCAAACCCATTGATTCCCACACAGCACCAGTAAAACGTCCACCACACCGGCGCCAGTTTGTAGGGTATTGCCGCCAATGCCGATGCGCCGGGCCCCAGCCATAGCACCGGGTAGTGGGGGAAGAGCAACAGCCACACAAAGAAGACGCCACCCACGATCACTTCAGCAAGAGCCTTCGGATAGCTCCGCGGCTTCTTCTCACTGTCCTCCTCCAGGGGCCGCATTTCGGCAGGCGTCCACCCCGGCCCCATCGATGCAAACGGTAGGCACTTCGCCGGATTTCGCGCTCCGAATGCCTCAATGCCCGCGAATACCAGCGTCACAATTGCGGCGTTGATCAGCAAAATCCATGGCAAATAGAACGCCGCGCTCACAATGGCGCTCGCACTCACTTCATGCGTGGCAATATCCACCGCCTTCGCAATTGCATAAACGATGGCGCACCACATCAGCGCCAGCCGCAGCACATACCAGTACGTCGGAAACACCGCCGGACCGATCAGATACTGTTGCCTCTGATACCGTCCCGCCACCTGGATCGGCGGCCCAATCTCCTTCAGCCACTCCTCGGCCTCTTCCTTCGTCAGCGGCCGGCCCAACTCTGCTTCTTTGTCCTCAAGCTGTGCCTCCAGGTTGGCCCTCAGCTCGGCGAAAATGTCGTCCTGCCGTTCCCACGGCAGGTGCTTCTTCACGGCCTGCAGATATCGATCCAGAAGTTCCATCGCTCGTCCCTCAACTCTCTACAAAAGGTTCGTAATCGCGGTGTTGATCTGGTTCCACTCTTCCAGCAGCCGCGCAAAAATCTGCTCGCCCTCGCCTGAGAGCCGGTAGAACCGCTTGTTCCGTTTCTCTTCCTCGCGCCACTCGCTGGTCAGCAGCCCCTGCGACTCCAGCCGCCGCAGCAACGGATAGAGCGTGCTCTCCTCGATCTCCATCCCCCGCGCCGCCAGTGCTTTGCGCAATGTGTACCCGTAATGCTCCTGCTTCAGTTGCGCCAAAACCGCCAGCGTCAAACACCCCCGCCGCAGTTCCAGCCGCAGATTCTCAAACAGGCTTTCCGATACCGTCATCCCTGTACCTCACACACTGTACAAAATACACTGTATGACATACAGTGTGTGATGTCAAGTAATTCTTTTGATCTTTTCTTGTGGATTGGTTAAGTGTTTGAAAAATAACGCTTAATCAGAATTTCCCCGCCCCGAAGAGTGCGAAAGCATGCGTTGCCGACCCTATCGCGCAGTCCTTTAGGTCAAAGGCACCTCACTGATTTGCTGACTCACTAACTTGCTGACTCGCCGACTCGCTAGCTCGCTTCCTCGTGCTATCATCCCGTCATCTTCCCCTTCCCCCTTGGAGGTTTCGCGTGAGACGTGTCGCTGCACTCTCGTTGTGTCTGCTTTTGTCTCTGCCGGTTCTTGTCCTCAGTGGGTGCGAGGGCTGCCAGAACCTGCTCTACCGATCTGCCATCCAAAAGGCGCTTCATGAGGACTCGCTCACGGGCAAAGACGCCACCGACGATCACGTCGCGGCCATGCGCAAAGTCGATCTCTCCGGCTGCCCGCCCGACTTCAACGTCGCCTACGCCAAGTACATCGAGGCATGGGAGTTCTCCGCCAAAGTTCAGACGGCCAAGGCCAAGCTCGATAATGAGTCTGACGCCGCCGCTGCCGCCGGCCTGCTCGCCACGCTCTTTGGCTCCGATGAAACTCCGTGGAGCGACCACCTTGCCGCCGAGGCGCGTCTCGCCCAGATGAATGTCGACGCTGCCAACCAGATCCAGTCATCCTGGAACGCGATCACCGAAGTCTCCGCCAAGTACGGCGTGCAATTCTCGCAGTAGTTTTGGGGTGCCCCGGGTCCGCATTTTCGGGTTCTTCGACGGGCTCGGGACAGGCCCCCTGGGAGACCACCATCCTCAGCGAGCTTCGGGTCAAATCCAAACTTGGGTGCCCCAGGTCCCGACTCTGGGACCTGGGAGATCACCACCCTCATCGAACCTGCGGTCAATTCCAAAACTGGGTGCCCAAGGTCCGCGGCCAGTCTTCCGGTCTGGTGCACAACACGCGCAGCTTGCGCGCCACCAGGTCTTTGGAGTCGGGCACGCCGACCTTGGCCCGCCTATGCGTTTCTCTATTCCCTCTCGGTGACTCCCTGCCCCTGCCATCAATGTCAACGTGAAAATTCGCTAACCGCTTGACCCGCCGCAAGTTCCGTTTGCCGATTAATTCCGCTGCATCGCTAGACTGGAAGAAGCAGGGAACAGGGATTAGGGATCAGGAACAGAAATGCGCCCGTGGCGCTCTGCTAACAACAATGGATGGAAATATTTAGCCTGTTTTCGACACGCAAGCGCGAATTAAGTCCAATGAATGGAATATTTTAGGATTTAACCCATTGAAAATGGGTAATTTATTTGAATTGATTCCCGCAACTCCAACAGAATGAAATATTTGCGAAAAAACACCGGGGGAGGGGGGTAGAGGGTATCAAAAGGTAAACGGGGAAGAAGCCTGGATCTGGTAGCCCGTACCCGGGAGTCAGAAACCGACAGTCAGCCAAGAGCAGATGAAAGCTACAAGCTACCAGTTCGTTCCCGGAGTCACACGGTCCCGGCGTCCCACGAACCCTTTTCTCTTTTCTCTTTTCTCTTTTCTCTTTTCTCTGACCCCTGACCCTATTTTTTCGGTCTCTTGTAGAAGGGCAGTGGCACTTGCCTGGCTCGCACACGGTTGCCGCGCACGTCGACCAGCACGTCGCCGCCCGCGGCCGCAACGGCTGCCGGCACCAGCGCCATGGCGATGTTGGTCTTGAGGAACGGCGCCGGCGAGCCCGAAGTGACCTGCCCGATCCAGTCGCCTGAGAGTGCGAGCACCGGGTAGCCGTCGCGTGCGATGCCGCGCTCGACCATCTCGAGCCCGATGATTTTTCGCTGCGGCCCTTCGGCCTGAACCGCCAGCAACGCATCGCGTCCGATGAACTCGCCCTTGTCCATCTTGAGCCAGCGCGTGAGGCCTGCTTCAAGCACGTTAATCTCCTCTGAGATTTCGTGGCCGTAGAGGCTCATGCCCGCTTCAAGCCGCAGGGTGTTGCGCGCGCCCAGGCCGCAGGGTCGAATGCCGAACTCCGCGCCTGCATCCAGCAGCGCGTTCCACATCTTCACCGTGGTGGGCGCGTCGGACGGCGTGTAGACCTCGAATCCGTCTTCGCCTGAGTAGCCCGTGCGCGCGATCAGCACATTGGGCACGCCCGCAACCGTTCCCCACGTGAACCAGTAGTTCTTGATTGCAGCGAGCCCGACCTTGGTGAGCTTGCCCAACGTGTCGAGCGCGCGCGGCCCTTGCAGCGCCAGTTGCGAGTAGTAGTCGGAGAAGTCGCTCAGGTGAATGCCGGGAAAGCGGCCCACCTGCTGGCGGATCCACGCGAAGTCCTTGTCTTTGGTGCCGGCGTTGACCACGAGCAGGTAGTCGTTGGCGCTGAGCCGATGCACCAGGATGTCGTCGACGAATGTGCCCTGCGGCGTGAGCAGCGCGGAGTAGTGCGCCTGCCCGTCGGCGAGCTTCGAGGCGTCGTTCATAGTGATGTGCTGCACGGCGTCGAGCGCACCCGGTCCGCGGAACTGGATCTCGCCCATGTGCGAGACGTCGAATAGGCCCACGCCCGTGCGCACGGCATTGTGCTCGGCGATCAAGCCGCCTCCGGGGCACGGATATTCGACCGGCATATCCCATCCGCCGAAGTCCACCATCCTGGCCTTGAATGCGCGGTGCGTGGCGTTAAGCGCGGTCTTCTTGAGCGGCGTGGCGACAGCGGTAGATGGAGCGGCGGTTGGAGCAGCGGAGTCGGACATAGAGCTTCCTTTCGGGATGTCTCGCCGGAGCGTAGTGCGATCCCCTAACAACCATAGGCAGTGCGGCCCGGCGGGTCAATCGCGGATGCGGGCGGTTAGGATGGATGCGGCGGGCGCCGCTGCCGGAGTTGCAGCCGAATCGCCGCTGAGAGGATGCGCGTGGAGCGGATTCGAGGCATCGTGATGCTGGTTGCCGGGATCGTGGTGATCTGGAAGGGGTGGCGGATTCACCATGGCGAAGCGGCCGTGCTCGCCTACGGGCTGGGCGTGCTCGCACTGGCATTAGCCGGGTGGCACCTGACACGGAAGCCGCCGCAGCCGCGCCCCCGATAACTAGAGCTCTACAATCCAGATCAAGCCTTTGTCTATCAATGGCTTGGGCTCGGTGAAGCGTCTATATTTCGCGCCTCGAAGTAAATCGTGATACAGTAAAATCACTGGATCAATCCAGCCGCCCCGATGCAGACTCTGCGCGAAAAACTCGCCGATCCAAGTCGTTTTCTCATTGCCACGGAACTGGTATCGGTGCGCGGCCCGATGGCGGGAGCGAATGCGATCAAGGCGCGTAACTTCGCGAACGAGTTGACCGCCTGCCCGGAGATTGACTGGATTTCGATCACAGACAACGCGGGGGGCAACCCGCAGCTCGCGCCGCTGGTGCTGGGCCGGCCGATTTTGTATGCGGGCAAGGAAGTGGTGATTCACCTGACTTGCAAGGATCTGAACCGGAATGGGCTGGAGAGCGAAGCGTGGATGCTGCACAGCGAAGGGTTCAACAACATTCTGGCAATGACGGGCGACTACCCAGTGGCGGGCAACGGGGGCCTGGCGAGGCCGGTGTTCGATATTGATTCGATCGGATTGATTGCGATGCTGCGCCAGATGAACCAGGGGCTGAGTGCGACAGCGCCGGACGGGACAGACCAGCGGCTGGAGAAAACGCAGTTCTGCATTGGGGCGGTGACGACGAATTTCAAGCTGCACGAGGGCGAGGTGATTCCGCAGTACCTGAAGCTGCGGAAGAAGGTCGAGTGCGGCGCGCAGTTCATCATCAACCAGATCGGGTTTGACTCGCGGAAGATTGCGGAGCTGCGCAGCTACATGGATGCGCAGGGGATGAGGCAGACGCCTCTGATCGGCAATGTTTATCTGCTGAGCGCGCGCGTGGCCGAGCTTTTCCATGAGGGCAAGATTCCGGGCGTGGTGGTGAGCGACGCGCTGCGGGAGGTTTGCCGGGCGCAGAGCGGATCGCCCGATCGCGGGAAGGCGTTCTTCCTGGAGTTCGCGGCGAAGCAGATCGCGATTTATCGCGGGCTGGGATTTCGCGGAGTTTACCTGGGCGGCGTGCACAACCTGCCTGCGATTGAGCAGATTCTTGCGATCGCGCGAACGTTTGCTCCCGACGACTGGAAGCAGTTTGCACGAGAGATTCGGTTTTCGAGGGCGGGCGAGTTCTTTTATTACGCGGAGGATCCGGAGACGGGCCTGGCTGACGCGGAGCGGGAGAATGCGCGGAAGGATGCTACATCGAAGCATGTCACTGCGGTGTATCAGATTTCGAAGCTGTCGCACGAAGCGATGTTTGTTCCCGGTACGGCGATTGCGCGGTGGGGAGCGAAAACGTGGGCACATGCAAAGAATCCGACGCAGGGACCGAGGCCGTTGCGCTCGCTCGAGAAGCTGAGCAAATCGATTCTGTATCACTGCAAGGATTGCGGTGACTGCTCGCTGCCGGAGATTGCGTTTCTGTGTCCCGAATCGCAGTGTGCGAAGAACCAGCGCAACGGGCCGTGCGGAGGAACGCGCGAAGGCAGATGTGAAGTAGATGGTTACAGCGACTGCATCTGGCTCCGGGCGTATGAGCGGCTGAAGGGCGACGGCAAGGAAGAAGGAATGCTGGATCACGTGCCCGTGGTACAGAATCAGGGGCTGCGCGGAACGTCAGCATGGGCAAACTTGTGGCTGGGCCGCGACCACAATGCGAAACGGAAATCGCGTGAGGCGGCGAGCCAAATTTCGCAAGCGGAGTTTCAAAAACAATGAGCAGGAAGCTGCATATTGTCGGCGAGTTGATGAATAATTCGTACGCCCGTGCGCGCAAGGCGTTTACGGCGCGCGACCCAAAAGGCTATCAGCAACTGGCGAAGCTGCAGACGGCTAACGGCGCGGATTATTTGACATTGAACCTGGATGGGACACAGCGCATACAGGTTCGCCGGCAGGAGATGCTCGACTTCCTGCCCGAAGTGATTCCGGCGATCCAGGAAGCGTCGGCAACGCCGATCGCGTTCGACAATCCGTCTATCGAGTATCACCGGGTTGCTTTGGAGAAATACGACCAGCGCAGCAGTGGAGCGCCGATTGTGAACTCGCTGGCCGCATCGCGCGAGCATCTGGATGAAATGATCGAGCTCGTGAAGCACTATGACACGCTGGCGGTCGTGATGGCTTCAGAGATGTTTGTACCGGGCGGCACTTCACAGTGCCTGAATCCGCAGGATTCGTACCGGGCGGCAAAGCATTTTGTCGAGGTTCTTGTTACCAAAGCGGGCCGACGCAACGATCAAATCATCATCGATCCGGGCCTGGCTCCGGTGGGCGCAGATACCTACGGCCTTGTGAATACCGGCCTGGATACAATGCAGCTGATAAGCGCGGATCCGGACTTGAAGGGCGTGCACATGATTGTCGGCCTTTCAAACTTTGCCTGGGGAACACCGAAGGAAGTCCGCGAGGAACTCGAAAAGGCGTATCTGACGCTGGGGATGGAGGCCGGGTTGGATTTTGCGCTGGCGAATCCCGAAAAGTCACCCGCGCCGCTGCCCGCCGATCACCCAATGGTAGCCAAACTTCGCGAAGCTCTTGAGTTGGGTCGTCCGCTTGATGGCGAGACTCATGACGACTCCGGGTTTCGCCAGGCGGAGGCAATCATGTCGATTTGTAGAGAGGCGGAGGCCTTCGAGTTCTGAGCTCTCATTTGAAGATGCATAAGGCGCAACTGATTCCCCTGGCGGCCGATCATCGCCGCGCGTGGCTGCGTGTGGGGACGCTCCTGGATGGCCTGAGCACAAAGCCGATGCGCAATGCGCATGTGGTTTATGACAGCGGGCACATCCTGTATGCCGGGAAAGAACCTCCGCCGAGGGATTTGGTGGGCGAGGGCCGGCAGGAACCGGACCTTGACCTGCCCAACTACACACTGTTGCCTGGTTTAATCGACGCGCACACCCACTTTTTTCTGGAAGGCGGCGAATTGGGCCATGAGAAGCGTGCTGCCCACGTGCGACAGACACGCGAGGAGCTGATCAGGCTGGCCACGTCGCGGCTCGAAAAGGTATTGAGTCTCGGCGTGATTGCGGCGCGCGATGCAGGCGACAAAGACGGCGTCGGCCTGGCGTTGAGCAAACTTTGCAAGAGCGCCGAGCGGCCGCTTATGCCATACGTCGACAGCCCCGGCGCGGCGATTCATCATCGGGGCCGCTATGGCAGTTTCATGGGGCAACCCATTGAGGAGTATGAATCGCTGAGTGCATGCGTTGAAGCGCGGGTAAAGGCGGGAGCCGACCGCATCAAGCTGATTCCGACCGGCATCATCGATTTCAAGAAAGGCGCGGTCACGAGCGAGCCCCAAATGTCGGAGAGGGAGATTTGTGAACTGGTAGGGGCCGCAAAGTCATTTGGCAAACAGACTCTCGCTCATGCATCGGGCGACACAGGCATTGAGCGGGCGATCGAAGGAGGTGTGGACACAATTGAGCACGGATTCTTTGTTCGTTCAGATCAGCTCGCCAGGATGCGTGACCGTCAGATTGCGTGGGTGCCCACCTTCTCTCCGGTTGAGAAACAGGTGGAGCATGCGGTGCAGATGGGCTGGGACGCGCAGATTGTTCAGAACCTGAGAGGTGTACTGGATCAGCATGCGGAAAGCCTTGTTCGAGCGAGTGACATGGGGGTGCAAGTCCTTGCGGGCAGCGACTCGGGCTCATACGGAGTGGCACATGGAGCAGGCCTGTTGCACGAATTGGAACTGATGGAGCGCGCCGGACTTTCGCCGCTCGCGATTGTCAACTCAGCAACTGGCGCGAGCTCCCAACGGCTGGCCTTTCGAGAGAATTTCGGCCAGATTAAGCCCGGTTATCTTTGCCGATTCCTCTTAACGGGTCATTCCCCATTGGAAGGCGCCGCTAATCTTCGTAAGAATCGGTTCTTATTCTTCGATGGTGCAGTATTCGAGGCCGAAGAAGATTTTGACAGCGCGGGCTTATAAAGGCACGGAGAGGATGGGGAGATTGCTAGCGCGTCAGGCGATGCACATCCAGGAGCCGACGGCCTACAGGACCAAGACACGCTCGCTTAGTGTTGATTCTACAGTATTTCGTCACAAATTCTAGGGTGCGCTCCGGGCAATTCGCGCGAGAGAATTTCAGTGGATCTTCCTGGAAGAAGCCACAGGATTCATTTTGATGGGGACAATAGTTGTTGCAACGAATATATTCCTGGCGCATCGAAAAGAAAGAGAGGAGCAATTGATCTATGACAACCGCAATTGCCGCGCCCGCTACCACAACCTGGAACATCGACCCTGCCCACTCCGCCGCCGAGTTCAAGGTAAGACACATGATGATCTCCAACGTAAAAGGCAAGTTCACGGGGCTCAGCGGCATCCTGCACCTCGATGAACGAGACGTGACAAAATCCCGCGTGGAGGCCTCCATCCCTGTGAGCACCATCAGCACTGGTGACCCGCAGCGAGACGGCCACTTGAAGAGCCCGGACTTCTTCGACGCTGAGAAGTTTCCGATTTTTACTTTCATTTCGACTGGAGTCGAATCCACCGGAAGGGGAGAACTTGCGGTTGCGGGCAACCTGACCTTGCACGGCAACACGAAGCCCGTAACCTTTAATGTCGAAGGACCCAGTTCGCCCAGTAAAGACCCCTGGGGCAATTTGCGCGTAGGACTTTCGGCCACGGCAAAGATTAATCGCAAGGATTTTGGGCTCACCTGGAATTCGACGCTCGAGACCGGAGGCGTGCTGGTGGGCGAAGAGGTTATCCTCTCCCTTGACGTTCAGTTCATCAAGGTTGCGCAGTAACTTCGGATGGCACGGACAGAGGATTGCTTTCGATGGGAGATCGGGCCTGAATCCATTGGAACAGGCCGCATTCCGCGTCAGCGTCGCAGCGAAGATCGCCGTCATGCATCAAACAATGAAAGCAAGCAATCGAATTGAGGACTTGAGCTTCGCGGGCTTCGCTTGGCGTGCGAATGCACCCTCTGCATAGAATTGCAGCAGGCGTTCTGGTTCTAATTCCACTTCCTGGAGGTTGGCTATGTCACTGAGAGCCGTGAAAGAGATGTATCAAACCAAGCCCACCATTGAAGGTGCGGGAGTGAAGCTGCAGCGGGCTTTCGGCTTCGGGAAGACTCATGAGTTCGATCCCTTCCTCCTGCTGGACGACTTCCGGAACGAGAATCCAGCCGACTATCTTGCCGGATTTCCGTGGCATCCGCACCGCGGCATCGAGACGATCACCTACGTTCTGGCTGGAGAGGTGCAACATGGCGACAGTCTGGGCAATAAAGGCCGGATGACGTCCGGTGACGTGCAGTGGATGACCGCAGGCAGCGGCATTTTGCACCAGGAGATGCCAAAGGGAGACGAAAGCGGCCGTATGCACGGCTTCCAACTCTGGGCCAACCTTCCTGCCTCGCTCAAAATGACGAATCCGCGCTATCAGGACATTCCTTCGAACGCAATTCCCGAGGTGACGGAGGACGACGGCACCAAAGCCCGAATCATCTGCGGCGAGTTCTGGGGCAAAACGGGCCCGGTTGAAGGTGTTGCTGCCGACCCGCGCTACGTTGATATCTCAGTGCCTCCGCTGATGCGCAAGCGGATTAAGGTGGAGACGACACGCAACGCTTTCGCTTACGTATTCGCCGGCGCGGGATCGTTTCGCGACGCCTCGGAACCGCAGGCAGTTCTTACGGAATCGGCTATCGATCCGAATGCACAGCCCATCTACGATGCGAAGAATCATTCGCTGGTGCTTTTCGATCGGGGCGACGAGATTGTGGTTCAGGCCGGCCCCGAAGGTATTCGGTTTCTGCTTGTCTCGGGCAGGCCCCTTGAGGAGCCTGTGGCCTGGTACGGTCCCATTGTGATGAACACTCAAGCGGAACTGCGCGAGGCCTTTAGCGAGCTGCAGGAGGGTACCTTTATCCGCCACGGATGAGATTCCGCAATGGCGCAAGGAATCGCCGGATGCCGGCGCCGGTGCAGCGCCTTATTTTTCAAGGGTGCGCGCATGCGCAGGTGAGCGTGTCACCTATGATTGTGCTGAACCTGTAGCTTATTCAGCCTCAGATGCTTCGCCGCAGCCCACTTCTACTTGCCGTGTCCAATTGTCGAGCTACGCTCGATGAGTTTCGGCTCGATGAAAAACGGTTTGGCGGCGGGTTTTCGCTTTCCCGCAATCGTGGCGAGGGCGAGCCTTGCCGCCTCAGCACCTTGTAGCTCAGGCGATTGATCGATCGTGCTTAGTGGAACTTCAAGGTACCCCGACATGCGAAGGTTGCCACAGCCGATCACTGCGACATCTTCGGGAACCCGCAGTCTGTTTTCGAGCAGGCAATGTATCGCTCCTACTGCAGTCAGATCGTTGTAACAAAAGACCGCGTCGGGACGCTGGTTGATTTGAAGCAAATCTCTCATCGCATGCTCGCCAATTTCCACGCCAGCCTCTTCAAGTCGGGATCGAATCACGACGAGCTCGCTGCGGAACCGAATCTTGTTCGCCGACAGCGCACGTTTATATCCATCCAGTCTTCCCAGAGATGTACTGATCAGTTCACCGCCGATGTGGGCAATGCGCCGGCGGCCGAGCCGGATAAGATGCTCGGTCGCGATACGTCCGGCGGCGACATCGTCAGTTCCAACAAAAGGTGCATTAAGTTTGGGAAGAATGCGATCGAGCAGAATGAAAGGAACTTTGGAATGTACGAGCGATTTGAAGCCGGCAGCGCTGCTTTGACAGGATGCGATCAGCAAGGCGTCGACGCCGCGGGCGAGCAGATGTTCTATCTCCAGCCGTTCAAGGGCGGGCTCCTCCTCAGCGGAGGCAAGGATCAGCTGGTAGGACTCTTTGCGGAGACTGGCGCTGACTCCAATGGCTAATTCGGCAAAGAACGTGTGCACCAGGTCAGGAACAACAAGGCCGATCGAATAACTCTTTCCCGAGGCCAAACCGCGAGCCAGCATGTTGGGTTGGTATTTCAATTCCCTGACACGCTTGAGAACCCGTTTGCGCGTCGCCTCGCCCACGTCAGTCTTGTTGCGAAGAACCTTGGAGACGGTGACCAGCGAGACTCCCAAGTCTTCTGCAATGTCCTTCATCCGAACTGCCATGGAGGGATTCCTTAGAAGCGAGGATACGCGGCGCAGTTTGAAGCCTGATCCAGGTCGAAATGCGGAATGCAAGAGGTTTGCTTAAAGCGTCGTCACGCCGGAGCTTGAAAGCCGGAATGGGTATATGGCCTGCTGTAATGAGTGGACCATTCAATCAGGCTTTGATTGAGAAAACGCCAAGTACCTTGTTTGCGGTCGACTTCGATCAGCATGTAGGCGTTGGGGTCGTAACGCGTAGCCGCGATCACGTAGTGCTGCGGACCGTAGGTATGGGCAAAATCGACCCACTTGTGCCAATGGCCTGAGACAACAAGTTGAATCGTCTCCGAGTGCTTCCTGATCAGGGGATGCAGTCCATAATCGGCAACCTCCGCGGGCGAGACAAGCCAAAGCGGATAGTGGATAAAAACGAATGATGGTTTGCCTTCTTCCAGTTCGGCTTCGAACCAGTGGAGCTGCTCTTCGCCTAACGATCCTTCAGCTCGGCTCATCGGGGTAGAAGCCGGGCCCCAAGTTGAGCCAAGAAAATTGTTCAGGTGAATAAACTTGTAGCCCTTGTGCTGCAGAGTGTAATAGGGCCGGATGTGGAACTTGGCTTCGAAAAGACGATGACTCATTTCGCGCGAAACATCGGGCACGCCATAGTCGTGATTGCCCAATCCGACATGGACCGGCATTTTAAACCCGTCGGTGATAGCTTTGGCGTTGTCGAGCCGCGTCGTGTTTTTGAAATAGAAATCGTAATCGGGCGATGGATAGTTGTGGAAGTAGTCGCCCACCAGAAAGACTTTTTCGATAGGCGGATCAAGACTGTTGATCAGGGTTCGTGCCGAGATGAGATTGGCTGCGGAATGTTGCAGGCTTTCGGTATCTTCGGCGTTGCTTTCGTGGCCGTGGTAGAAAGTGTCGATGATATGTGTGTCTGCAATGACCGCGAAGTAGAAATAGCGGTCAGGGCTGGGCGAGGGTGCCTCACGCGCCCATAGAGAGCGCGTGAGGGATGATCCTAAAGCCCCGGCGGAAAGGATGCCAAACTGCCGGCGGGTGATCGTCATAAGAACAGTCCTCGAATTGTGTTCGATCCTCCTCGGGTTAGAAGTTCAGTTTGAGGGCCAGTTGGATCTGGCGTGGCGGGAAGAATCCCGTAATCGAGCCAAACGAACCGTTGGCACGGTTGGAGTCTGGCGCCGTGTAGTTGACATTGTTAAACGCATTGAATGCCTCGCAGCGGAAGTCAAGGTTCGATGACTCGCTCCAGAGCGGAAAGAGCTTATGCAGACCAAGGTTTGTCTGGTAGAACGGATTGTCGCGGAGAGAGTTTCGCCCTGCGTTGCCGTAAGGCTTGCTTACGTCAGTGGGAATTGAGACGGAGCTCGCGCTCAGATAGCCGGTAAGCGAAGTTGCACCTTTCACCCAAAGCCCGCGCGGCGATTTCGGGTTGCCCGAGACATTGGGCCGATAGTTGAGCAGGTCGCTGACGTCAAACTGCTGCGGTTCAGAGTAGATCAGGTTGACGGGTTGTCCGCTGGTCGCAGTTTCGATCACCGAGACCTGCCAGCCGCCGGCAACGGTTTGCATCAGGCGATTTGAATTGGCACCCCAGTGGCGGCCATGTCCATACGGAAGATCCCAAATCGCGGTAAGTGTGTCGTTGACCGGCTGGTTGTATGCCGATTGGCCACGCTCACCCCTGAGATTCGCCAGGTTGACGCGCGAGTTGTCGTTGTTCGGCGTATCCAGGTGGCCAGATGCGTTGTCGATTGCCCGGGAATACGAGAAGGCATTCAATAGGTAGAGGCCATTGGAATAGCGATGCTCGAGCCGGACCTGCGCGCCGTGGTAGATCATCATTCCAGCGTTGGATGAGCCTTCAATACCGGTGAAGCCCACGATTGGACGCCGATTGAGCAGCGGTATGCAACCGGTGGTTACTGTGTTGCTGCATGTGGCCGAAGGCGTATTGGCTGGCGCCTGATTAATGTCGTCGAGCACCCAGATCTTGACGCCATGCTCGCCAACATACGAGACGTCAAGCAGCGTGCCTTGCATCACCGTGCGCTGCATGCCGAAGTGCCAGGCCTGCACATAGCCGGTTGAAATGCTCTTGGGGATAAAGCGAGTCTGCGCCAGCGCGGTGCTGAAGCCAGAAGCGCTGACAAAGTTTGTGCCGTACCCTTGCGACTCAGGACTGAAGCAGCTTGCGTTCTGAGTGTTCGCTGCGCAAAGTGGGGTGATACTCACCACACCGCTCGTTGTCACGGTAGCCTTTTGTGTGATGGAGGAGTTGACGATATACGGCCCGTTGTACGCGAGCAGATTTTCGCCACCTTCGCGGTTGAACTGATCAAAGCTGATCCCGTAACCGCCGCGAATCACCGTCTTATTTCCCAAGCCATAGCTGAAGCCGATACGCGGAGCGAAATCGAGCTTAGGCATACCGACGAGGGCACGGTCGGTTACAGAGCCCGATTTTGCCTGGATCAGCGTGCTCGTACCCGGGTCGAAGTTGGCAAGGTGATCTCCGTCCACGTATTGTGGCGTAACCAACTCATAGCGCATTCCTGCATTTACGGTTAGATTGTGCGTCAGCTTGATGTCGTCCTGGAAATACATGAAGTTCATGCGCTGGTGGTAGTTGACGATGCGGAAGTTATTCAACTGGTACTGGCTGCGGGCGCCAAGGATGAAGTCAGCCAGAGAAGCTGCCTGCTTGTAGCCCACGTCGTTGAAGCAGGGACTTACATTGGAATTGCCGCAGGAATAGGCCCCCGAATTGGAAATCGATGTCCCCGAACTGAAATAGCCGCCATAGTTATCCTGGCCGTAGGTTGGGTTAAAGTCGTCAATTTCAGTGTTAATGGCCTGGTACTCATAACCCACCTTCATGCTGTTGCGGCCTTTGATGATCGTGTAGTTCACCTTCGGATTGATGGCGAACGGATTCTGGAATTGCGGATTGCTGGGTTGCGCGCCGAACTGGCTAAAGTTGCTCACGTTCTGATCGTTCAGCGAGCGCGCAACAATTGGATCGGTGGGCAATCCCGGAATACCGGCCTGCACGAGGAGGCTTGGCTGTCCCAGGCCGTAGGGAGTTTTTCCGCCCAGAGTCCAGGTGAAGCCGACTCGAGCATCAAGGATCGAATGCTGATTGAACAGAAATGTGTAACCGGCCGCGATCTGCTTGTTGTAATCGTGAATTGTGCCGTTGCCGTTTCCTCCGGCTGGGCCGGTTAGAGCTTCAGCATCAACGATGTCCAGGTGATGGTAGCTCCAGCGAAAGAATGCCGTCGTGCGCGGATTGAGGAAGAAATCAAAACGCGCATCAGCGCGATGATCGGTGAAGTGTGCCTTTGGAATATTGACGAGGTTGTTGGAAAATCCGGTGCCGGTTGTCCCCGAAACCGCGATATTAGGAGCGGGTAAAGCAGGAATGACGAGCTTTGCGAGAGGGCTCCAATCTGTCTGAGGAATCACACCGTTGGCATACACCGTCCCGGTAAGAGGGTTGTGTAGCGGAACCGGATTGCCGGCCATATCGAGGAAGATGCCCTGGCGCTGATTGGCGTTTGGAACAGTCGAAGCAGAATACTGGCCCTGCACCTGGCGGTTGCTTTCGTAGTCGCCGAAGTAGAAAATCTTGCCCCTCAAAAATAGCGGCACTGGACCGCCGATTGCACCGCCGAACTGATTCTTCACGAGCACCGGTTTCTGCGATTTGCCCGTCAAGGCATTCGTCGGAGGCGTGAAGGGGCCGATTGCATTGAAGTCGGTATTGCGGTTGTATTCCCACAACTTGCCATGAAGCTGATTGGTGCCGCTCTTGATGCTGACGTTGAAGACGGCGCCGGATGCGCGACCGTACTCCGCGCTGTAGTTGTCGGTCTCAACGCGGAACTCGCTGATGGCATCGGGGGAAGGCTGGATGGCCTGATTTGAAAAGCTCTGGTTGGATGTGCCGTACGCGTTATTATCCAATCCGTCGAGAAGAAAATTGTTGAATTCGCTACGCTGGCCATTGACGTTGTAGGACGCGTCGCGGCTGGTCACGGTCTGGTTTTCCAGGTTATTCGCGCGCACGCCGGGGGTCAGCAGGGCAAGATCGGCATAAGCGCGGCCATTCAGCGGAAGATTATTAACATCCCGCGAAGAGATGATCTGGCCGCGTTCGCTGTCCTCGGTGTTCAACAGTGCGGCTGCGCCGGTGACGGTGATGGTTTCGCTGGCAGCGCCTGGCTTCAGGGAGATGTCGACTCGTTGGCGCGCGTTCACTTCCACCGTGAATGCATCCGTGGTTGTTGCGCTAAAGCCAGCGGCAGTGGCGTTCACTTTGTAGCTGCCAATACGAACGCTGGTAAATTCGAATCCGCCCTGCCCGTCGGAAGTAGCCGTCGCTTCTGTTCCGGTAGCAACGTTGGTCAGTGTGACTCTGGCATTGGGGACTGCCGCGCCCGATGTGTCATGCACGAATCCCAACACCGTTGCGGTTTCGAATTGCGCCTTGCCTGTTGTGCAGACAAATGCGCCCAGGGTCAGAATCATTGCTGCGTGCATCAGCTTCTTCAACAAACTCAATCTAGCCATTGCGCCTTGACTCCTTTCAAGGTTCTGAATTCATTTGGGGCAGGGATGGGCAAGTCACACGGGCAAGTCCCGGGATGAACGAGACGAAAGACCGCGGGGAAGTGTGTGCCGTGAGGCTGTCATCGGTAACCCCATTTTTGAGAATGCGCCTGCCTCACTCTTCGAAAGTGCATGCCTGCGCGGTCTCAGTGTGAACGCTGCATACTACAGAATGCTTAACCTGCATTCATTGTTCGGCGAATTGATTCCTTTGGAGATTCAAACGGAAGCCCGCAATGTCAGAAAAGAGCAGTCCGACATCTGCAGCAGGAGGTCCAGGCGATTTTGGATTCCGCAGATTGATATTGGCCGCGCCATTCGGTCCCTGAATTGAGGAACCGCGGCGACTCCTGGTGTGCCAACGGGACGAGCGGGATCGTGCATCACTTAGCCTCAAAGTTCCTAACAAAGGGGGAAAAACGCCTCGCACCCCTGCTCTTTTCTCTGAGTACGTTAGCGCTTAAGTATTGAAAAACACTAGAGCATTGCCTATTCCATTGTCAAGCTATTTCTGAAAGACGATTTTGGCCTCAGCGCGGGCGAAAGGGGGTCGAACGGGGCTGCAGCTTCGCTGCGCGCCTACTCGGGGGGGTACGAGCACTCTGAGCTCTTTCGCCACTTTGCCGGCCACGAGCCACGGATCGCCTTGAGGGTGTGCCGTAAACCGTTTGGTCGAGCGGTTCCATCGTTCGCCAAACTGGAACCAATCGATCTGCCTCGGTGCTCGCCCTTCATTCATGGAACTTGCGAGTTCCTCAAAATAGAGCTGCCATCGCAAGCGATAGTAGCTCGATATAAGCCCTGCCCATTCCTTGTTCCCGTAGTCATGTAATCCGGCTTCACTCGCAGTCCGATCTCCCCATGTTGTGAGGATTGAGCGCGCGTCGAATTGCAAGCGCCGCAGTTCTTCCGCGTTGGCGGCCCATGCAGTAGAGGCATCGAGCCACGGGCCGAGTAGAAAGGAAGGATTTGTTGCCAGGAGGGTATCTTCCAGATCCATCATTCGCAACCACTGATTCGTCAGCAGGTGGAACTGCGCCTCGTCGTGAAGCTCGTAAGCGTCTTTGATCCGGGGCAACTGCTGCCTGCTCCAGTTGGATATGGCTTGGCGCGCAACGTCCACAAGGTCGTAGTTATAAGTGGCTGTGGCTCGAGTGTGCGGTCCAGCTCGAAGCAACTCCGAAAGCGCTTCCTGAAACCGTTCTGGATTGTAACGGAGCTGGTCGGGCGCCCAGGTCGATGCCTTCACCGCGGTGAGGCTGGGTTGCGCTGCGAAGAGAGATTCGGGAGCCGCATCGCGCTCCCCGTGGCCAGAAACGCCGTCTGCGTGACTACCGTACACGGTCTGGATCAGAACTTGCCAGGCGCGCAGGGCGTGCGGATCGTCGCTTCCATAGCGGCTCATGGCGTAATCGTTGGCCCACTCAAGCAGATCGACCGGCTCATTGCGCCATGCCATCTCGGTAAAGAGGGTGAAGGCCGCCGGATTTGTGTCGAGCCCCTCTGAAAAAAACGCCGTGCCCGCCATCATGCTCCCGGTTCGGGCACCCATCGCGGGCAGGCGCACAGCGTAGTCATAAAGATTCGCGCCAAGTGTCGTTCGCCCTCCGAACTCCCACAAGCCGCCGAAAAGATAGCGTGCCCCTCGAAAATCTGCGTCACGGTCATTGTGAGGAGCGCGCCCCTGTTCGATATCAACGATCAGGAGCCGGCTGCGGTCGACACCTTCAAGCAGAGCGGGCGGGGGATTGTCCTGCCAAGCGAGCATCATCCAAAGCGCGCCGCGGTGTGCCAGATCGAGCGCCCGCTGGATAGAGTTTGCGGCCGATCCCAGTGGCACATCGCCTGCAGTTCCGCCTTCTTGAAAGGTCTCCATATCGTAGATGGATGTGTCGCCAAACAGTTCGCGCTGGTGCAGATAAAATGCAGCCGCCACCTTTGCGAAAAGAGGATCGCGCGGGTCAAGCCAGCCTGGCCGATCAAACCCGTTCCACTTACCCTGGGCGATGACGTGAGTTCCAGGATGCCGCTTTGCAAAATCATCAGGAACAATCCCAAAATATCCGGGTAGAACCGGAGTGATACCAAGTTCGCGCAAGCGCGCTATGATGTGCCGGGCAGATTGTACGCGCCGCTCAAGCAGTTGCCGCGAGATTGGCTCGTCAAAGCAGCATAGATTACCCATCAACTGCCAGTTCTGGTGGGCCGGCTGAGTGATCCAATTGCGAATCTCATCGTCTGAGTATCCGAAATCGAGAAATGTCCGATACAAAACTGCGTCTGTGCCGCGCTCTACAAGCACGGCATTGATGCCGCTCGCTGCCAGCAAATCAATCTCACGTTCCCAATGCGGCCAATCCCAATAGGGCGTTGAATAGCCATCGGTATTCTCGTTCAACGCATATCGATAAGGATACGGAGACTTCTTCTCGATCTTGCCAATTAGCGCCGGGAGTTTGGTCGCGACACGAATTTGGTCTCCATCTGGCGAGATTTGCATATGCGCGACATACCGAAGATACCAGTTCACTCCAAAAAGGGCAGCGACACTTGATGTCGCCGCTATCCGAATGTTCCCCGCGGCTCCGCTTATGCTGAACGCATCGCAACCGTCGCTCCGATGCATTGCCGAAAGCGTGATTTGCGATTGGAGGGTTGGAATGAGCCGAGTGAGAGCTGCCCTGGCTGGCTGGAGTTGATCATTTGCCGTTCCGGTTATACGAACATTCTGTGCCAGCGCTGGAAGAATGCAGAGCGCGATCAATGCACGTACGAAAACGCCTTTCAATCGCATATGTAGACTCGTCCTAAGCAAAAGGCCAAACCTGCTGCGCAGTTTTGCCCAGAATCCAGGATTTGTCTTCGGCGTTGAGGAACTTCATTTCATCGCGGACAACGCTCAACGTCTTGTCGTAGGTGGTCCAGCCCAGATCGACAGGCCAGTCAGATGCCCACATCAGCCGCTGCGGGCCGAAGACCGCGTGGAGGCGCTTCACGAATTCCTGGGCGTCGAGCCAGGGATAGGGCTGGCGCGAGATCGACCAGGTGTGGGAGATTTTGACGAAGATGTGCGGATAGCGTGCCAATGCGATCAGCTTGTCGAGCTCTTGCGGACGATCAACCGGGCAGTCGGCCATGTGATCGATCACGACCGTGAGATCGGGACATTGCTCGATAAGATGCACGAGGTCGGGCATGCGCGTGATGGGCGCATACACCTGCATGGGGATCCCGAGCGATTGAGCGCGCTTCCATAGCGGAGGCATGAGTGGACCATTGATCCAGTCGCCGCCGGCATCGGCTGATGGGCTGATGCGCACACCGTGAAAACCTTGTTCGGTGAGGTGCGAGATTTGGTCGGGCGCGGCGGGATCAGTGGGATCGACACGGCACACCCCGCGAAAGTAGGGGGCGTAATTTCTGATCGAGTCGAGGCAGTAAGAGTTGTCCCACTTGTAGCCGATGTACTGCGCGATTACGGTTCGTTCGACGTTATTGGCTTTCATCAGTTCCAGCCCCATTGCTGGAGTGCGATCTTCTTTCGGCGGATTTTTGATGCCGGCGGCCCACGGATAATGAGGATCATTAATCCAGACATGAATTTGAGCGTCGACGATGCGATAGGCCGCCGTTGATTTCGGGGCCGCCATCGCGATACTAGCAATTGCAAATTCACGGCGAGTCATATTCATCGATAAATGGGCTCCAGCTTATTTACGATGTACGCGCCGCAGCGGTGAAAGTCGGCCAGCGGCCCCAGCCGCGCCGTGTCGAGATCGACGCAAATCCATCCGCGATAATGGACGCTTTTCAAAACCCGGTGACAGCCGGGAAAATCCACCTGCCCGTCACCCAGGTCGTAGCTGCTGTCAAAGAAACGAGCCGATTCAGAATCTTTGGGGAACGTTTTTCCATTCGGCTGCACCCAGTCCTTGGTTGGGGTCGTCCATTTTGAATCTTTGTAATCGAGAAACCGGATGCGATGCTTGTACCGATTCAGTGTGCCCACGACATCGCAGCCGGCGAGGTTAAGGTGGCAGGTGTCAGGCGAGAGGCCAAACAACTTGGGATCGGTCATGGCCATGAAGCGGTCGACCTCATCCTGATTCTGAACCATCTGACCCATGTGATTGTGCAAGCCCGCCGTGAAACTCATCTCGCCGGCCAACTCGCCAATCTGGTTACAGCGCTCACACAGCTCGCGGAAGGCGGCGGGCGTTTGCGTTGGCGGCAGGCTGCGGTTTGGCGAAAACACCACCAGGTGATTGGCTCCGAAATCGGCGAGAAACTCCATCGCGTTGCGCGCGCTATCGAGCACCGCCTGTCGTTGTGATGGGTCGTGCAACGCGCCGTTCCAGGAGATCGTGACAACATGCAGATTGCGCTTCGATACTTCACGGAGCATTTGTGCGGCCGTTATCTGATAGTCGCTGAGAATGCGCGGGAACCCGGCCAGGCGGACGCCGATGAAGCCGGTCTGCTGCATCACATCGAGCATGTCGGTAAACGGTGCGGGGGGATAATACCTCCACAGTGCTTCAGACAATGCCCACTTGATGTTTCGATTTGCGGGCTTGTCTGCCGCGGCATGGGCCATATTCGCTGCCAACATGGAGAGGGCGGCGACAAATTCCCGGCGATTCATCTTCATGCGCTCCTCGAGGTTCAGCCGCTTGCTTGAATGGCTATGATTGCAATCAAGTTGTGCTTTCATCGGCCACAACATTCACCTGAACGTAGTCTCCCGCGGCGGACGGCCGGCGCTTGCATTGGGAACCGTGCTACGGCCGACTCACAGTTGCTGATTGGAAATTTCCGCATTGCGGCCCCCGACTTGCTGCTTGCCGGTAACGCAGAAATCCAGATTACGGTATTGTCGCCTGTATTGTTTGTCAAGAACAAATGCCGGGGCGTCGGGCTGGGAGCTATGCTGGCCTATAAGTGCTTTGATCTTAGTGATGATTACAAGCATCGAAGAAAACAGCGCGATGCCGCAGGGCAGACAATGTTGTAGTCGAATGATTCCCGTTTGAGGAAGATGCACTTTTGCCAACCTCATCAGGAGATTGAGATGACAAGAATCCACTCCGCTTGGCTCTCAACAATACTTGCGGCTGTGACGTTCGCTTCCAGTGCCGGACCTGCGATTCCCCAGGGGAACGAAAAGGCCGCGGAACAGGTCGTGATTAACGCAGATGGTGCGACAACTCCGTTTCCGCATTTCTGGGAAGAAATGTTCGGATCGGGGCGCGCCAATCTTGCTCTGCGACAAAGCTACCGCGACGATCTGAAAACGGTAAGCAGGATCACCGACTTCAAGTACGTGCGCTTTCATGCGATTCTCGATGATGAGAACGCCGTTTACAGCGAGGATGCGCGGGGGAACCCGGTCTACAACTGGTCGTATGTAGATCAAATCTACGACGGATTGCTGGATAACGGCATTCGGCCGTTTGTTGAAATCAGCTTCATGCCCAAAGCACTGGCGGCGCGTTTGGACTATCACGCCTTTTGGTACAAGCAGATCGTCTCTCCGCCGGGGGACTATACGAAATGGGATGCGCTGATCACAGAGTTTGCACGTCATCTTGTGGAGAGGTACGGTATCGACGAAGTTTCGCAGTGGTACTTCGAGGTGTGGAACGAGCCGAACATCGACTTCTGGACCGGACGGCCTGCCGAGCAGACTTACTTTGAGCTTTATGACAACACCGCGCGCGCATTGAAGTCTGTGAACTCGAGGATTCGCGTAGGGGGACCGGCCACCGCGCAGGCAGCATGGGTGAGCGACATGATCGCGCATGCCATGGAGAATCATGTGCCGCTGGATTTTGTTTCCACGCATGTCTACGGCAATGACTCCCCCGAAGATGTTTTTCACGACCATCGTTTCATCGCGCTTCATCAGATGGTTTGTCCGGCTGTGAGGAAGGTTCACGATGAGATCGAGCGCTCGGCGCGGCCGGGGATCCCTCTGATCTGGAGCGAATTCAACGCCAGCTACAAGAACGAGCAGGAGATTACGGATTCCATTTACATGGGCCCATGGCTTGCAGAGACGATCAGCCGGTGCGATGGCCTGACCGAGATGATGTCGTACTGGTCGTTTTCAGACGTGTTTGAGGAACAGGGCGTTGTGAAGACACCCTTCTACGGCGGCTACGGATTGGTTGCTGAAGACGGAATTCCCAAGCCGGCTTTCGACGTTTTCGAACTGCTGCACAAGCTCGGCGACCATAGGTTGCGCGTGAACTCGGCGGACGTTCTGGCAACGCGGCGGCCCGATGGGACACTGGAGATTGCGGCCTGGAATTTGGTGGAGCCAGGCGCGGGGGGCGGCGAGAAGACGATTACGCTTGATCTGAAGGGGGTCGCGGACGGAGCGAAAGCCGCGATCCAGCGAGTGGATTCGGCGCATGGCGACACGCTCAATGCGTGGAAGAAGATGGGGAGCCCGAAGTATCCCACGAAAATGCAAATTGAAGCATTGCGCAAGGTATCGGAGATAGGCCCGCCGGAGACAGGCAGGATTGCCGGGCATCAGCTCACGCTGAAAATTCCTCCGATGGGGCTGGCCGTGGTGGAGATACGCTGACTATTCAACCCATCTCCAGAGTCATTGATTTCTTGCATAAGGAACGAGAAGCAACCGCAGATCCTTCGACTTCATTTGGCGCAACAATGCGCCAAATTCGCCTCAGGATGACAGCAGTATTCTGTTGCGAACTTCGGACTCAGGGGACTAAGTTGCAAAAGGGAGAGAAGGGCGGCGCTGCGCGCGCACCCTTCTACTCATAAAGCCCGATGCAACTTAGAAACTGAATCTCGCTTGCAGATCGACGGTTCGCGCACCGAGGCCTCCGGTGGCCTGGCCCAGATACGGGCTGTCAATCTGGGTGTTGATCGTACTCGGGTTAATGTTCGTCAGATTGAAGACGTTGAGCATGTCAGCCTTGAATTCGAGCTTCGTATTCTCGCCCAAGACACGTGTATTCGGAAATCCGAAGGCCTTGGCAAAGGTGAAATCGACGTCGCGGTAGCCAGGGCCGGGAAATACGTTGCGGTCAATTCCCGGTACGGGTATGTAGCTTCTTGACGACTGACCGGAATCATCGGTGATGGCGCCACTGAAATCGGGAATGCTGAAGTATTTATTGGAGAAGAGATTGTGATTCGCGCCGGTGTTGGCGTTGGCAACAGCAGGTGGTGTTGAACCTTGATAATCGGGGAAGTTGCTTCCCGTCTTAAATGCATTGTTGCTGGTGCTGTTCCCGGCTCCTCCCAGGTAATGCGGCCGAAGGTTGAGATATCCGTAGTTGCAACTATCGCAGTAGAACTGGTGCGGGGCCTGGAAGACCGGTGTCCATCCATAGCCTGAGTGAAGCGTCATGATGCCGCTGAATGTCCAGCCGCCGACGATCTTTTCGGCCCACGAATGACTTCCGTGGAAGATCACCGGTTGCCACACGCCGAACACTTTGAAGCTTCGGTTGATATCGAAATCGGAACGCCCGTAGGAGTATTCGGGATTGTAAAGATAGGGATCCCTGGAGTACGGGCCGGAATCGGTATCCATACTATGGCCCCAGGTAAACTGCCCTTCCGCGGAAAAAGTGTGCGAGAACTGATGCTTGAGGCCGGCAAGCATCATGTTGTTCGACGACTTGCCGCCGCTGCAAAAGGTGTTGACTCCGTTAACCAGGGGATTCTGGGGGGCGCCCATGATTTCGCCGAGCGCATTGGCGTCGTAGTTATAGAGCAGGTGCCGGCCTACACTGCCCTCGTAGCCGAGAGTGGCCACCACAGCGTTGCCAAGTTCGTATTCGACATCGAGAGAGTAATGTTCGACGTATTCGGTGGGCATGTCGTTGGGAAAACCCCCAAGGTTCGCACCACCAGCCGTGGGCAAGCCGGCTGCGTTGAACGTCGTGATGACATTCTTATTGGCGGGATAGCCAAAGATGTTGATCGGGCTGTTTGAAACCGCATAGACGATGTTGGGATTGATCTGCGTGGGGCTTTTGCTGGAGCCTGGCACGCTGCTGGTACCCGGCGGATTGAAATCGTCGTTGTTGGCGTTCGCGATCTGCTGCTGGTTGTAGTTCAGGCCGAATCCGCCACGGACCACCAGCTTGCTCTTAAAGACATCGGGCGCCCAATTGAAGCCCAGTTGCGGTCCGAAGTTCAGATTCTGCGCATTCCAGGCGCCAATGCCGGTGCGCAAGGCGATGCCTGTCAGAAATGACGAGCCGCTGCCGAACCTGGTTGCGCCCATGTTGTGGTTCTTATCGGTGAGCGGGCCGAAATAGGAGTAGCGCAATCCCATGCTGAGCGTGAGATTCGGGCGCATCTTCCAATCGTCCTGGAAGAAAATGCCGTACATATTTTCACGATTATCGTTGCGGTAACCGCCTGGAATTCCAGTGGTCGCCTGGAAGGGACCTCCCTCTGCCTCCGGTGCGTCGTTCATGAAATCCCATAGGTTGTAAAAGGTGTAGTTCGGCGCCCCAATCGGAAAGTTCAAATAGTACAGCCGCGTGAGATCGAATCCGAACTTCATGGTCTGCGCACGTAGCACCTTGGTTGCGACGTCTTTGTAGCTGTAAGTCCACTGATCAAGATGACTCGGCGAGCCCACGCTGAAATAGCCGAGACTCACATTCCCAATTGTGGTGACAAAATCTTGGGGCATGCCGAAAGGCGCCTGAGGGTTGCTGGCCAGTTCGTTCCATCGCCATCCTGCAGCGTTAGCGCGTGCCTCGTTCAAGAAGGTCGGCGAGAAGGTGTGATTCCAGATCAGCGAGAAGGCGTTGTTCACCTGCGAATGATTGAATAGGTCGTATCCATATCCGCCGTTGTACGTGGTCAACGTATTTGGAACCCAATAGATGGTGAAACTGAGGCGATCGTTGCCGGAGACGTTGGCATCGAGCCGCCCGTTGAATTGCTTGAAATCAGAGCTCGTGGGCTTGCTTAACGTGTACTCGGCAATGTCGGCGACGTTTGAAAGTCCACTGCCAACTCCGGGATCAGAACTGCTCACGTAACTGAGATCCTGAGTCCCCAAGCCGGTGGTCAGTGGCGAGCCGATATTCAAGCCCTGCCCCGCAATGGTTCTGCAATTCACGTTTTCAGTAAGGTTGGCATTTCCGCAGTTGACAGAGGTGATCACTGTGCCGAGGGGTTTGGCTCCCTTGAAGTTCAAATAGCCTGCGGCAATGCTTCCTGACGGAGCCAAAGGTGCTAGCGCCGGAGTCGCCAACCATCCGGTGCTCGTCAGTGGTGTGTTTTCGCTTTGCCCTTCGTAGTTAAAGAAGGCAAAGACCTTGTTTTTCCAGATTGGTCCGCCGACGCTGCCGCCGAATTGGTTATAGCGGTTTTCGTCGCGGAGCAGGCCGCGATCGGCAGGAGTACAGGTCTGTGCAGATCCGCACGGCGCTACCGAAGCCGCCCCGTTCCAGCGCTGATACGCATTCAAACCGGGCCGTGCGATCTCGGCGAAGAGGCTGCCATGAATTTGGTTGGTTCCGCTTTTTGAGGTGATCTCGGTGATCGCGCCCGCGAAACGCCCATTCTCTGCGTCGTAGGCATTGGAGACGACCTTGATATTGCTGATCGAATCCTCGCTGGGAGTCACGATCGTTGATCCGCCCCAAACCGCGCTCACGGTGCTAATGCCATCCACCGTGTATCCGTTGTTTTCATATTGGTTGCCGTTGGTATTGGCTGAAGTGCCATTTTCCGTCGCGAAGATACTGCTGGTGGCTCCCAGGTTGCCACCCCCACCCGATGAGGCTCCAGTCTGCGTACCGGGCGCCAGGAACCCGGCGCCGCTTCCCTGGTGCGAGCCATCGGCCTGAACACCAGGGGTCAATTGGATCAGGCTGGTCGCGTCGCGCTCGAAAACCGGCATGTGCTGGACTTCCTCCGACGAGATGGTACGTCCGTTATTAGCCGTTTCTGTGTCGATCGCAGGAGTTGTGGAGGCGTTGACAGTCACCGTCTCGGAAGCACCGCCAATCTCCAACTGAACGTTCACTGCGTTAGGCTGTTCCGGGATCAACTGCAGATCGTTCAGGACCTTCTTCTTGAAGCCGGTTCTCTCGACCGTAAGAGTAAATCGATCGGCGGGAAGAGCATTGAAGTTGTAGATACCCGACTGATCGCTGGTACGAACCAGGGTTTGGTTGGTGGCGAGATCCTTGAGTGTGAGCGTCGCGCCCGGCACAACGGCGCCTTGCTGGTCGGTGACTGTGCCTTGGATCGACGTTCGGTACTGGGCGGAAACGGGAGGGACGGATACGAGCAGGAGAACGAAGACAGCCAGAGGCCACAGGCGCCCACGCGCGAGCATATTCGATCCGGCTTTGCAATTTACTGATAATTCGTTTGCATCAACGGCTTGCATAAGTCATTCCTCCTAAATAGGGGCTTTGGGCCGGTTGAGATGGAATGATGTGACCTCAGGAGTGCAGGGGAAACGAGGGGGCACGATACGAGGTGAAGAGCGAAGAGCATACTGCAGTTCAGCGATTAACTATGCTTTAGTAAGTTCCTGGGCCCAGACGCACGAAAGATATTTAGATGCGTGGCGGGGTGATGGCGAATAAGACGACCCGGCCTTTTTTGAAAAGAAGCCACGTATCGAGAGAAGGCGACAGAGCGAATCAATCGGGGAATCCTGGATCTGTTCGCGGTCTTCTCGATAGCTATTCAATTCATCCCAAGGACGGATGGAGTATCCTTTTCGGAGTCCGCTTCGGAAGATACCCCTGCGCGGTCGGCGCATCTAATTTGAGTTCACAAGTTCTCATCAAATCCAGGAGAGTCATAGCCATGGCGTCCTCATCCAGCCCGGCAGCCGGAGCCCGCAACGTGCTGCCATTGACCCAGCACAGCGCGTGGAAGGCGCTCCAATCTCACCTCGCTTCAATTCGAGAACTGCATCTTCGCCAACTTTTTGCCAGCGACCCGTCGCGCGGCGAGCGGATGGTTGTGGAAGGAGCCGGCCTGTTCCTTGATTATTCAAAGAACAGAATCACCGATGAAACCATCAAGCTTCTGCTGCGCCTCGCTGAGGAATCACGGCTCGCTGCTCGCATTGATGCCATGTTCCGCGGCGAAAAGATCAACGTAACGGAGAAGCGGGCCGTTCTCCACGTGGCACTGCGCGCACCGAAGGGAACTTCGATTTACGTCGACGGTGTTGATGTTGTGCCGGCGGTCCATGCAGTGCTTGACAAAATGAGGGCATTCGCTCACCGAGTCCGCGGCGGCGAATGGAAGGGGCACACGGGCAAGCCCATCCGCAACGTCGTCAATATTGGCATCGGCGGATCCGATCTCGGTCCGGTGATGGCTTATGAAGCTCTGCGGCACTATAGCGATCGCAGCGTGACATTCCGATTCGTCTCAAACGTCGACGGAACCGACTTTGCCGAGGCTGTGCACGATCTCGATCCTGCTGAAACACTCTTCATCATCTCGTCCAAGACGTTCACGACGCTTGAGACCATGACCAATGCGCACTCCGCGAGAGAATGGTCGCTGGCAGGACTGGGAGGAGACGAGAAGTCCGTCGCCAAACATTTTTTCGCCGTGTCGACAAATACTGCCGAAGTAGCGAAGTTCGGGATCGATACAGTGAATATGTTCGGCTTCTGGGACTGGGTCGGCGGGCGCTATTCAATGGACTCTTCCATAGGCCTCTCAACGATGCTGGCAGTCGGTCCGGAAGATTTTAACGCTATGCTCGACGGGTTTCACAAGATGGACGAGCACTTTCGCACCACTCCCTTCGAACAGAACATTCCAGTTCTGCTCGGTCTGCTTGGCATCTGGTACAACAACTTCTTCGGCGCGCACACGGTCGCGGTCCTTCCTTATGAGCAATACCTGAAGCGCTTCCCGGCGTATCTGCAGCAGTTGACGATGGAGAGCAATGGCAAGCATGTCACACTCAGTGGTGTTCAAGTCGATTATGCGACCGGACCAATCTACTGGGGCGAGCCCGGCACTAATGGGCAGCATTCCTTTTACCAACTGATCCATCAGGGAACGAATCTGATCCCATGCGATTTCATCGCATTCCATGAGTCGCTCAACGATCTGGGCCGTCACCACGACATGCTGATCGCCAATGTCTTTGCGCAAGCCGAAGCGCTTGCATTCGGCAAGACAGCCGACCAGGTCAGAAGCGAAGGAACGCCCGATTGGCTGGTGCCCCACAGAGTCTTCGAAGGTAACAGGCCGTCAAACACAATTCTCGCGGACCGGCTGACGCCGGCGACCCTTGGCAAGCTTGTCGCGCTCTACGAGCACAGCGTCTTTACACAGGGGACGATCTGGCAGATCAATTCGTTCGATCAATGGGGTGTCGAACTGGGCAAAGCCCTGGCCCAGCGAATCATCCCGGAGCTTGAGAACACTGCTGATCCTCAATTGAAGCACGACAGTTCTACCAACAATCTGATCCGGAGATATCGCAGCAGCAGGCAAGTGCGCTGAACGAGCCAGCCCTTTGCCGAGAATCACTCTATCGCGGGTGACGCTGGATGAGTGCGGCCCTGCACGTTAAGAAGCTGATGCGCGCGAGCGCAGGCCAGCGGCGCCCATCTTTTGTTGGGTGCTCGCTCTAGCGACAGCTAACGAGGCAGACCAATGAACCCAATTGGATGACGAAAATGACAGCAAATCATGAACTATGCTTTTGCTTTCGCCCTGGCGCGCTGCGCAGCCCAGCGTTTGCGTTGCGCGTCGGCAATTCGCTTGCGCGCATCGGCACTTAATACGCGCTTTTTGCGCGGCCTGGCTTTGGCAGATGATTTCTTGGATCCGCGGCCGGCCTTGGTTGAATTCCCGATGGTGGCCAGCAGAGTTCGAGCCTGCTGGAGCCGTTCAATTTCAGAATCTATTTGCGCAAGAATATTTTCGATCGCCATAGCACAAGGATACTTCAAAACAGGCGATGAAGCTTGCGCAGTCCGCAGTATTTTAGTGAGTTACTCGGGTGGGCGCGTTACCTGACCTATCGTGAACAGAAGTAAGTTGGGGATGTGCTTTGGCGCACATCCCCTCTGATTCCGTAACTAACTTCCATTTACATTCCTAAGTACAACACGTGGACATAAGTGCCGAGACGCACGTTGTAAGCAAGATACCAGCCCACGTGATCAGGATCTTCGTAAATGATAGTTTCATCGGAGTCCCATAGCCAATCAGAGCAGAATGCGATGTCGGCTGGGGCGACCGACCAGAACCATCCGCTAAACCGGAACCGATCGGGTGCTCCGCCGGCGAGATGCCAGACATGCGAGCGCCCAAAGCCGCCTGTGAAGTGGCCGTGTTCCCACGGCTGATTGAGATGGTAGTTTCGATCGTCGGGGCCGGTATCGTGCCCAATCCATTTCTTGCCGTTATCAACGTGGGGAACATTGGGATGGCCGGGCTGATCGGCGTAGTTGCGGGACGGCTGGGATGGCGCCGGCGTCCGAGGCTGTTCCGGTGGATTGGAATTCCCGGATGGGTGAGGATTCTCAGGTGATTTTGGGGCTTGCGCGGAATTGTTCGGCGGTGCTGGGTGGTGTGCCGGTGCGCCATTAAAAGGGGCAGGGCCGTGCGAGGGAATGGGTGGGTGACTCCCTTTCTGATTTTGATGCTGGGCAAATGCCGGAAGTGCGAAGACCAGCAATGTCGCGAAGGCGATGGACATGCATTTCATAGAAACCTCCTGACCGCGTGGGGAGAAACAGCAATTCGACCGGCGTAGCGTGAGGAGCAGTTACGACAATCGAAGTTATGGGGCATTCTTGCATATGCTCCATACGGCTGGCACAGCTATTTTGCGCCCATGCAGGGCCTGGACGGGCCAGACAGCCGCACCGCGGAGGTTTAGATAGATATTGAAGAGTAGAAGTTGCTCAAGCGCTGACTGTAGCCGGAGCACGCCGCCAGGCATAGAGCGGGAATTGGTTAGCCAGTTCAGCAACTTCGCCTCGGATGCGCGCGAGCGCTGCGTCATCGTTGCGTTGCTCGAGAGCCTTGGCGATCCACGTTGCAATCGTGCGCATCTCCGTTTCTTTCATGCCGCGCGTGGTGAGTGCCGGCGTGCCGACGCGAATGCCGGAAGGCTTGAGCGGGGGGTTGGTGTCCCATGGGATGGAATTCTTATTGACGGTGATGCCGGCCTTACCCAGCGCCGACTCAGCCTCGGAGCCCAGAATTCCTTTTTCAAAGACGTCGATAAGCATGAGGTGATTATCTGTTCCACCTGAAACCAATCGGAACCCCGCCGCACGCAGTGCTTCGGCGAGAGTTTTGGCATTCGATACGATTTGCGCGGCATAAGCGCGGAATTCGGGGCGCAGCGCCTCGGCGAGCGCGACTGCCTTGGACGCGACGATGTGTACGAGTGGCCCACCTTGCTGGCCGGGAAAGACGGCCTTGTCGACGGCCTGAGCCAGATCCTGGGTGGAGATGATGAGGCCGGCACGTGGGCCGCGGAGAGTTTTATGCGTCGTGGTGGTGGTGATCTGCGCATGGGGTACAGGAGAATCGTGCACGCCGCCGGCGACGAGGCCGGCGATGTGGGCCATATCGAAGATGTAAATCGCGCTGACTTTGTCGGCAATCTGGCGCATGCGCGCGAAGTCCCAGAAGCGCGGGTAGGCGCTGGCACCGCCGATGATCACTTTGGGCTTTTCCTGCATGGCAACCGATTCAAGCTCGTCGTAGTCGATGGTTTCAGTGTCACGGCGCACGTGATAGAAGGTGGTGCGATAAAGCTTGCCGCTGAAGCTGAGACGGTGGCCATGCGTGAGATGGCCCCCATGCGAAAGATCGAGGCCTAGAATGGTGTCACCCGGCTGCAGGACTGCAGCATAAGCCGAGGCGTTGGCTTGCGAGCCGGAGTGCGGCTGCACATTGATGTGTTCGCCGCCAAAGAGCTGGCGCGCGCGGTCGCGGGCGAGATTTTCAACGATGTCAGCATATTCGCAGCCACCGTAATAGCGGCGGCCTGGATAGCCCTCGGCATATTTGTTGGTGAAGACTGAACCGGCGGCTTCGAGCACCGCTTCAGAGACGAAGTTTTCGCTGGCAATCATCTCCAACCCTTCGTGCTGGCGGAGGGTTTCGTGGTCAATGGCGGCGGCTACTTCAGGATCGGCCTGGGCGAGGGAAAGCGACATCGGGTCAGTCATATAGAAATTCTAAGGCAAGGGGGGAGACGGTGGATTCGGCGATATCGAAGGGCGGGCTTTCGAGCTAAAAACGGGCGATGGAGACACCATCACGAGTCAGACCGAGGGTGGTAATGACTTCGGGTGGGAGTTCTTCGAAGTAAAGAATTGCCGACCGGGCGCGATGGCGGTTAAAGTGCCAAAGACCGAATGCGAGACCGACAAGGATGACCACCACAAGAGGGTAACGGACCGGGTCGTTGAGCGAGCGCAGCTCAAAACCAGCAGTAGAAAGGGCGAAGATGGATGAGACCAGCACAAAAGCCCAGAAAAGGAGTTGTATGTTCACTTTTCCCGGGAGATAGGAACACGCGAAGTGAGTGAAATTGGAAGCGCGAAGACGTTGCGCAGGCCAAATACTGCCAACACCATCATCATGAACGTCGCGATCAACACGCCTGGATCGAGGGGCCGCGGGCTTGCAGCCGAGATATTGCTGCGCAGCCATGAGAGAGCAATGGCGAGGACAATCGAAAGGTAAAAAGCGAACGCAAGGCGGTGCTGGCGGCTGCGGGTGAGCGATCGCAGGCCGAAGAACACAATAGCTGCACGCAGCCGGCTGCCCAAATGCAAGCGCCAATGCAAGTGCCGTCTGGCCGGTACAAGGTCCGGCTCCTCGACTGTCTTTCGCATGGTGCTTAAATAACAAAGAAGCAATGCGGCCGCGGCGCCGAGCAGTGCAATGGTAAGCCCGATCCAGGCACGAGCGGCGAGCCACATGCTTGATAGCGGCAGCGTGCCGTTTAATTGATTGAAGAATGCAAAGAAACAGCAGGAGGGATTCAACGCCAATGCCCATTGGCGATTCGCAGCCATTAGTGCGGCAGGCGTGGCGAATGTGGGCTCGAGAAAATAAACGCTGATGAAAGTGCCGAAGGCCGCAATTTGAAGAAGTGCAGAGACTCGCAGAAAGATGCGCTGCGGCAGGAGCGAAGTAAATCCTTGAATAGCGAGCAACGCACCGTAGAGAAAAACGCTGCCGGCAATCATCGTGAACCAGTAAGTTGCTGAGGACCAGAGGAAATGCGTTATTCCTCCGATGGCGAGTGGTATCGCAACTCCCGTGACGACGTTCAGGGTGACGACGCCAAGGCTAAGGACCGCGGCGCAAGCGGCAGCTTTAGCGAAGAGGATTGTGCGCGGGCGCACAGGCAGCGTGGCCAGAATCATGGCATCGCGGCGGTCGGGAAAGATGTTGTCCCAACTGACGACGGCAATGAGACCCGCCGCGAGCATCATGGTCGAAATCGGGCGCTCTTCGGTGGTCCACATCAAGCTCAGCACGTCCTTTGGGGGACATGCCGCAAGCGCCATGAGAAACCCGACGGCCTGCATGATGCTGAACATGATGAAGATGCCGGCGAATTGGCCGAGAAACCTCGGAATATCTGCCTGAATGGACAGGGATTCGAGGTCGATGACCCGAAGGAGAAACTGATGGTAGAGGACGCGGAATTGCAGGGGCATGCGCGCGACGAGTTTTTGCACGAACTCAGGCATGAATTAGGTCCGCAATCTGCCGCGCCATCGATTCTGTGTCCTGCTCGACCGCGAGCTGCGAAAAGATGCTTTCGAGATTGGGCAGCTCCATCAGTGAGCGCAGGCGCTCAATGGAATCGTCGGCGACAACTTTTCCGCGATGAAGAATGACAACTCGCGTGCTGACACGCTCCACAGTGTCGAGTTCGTGCGAACTGAAGAGCAGCACCTTGCCGCGATGGGCGAGTTCCAGGATGAGGCTGCGCAAGACCAGCGCCGAAGCGACATCAAGCCCGGAAAACGGCTCAAGCAGCACAAGATCAGGATTATGGAGCAGCGCGGCGGCAATGAGAATCTTCTGGCGCATGCCTTTGGAATATCCGGATATGGATGCGTGACGGTCGTCGTGCAGCGAGAGCAGATGAAGGAGGCCGTCGATCTGTTCCGCAGATTCTCGAGCCGGCAGACCGCGGAGTTGAGCCACCATCGTTAAGTATTCCGCGCCGGAGAGGTGATTATAGAGGTACGGCTCTTCGGGAACGTAGCCCATGCGCCGCTTGTAGGCGATGCGGTCATCCTCAATTGGCTTACCGCCAAGTAGGATTTCGCCTGAGGTCCTCTCGATGAGGCCGGTGATCATTTTCATTGTGGTGGTTTTGCCGGAGCCGTTTGGGCCGAGATACCCGGTGATTTCGCCGGGGCGGGCGAAGAAGCTGACGTTATCGACGGCCGGAATGCCTGCAAAGTGCTTGGAGACCCTTTGCAATTCAAGCATGAGTCACCTGCTTGCGTGACCGATTGGGTTAGAGAGCGGACTGTTTTGTTGAATTAGACACCGCTCGCAGAATAATTGTTCCCGGACGGCGCTGCTGGCAATGTGTCCGGGGGCAACTGTGGGGGCTGTCGTCCCGGTACACTGGAAGTACAAATCATGGTGCAGGTAAGCAGGCAGGTGCGGCAATTGCGTAGAGTTCAAGTGATTCTGATGGCTCTGGCGGCGGGTATGTTCGCGCGGGCCTCGGCGCAGGGTCCGAGCATTGATGCAGCCCTGCTGGCCAAGGCCAATGCAGGCGACGCCGCGGCGCAGGTGCAAGTGGGCGAGAGCTACGCGCACGATGCCGCAGTGACACACGACAAGGCGCAGATCGCCGAGGACTACAAGCAGGCGGAAGCCTGGTATCGGAAGGCTGCCGAGCAAAGCAATATTGCGGGCGAATTGCACCTGGCGGCGTTCTATCGCGACGGCGGCAGGGGCTTTGAGCGCGACATGACGAAGGCTGCGGCGTGGTATCGCAAGGCAGCGGACCAGGGAGACGCGGCCGCGCAGGCGACGCTCGGCGTGCTTTATTCGATGGGGCAAGGCGTCCCGCAAAGCGACGTGGAAGCCTATTTTTGGCTTGACTTGGCAGCTGCCGTGAAGGGCCCAAACCAGGAGAAGTACGCGACAAATCGCCAGATGATTGGCCAGCACATTACTGCGGATGAGTTGGCTGATGTGCAGGATCGCGTGGCTGCGTGGAAGGCAGCGCATCCTCGGCCGAATCAGTCGCAGTAGCCCCGGATGGGGACCCAGACAAGGAAGACATTGAACACAAACCTGCAACGAAAGTTGCAGGCAGCACTGAGAAGATGTGTGGGGATTCATGTAGGACGCACCAAAGTGTGTTTTGGCTTCAAAAAATCCAGGAAAAACGCAACTCCGTTTTGCGAACTGGGTCAAGACGTGACGTGGGCCGGGAATCAAAGAGTCGGAGGCCCCTGGAGGAATCACATGCAGCGCAAACTGTTGATGCTTGCTGTGGCCGCCCTGATCGCCTCGGGCCCGGCCTTTGCTCAACAGAGCCAACCTCAAACAACGCCGAAGCAGCCTGACCCGACGGTTCATCAGCGCAAAGACAACCAGCAGGATCGCATTGCCAACGGTGTGCAGTCAGGGCAACTGACGGCCGGCGAGACCAAGAATCTGGAAGGGCGCGAAGCCAACCTGAACCGTGAGGTCAAGGACGACCACGCTGCCGACAACGGCAAACTGACGCAGCAGGAACGGCAACAGATCAACCGGCAGCAGAATCATTTGAGCAATTCGATCTACCAGGACAAGCACAATGCGAACCAGGCGCACTACGGGAACAATGAAGTGGGACAGCGCCGTGAAAACCAGCAGGATCGCATTGCGAACGGGATCCGCAACGGCTCCATGAACGCAGGCGAGGCGGCGCGGACCGAGAATCGCGAGCAAAGAACGAACGAGCAGATTCACGCTGACCGCCAGGCCAATGGCGGCAGGCTGACCGGCCAAGAACATCGGCAGATCAACCGCGAGCAAAACCGGACCAGCCGGCAGATCTACCGGCAGAAGCACAACGGGAAATAGCAGGTATCTGCGCAGACATTCTTCCGCGGGATGCGGCCCGGTAAGCTGAATGCATGACCGGCGCTCACATTCAGCGGATTTTGCTTTTTGTAATTTTCGTGGCCGCGAGTTTGTTGTATGCCAGCGGGGCGCGGCCGGATGACACCGACGAAAACGTGGTGCTGACGCCGGGAATTGTAGTGGCGGGATCTCCCGAGCTGGTTCGCGTGGCAGCGGATGGAAGTGTAACCGTTGATGGCGAATGGATGGGGCGGAAGCTGGAGTTCTTTCGCGGACGCGCCGGAAAAGCGTGGTTCGCGCTGGCGGGGGTTGATGTTCAGGCACCGGCAGGACCGTCTGTGCTGCACATTGCGCTGCACACAGCGGGCGCGGCGACAATCGATCTGAACCGCACCATCGAGATTCATCCAGCTAATTATCGAGCGGAGAAGCTGACGGTTGCGCCGAAGTATGTGGAACCTGGAACAGAGGAGTTGAAGCGGATCAAGGCGGAAGCCGAGCTGAAGAAGAAGGTGTTTGAGGCGAGCGCGCCGGAGGTGCTATGGTCGGGCGATTTTCGTGCGCCCATTCGAGCCGCAGCTACCGACAGTTTTGGCCTGCGGCGGACTTATAACGGTGAGCTCAACAGCATTCACAAGGGGATGGATTTTCGCGCGCGGAAGGGGACGGTTGTGCGTGCAGACAACAGCGGAGTGGTGGTGCTTGGGCAGTCACTGTACTACGAGGGCAATTGCGTAGTGATCGACCATGGGCTAGGGCTGTTCACGATCGAAATGCACCTGAGCCGAATCGATGTGCGCGTGGGACAGCAGATAGTGAAGGGGCAGAGAGTTGGACTGAGCGGCGCAACGGGCCGCGTGACAGGACCGCATCTACATTGGGCGGTGTGGTGGCAGGGGGCGTATCTGGATCCCGCGAAGCTGCTGCGGATGGATTTAAGTAGATTGCGTTAGCGAGAGAGCGATTCCTCTTCGACTTCAATAGGTTGAGTTGACTTCGATCTGACGCGGGCCGCCTTTTCTTTGCGCAGCGTTTTGAAGGCGCGGTAGACGAACCAGCCGAGATACCAACCGTCGAGGTATTGGAAAGGAGTTTCGCCTGTGGTGTAGTGGCCGCAGGGCAGTACACGCACTTCGTGATTCAGGGTGGAACCGCGCGCCGCTTCGACGACTTGCAGCGAGTACTCGCGCGGAAAGGTGAGGTCGTAGTTCGCGTAGACGAAGAGGACGCGCTTCAAAGGACCGCCTGCTTCCTCTCCGGCAAACTTTGTGTAATAGCTGACTGGGCTAACTGAGGCCCAAAGGGCGCGGAGCCGCTCCTGGGTGAGACCTGCGGCCTCCACTCCCTGGCGGATGTGGCGCGTGCTTTGCCCCGCCCAAACAACGTCACCGAATGCTGTCGAGGCATGGTTGAAGGCATTGACGCGCAGACGCGGATCGTGCGTGCTGGCCAGGAACGCGTAGCACGAGCCCAGGCTGGTGCCGAGCACTCCAAAATGTTCGTAGCCCTGCTCCTCAAGCCAGTCGAGGCAGCAGCGAATATCGACAACGGCCTGGCGGCAAGCAGAGAGCGTGCGGCCGATGTTGGCGCTGACGGCATAGTCGGCGCGCTCGAGTTCCGCCGGACGGCGAATGTCGTGGTAGGGCTTGGAGAGGCGCAAGGCGGAAATGCCCATGCGATTGAAGAGCGCGCAGAGCGCGTTGTGGCTGAAGGCGTCGGCGTTCCACTGCGGCAGCACCACGATGGCCTGCTTGGGGCGAGCGGGATCTTTGTGCTCGGGCGCGGGATACCAGCGCGCATTAACCATGTCATTCTCCGGGAACGGTGTTCGTTCCGGCGAGGTGAAGCGCAGGAATTGTGCGGGCTGCAGCGTACCGTCGATGGCCTGTTGTTTGATGGCGGCGTCTTTGGCGAGTGTTTCAGGCCGGACGTTGGTGGGAAAGAGCTGGGGATGACGCGTCTCGAGGCGGAAGTCGGTGGGACGTTGGTAACCGAAGAAGATGTCGCTATGGCGGACGAGCAGCTGGTTGATACGCACCATGGCGGCTTCGGCGGTGGCATCGTTGCTCTCGACTTCAAGGCCGGGAACAACAGAATGAAAGCCGTTCGCTTTGAGAAACGGAACGATCCACTCGAAGCCCCACTCGAGCGGGCGCACGATGCGATTTTCATCGCGCGTGGTGAGCCGCGTTTCCCACGCGTACATCCTGCGCGCGTACCAGTCCCTGAACATGAATCTGTATCGATTTTATCAGCGGATGAAGAGCAGGGACCAAGGGAACGAGGGACCAAGGGAACAAGAACTGGGCGATATGCCAGCCGCAACTGGAAACGCAAGGAGTGTCGATCAGGAACCGGCTTGGCGCGCGGCGCGCCTGAGCGCAAAATGCTCGGCTGCGAACCAGGCAAGACTGAGGAGCAGGATGAGGGCGATGAGTGCCTGCGAAATAGCGCAATACAGGCACCAGACTCCCAGACCATACTGCTCAATCATGGAGAGGCGAAAGGCGAAGAGAAAGCCCAACGAGGCAGCGAGGAATGTTGCAAATCGCCGGCGCGCCAGACTGAAGCAACCGAGTACAAAATATCCGGCGATGCCAATGACGGCGACAGGGACGTGGTAGATCACAGAGAAACTGCTGTGGTTCACGATGCCGCAGTCCCAGTGCTCGTTGATGTCGCACGGCGCCGTCGCCGTGGAGTAATGGAGGGGCAGAGCCAGCGAAGAGATGATGACACCAGCAAGAGCGAGAATAGCAATGAGATATCGCATGGTTTGTCAGACGGCCGTGGCGTAGGTCCTTCAATTCGATTTTAGACTCAGCGACAGGTGACGGGCTCGGCGGTCTGCGACGGAAGCGTTAGGATGAAGCCATGTACTTGTCCGACAGCGGCGAGGTGGAGCTGAAGGGCGGTTCACGGGTCGCATTCTTCGGCGGAAGTTTCGACCCGCCGCATTGCGGTCATCTCGCCGTGGCACGCGCCGCGCGAGATGCATTCGGACTGGATGCGGTGCTGTTTGCGCCGGTGGGAGCGCAGCCGCTGAAGCCCGATGGATCGTGCGCGAGCTTCGAGGATCGGGTTGCAATGACCCGGTTGGCGATTCAGGGCGAGGCGGGGTTTGCTCTTTCGCTGATTGATGCTCCGAGGACGTGGGCGGAACAAGCTTCGTCACCGAACTATACGATCGATACCATGGTGAAGCTTCGCGCGGATTTGGGATCGGACTGTGAGTTGTATTGCCTGATGGGCGCAGACAGTTTTTGGGGATTGCGGCGGTGGCATCGTGCAGCCGAGTTGCCGTTTTTGGCGCCATTGATCGTTGCGGCGCGGCCGGGGCAACCGCTCGACCGCCTTCAAGAGGCATTGCCGGACGGGCTCAAACTGTCGACGGCGCCGGAGAGCGATCAAGTTGTCTCTGGCGTAGAGGTCCGCACGTTTGGCCTGATGAACACCAACGGTGCGCGAGTGTCTTTCTATATGCTGCCGGGATTGGATGTGGCGATCAGCGCGACGGAGATTCGTGAAGCGGCAATGAGCGCTCTGAGCGGGCAGCCTTACGGCGCGCGAAACGGTGGGGCGGGAGAGGAAGTGCTGCCCGCGGCAGTGGCAGAATACATCCGGTCGCACGGCCTATACCGCTAAGGTGGGAGCTGGCCGCCCATTGCGGCCTTGCTCCGCGCCGAATCGACAGGCTAGGATGGGCATTGGAGAACCTTCCTGACGCATGAACATCACGCAGGCGCAGAGGCAAACGCGCATCCTCGTCCAGGCCGCGGCGGCGGCTTGTGAAGACAAAAAAGGCCAGCAGACACGAATCCTCGAGCTCGATCCAGTCGACTCAGGACTGAGCGATTTTTTTCTCGTTACATCGGCGACAAACGAGCGGCAGGCGGTGACGATTGCCGACGAGATCGAGCTGCGTCTCAAGCGCAATTTCGGGGTTTATCCCAACTCCGTAGAAGGCCGGCGCAATGGCGAATGGATTCTGCTCGACTATGTTGATTTTGTGGTGCACGTGTTTCGTGCAGAGCGGCGAGCTTTCTACGACATTGAGCGATTGCGCAAGTCGGCGCGGCCGCTGACACCAGGCGAGTTCGATGCGGAGCTAAAGATTGCGTTGGCGGAAAAGACGCGCGCAGTGCGGAAGAAAGAGACTGCGAAGAAGGCCAAACCGGCAATAGCATTGAAGGGCCAGCCGGCGGCGAAGAGGCGGCGGCCCGCGGTGCAACGCAAGGCTGCCAAGGCGCCGCCGAAGAATACGCCCGGACGGGCTACGTCAGGCAAAGCGGGGAAAAAGCGCTGACGAAATTCCCCGTGCGCCGCTGCGTGGGTTCGTTCCTATTTTTTCAGGTTTGCCGCCATGGCGCGAACTTCCTTTGCGCGGGTGGAGTTCCCCGTCGCCTGGCAGGCATCGGCTAATGCGTTGTAAAGATCGACTCTTGGCGGTTGAAGATTAATCTGCGCTTCAAGCATACGCATGACGGCCTTGGGATTTCCTGTCTTGTTGAGCGCTCCTGTGATTGCCAACAAGGTTGAAGGGCTGGCAGCGGACTTGTCCAGGATTGACTCCTGGCTCAATGCGGCCAGCTGGTCCGTCATGCCATCGCGTGCAAGCAACGCGGCGAGACTGTCGAGCGGACGCAAGTCTCCGGCACCTTCAGCCAAAGAGCTTTTGTATGCCGCCTGAGCGTCGCCGTCCGCGCCTTGCGCTTCCGCGGAAAGGCCGCGCTTGAAATCGTCAAACGCCTGGCCGCCTGGATCTGAAGGTCCGTATGCGGTCCATTCTTCGATGTAATCGGCGGCAGGCGCCACGTGCAAGTTGAGGGTGGCGTACGCAGTTTTTTGATCGCTTTCGCGTTTCGCGCTGACGACAACCTGATAGACACCGGGCAACAAAGCAGATGTGTCGAGTGTATGGCCGGTGAGCAGATTTCCTGCCTGGTCCCGATTGCCCGCGTCCACATCTTCATCAACCTGAGTAGCCTGGTCGCGAGACGCGGCGATGGAGCCAAAGACATAGTGGAGGCGAATTTGTTCCGGAGCAGGTTTGGCGGACGGAGCTGGGTCGAGCCACAACTGGAAGACCAGGGGAAGCTTTTCACCCTGCCGGATGTAGACGTTTTGGGCACCGCGCGGGGTGAAGCGAAAACCGGAGCCGCTGAATGGAAGCAGGTTTTGGGGATCGGGTACTGCTGCGGGAGCCGCGTAAGCCAGGAGGCTGGAAAGAGCAATGCTTCCGGGTTTGAGTGCGGGTACTGTCACGTTGGCGCGCTGGCGCGTGGCGGTCTTGTCGACATTGTTGGTGAGCGTGGCGATGAGAGTGTAGTTGCCTGGCGTGAGAGGAAGTCGAGCTTCGGCAGCGAAGCGCTTCTTGCGAGCTACTTCCGCCTGGGCCGGCGAAACATTCCCGGTGAGGCGGTCTTCCTGCGTGTATGCGGGTTTACCCGAGGCCGTAATGACGTCAGTGCGCAGTGTTAGATCGTAATAGTTGCTGCCGTCTTTGCGAGTTCCGATGAGGCTTGCATTCGCGTATTTCATGTTGAGCAGGTAGCTCAGTGTCACGCGGCCGCGATCGTCGCGGAAAGCTTCATAACTTAGCGAGGTGTCCTCACCTCCGACAAAAACGCTCGTCGTTACCCGTTCCCGCGCCCGGTTGGCTTCAAGACGTTCCTTGTTGAGCGGATTATCGGGGAGATCGTTGAGCGTGGCCAGCATCGCTTCTGATTCCATGCTCGGCTGAAACTCTTTGAAGTCGACCGGCTCACCCGGCAAATAGGTAACAGCGGTTCGAGCAACTTCATCGCCGAGCTGCTTTCGAATGATGCTCAGCGCCTGGACGGGGTCGTTGCGGGTTTCTCCTGTGCTGCACAGGCGGACCGGGCCATCGTTGAGGGGCGAATAGAGCCGGTAATCTTCGCCCGCACTGCGCTTGTAAAAGAGAAGATAGAAATAAGGCGGCAACACCGGATTATCGGCCTGATAAAACCAGATCTCCATGGGCCGGATGTTGCCTACGTCGTAATATTTCGCGCGTTGCTTGGGCGGTCCGAGGATGATGTACATTCGGCCGCGGTCGGTGCGCCAGCCGTCCTCGTAACGGGGATCGCCGAAGTTCTCGTTGACGTATGCCAGACGCCGGTAGTTCTCTTCCTTGTATGTGTTCGCGCTGGAGCCGGGATCGGGATTGCGCACCTTCCAGAATCCGTCGATGAAGCTGTCTCTCTGCGCGTCGGTGCTCAGCGAGAGAAACACTTTCCTCTCCTCTGCTGTGATGATGTAGGGGACCTCAACCTCAATCCAATGGCGGTAAGTGGGGGGAAGATTCCTGGCTGATGTCGCTGCCCGGGCGTTCTGAGTTGAGTTGAACAAAAAAAGGAGAAGTAGGAGAGAAAAAAGGGCACGGAGTCGGGACAAGGGAGCTGCTCCTGAAAACCAGAGAGGAGAGGGTGACTGCCCCCTCCTCTCTCGAGTGAAGTGAGACTTGCTAACTCGTTAGAATTCGAATTTCACACTCGCCTGGGCATGGAAGGGGCCCTGATATTGGCTCACCTTGTTGTAGTCCGGGCTGGAGACGCCGACCGAAGTATCAAGGTTCTGGCTTCTGCCGGTCACGAGTTGCGTGTTGGTTATGTTGAAAGCGTCAAACGCGAACTTAATCGAGTACCGTTCGCGGATGTGCAAAGGATAGTCTGCGTGGAGGTCAAGTTGGCGAGTTGAGGGCAATTGGCCCTTCGTGCCGCGGCCGCCGATCGGAACTTCGCCCGTGTTCCCGTAAATCGGATGGCTAGCGAAGGCGCTCAACGGAGTGCCGCTTTGACCGCGGACGTTTGCCCCCAAAGTCAGGCCCTTTACGCCACTGATCCAAGGTGTAGCCGCGTTCACCATGTATGAAGCGTCCAGGTTGAAGACCATGCGCCGATCGGTATTCAGGAGGCCCGGTGCGAATTGATCGCCGAGCAGCCCCAGAGAGCCGGTGGTGAAATCAAACAAGGAGCTAATTCCGGGATCGGACTGCCCGTTATCGTTGCGGAAGAAGCCTTCATAATTGCCATACAAACGCGCATAGCGGAAGTTCGAACGCATCTGCCAGTTGTTCTTCATATTGCGCGCGTATTCAATCACAAACTCCTGGTAGCGGCGAATCGGATCGGCGAAGCCGTCTGGTTTGCCGTCAGGCCCGTTGCCACCAGCGGTGGACAGGTTCGTGACACAGGCGCCGTTGTATTGCGAACCGTCGGGATGCAGGAAGAAACCGCCGTTTGCGATCGTGGTGTCGCCGGCCTTGCTGCAGCCCGTTACTGGCGCAACGTACGGGTGGGTGTTTTTGCCGGAGGCAAACATTCCAGGTGTATCGGTACCGTTTGCAGCGGTCCACTGGGCTGGCGTGTAAACTGCCTCACTCTCGTTCTTGAAGAGGTCAGTTGAAGCCGACACGTTGGCGATGCCGCCATTGTAGAAACTGTCAACCAGCGAACCTTCCGGACCCTGCGAGCCGACATCTTCAACGATCCGGCCCAGGCGACGGTCTGTGTAACGGATGCCGAGCATGGAACCCGGCGAAATCTCGCGCTCCATACCGAAGGTGTATTCGTTCTCGTACTCCATCCTGGTTCCCGGGATGATCCCTTCACCCGTTGAAGACGCCCAGCTTACTGTTCCGAAGCTATCGCCCGCGAGGTCCGATTGGGTTCCGTTGAGCGTATGCGCAGCGTCAGCAACCACAATTGGCGATCCGTTACTGTCTCTCAGCATGTTCCCGCTGGAGTCAGACTTGGGGGCGAAGTAAAGGTAATCGTCGTCCTGCTCGTTCCCCAATTGCCGGATGGCAGCGTCGAGCGGCAGCACCGATTGGTAACGCGCATAGTTGAAGAAGAGCTTGGTGCGGCGATCGCCTTTGGGATCCCAGTTGATGCCCAACCGAGGCGACCAGTTGTCGTTGAACAGGAATTTCATCACGCTGCCGTCGTACCACTGCTCTTCCCAGCGCAGACCGGCATCGATGTTGATGTGCCGGTTCATCTGGTAGCTGTCGTTGGCCCAGCCGACGTGGTAACGCGACATGGCAAGAACGCTCAAACCCTTGAACGTGCCACGAATCTCCTGCAGGTAGACATACTGGCTACCGACCTTCGCGCAATAGGTACACCCGCTGTCCGTTGCAAACATGCGGAACTGGGCGTTGGTCATCTGCCCGATATTCCCTGCGTGGCTGCCGAACGAACTGACCAGCGATTGACCGGCCGCATTGGTGCCCGGGATCGGGAACAATGGTCCGCTGCGTAAAGGCTGATCAAGGAAGTTGGTGTGATCGTAAGAATATCCGACTGACAACGTATGCTGGCCCAGGAAGTTAAAGATCTTCTGCGTGCTCAGGTTGATCGTATAGTCGTCGCTCTTATCAGGCTCGTAAGCGCCCACGTAGTAAATAATGAATGGGCTCACGCTGCGGTCCGAGATCTGGTAGTTGTTGTACTGCGGCAGCTGGTTGAACCTCTGAATGTTGTAGGTAAAGCTCCCATTGACCACCCAGGAAGGCGAGATAGTCTGGTCGAGACGGAAGACAGAATCGATATGATCGAAGTTATAACGCTCTGCGACAGCAGCAGCGGATTGTGCGGCCAGAGTCGTCGGGTAGGAGTTGTGGAATGAAGGATCACCAAATGAGGAGGCTTCAATCTGCGTGTTGGTCCACGGATTGTAGGTGATCTTACCGGCCCAGCTCCGTTCGTTCAAGCTGAAGTTATACGTGCCGTGTGAGTTCAGTGGCGTTCCGGGCTGCGCCTGTTCAATTTGCTGGGACACAGCGGGGTCGAAGGCGCCAAAGAAGAACATCTTGTTCTTGAAGCCGGGAACGTATCCGCCGAATTCACCGGAGATGTCATAGCCGGGAAGCGAATAAAGGCAGGGTTGTGCAGTCTTAATCCAGCCGAGTTGGCACACTTGGTGACGATCGGCATACCATGCGCCAGGCCCCATATAGGCCGCGATAGCGCCGTGATACGCAGTCGATCCCGACTTGGTCACGATCTCAACGATGCCGCCCGCGGCTTTTCCATACTGAGGCTCGAACGCCGTGGTCTTGATATCGACTTCCTTGATGAAGGCAAGGTTCACGCCCGTGCCCAACGCGCCTAATTGCCGGCTGTACGTGCCGAAACCGCCAAAGGCCAGGTCGGTCACGTTGACGCCGTCAACCAGATAGAGGTTTTCGAGTCCCGAGGCGCCGCCGATCGACGGGTTTGTCATGGTTGGGTTGCCCGTCGTATCCGTCGCGCCTCCACTCACCACGCCTGCCGCCAACGCAAACATGCCTGAAACGTTGCGCGCAAGAGGAAGTGTCTGATAAAGCTGGTCGGTCAGTGGGGTGGTCAGGGCCGTGCTTTCGGTGTCAATCTGCACCGCGCCGGCTTCGACCGTGACTGTATCTGTCACTGCGCCAACCTGGAGGTGGACATCCAGTGAGGATGTCGCGTTAGCTACAACCAGGTTTCTTTGCGAGACGTAGGTCTTGAAACCCTTGGCCTCAACTTTTACGGTGTAACTGCCCGGCACCAGATCACCGACCACGTAGTGGCCCATGCTGTCGGTCTTGACCTTGTACTCGCCTTGCGGCCCCGTGATGGCGACGTCGGCGTTGGGCAGAACAGAACCGGTTGCGTCGAATACGACACCGCCCAGGCTGCCGCGGACAGCGGAGTTCATCTGTGCCGCGACGGGCAGAGTCATGAACAAAAGCGACGCAACTACAAATAAGATTGAGAATGCCTTGAGCCAGCTCCTCATCGTAATTCCTCCAAAACAGTTCTGAATCGGTGAGTGGGGGGACTTCTCGATTCAGGTTCGTGCGGTTTCGGAGGCTCGATGGGGAGGGCAAGTCCGATCTCGCGAGTTAATCCCAAACGAACTGGAACAACCTAGCGTCTTACGACCGACCTGATGCGTCATCCGTGACGAGTTTGGGCTCGGCGGATGCGACCTCTCCACGAAACAGGGGTATTTGTGAATCTAGACAGCAATTCCGGGGCCATTTAAGTACGTTCGTAATGACGCCTTCGGCTTGTTGAAAAGAAAGCAGTTTGGTTCTTCTGTTTTTTTGAGGGCGATGACTCGCCTATGGAATTCTGTAGGATTCGATTTTTGGATTGCAGATTTTCGGCCGAAGCTGTGACATCGGAAGCCAGAGAAGGCTTACTGGATGAGGGTGGGCGCAGCTCAACGACGGCGGACAAAGCGAAAGCCCCGGGCGATGCCGGGGCTTCTGCGGGTGACAGTGATGCGTTCTTGATCAGAATTCCAGCTTGAGCGAACCCTGCAGAACGCGGGCGGCGCTTGTGGTGCCGGTGATCTGGCCGAAGCTCCCTGAGCTCTGGGTGATGTCGCGCTGCGCGGAGCCGAGACCCGCGAAGGTTGGGTGGTTAAAGACGTTGAAGGCATCGCAACGGAACTGCAAGTTTGTGCTTTCGCGATAGAGCGGGAACGTCTTGCCGAGGCCCATATCGTAGTCAGTGTAATGCAGCCCGTAGAGGTTGTTACGCGACCCGATGTTGAAGCCTGTGGGCCCGGTGAATGAAGACAATGCCTTGCTGGGATTGCCATACATCCAGACTCTGCCCGAGGAATCCTTGTACGGCGCCGGCTTCAGATTACCAATGGAGCCATTCAACACGGCAGGCGCGTCGTTGGCATAACCGGCCACGAAAGCATTGGAATATGCGAAATACGGGAATCCGGTACGCCAGGTTGGAAGCGCGCTGATCTGCCATCCGCCTACCACCTCATCGGCCCATTTCGACATGGACGCTCCGAAGGTGCGGCCGCGGCCAAACGGCAGATCGTAGATGATGTTTCCGTTGATGATCTGGCGGTTGTCGAAATCCGAAGGCCCACGGCACTCGCGCGGACGGGCGACGTCGCAGACGAATCCATAGCCGCCAAATGCGACGGTGTTGGAATCCACTGAGACATTGTCTATCGAGTGTGACCACGTGTAATTGATATCGAACTGCAGCCCATATCCCACGTTTTTGTGCAGCGTGGTTAACAAGCCGTGGTAGTTCGAAAAGCCCTTGTTGGTGTAATACGTGAATTCGGAGAATTGTCCGCCCATGCCGATGTTGGCATCAGCGAAGTTGGACAATCCTTCAACCGTGTCGGCAAAGTCGCCGATATTCAGCAGACTATTGAAGAAGTAGGTGACTTCAGCAGTTGAAGAGTGGAACACCGAGTAGTAATTGGGGACCAGGTTCTCAAACCACGGAACCGGCGTGATCGTATTGGCCTTCGATACCGAAGTGTAATTGATGCCGCTGGCGACCCCCGTGCGGATTTGATTTTCCAGGTTGACGAAGGCCGTCGACATCATCTGTCCCGAGACCTTGTCTGGGAAGTCGATGAGCTGGTTAACGTCGGCCTGCGCCATCAGGCGGCGGCCCAGCCTGCCCGCATAGTTCATTTTCAGGATGAAGCCTTTCGGGAACTCATGCTGAATTCCGGCAGAGAGGTTGATGCTGTACGGAGTCTTGAAGTTCTTGTCAACGGACTCGTTAAATGCCCCACCGTCTACGAGACCGCAGGGAGCGTCAAAGCCCAGAGGGTTGCATATATCATCTGTTCCCCAGGGAGTATAGGGCTTGGTGATCGTCGGAGTGGCGGGAGGGGCAATGGGGCTGCCGATGCCGGAGAAACGCGCATCCGCGGTGAGCGAAGCTGTGGCGCCGGCGGCGCTCCCATACTTAGACGTATTCGGCGCCTGGAACAAATAGGAATACTGCGATTGCTGGTAGAGCAACGCGCTTACGACCGTGCGATCGTAGTCCATCCCGATCCCGGCGCTCAGAACGGTCTTCTTGTCGAACGGAGGCAAGTAGGTGAAGCCCACATGCGGACCAAAATTGTGGCGGGTGGGGTTGAATAGTCCAGGCTTGCCATTGCCTTTGCCGCTCAGGTTGTAGGTGATGAGGGGAAGCGATGTGGCACCATAACTTCCCGCTGCGCTCTGGACAAGGCGATCCTTCCAGTAGGTAGTGAAGTCGAGGCTGGGCGCGGACTCAATCCCGTTCTTGTCGTAGGGTGTAGTGTAGTTGGTCCAGTTGAGGCCGTAACTCACAGTGAGGTCGGGCGTAAGCTTCCACGTATCCTGGAAATAGATTTCCATGTCATAGTAGCGATAGTGGTGGGTCAGACCCGAACCCTGCTTGAATGCGTTTCCCTTGGCGTCGTAATTGAAGGTCGCTGACTGGCTGGAATAATGTCCCAGCGCGGTCGTAAATGCGGCGTCATAGCTCGTGGTGCCGGAGGCGATATCGGCTGGGCGCTGGGAGGCATCCAGGTTTGAATTGAGGTACCCGCCCATGCCGATGCTGGGCTGGTTGTAGTTCAGGATGGTGGTAAAGTCCGGATTGATGTATTTGAAGGTGCCGCCAATCTGGAAGCTGTGGCGCCCTTTAACCCAATTGAAATCGTCCTTCAGCACCGGTATCGGATAGACGCGGCTCTGTGCGTTCACCGCGCTTGGATAGGGTTGGCTGATGATGGTCCCGCCACTCGCATTCTGCCCAAATGTGAATTGGGTTGCGCCCTGGGGATTGTAGGTATTTCCGAAATAATAGTCAGTGACTGTCTGGCCCCATGTCACGTTGTTGTTCATGCTGTTACTGATTGTCCAGTTATGGCCGACCACCCATGCGTGACTGCGGTCAACGAATGGGAATGTCGCCGGATCGCCAGGAAACTGGATAGCGCTTTGGGTGGAGTTCTGGCGAGCGATGGTGAATCTGCCGAACAGTTTCATCTTGTCGTTCAGGTTGTAGTCCAACTTGCCGACGTACACATCCTCATGGAACGGGAATGGAGCGTTGAACCGGAAACCGGTGGTTTCGAATCCATTGCCCGCATTTGTGGCGTTCGGAGTTGGATAGCGTTTGTTGAAGAGGTCCAGAATCGATTGGTTGAAACCTACACCAGAGGGATCCATTGATTTGACGTCGGCGCTGCTCAGGTACTTGGCGCCCGTGCCGCCGGGGCAAGAACTTAGCGGGCAATAACCGAGACTTCCCTGCTTGAAGGCAGTGGTTGGAACGGTACGGGTGACCACGTTGCTGAGCGTGTCGCGGCGGCCATCGTAGTCAAAATAGAAGAAGGCTTTCTCGCGCTTGATGGGACCGCCGATCTGGCCGCCGAACTGGTTGCGGATCAGGGGAGGCCGTGCGACGTGGGAGTTGTTATTGAACCAGTCGTTGGCCTGGGTGTCGGTGTCGCGGTGGTACTCGACGACGCTGCCGTGAAACGCGTTCGTGCCGCTCTTGGTGACAAGGTCAAAGTGGCCGCCCCCGCCCATGCTGGCGGAGGTGGTCATGCCGGCGGTGACTCCACGGAACTCCTGCACTGAGTCGACCGGAGCATGGCCGACAATGGCGCCGAACTGACCGGTTGCTTCATCATTCACATCGAGACCGTCGACGGTCACTGCGCTCTGATCGTCGCGCGAGCCGGTCACAGAGCCATTCAATGTGACGCCGGGCTGCATGTAGAACAGGGCAGCCGGATTGTCGCGATTGGCGACCGGCAGGTTGTTCATGAATTGAACCTGGAAGTTGTTACCGACGGTCGCGTCGATGGTATTCAGAGTGACGGTTTCAGAAGAAGCCGAAACTTCGACCGTCTGGGTCTCGTTTCCAACCGGCAATTGCGCGTTCTGCGTACGCGTCACGTTCACGTTCAGATAGAGGTCGGTAATGGCGACTTGCCGGAAACCCGCGGCTGAGATCGTAACCTTGTAACCCGGTCCTGGGGGCACATTACGGATCACGTATGAACCGACGGGGTTGGTGACGGCGGTAAAGGTCACGTTCGTCGATGCGTTCGCGAGGACGACCTTCGCGTTGGGAATGACCGCGCCGCTGGGGTCGGTGATGACACCGGTGATCGAGGCCTGGTCCTGGGCTCTAGAAACAGCGCTGAAGATCAAGGCAAAGGCCACAAGGCTAAGAGCAAAGGCCGTGATACGCAACCGAACAGTTCGCATCTTGCTTTCCTCCAAAACTAACAGGGATCGAGACGCCAAAGGCAGGCCTTCCGATCCGATATTGGGCGCTTTCGGAGCCTTGCTGGAAGGTGCATGTCCGAGCCGCCTGGTGGGTTAAGAAATAAGGCAAACCGAAATTACGAGCCGGGGCCGATTCTGCACAAAGCGAACGCAGCAGTTCGCAAGCTTGTGCAAGGGTTTGAGTTATACAGTGCAATTGACGTGCCAATGAATCTGGCATGCCAATGGCACACATCCCGCTGAAATCAGGTGGGTTATGCGTGAAGCGGGGCCGGCTGTGCTTGAATTGATATGAGTTTCTGTAGATTTCGGCTTGGAATTTGAAGAAATGGAAGTAAATGAAGGAGAAGCGAGCGTTCAGTGCGGTTTTTAGAGTGTGATCGGGATCAATCAACCGGATGCCACAGAGGCGCAAAAAAGGGACCGCCGAAGCGGCCCCCTCTTTTTAGTCCTCCCGAAGTTGAGAACCGATTCTTAGAACTCTAGGCGGAGCGAGAGTTGCAGCACGCGGGCGCCGCTGTTCAGGTTTCCCGGGGGTGAAACTGTAGAGCTAATCGCGCCGAATCCGGAACGCTCCAAAATATCGAGTTGGTCGAAGCCATTGTAAGGATTGTTCACAGGCAGATCGAAATTCGGATGGTTCAGCACGTTGAATGCATCAGCCCGGAACCTGAAACTGACAGCCTCTCTGTAGACAGGGAAGGTCTTCTGAAGCCCCACGTCCGCATTAAAGAAGCTGGGCCCCGTCATTTGGTTGCGCGGTCCGATCTGGAATCCGATCGGTCCCTCAAATTGGGAAGCTGCCGTTTTTGCGTTGGCGAAGTCGCTGACGCCGCCTCCGGGCAGCTTGGTGACCTGATTCTTGATGGCTGCGCGGTTGGACCCGACGAAGATCGCCGGCGCTTCGTTTGAGTAGCTGGCAACGAAGGCGAGGGTGGAAGTGCTCCACGGTTCGCCGGTGTGGAAGGATCCGACGCCGCTCAGATCCCAACCGCCGATGGCCTCATCGACCCAGCGGGGCTGAGAGTTCGCGAACATACGTCCCCTGCCGAAGGGCAACTGATATGTGGCATCCGTCGAGATTAGATGCCTCATATCGAAATCGGAGCGCGAGCGGCATTCGCGCGGCCGAACAACATCGCAAATCAGACCCACGCCGCTGCCGATACCGGTGTCGCCCTCCGAGTTGGCGAAGAATGACAGATTGTCGATGGAGTGCGACCAAGTGTAGTTGAAGTCGAATTGCAGACCCTGGGAGAGGTTCTTCGACAACGTGAACAAAAGACCGTGGTAAGTTGAAAACGCATCGTTGGTATAGAACGAGTTCTCTGAGAACTGCGTTGCCATGCCCACGTTCTGCGGGACAACCCCAGAGATGGCTTGATTAAAGTCCGCGAAGTCGCCGCGCTGGAACAGAACACCAAGTGCACCGGCTAGGATCTGCGTGGCGGTTGGTCCGGAGCCCGGCGTGACACCCAAACTCGGTCCAGCCAAATCCTCAAACCAAGGCTGGGCGGTCACCGCCGATGCCTTCACGCCCTGCCGAATCTGTTTGACGACGTTCGAGAATGCCTGCGAGAACAATTGGCCGGATTGCGTATCCGTGAAGTCGAGAATCTGTTCAGCATCTGCTTGCCCCATCAGGCGGCGGCCCAGTCTGCCCACATAGGTGGCTTTCAGAATCATGTTCCAGGGCAGATTGCGCTGTATTCCGAAGTCGAATACCAGGTTGTACGGCGTTTTGAGCCCCGGATCGAGGGTGGCGTTGAACGCATAACCGTCTTGGAGGCCGCATGGGGCGACGCTCTGGCCGAGGGCCGCGCAATCTGTAGGCGTAGTGAACGGTTGATACGGTGCCTTCGGCGTGGCTGGAGGGCCGAGATGCGGCTGATTGGAAAACCCATTATTACTGTCAAGCCGCGGATCGTTCTTGATGGAATTGTAGGGGTCTGTCGAATTCCCGTTCTGAACCACCTTGGACTGATGGAAGAGATAAGAATCCGCGTCCTGGATGGTCTGTACTGCCAGAATGACGGTACGGTCGTAGATAACGGACGCGCTGCCATTGATGACCATTTTCTTGTCGAACCAGGGGTTCCAGTCAAAACCCACGTGGGGAGCGAGATTCTTGTATTCGGGCTGATAGATTCCCGGGGCGTTAGCGCCATTGGCCTTTCCACCCAAATAGTAAGAAATAATCGGAACGGCGTCAGGACCGCTTTCGCCGAGTTGGCTCTGTGCCGCCCGAGCGCCGAAGTATTGGTTGAACGCGAAAGGCTCTACGCTCTCGAGCCCGCGTGTCTCGTACGGGACCGAGAACCATTGGTAGTTCAGACCGTAATTGAGGGAAAGGTCAGAGTTGACTTTCCAGGTATCCTGCGCATAAAGCTGCAACTGGTAATAGCGGTAGAAGCGCTGATCGCCTGTCAGCTGCTTGAGGGCGGTGCCGGTCTTGTCGTAGTTGTAAGTGCCTTGTACATTGCCGATGCGACCGAGCGTATAGAGAAACGGCTCGTCCCAAAGATCTGCGTGGGTTGGATCGATATCGGTGGGGCGGAGGTTTTCGCTGGGAACGCTCGGATCACAATCGCCTGGCTCGGGGCCGCACAGCCCGGTGATTTCACCGCCTAGCCCGATTTCAGCAAGATTGAAGTCGTCAGTGTTGGTAGTGTGCGCCAGAATGTTCTTGAATGTGCCGCCCCACTGCCAGGTATGACCCCCTTTGATCAGCGAGAAATCATCCCCGAGAACCGGAATGGGGATGCGACGAGACTGTGAATCAGGCCACGTATAGAGGTCCGACGTCATGGACGTGTCCGCGCCATCGGACATTGTGTAAGCGGTTGTGCCCCCCGGGTTGTAGTTGTCGGGGAATGAGAATTTTTGGACGGTTTCACCTAACCAGACGCGGTTGGTTTTGTTGGCTCCAATTACCCAGGTGTGGCCGATGACCCAGGCATAGGAGCGGTCCTCGAACGGATTCGTAACCGGGTCGCCTGGCCATGCATTGAATGCATGAACCGAATCCTCGCGCGAGACCGTGAATCGTGCGAACATTTTCATGCTCTGGTTCAGGTTGAAATCGACTCTGCCGACATATTCCTTTAGGTAGTCGTCGTTCGGAGCATTGAATATGTATCCGCCCGAATTGAGGCCGTCGCCGACCGAGGTGTTGTTGGAATGAAATTTGATGCGGGTGGTGACCAGATTAAGCCAGCTACCGAGTTCGCCTACCCCAGCAGGATCCATCGCCTTCACGTCGGCAGGAGACTTTGACTTGATGCTTCCGTCATTAGCGTAGTAGTTGATGATGCCGTTGCGGAGGTTGTCGAGAGGAACGATCCTGTTGACAACACCGTTCTCAATGACCCGGGAGTCGTTGTAGTCAAAGAAGAAGAACGCCCTGTCTTTACCGCTGAAAAGGTGCGGGATGGTAATTGGTCCGCCGATGGCCCCACCGAATTGGTTCTGGATGAGGTGGTTGCGTGGAATCTTGGGGGTGGAGTTGTTGCTGAACCAGCTGTTGGCCACGAGCGATGGATCGCGGTGGTATTCGTTCAAATTTCCGTGGAACTGGTTGGTGCCGCTCTTGGTGACCAAGGCAAATTGACCGCCGCTGGCGGCCCCTGTATCGGCTGTATTGCCGGCGACACCGGCATGGAACTGTTCGACAGAATCGACCGGCGCGTGGCCGACGATCCCGCCTTCAAAGCCGCTGCTCACACCCGAATTGCTCTGATCGGCATTGCCGGTGGCGAAGTCATTTACGTCGAGCCCATCGACTGTGACGTAGTTCTGATCGACGCGGGCGCCAGCGACGGAACCCTCCGCGGTCACTCCGGGCTGCATGGTAAATAGCGCGGTCGGATCGGATCTCTGCTGGACTGGCAGGTCGTTAAGAGACTTTACGTCGATGTTGTTTCCCACGACTGCGTCGGTGGTATCAATCGTGACTTCGGAATTGGAAGCCGATACCTGAACGACTTCCTGGCGCGCGCTGACGACCAGATTCGCGTTCTGGGTGCGAACCTCATGGACGGCCAGATAAATGTCATTCACTTTGAGGACCGCAAAGCCTTTGGCCGTGAAGGTCACTTGATAGCCTGTCCCGGGCGGGATATTTGCGAAGCGATAAAAGCCCGTGGCGTTCGTGGTCTGCGTATACCTCGAGCCCGTTGTGGTATTCGCGAGGTCAACAGTGACACCTGGAATTGCAGCGCCAGACTGGTCGGTTACCGTACCCGTCATGCCGGAGACATCTTGTGCAAAGCAGGAAGGCATGGCAGTCAACGCGAAGATTGCCAACAGACAACAGAAGACCTTTGTAAGACGCTTCATAGTTTTCGCTTCTCCTAATGACCTCGAGATTGAGGCTGAAAATACGAAATCCCGGCACTTCCTGCTCAATGGCGGGAGCAGCCGGCCCATCTACGATCTCAGGTGAAAAAGTTCTTACGGGCCGTTCGCTGGCGAGGAACCACCAGCAACATCGAGATGGCCGAAGGGACCAGCGAATTTCGCTTACAGCTTTTTCAGGGAGAAGCGATTCTCAGCCGGTCATAAAAACTGAAGGCAAACAGAAGGGGAAACCCGGTATAGGGCTATGCAGTCACTTCGTATCGGAGCCTACATAGTTCGGGGAACATTTCCGCCCAGAACGTTGCACGAGGGATGCCATTTGAAGGAGATGAAATATCGACCATTTTTTCACAGAAAATGAAAGGGTTATTGACGAGCTGTTAACCGTTTACAGATCTCCCAAATATGGAATTCCATACAACATGATGGAATGTCGGGTTGCTATTCCACAAAAATGGATGGTAGCGGGTGGACCTCGCATGATTTGTGAGTCCACGTGCAGGTTAACTCCATGATTCTGCGGTATCCTCCTGTGCATGCAGGTGACGCTCGTCTCAGTTGGGCAAAGGGCGGGGGGCAAAGATATCTATGCCGCCCCGGTTTATGACTATCTGAAGCGCTGTGCAGGAGTGATGCGGTGCTCGGCGGAGTCGTTCCGAAGTGAGGGAGCGATGTTCGATTGGCTGGCGAAACAGCGGGGGCGGGCGGGCGTGGTGGTGATGCTGCTGGATGGTGGCGGCCGGCAAATGACGTCAGAGGCGTTCGCGGAGTGGCTCGGGAAGCAGCGCGATGAGGGCACACAACATATGGTGCTGGCGGTTGGACCGGCGGATGGATGGTCGGACGAAGCACGCGCGGAGGCGAAGCGTCGCGGCGGGCTGCTGTCGCTGGGGCCGATGACGCTGGCACACTCTCTGGCACGCCTGGTGATGGCGGAGCAGCTCTACCGCGCATGTACAATTCTCACGGGCCATCCGTACCACAAAGGGCATTGAAGGCAATGAACGCAGAATCTGCATCGCGCCGTGGACTGATCCTGATCAACACGGGTCCAGGCAAGGGGAAGACAACCGCTGCGTTGGGCACGGCGTTGCGCGCGGTGGGATGCGGGATGCGCGTGCTGGTGCTGCAGTTCATCAAGGGCTCGTGGCACTACGGAGAGCTGGATGCGGTGGAGGCGTTTGGCCCGAACCTGGTGCTGAAGCAGATGGGCCGCGGGTTCGTGAAGGTGGGCGGGGCCGAGGCCGATCCCGAAGACATCCGGCTAGTGCAAGCGGCGTGGGATGAAGCGCGCGCGGCGATCAACTCCGGCGAGTGGGACATGGTGGTGCTGGACGAGATCAACTATGCCATCAGCTACAAGATGCTGGACGCGGCCGTGGTGGCAGAGACGCTGAAGAACAAGCCGGAAATGGTGCACGTGATTCTCACGGGGCGCAATGCGCATCCGCAGCTGGTGGAGCTGGCCGATACGGTAACGGAGATGCGCGAAGTGAAACACGCCTACCAGAAGGGCATCCTGGCGCAGCGGGGAATCGAGTATTAGATTCTCGCGGGCGAATCGCGTTGGCCGAATCTATGGTGTGCGCGGCGGGGAATTCAGCGTCTTGATGAAGATGGCGTGGCCGTTGAGGTTGTGCAGAAAGACCAGCTCCGGATGTTGCTCGCGCAGCTCGCTGACGTAGCGCGTGATGCCTTCGCAGCCGTAAAAGCCGTAGTCGTCGAAGACGATGATGGAACCGGGCAACAGCCGCGGCAGCACCCATTCGACCGTATCTTTTGCCGACTGATAAACGTCGACGTCGACGTGCAGGAGCGACACGGGACCGGAGATGGATGCGGCCGTGTCGCGCGGAAAGATTCCCTTGAGCAACTGCGCGTTGGTGGCGCCGGTTGAGGCGAGCAGCCTGCGTACGACTTCCTCCGAAGTGTCGGAGTGCTCGCCGCCGCGATAGCGCGTGTCGCGCGGGCCGGCGTTGACGACGCCTTCGAATGTGTCGGCCAGGTAGACAGTTTTCTGAGGCGCCGCGAGAGCGAGCAGACATCCGCTGCCGCCGCGCCAGACGCCGACTTCGAGAATTGCGCCGTCGATGCGGCTCGTTTGCTGCGCGAGCGACCACAGCTCGTAGCAACGATAGATGTCGACGAGCGTAAATTTTCTGATCTGCTGATAGGCGGCAAGGAAAGCGGAGTCGGTGAGCCAGGGAGAGAAGGTGGCTGCCGGCGTGAGGCGGCTGTGCCGGATGTCGGGCGATTCGGGATGGGTCCAGCCTTCATGATGCAAGTCGCCGCGCCGCAATTTGAAGATCCCGAGCACTGAGTGAGAACCTCCAGATCATTGGCTCCGCGGGCTTGTTGCTTGACCGCTGCGCAGGCGCCGTCGCTCCCGGCCTTATAGTATAAGGATTCCGAAAGGTCCACCATGTCTGACGAGAACGCGTCTGCGACAGGCAAACATCATCGCTGGTCCGATATTCCCCCCGAGCCGCTCAATCCGCTCATCACGCGGCAGTACGTGGTGGGAACGAAAACGATGCTGGCGCGCATTGTGCTGAAGAAGGGCGCGGTTGTGCCCAGGCATCAGCATTTTCACGAGCAGATCAGCCACGTGGTGGAGGGCGCGCTGCTGTTCCGCATGAACGGGAAGGAGCAGATGGTGCGGGCGGGCGAGATCTTGTGCATTCCGCCGGATGCTCCGCACGAAGTGATTGCGGTGGAGGACTCGGTGGCGCTGGACATCTTCAATCCGCCACGGCAGGACTGGATCGACGGCGACGACGCGTACCTGCGCGGCGGGACGACGTGAGCCTGTAGCTTCCAGCTACTAGCTCCGGACCTCCAACTCCTCGCATCCAGGATGGGCCTGCGGTCTGCGCCGACGATCTCGTCCGCGTCTGCCGCCCAGCGAGTTTCTGTTTGTTTACTATTTAGTACACCTACCCCTCTCCCCCCACCCCGGTGGTTTTTGTCAGATCCTTGATGGCAAAGGGCGATCGGTCGCCAATTCGACTAAATATTCTGTTTTCAGCGACCTGTATCTCAAGTTCCTGTGCGCATTGAGGTTAGGCGAGCCTTCTGACGACTCAGGATGTACTATCTGGTAACCCCTCCCCCTCCCCCTTTTTTGGGGCAAATATCTGATGGAAAAGGGATTACAGTCATTCAGTTGGGCGCAAATCGGAGTAAATATTTGATAACAAATCACTTACACGCAAATATCTCCATTCATTTGAGTTAGCTCAGGGGTCAGGGTTCAGAGATCAGAGAAGCGAGTTGAGTGTGCGGCCGGTTCGCCCGATCGGTGATCGCCGAAGCCCCGAAATCTCATCCCCCATATTGAGTGTAGCGTTTTGGCGGAATAAATCGGCAAAGGCGGTGAAACAGGGACCGAGGGAACAAGAGACCGAGGATCAGAGAGTTGGCGGGGCGCGGGCGGCGGGCGGAGTAGAGGAGAGCTTGACAGGCTCCACGCGGCGGGCAGGAGCGGGAGGGCAGGTGGGGGGAGTTGGGAAAGTAGAGGCGCGGCGTTCTTTCGCCCGCTGAAGCGGGCTGGGGATGAGGTTGCGCCATTGGTCCCCAGTCTTGCGACTGGGGCTATCGTCTTGCGCCCGCTGAAGCGGGCTCGCGTTCTGGCCTGAAGACCGCGGCGAAGGATTGCCACGATCCTACGCCCGCTCATCGCAAAAGATGCGATGAACGGGACACAGACCTAACTGCTGCACCCGGTATCTTCGCGGCGTTTGACCGGGCCACCTGCCATTCCCACGTCTCAAAAGCGAGACGCGGGGCGCCCGCCTGATTGTTTCTGCGAACCTGCGCATGGTGCGGGCGGTTGCACTATGACTCACCCGGCGAGGGCGTGGGCGATGCGGATCCACCAGGCGGGGCCGATGCGCCAGAGGTAGATGATGAGCATCTGCGCGACGAAGTAAACGGGCAGGGCGATGCGATAGACGGCGTGCACGCGCCGGTTGACCAGCAGGTCGCGGACGACTCCCAGGGCGATGAACAGGTCAGCGGCAAGATACATGAGACTGTGCTGGCGCAAGACTGCGTGATCGATGCGCGCGAAGGCTGCCACGAGCAAGGCGCTGGTGGCGAAGAAGACGAGGCGGCGGTGCAGCTCGGGTTTTTTGCGCCAACCGATGGCGAGCGCAATGCAGACGGCGAAGACGCCGATGTCGAAAAAGGGAATAGCAAGGAAGGCGTAACGGCCCGGCATATGCAGTTGATAGGTTTCAAAGTGGACCATGGCGAGGGCGGTGGCCACGCCGAGAGGAAGCATGATGGCGGCGATGGCGGCGCCCGCCCAGCCGAGGGAGCGATGCCATTTGACGTTGCGCGTGCGCACGAGAGCCGACTGGAGGATGAAGAACAGGATCCACGTGGAGAAGACGGCGCCGTGCAGCCAGAGGATGCGCGGTGGCGCGATGGCGGGATGGAAGAGCTTCTGGTTGGCCGTGGGGCCGAAGCCTAAAAGGACCGCGGCTGCCGCAAGGAGCGACATGGCGAAGTAGAAATAGCGATCGAGGAGGCTGTTGCGGCCGGTGAATACAGAGGGCCTGTTTGGCACGACGACCTGGGAAGCGGAAGCCATACGAGGAGTTCGCTTTCGTAAATTGGAATGCGGCCGCGGGGGGATTGGGCCAAAGGAGGAACAGGCGGAGAGTAACACGGGAAAGCGCGGGCGCTCAAATGCGTTGTGGGACAACCATGCGCGAGGGTGCGAGGGGAAGGGGCGAGAGCGACAGATCCATTTGAGCGGCGCCGCGTTTGGGCCTCAGGGCCGCAGCGAAGGATTGCCACAACCCTACGCCCGCTCATCGCATACAACGCGATGAACGGCGCACAGTTTCTTATCGTGCGGGGTACCTTCGCGGCCTTTGAGCGGATCAGCGCATTTTGTAGTTCTGCGCGTAGGTGTCGCGCGGGAGGCCGAGGCCGCGCGCCTTGCGGGCAAGTGCATAGGCCGCGTCGCGCTGGAGCGGTCCGCCGATAGTGACAAGCCAAGGCGCCTTGCCGGTAGGCGAGAAGATAGCGGGGAAGAGGGCGGGATGCTGCTGGGCCAGGGATGAGGCTTTCTTTTGCGCCTGATCCTGGCGGTTGTAGGTGAAGGCCACGACGCGCCACTCGACTTTGGATTGGGCAGGAGCGGCCGGGGCGGGTGAGGCGGCGGAAGCGCGGGAAGCCGGCGATGGGCTTGCGGCGGGCGGGGCGGTGGTCGCGGAGGGTGCGGAGTCGGGCTGCGCGGCGACATCAGAATGATCGAACCAATGGTGCAGCAGGATCCAGCCGGTGAGGACGACGGCGAGAAAGAGAGCCGCGGCGGTGGTCCACTTGCGGAAGTCGTGCTGGGAGATGCCGAAGACGACGGGTAGTTCTTCGAGCGGGCCGGGCTTGGAGAGGGGAGGGCCGGAGAGCGCGGCAGAACGAGAAGCAGGTGAAGCGGGCGGCGCCGGCGAGGGAATGTGTTTGGCTGAGCCGTTGGCCGACGATGCCAGGGCGGGGATATCGCGCGGCGCGGGCGAGGCGGCGGGAGCTGCGATTTTGGGCGCGGAGGGCGCGGGCCTGGCGGGAGGGGGATCGGGAGGAATGGTTTTGCGGTATTCCGGCCTGGGAAGATCGAGGCGGTCGAAAGCGGCCTGGATTTCTGCGAGTCCCCAATTGCCTATCATGCCGTTGCGCACGATTTCATCGAAGGGGGCGGGAAGCGCGGTGGAGCGCGACGTTGACGAGCCGCGGGGCGCACCGAGCAGGACCTGGGAGAGGACGTTGGCGAGACCGTAGATATCGCGGCGGCGCGCCTGGATGCCGGCTTCGCCTTCGGGGGTTTCGCGGATGCAGTCGCTGCGCAGCTTGACCTGGTAGGCGACAGCGTAGATGTTGCGCGGCTCAATATGTTCATGGACGAATCCGCTGGCGTGCAAGGCCTGGAGGGCGGAAGCGACGCTGCGGCCGATGTCGGCGGCGTCGACGGCGGAGAGATGGCCGCGGTCGAGCACCTCGCCGAGGTTTGCGTCGACGCGCTCGAAGACGGCGTAGACAGCGACGGTGGCGTCGTCTTCTACATGAAACTGGCCGAAGCGGTCGATGCGGAGGAAGTTGGGGTGGCCGAGGGATTGAACGCCGCGCCAGCGCGCCAGAATTTCGTCTTCATCGAAGTGGCATTCGATGATGCGAATGAGGACGGCTTCGCCTTTGTCGTTGAGGGTGGAGAAGAATGCGCTGCGTCCTTCAGTCTGCAGCAGTTTGGTGAGGGAAAACGCGCGGTCGATAGTGGCGCCTTCAAATTCCGTCCACAGATCCATGGGTTCCTGCTTTAAGGATTCGCTGATTCCAAGGCGGAGACCAGAAATAAGGAGAGCTGCAGGGCGATGCGAAATAAGACGCGCGTCGAACGCGGCGAGTCGATCTATTTTGTGACTCCATTATGAACGATTCGGGGCAGCGGTGCATTACCCAAAGAAATTGATCTGTGAAATCGGGGGCGGAAGGGGTGGCGCAGGTTGGCGAAGGAAGGCGGGATGATTAGGAGTTGCGATCCTGCCCATTTACAATGAGCTTCGGTATGACGTGGTTCAAGCGCGAGAGCGGCGAGTTCGAACCGGAGCCGGAGAAGAATGGCTCCGATGCGGGCATGAAGAATGTGCGCACCGAGGGCCTGTGGGTGAAGTGCCCGGGCTGCCGCCAGCCGCTTTACAAGCAGGAACTGGAAGCCAACCAGCAGGTGTGCCCGAAATGTGAGTATCACTTCAAGATCGGCGCGCGCGAGCGCATCGAATTGTTGCTCGAGCCGGGATACACGCTGGTGGACACGGGGCTGCGGTCGACTGATCCGCTGAAGTTTACCGATGTGAAGCCGTACAAGCAGCGGCTGCGGAAGGCGCGCGAGCAGACGGGCCTGGACGACGCGATTGTGAACGCGCTGGGCTGGATGGGCCCGCATGAAGTGGTGTTGAGCGCGATGGAATATGCGTTTATCGGTGGATCGATGGGCGCGGTGGTGGGGGAGACGATTGCGAGGGCGGTGGATCGGGCGCGAGAGACGCGCAAGCCGCTGATCGTGGTAGCGGCATCGGGCGGAGCGCGCATGATGGAAGGCGTGGTGAGCCTGATGCAGATGGCGAAGATTTCGAGCGCACTGGCGCAACTGGACGACGCGCGTGTGCCGTATGTCTCGGTGCTGACGGATCCGACAACGGGCGGTGTGACGGCGAGCTTTGCGATGCTGGGCGACTTGAATATCGCCGAGCCGGGCGCGCTGATTGGATTTGCGGGACCGCGCGTGATCGAGCAGACGATCCGGCAAAAACTACCTGAGGGATTTCAGCGATCGGAGTTTCTGCTGGAGAAGGGCTTTCTGGATGCGGTGGTGCACCGCAAGGAGATGAAGGCCTACCTGATGCGCGCGCTGGATTTTCTGAAGACGCCAGCCGTGGCCTGAGTGCACCGCACAAACAATGGCAAAGGTGAGGCGGCTGTGCGGCCTTATGCGTGGTGCGACGGGCCGGCTGCGCGCGCGGCCATCGCTGAAAGTGTTGACGGAGCGGGCCCTGCTTCTTGATTTTGCCAAGGCCCGATGGCGCCAGAGAAGGGCGCCCTGGTGCAGATCAGGCGGCGGTTCCGGCGGTGGCTTGCCGAGCGAGGCGAACGAGGCCGATGGTGAGCGTGATGCCGCAGGCAAGCATGGTCATATGGAATGCGATTTCAATGAAAAGCAACCCATGCATGTTGAGGCCGTTGTGCATGTGGAGGTTGTCGTGCATCCACCAGTTGCCCATGAACCAGGCAAGGGTGACGAACATCAATTTGTTGAGCCAGGGCGCGCCAAGATTGAGGCCGCGGATGGCCGGCCACCCAAAGATCAGGAATGCGACGGCGAAACCAAAGGCGAGCGCCTCAATTGCAGAGAGAGCCATGTAGCCAGGGAGAAGATTCGCCGGCGGCATTGGAACGTCGGGGCCCATCGGCCAAATGTGCGGACCTGCGACAAAGGCCGCAGCGCCGAGCGCAATAGTCACAAGAAACATACCCCATGCTCGAGTCATGGAAATGATCTCCTTCAACTTGATTTTTGATTTTCCCGGGGGTGGGGCCTCGTTGCATTCTACAGGTCGAAGGGGAAGTTGCGACAACAATTCAGAATCGGCCGAGGTGGCCGGATTTGTTGGGGGCCGAGAGACGCGGAGAATGGTTGGATTCTCGCGTTCTTTGTGGGATATGGCGTCGGCGTTTGCGCTGTGCGTCAGATGCGCATGGGCATGAGGACGTAGCGGTACTTATATTCGGCGTCGGGATCTTCGGGGCGCATCTGGCCGGCGGATTGCGCGTCTTTGAACTCGAGGCGGACTTCACCGGCGTTGTCGAGGGCGCGGAGGAAGTCGAGGATGTAGGTGGAGTTGAAGCCCACCATGATGGGGTCGCTGGCGTAAGGCGTATCGATGGTGTCTTCGCTTTCGCCCGATTCAGTGGAGTTGGCGCTGACCTTGAGCTCGTTGTCTTCGAGGCGCAGGCGGATGGCGCCGGAGCGCTCGTCGGCGAACTGGGCGACGCGCTGAATGGCGGCCGAGAGCTCGCTGGAGCGGACCACGGCAAACTTGGTGTTGTCGCGCGGCATGACCGCTTCGAAGTTGGGGAACTGGCCGCTGAGCTTGCGGCTGGAAAGCGTGCGATGGCCGACGCGGAAGAAGAGGGTGTGCTCGTCGTCGGCAAATTCGACTTTCTCGGCTTCGGTAGAGGCGAGCAGAAGCTGCAGCTCCTGGAGCGCCTTGCGCGGGATGAGCACGCGCTTTTCGCCGCTGATGCCGTCGAGGGTTTCGCCGAGCTTTTCGACGTAGGCGAGGCGGTGGCCGTCAGTGGCGACCATGGCGATGGATTCAGCCTTGAGGATGAGGAGCGCGCCGTTGAGCGTGTAGCGCGATTCTTCATTGGAGATGGCGAAGATGGTGCGGGCAATGAGGGCGCGCAGTGCGGCGAGCGCGATGCTGGTGACAGCAATGGTGGGGAACTCGGGAACCTGCGGATAGTTGGCGCGGGCCATGCCGACCATTTTGGTGTTGGAGCGGCCGCTGCGGATTTGCACCCAATGATTTTCAAGAAGCTTGATGGAAACATCACCGTCAGGCAGGAGCTTGATGTAGTCGTAAAGCTTGCGCGCAGGTATGGTGCAGGCGCCGGCTTTCTTGACCTTGACCGAGGCGCTGGTGCGGATGGCCTGGTCGAGGTCGGTGGCGGTGATGTTAAGCCGGTCTTCTTCGGCCTCGATGAGAAAGTTGGACAGAATCGGGATCGTGGTTTTGCGCTCCACGACGCTTTGCGTTGCCGTGAGTTCCTTGACGAGATCCTGGCGGCTTACGGTAATCTCCATCGCTGCCCCCTGAGCGGCTGGCTTCTCAACTTCAGTCTCAACACTCGGCATAAGCCCACCCCTGCTTGAGGCGTTTCCGCTGAGGAGACGCCCTTTTCTGCCGGCTTTCCGCTCTTGCCACACTCTACAACACACTGCGGCACAACGAAAACGGCGGAGTTTTCTTCCCCTTGATTGTAGCCATCCGCGGGATTGTGTGAGCGTGGAAAAGTGGACAGTTCTCTGGATTCCACGGGCGTGGGGACAAGAAGTTTGAGAGCTTCTCTTTCTGCGGGGCGTGGCGGTGGACGGGTGCCCGGGTAATTGGATTGGCGGAACCCGGAACGGGGTGTAGGAATTTGAGAGGAAGATAAAAGAAAAGCCAGTAGTCTCCGTAGTGCGCGAAGGAAAAGTAGGAATACGGGGAAAGTTGTGTGCTGGGCGCAGGTTGCGGGAGGGACAGGATTTCTAAAACGTGGTTGTGCGTATCAGGAGATTTGGAAAAAGGGGTTGGGAGGCGGCGACAACGGCCCGGGTTTCCCACGGTTCACACAGGCGACCGAGAAAGCGGTGTGGAAGGCGTGTGCGTTGTGTGCATGGCGCGCCAAAGAGCTTGCGGGAGAGGCGGTTCGCGGCGTCGCGAAATGCACATGCAGAAGTTCTCGCGGAATTTGGCGGCGAAGCCAGCGCGCAACACAACGATGAGCGACTTTGCTTCTCTCCTGCAAAGGGCTCTGCTGAACCGACCAGTGGTCGACAAGACCGGACTGACGGGGCGGTACGACTTCGACCTGGAGTGGACGCCCGATGAGACGCAGTTGGATGGCGAGGTTCCAGTGGCGGGGAGCGATGCGCCGAGCCCACCGTTCTTTACGGCAATCGAACAGCAACTTGGATTGCACATAGAGGCGGCGCGCGGCGTGGTGCAGGCGGTGGTGGTGGACAAGGTGGAGCGGCCGACGCCCGACTGAGATGTCAGACGAAATATCGGGAGTTGCAAACGGGAATAAACATGATTAGCGACTGGACTAATCCGTGATCTCCACCCGCTTTCCAAGTCCGTCGAACGTCGTCTTCCAACTGCGCAGTACATCTCGGCCGATTAAGCACGCGTAGTGTCGCTCGCGCACAAAATCGGCTGAAACAATCCGGATCGTCTCTAGTCCCTTTAAGCTTGTACCCGGAAAGTTGATTGATCCTGCGTGTTCTCCGCATCGATGGGCAGCTCCCAACGCTCTGATTTCGCATTCACCTGTTTGGCGAAGCTTGCAGTGTCTGGCGAAAGTTTTGCTAATTACCGTTATGGCAGCGCCGGTGTCAATCAGCGCCCTGACTTTGACAGGCGGGGGACATTCGAGGCCGTCTGCGCGCCAAGCTTCCAGGACATCACGTGAATTCATGACGATAACGTCAATACATGGGCTAGGATCGTCCGGGCTTGAAGGATCCCACTCAAGGAAAGCGTGACCCATATTAAGAAATAACGTACACAGGTTCAGTGACCCAGACTTGCTTGATGAGAAACTGTTTGCGACTCCCAAACTGGTTGAGGCCGGCCTTGAGTGCGTCGGCATAGTTTGCAAAGAACCCATCAACTACGTTCTCGTGCTGAATCGCAACGAACATTCCGACGTGAGAGCGGGACCATTCTTGGCGGTGGCGCTCGAAAACCTCGAGCTCAACGGCAAATTGGCTTGGTGAATCCATCCCAATTCCTCTCAAGATGCTAATACCAGACAATGCAAGAACGGAAGATGCGTTATTGCACTATTACGTAATAATGGGACAATACAAAAATGTAGTCAAGCGCAATTTGAGATATGAGTCCGAGAGAAAAGCACATTCCGGATAATGCGCAGCGGACCTCAGTTTGCCTGACCGCCGAAGATAGGATGGCCGTTTTCCTAATTGGGCAGTCACGTCGCCTCAACCGTAACAGGCGAACGACGACGAACGATGTCCTTGTCGACGCGCTGTGGGATTTTTTCGAAAGAACTGAGCGAAAAACAAGAGAACAGGTCAGGGCCCTACTGCCAGTTGTACCTGCGAGAGAAAATCTTCAGAGCAAAGTTGCTCAAATGCCCAAGCCCGGCAGAAAGCGCTAAAGAGAATAGCGTCCGCGCCTCAGGTTGGTCGGCGCATTTCGCCGCCGCTTTTATACTGAAGCTTCCCATGTCTTACACGGCGGCCATCGATCAACTGAACGCATTGACGCCGGAGCTATATGGCAAGCCGGGGCAGCCGCGGCGCAAGTTCTCGCTGGACGAGGTGCGCACGCTGCTGCACGCGCTCGGCGACCCGCAGGCGACATTTCCTTCAGTGCTAATTGCGGGGACAAACGGAAAAGGCTCGACGGCATCCACGCTGGCGTCGATCCTGGTGTCGGCCGGGCTACGCACGGGTTTGTACACCTCGCCACATCTTGAGAAGCCGAACGAGCGGATTCGCGTGGATCGCCGCGAGATTGAGGATGACGCATTTGCGCGGCTTTATTTCAAAGTGCACGATACGGCGCAGGACCTGGTGCTGGCGGGACATGTGCCGCAGCTGCCGAGCTACTTTGAGATTCTGACGGCACTGGCGTTTTTGTATTTCGCAGAGAGCAAGGTGGACGTTGCGGTGCTGGAAGTGGGGATGGGCGGGCGGCTGGATGCGACGAATGTGGTTGAGCCACTGCTCTCGATCGTTACGGATATCTCGCTGGACCACGTGGAATGGCTGGGCACGACGATCGCGGCAATTGCGCACGAGAAGGCGGGAATTTTGCGCCGCGGGGGAACGATGATTACGCTGCCGCAGCACCCCGACGCCAACCGGGTGCTGGGCGAAGTGGCAGGGGAGCTTGAAGTGCGCGCCGTGAGCGCGGTGGAGTATATGCCGCCGGCCGATACCAAGGGCGCTTACACTGTGCATGCACTGGGAGGCGCAGTGGTGGTGGATTCGCCGCTGGCGGGCGCGCATCAGCAACGCAACGTGGCGCTGGCAATTGCGGCGGCGGTGGAGCTGGCCGGCAAGCACGGTTTTGCGGTGACCGCGCCCGCGCTGGAGGAGGGGATTCGCAACACGCGGTGGCCGGGCCGGCTGGAGCGCGTGGTACGAGGCGGAGTGGAATGGATTCTGGATGTGGCGCACAACCCGGCCGGCGCATGGGCATTGCGCGCGGGGTTGCGTGGCGTGCTGGAGGCGCATAGTCCGCGCACGCTTATTTTCAGTTGCCTGCGCGACAAGCCGGTGACGGAGTTGGCGCAGATTCTGTTTCCGCTGTTTGACAAGGTGATGGTGGCGCCGATTCACGCGGCGCGCGCGGCTGCGGTGGAGGATTTGCTGGCGGCGGCGAGAACGACAGGAGCGCGAGCGGAGGCTGCACAGTCGGTGGCGGAAGCGCTGGGCAGGGCGATGGAGCGCACAGCCGGCGGCGTGGTGGTTGTGTCAGGATCGGTATATCTGGTGGGCGAAGCGCGCGCGCTGTTGATGGGGGGAGCGAGCAGGACATGAGTACCCGGCCCAATCCGCTGCCCCGCTTGTATCGCTGGCGGACGAACGTTCTGCAGGCGCCGCTGTTGCTTGCGGTGACGGCGATCTGCGCATCGACGGCGTTTGTGATCTCGGTTGTCGACAAGAAGGGGCGCGCGCAGCACAGCATCGCTCGCTTCTGGGCGCGGGCGGCAGTGAAGATTTCGCTTGCGAAGCTGAAGGTGGAGGGCGGAGAAAACTTTCGAAAGTTCCCGGTCGCGGTGTACGCGTCGAACCACACTTCGTACATGGATACGCCGGTGATCTTTGCTTCGATTCCCTTTCAGTTCCGGATCCTGGCGAAGAAGGATTTGTGGCGGTGGCCGCTGATTGGCTGGTACCTGCGGCGCTCAGGCCAGATGCCGATTGATATTGAGAATCCGCGCGCGACGGTGTCGAGCCTGGGCGGGGCCGTGAAGGCGTTGCGCGAAGGGATGCCGCTATTCGTTTTCCCGGAAGGAGGAAGGACAGCGACGGGCCAGCTGAAGCCGTTTCTATCCGGCGCGGCGTATCTGGCGGTGCGGGCGCAAGTGCCACTGGTGCCGATTGCACTGTCGGGCGTGTACGATCTGCTGCCGATTCACACGCGGCATTTTTATGCGAGCGATCTGGTGGTGCGGGTGGGCACGCCGATTGAGACGAAGGGAATGACGGTGCGGCAGATTGACGAGCTGACGGCGCGACTGCGCAAAGAGATTGAGGCGATGGTGGGGCAGCCGGAGCAAGCGGAGCAGCCTGCGCCGGTCGGCTGAGGCGGAATGAACAGGGGCGGTGAATGCGGGTGGCGGCTGGAGAAACAGCCGGGCTTTGACAAGGGCGGGATCGATGTATATGCATATATAGACGGTGCGCCGCGGAATGACAGCCCGATCGAATCTTAGACTTCCGGCATTGCCGTGCGCCTGCGCCAACCTGCGCAGAGCGGCGCGAGCCGTGACAAAGTTGTATAACTCCGAGCTGAAGTCGACGGGGCTTGAGCAGACGCAGTTTACGCTGCTGATGGCATTGAATATGACGGGCGAAACGACGCAAGGCAAACTTGGCCGGCTGCTGGCCCTGGATTCGACGAGCCTGACGCGCATGTTGCGGCTGATGATTGAGCACGGGTGGATTGGGGAGCGCACGGGGGAAGACAGGCGGCAACGGTGGTTGCGGCTGACGCGCGCAGGGAAAGCGAAGCTGGAACAGGCCTGGCCAAAGTGGGAGAGGGCACAGGCGAATTTGAAGAAGAAGATAGGTGAGCAAGGCTGGAGAGAAATGGGAGAAGTACTGATACAGGTTGCGGGGGCGGCATCGGGAGGATGATTTTTTTGAATCAAATAGATGTATATACATCTAAATGAGAGATGAGATGTAGGGCGGCGACCCCTTGAAGGAGATCCGGCGATTCGACACGAGGCGAACCGAGGCAGTGGCAGTAATGGCCTGCGCGTTGCTGTTGGGCTGGGACGGGCTTCGCCGGGATTGCTGCTTCAGGGCACAAAGAATTCACCAAAGGAGATAACAGGATGGATGTGCGAATCATTTTTGCGATCAGTGTTCTGACGAGCTTTGGGGGCGCGCTTGTCGCCGCGAGATTCTACGTGTGGCCATGGCTCCGTACGAGGATTCGGAGACAGGCTTTGGGCTGGCTGGTGGCGCCGCACATGATTCTCCGTTTCATCGGGCTGAGCTTCCTGGTGCACGGCGTGGTCTCGCCGGCGCTGCCGGCCGGTTTCGCGGTACCTGCCGCTTATGGCGATCTTGTGGCGGGGATTCTGGCCATAGGCGCGGCGATCGGCCTAGCACGAGGGACATCGTGGTCGATCCCGATGGTGTGGCTGTTCAATATCTGGGGTGCGGCGGACCTGATCTTTGCTTTCGTCGAAGGCGGGCGCACGAAACTCGATCCCCAAGCGCTCGGCGCGGCTTTCTATCTACCAACCGCAATTGTTCCGGCGCTCCTGGTGTCGCACATTTTGATTTTTGCTTTGCTGGTGCGGGGAGATGGAACAGCAGATAGAGAAGCAAAGCGCGCTTGAAGGAACAGCGCGCGGCGGGAAACGCCTGAGCGCGGGTTTTACACTGAGGGCATGAGTGTTCGCATCGCCATTCCCGAACCGACAAGCGACAATGCGGAGTACAACGAGCGGGCTCTGCCGCAGTACGTGGATGCATTAAAGGCGGCAGGCGCCGAGCCGGTGGTGGTTTCGCTGCGTGACGCCCAGGAGCGGGTGGCGAAACTGCTGGCGAGCGTGCAAGGGATTCTGCTGCCGGGCAGCCCGCATGATGTAAATCCGCAGAGATATGGGGAAACGCGCACGCCGGAGTGCGCGGACGACGATGCGGCACGGACAGCTGCGGACGAGTTGATGCTGCAGGACGCGTTTAATTTGCGCAAGCCGATTCTAGCGATCTGCCATGGCGCGCAGACTTTGAATGTTTGGCGGAATGGATCATTGGTTCAGGACTTGAAGACGGCGGTGAACCACCGGCCGGGGCGCGCAGTGGTGGAGGCCCACCCAGTGCGGGTTGCGGCGGGATCGCGGCTGTCGGCGATTTTGCATCAATCTGGTGAAGGTGAGATTCAAGTGAATTCGAGCCATCATCAGGCGATTCGCACGGCGGGCGACAATCTTCGCGTGACCGCGGTTTCTCCGCAAGACGGGGTAATTGAGGCGGTCGAACTGGATGCAGAGAATCACTTTGTGGTGGGGGTGCAGTGGCATCCGGAGCGAACGTATTTGCAGAGCGACGCGGCGCGTGCCATCTTTGCGGCTTTCGTGGGGGCGGCGGCGGTGTGGGAACCTTCTCGAGTGCGAGATACGGATGGCTCCGAGTGACGATGAATACGAGGTGCGCGGGCGAACGGCTGAATGAGCTTTTGGCAGCACGAGGCCATAAGCCGCTGGATGATTCCACGGCAAGGCGGTTCGAAGGCTATCTTGCGCTTTTTCTTCGCTGGAATGAGCGAGTAAACTTAAGCGGAATTCGCGACGAAGAAGGAATTATTTCGCGTCATCTGATTGAATCTATTGAAGTTGCGCGTGATTTGCCGGGCACGATCCAGACGCTGCTGGATTATGGGTCGGGCGGCGGCTTGCCGGGGATTCCCATTGCGCTTTGCCGGCCAGAGATGGCGGTGACACTGGCCGAGTCGCAGAGCAAGAAGGCGGCATTCCTGCAAGAGGCGGTGCGCGCGCTGCGAATTCGCGCCAGCGTTTATGGGGAGCGCGCGGAGAAGCTCGGAACGGATTTCGATTGCGTGATTCTGCGGGCGGTGGATCGGATGCCGAGAGCGGTAGCCACAGCGGCCAGGCTGGTCAGGCCGAAGGCCTGGCTGGCCCTGATGACGACGGATGCGGAGCTCGAGGGGCTGCATGCGGCCGCAGGGAGCGATTTTAATTGGGCTGACACGATACGCCTGTCTGGCAGCGAATCGCGGGTGCTTTCGCTGGGTCAGCGGGTCAATTCGCCAACTTGATCTCGATGAGCCTTTCAATTGCGGGCAAGTCTTCAGGCGCACGCACGATGAGCTGAAGACCTGTTCCTTCGGCATAGCGGCGGGCCTCCGAGAGCTGTTTGTGAATCGGCCTGAGCAGGACGGAGGCTCGGGCTGCGGCGACGGCCTTGTCGCTGAGAACAAACGACGCACGGAAGCAGCCATCGCAGGGACTCAGGTAAACGATTCTTCTTTTCTTGAGAACGGCGAGCAGCGACCAACCATATTTGGGCGAGATGGAGTGCCAATCGTTGCTGTCGATGTGCTGTTCCTGAATCCAGCGGATGAGTTCGTTCCAGGCATTGGAAGATGTGCCGAGCTTAGCGAGGACATCCTTTTGTGTGGGCCTGGTGTTTCTGCCAATGAATGCGTTGGGGAGATCCATGCGTGCCTTCTTTCTGGGATCCGCGGGTAGGAGGGTTGAGAATTGAATCGGGCTTGAAGTACGGTGCGCGATTTTCAAGGAAGGAACGGATGCCCGCCCGATCATCGCCGTCGCAGAGTACGTTGCTGGAGTTTTCACAAGAATACATCTTCAGGATTGAATCGTAGGCCTGTTTTGGGTGGTATGGCTAACGAGAGTCGAAGATTTTGCTCTGCCGCGTAGTTTTGGGGGCTGCAAAGGTGATTGAATGAGCGTAAATCCGGCTGATGCGTTCCACGTGGAACTGATTTGAGCCTCGACGTGTTCCACGTGGAACAACACCCATGGACGATCTGCCCCAGCCAGATTGTCCCACCTCTGGGCCATCACTCTCGGAATCATCGTCGAAAGATGGCTGCAAAATGCATTGTTCCCGGCCAGTTTTCCACCGGTGAGCCGTTTGCCGGGGACGAGATTCACGGATGAGGTTCAGTGATCGAAGCTGTTGGGCAGCCGATGGTTATCCCGGACGCGAGGAAAGTCTAATCGGACGGTTTCCACAAGTTCGCCGCGTTTCCCACAACGCAAGGGGCTCGCAGCGAAGCTCGGCTGCGTTTTACTCTGGAAGGCCATGGGCAAGATTGTAGGGCTCGTCAATCAAAAAGGCGGAGTGGGGAAGACCACGACGGCTATCAATCTGGCTGCCTTTGTGGCGTTGGAAGGGCTGAAGGTTCTCCTCGTCGACTGCGACCCGCAGGCAAATGCGTCGTCCGGGTTGGGCCTGCAGCGCGACGACAACCGCCATTCCGTTTATGACGTGATCGTGGGCGAGAGCCCGGCCGAGCAGGTGATTTTGCCGACCGAAGTTGAACGGCTCTCGATTCTACCGGGATCAAAGAACCTGACGGGAGCGACGATCGAGCTGGCGGCGGCCGAAGACCGTGCGATCCGATTACGCAAGAGCCTCGAGCCGATCCAGGGGAACTTCGATCTGATCTTTCTCGATTGTCCGCCGGCTCTCGATCTGCTCACTTTGAATGTACTTTCGGCGGCGCAATCGCTGATTGTGCCGATGCAGGCGGAGTATTTTGCGCTGGAAGGAATCTCGGAACTGATCTCGACGCTTGAGCGGGTTCGAGGTGCGTACAACCCCGAGCTGACGATCGAAGGCGTGTTGCTGACGATGTATGACGACCGAACGAACCTGGCGCAGCAGGTGACAGAGACCTTGCGGGAGTATTTTCGCGAGATTCTGTATCGGACCGTGATTCCAAGGAATGTGAGGTTGGCCGAGGCGCCAAGCCATGGAAGGCCTGTGGCGCTGTACGACCCCAAATCGCGGGGGGCGGAGGCCTATTTCGAACTGGCTACCGAGTTTCTGGCGCGGAACAAGATCGAAAGCCCGAAAGCGGCGGAACGGAAGTCGGCCTCGGAGAATCTACCGAAGGCGAAAGTGACGTTCTGGCCGTATTCGTGATGGCGTTCCCGCTTAGTGTCACTGGTAGTTGATGTAACGCGTTTATTTTCAGCAGTTTGAGGATGTTCGTTATGAACGTTTCTGGCACCGATACCAAGCGCCGCGCCCTGGGCAAGGGCTTGGATTCTCTGATTCCGCGGGCGAATCCCACGCCTGCACCCGAGGCCGAAGGGGGCAAGCCCCGTGAGATCGCCCTCGACGTGATTGAACCCAACCCATTTCAGACCCGTTCGCATGTGAACCAAGAGCAACTGGCAGAACTGGCTGCGTCAATTGCCGCGAATGGAGTGGTGCAACCGGTGCTGGTGCGCCCGCTGACCGGAGGAAGATTCCAGCTGATCGTGGGAGAGAGGCGCTGGCGCGCTTCGCAGATTGCCGGCAAGAAGACCATTCCCGCGATTTTGCGGCAGGTTTCAGACGAGCAGGCGATGGAGATCACCATCGTCGAGAATTTGCAGCGCGCGGATCTGAACCCGATGGAGCAGGCGCGCGCATTCGAGCGGCTCTCGCGCGAGTTTCACATGACGCAGGAGCAGATGGCGCAACGAACCGGAAAAGATCGCGCAACAGTGGCGAATTTTCTGCGTTTGCTGAAACTGCCGTCGGGGATCCAGGCACGCGTGGAGTCGGGTGACCTGTCGTTCGGACACGCGCGCGCGGTGCTCGCGCTGGAACATGCGGAGGAGATGGAAAAGGCGGCGCAGAAAATCGTCAGCCTTTCCATGTCGGTGCGGCAAACCGAGACCTATATTCAGGGACTCATCGATCCGAGCCGCAAAGCGAAGAAAGAGGCCAAGCCTGCGCCGCAGATCGATCCTAATGTGCGCGACGCGCAGGAGCGGATGCAGCGAGCGCTGGGGTTGAGGGTGACTGTGGAGGACCGCAACGGGCGTGGCAAAGTGATCATTGAATACGCTCGGCTGGAGGATTTTGACGCGCTGATGGAGCGGATCGCGCCGGAATAGTGCGGTTAGGTCATCGCAGAGCGCACGACGCAGTTGTGACCTTCAATACGAAGCGGATCGCGGCGTTCAAGGTGGATTGCGACGAGGATGTGGCGGGCGGACCTGGCAGGAACCCGACGATGCACGCCAAACACCTTCGCGAAGCTGTAGAATTCCGCTTCCATCATTGAGGAGTTTTCCATGCGATTGAGTTTGCGAATGAAATGTGTTCATGTTTTGACCCTGGCAGGACTTGCGGCGTTGATTCCCTGCCTTCCCGCGCAGGAGCGATGGACAGAAGCACAGGCGAATGCCTGGTATGCGACGCAGCCGTGGCCGGTGGGCGCGGATTTTCTGCCGTCGACGGCGATCAACGAGCTGGAGATGTGGCAATCAGATACGTTCGACGAGAAGACGATCGATCGCGAGCTGGGGTGGGCTGAAGGGATCGGCATGAACACGATGCGCGTGTTCCTGCACAACCTTTTGTGGGAGCAGGATCCAGAGGGGTTCAAGAAACGCATCGACACATTTCTGACGATCGCCGCGCGGCATCACATCCGGCCTATGTTTGTGCTGTTCGATTCGTGCTGGGATCCATTTCCGAAGCTGGGGCCGCAACATCCGCCGATTCCGGGCGTACATAACTCAGGATGGGTGCAGGCGCCGGGCGCCGTGGTGCTGGCCGATCCGTCGCAGTATCCGAAGCTCGAGGCGTACGTAAAAGGAGTGGTGGGCGCGTTCTCCAACGATCCGCGCATCCTGGCGTGGGACATCTGGAACGAACCCGACAACGGCAACGTGAGCTCGTATGCGAAGGGCGATCCGCGGAACAAAAACGAACTGGTGCTGGCGCTGGTGCCGCAAGTATTCACATGGGCGCGCAGCGTGCATCCCACACAGCCGCTGACCAGCGGGCTCTGGCACGGCGACTGGACTTCTCTGGACGCAATGCCGCCGATGGCGCGCCTGCAGATTGAGCAGTCGGACGTGATCAGCTTTCACGACTATGGCTGGCCCGAGCATTTTGAGCAGAGCGTGAAGGACCTGCAGCAGTTCCATCGGCCGATCATTTGCACGGAGTACATGGCGCGCGGACATGGAAGCACATTCGACACGATTCTGCCGATTGCGCGCCAGGATCATGTGGGGGCGATCAACTGGGGGCTGGTAAACGGCAAGAGCCAGACGAACCTGCCATGGGACTCGTGGGAACGGCCGTATGTGCTGCAGCCGCCGACGATCTGGTTCCACGACGTGTTCTATGCGGATGGTACGCCGTATCGCGCGCGCGAGGTGGAGATCATTCGCGACCTGACCAGCGGGAAACAGCCGCCGCTGTGATGGACGATGAGTGACGAACCGGCCCAAAAAACTCTCTGAGCCTGAAGGCCCCTGCTCCTTCCGAAACCTCTGCTAGTCGGCGAATTGCGCGGCGCTGACAGGCGCGCGAAGCTGGAGGGACCGCTCAACGATCTCGGCGGCAGCGGCGGGCCCGTCGATGGCGCGGAGGGCGTGGCCGAGTTCGCGCGCGCGCGCGCGGTAGCCATGGTCTTCGAGCACGAGGCGCACGGCGTGGCGCAGGCGGGAGGCGGTGAGCCTGCGACGCGGAACCACCAGGCCCACTCCACGCGCCTGGACTCTGGCGGCGACGCCGGGCTGATCGTTGCCCATAGGGATGGCGACGAGCGGCACACCTTCAGAGAGCGACTCGAGAACTGTGTTGAGGCCCGCGTGGGTGATCACAGCGTCGGCGCGCTTGAGGAGTTCGAGCTGCGGCGCGTAGGGGACGACCAGCGGATCGCCGGCAAATTTGCCCAGCCGCTCCGGCTCGAGTCCGCCACCGAGCGAGATGACGAGCTGAACGGGCAGGTCGGAGCAGGCCTGGGCAATGATGCGGAAGGCGGACTCCGAGCCGTTCTGGAGCGTGCCGAGCGAGGCGTAGATGAGCGGCCTGTCGTCGAGGCGATGCCAGGGAAAGTCAACGGGAGAGCGCTGCGCGGCGTTGACGAAAGGGCCCGTGTAGTGCAGAAAACCTGGCCGGGGCGCGGATTCGAATTCGAGGGCCGCCGGCAATTGCGCAATCTGGGCGAGGCGCGAGAGAGCGTCGGTAGAGCGATTGAGGGGCGCGAGTCCCCAGTTGCGGCGCTGTGCATTGACGACGTCGTAGATGGGCGTGGCCACCCATGAGAGCAGGCGCATGCCCATGCGATTGCGGAGGCGGCTGAGCCAGCCTTGCCCGGCGGGCCAGCCGAAGCAGAAGGGCGGGACGCGAGCGTCCTGAATCAGCGGCGGAAACATGGCGATGGAGACAAACGGAATGCCGAGATGCTCGGCGACGGTGCCGCCCATGTCGGCTTCGTCGACCAGAAGAGCGTCGATACCAGCTTCAAGGACGGCAGGCGGGCCATCGCGAAGGATCATGCGCGCGGTGTTTTTGACGCGGTCGACGGTAAAGCGAAACGACGCGAGACCGCCAAGCCGGCCAAGGCGATCGTCGAGGGCCTTCAGCGTGCCGGGCGGATAGTCGGATGCGCCGATTTGATGAAACTCGATTCCCGCGGCTCGCACACGCGCCTCGGTGTAGGCAATACCGAAGATGACCACGCTGTGTCCCCGGCGCTCGAGGGCGCGGGCCAATGCCGTCATCGGGTTGATGTGACCGGAGCCGGGGAAGCAGAAAGCACCCAGGCGTGCCATGGACCTCCAAGCTGCGAGCGAAGTCACCGATCAAAACGATGGGGGCCCGGGGATTCGGATTGCCGGTGCGGGGAAGCAACAGTTTGACCGATCGAAGGTAAAAAAGGGAACAGAATTTTTGCGGCAGGCAAGAGAGCTTTCGGTATGGAAGAGGTCAGTGGGGCGGGCGGATATGTATCGCCGGTTGCTTTGCGGCTGGGGGCGATATATCCTTCTTCTTCAGAATGTTTGCTAAAGGTCGGCTCCTCTGCAGGTCGGAGGAGCCCGTCTTTTCTGTCTGATATGGCTTTTTGAGTCCTTTCGTGGAGACAGTGCCATGGCCCTCCAACCCGTAACTTCTACGAATCACACACCACATGCGGTGCAGCCCATTCCGGTGGTTTTGAACGGGCGCACGCTGGAAGCGAACCGGCGCATTCCGCTGAACACCGACTGGGTGGAAGCGGTGCGCGTGAATACAAGCGCGGTGGAGCGCCGTGCGGCGACGCATGTGGCGCGGCGCACCGTGAAAAAGGAGACGCAGGCGGCGTGGCTGCTGCGCGCGATCGCCTGCATGGACCTGACCACGCTGAGCGGCGACGATTCGGCCGACCGCGTGCGGCGGCTATGCGCCAAGGCACGCAATCCCCTGCAACGGCACCTGGTAGAGGGGCTCGGCATCGAGGAGCTCCACCTGACGGTGGGCGCGGTGTGCGTGTATCACGCATTTGTAGAGACAGCGGTGAAGGCGCTGGAAGGGTCGGGCATTCCAGTGGCCGCGGTTTCCGCCGGGTTTCCGGCGGGGCTGAATCCCCTGGAGCAGCGCGTGGAAGAGATTCATCGCAGCGTGGAGGCAGGCGCGCAGGAGATCGATATCGTCATCACGCGCGCGCACGTCTTCAACGGGGAGTGGCAGGCCCTCTACGACGAGGTTGCGGCATTCAAGGAAGCGTGCGGACCGCACGCGCATTTGAAGGCGATCCTGGGCACGGGCGACCTGATGACGCTGCGCAACGTGGCGCGCGCAAGCTGGGTGGCGATGATGGCGGGCGCGGACTTCATCAAGACGTCAACGGGTAAGGAGAGCGTGAACGCTACGTTGCCCGTTTCGCTGGTGATGGTGCGCTGCATTCGCGATTACGCCGAGCGCACGGGCATGGCTGTGGGCTTCAAGCCGGCGGGCGGCATTCGCACTGCAAAGCAGGCGACGGACTGGCTGGCGCTGATGAAAGACGAGCTGGGCAGGCCTTGGCTTGAGCCGTCACTCTTTCGGTTCGGCGCCAGCGGAATGTTGGGCGATATCGAGCGGCAGTTAGAGCATCATTTAAGTGGGCGGTATTCGGCGACGTACCGGCATCCGATCGCATAAAGACAGGGGCTAGGGACCAGGGACATAGGGACTAGCGGATCAGCAAGGAGCTGCTGTGAGCATTGCGGAAAAGTTCTACACCATGGAATACGGCGCGGCGCCGGAAGATCCCAAAGAGGTGAACCAGTGGCTGGAGCGGCATCATCGCCGCTTTGAGGAGTTCATTGGCGGTGCGTGGGTGAAGCCGGCGAGCGGCGAGTATCAGACCACGAGCGATCCTTCGACGGGCGAGACGATCGCCGAAGTCGCCAAGGGTAATCGCGACGACGTGAATGCTGCCGTCGAAGCGGCGCGCAAGGCCTTTCCCGCGTGGCAGGCGTTGAGCGGTCACGAGCGCGCGCGCTATCTCTACGCGCTTGCCCGGCAGGTGCAGAAACATTCGCGGCGGTTGGCGGTGCTGGAGACGATGGACAACGGCAAGCCGATCCGTGAGAGCCGCGACATCGATATTCCGCTGGTGGCGCGGCATTTTTATCATCATGCCGGCTGGGCGCAGTTGCTGGAATCTGAATTTCCCAACTACACGGCGTGCGGCGTGGTGGGCCAGGTGATTCCGTGGAACTTTCCGCTGCTGATGTTTGCGTGGAAAGTGGCTCCGGCGCTGGCCGCGGGCAACACGGTGGTGATCAAGCCGGCAAAATATACGCCGCTCACCGCCCTCGCCTTTGCCGAGCTGGCGATGGAAGTGGGGCTGCCGCCGGGGGTGCTGAATGTGCTGACCTGCGATGCGAAGAACGGGCAGGCGCTGGTTGAGCATCCAGACATCGACAAGGTTGCGTTTACGGGATCGACCGAGGTAGGCCGCACGATCCGCGCGGCGACGGCAAACTCGACAAAGAAGCTTTCGCTCGAACTGGGCGGCAAGTCGCCGTTCGTGGTCTTCGACGATGCCGATCTGGATTCGGCGGTTGAGGGAATCGTCGATGCGATCTGGTTCAACCAGGGGCAGGTGTGCTGTGCGGGATCGCGGCTGCTGGTGCAGGAGCGGGTGGCGGAAGCGCTCTACACGAAGGTACGCGCGCGCATGGAGACCTTGCGCGTGGGGTCCCCGCTCGACAAGGCAATTGATATTGGAGCGATTGTTTCCCCGGTGCAGCTGGAGACGATTCGCAAGATGGTGGATGCGGGCGTGGCTGAAGGCGCCAAGTGCTGGCAGCCAAAGAACCCATTGCCGGGAAAGGGCTGCTTCTTCCCGCCGACACTTCTCACCGAGGTGCACCCTGCGGCGACGGTGGTGCAGGAAGAGATTTTCGGGCCGGTGCTGGTGGGGATGACGTTCCGCACCCCGGCAGAAGCGGCGGAGCTGGCCAACAACACTGTGTACGGGCTGGCCGCGAGCGTTTGGAGCGAGAACATTAACGTGGCGCTCGACCTGGCATCGCAGGTGAAGGCGGGCGTGGTGTGGGTGAACTGCACCAATCAATTCGACGCGGCGTGCGGATTCGGCGGATATCGCGAGTCGGGCTACGGACGCGAGGGCGGACGCGAAGGGATGCTCGAGTACCTGACGCCGAAGTGGCTGCACGCGCTGCCGGCAGCGCCGCAAACACCCGCGAAAATTTCTGCCCCCGGTGAGGATGAAGGGTTCGAGCCGGCAGGATCGGCGATTGATCGAACAGTGAAGCAATATATCGGGGGCAAGCAGGCGAGGCCTGATTCGGGCTACTCATTCCCGGTGTACGGACGAGACGGCGAATTGCTGGGCGAGGCGCCGCTGGGGAATCGCAAGGACATTCGCAATGCGGTGGAAGCGGCGCGGAATGCAGTGGGCTGGGCGCGGACCTCGGCGCACAATCGCGCGCAGATTCTCTACTTCCTCGCGGAGAACATGATCCAGCGCCGCGACGAGATCGCAAAACGGCTGGCGCGCGCAGTTGGCGAAGACCAGGCCGCGGTTGAAGTGGATCTCGCGGTGCAGCGGATTTTCAGTTATGCGGCATGGGCGGACAAGTACGACGGCCTGGTACATCATCCACCAGGGCGCAACATTGCGATTGCGATGAATGAGCCTGTAGGGGCAATCGGAATTCTCGCGCCGAGCGAAGCGCCGCTGCTGGGGCTGCTCTCGCTGGTGCTGCCGGCGATGGCGGTGGGCAACACGGTTGTCGCAGTGCCGTCGGAGCGCTATCCGCTGATTATCGGCGACGTGTATCAACTGCTCGACACAAGCGATGTGCCGGGCGGCGTGGTGAACCTGGTGGCAGGCCGGCCGATGGAACTGGCGAAGACGCTGGCCGAGCACGACGGCATCGAGGCGATCTGGTGCTTCCGCAGCAACGAGGAAGCGAACGCAGTGCGTGCCGCTTCGGTCGGCAACATGAAGCAGGTGTGGACCAACGACGGTCACGAATACGACTGGTTCAATCCTGCGCAGGCGGAGGGCCGGTGGTTCCTACAGCACGCCACGCAAGTGAAGAACATCTGGGTGCCGTACGGCGAGTGATCGCGGCGCAGGCGGCAATTGGGCCTACTTGCCGATGCAGAAGGTGGAGAAGATCAGGTTGAGGATGTCGTCGGGGGTGGTTTGGCCGGTGAGGGAGTCGAGAGCCCAGAGCGCGCGGTAGAGGTCGAGCAGGATCATCTCATGCGGGATGCCGCCGGCATTGGCCTTGGCGGCGTCGGCGAGCGCAGAAAGCGACGTAGCGACGGCCTGGTGCTGGCGCAGGTTCGTCAACATCGCCGGTTCCGCTGCAGCTCCGCCGGAGGCAAGCGAGAGGATTTTTTCGCGCAGCTCGGCAATGCCTTCGCCAGTGAGAGCGGAAGTGGGAAGGAAGGTCAGGCCGTCAGAGGCAGCCTCCCCGGTCCCCAAATGCGAGGGACCGGGGGCACCCAACTCTGATCCGCTGGAAAAGGGTTTTTCCAGCAAGTCGGATTTGTTGGCGGCGACAATTGCAGGCCGGCCTTCGACCGCGCTGAGCAGACGAGATTCTTCGTCGTTGCGCGGCTGCGTAGCGTCGAGCACCACCAATACAAGCGCGGCATCGGCAAGCGCCTCGTGGCTGCGGCGAATGCCGAGTTGCTCCGCCTCTTCGAGGAGTTCGCGCGCGCCTTCGCGAAATCCGGCCGTATCGACCAGCTCAATGGGAATGCCGCCGAGCGAGATGCGTTCGGTAACCGTGTCGCGGGTTGTGCCGGGGGTTGCAGTGACGATGGCGCGATCGCGCTCTACCAGCCGGTTGAAGAGCGAGCTTTTGCCCACGTTGGGGCGGCCCACGATGGCCAGCGTAAGCCCATCATGGACGATGCGGCCGCGCGCGAAGGAGGCTTCGAGCGCCGTGAGAGGCGGCTTCAGTTCGTCGATGCGCCGCGCGATTTCGGCCTGCGGCGTGACATCCAGATCGTCTTCGGCAAAGTCGATGCCGGCTTCAAGTAAAGCAATGAGTTCCACGAGCTCCTGCTTGACGGGCGCAACGCGGCGGCTGAGCGCCCCGCCCATCTGGCTGGCCGCCTGACGAGCCTGCGTGAGGGTTTGCGCATCGATCAAATCACGAACCGCTTCAGCCTGCGTAAGGTCGAGACGCCCGGAGAGAAAGGCACGCTGGGTAAATTCGCCAGGCTCTGCCAATCGCGCGCCAAGCTCGAGTGCGCGGCGCAGCAGAAACTCCAGCACTACCGGCGAGCCGTGCGCGGCAATCTCGACCACATCTTCGGCTGTATAGGAGTTGGGAGCGGCAAAAAACGTAACCACAGCCTCGTCGATGCGCATGGATTCATCGCGCACGGTCCGGGAGTTATCGACGTCAAGCACGTCGGCGAGTCGTGCCCGCGCATGTTCCAGCGGCTGGTGGGGCGCGACCAATTGCGCGGCGATCGAGGCGGCCTGGAGTCCGCTCAGGCGCACGATGCCGATGCCGCCTCGCCCAGGCGGCGTGGAGATGGCGGCGATGGTGTCACTTGTCGTGTCGGTTGCGGCCATTGGATGCACCCAGTGTAGTGTCTTGAGCGCTGTCTGTGCATTGGGCGGCAGGCCATGGCGCTGACCAGTGTCGACTGCGGGTCATGTAGGGAGGCGAGGCCGAGCCGTAGATCCCGGGCGCTCAATCGAGAGGTGGATGCAGAGCAAGCGGTAACACGGAGTCCAGGTACTTCTGTGATCGTAGCGTTCGTCCAGGATCTGCCCTAAAGTTGAGATGGATACGTGTCTCTGGGGATTCCCCCTCACCCTCTGATCCGGAAAACTCAGCGGAAAAGAGGTTCACGCCATGAAAGCGGCGAAATTGGCTGCGCTCAAGTTCTTTGCGCTTCTCTTTCTATTGCCTGGCCTGGCAGGCCTGATCATCTCCGCCATGATCTCCACGCATTACCTTGACACAATGCCCCAGCGGCCTGTGCCAGAGGAGCATCGCCTGGTTCCGCGAGGGATTCATGGAACGACTGTGTATCAAACCCCGGCAGAGAATCGCGACCTGAATCTGGTGGAATACGCGTCGGTGGGAGTGTTCGTGGTTGGGCTTGTTCTGGGAGCGGTTTATCTGGAGAGATGGGGCGCTGCGCAGTCGGCCGAGGAAATGGAAGATTCCGAACTCGCGAAGCACGCGAGTTAGGAGCCGTCTGATCCATACTTGCCGCCGCACGATCCTCTAAAATGAGCCGATGCCCGAACTCCCCGAAGTGGAGACAGTGGCGCGCGGGGTTGACAAGCACGTGCGGGGCGATCGCATTGTCCATGCATGGTTCTCCAATCTTCCGCAACCATTTAAGACGCCACCGTCACAGCAGGCTAAGGGCTTGGCAGGGCGCGCCATTCTTGCCGTCCATCGAACCGGCAAGCACATCGTGTTTGAACTTGGAGCGCTCGGCAAAGAGTCCGGCAGGAGCGCCACGAGCACAAAAAAGGGCGCGGAGCCCGCAGGACAATGGATCGTCCACCTGGGGATGACGGGGCGACTGCTGGTGTCAGTCCCGGACAGCCCGGTTGCCCCGCATACGCACGCGCGGCTCGAGCTTGCCAGCGGCCGCGAGCTGCGTTTTGTGGATCCGCGGCGCTTCGGCCGGCTTGAGTTCCGCGAGCTTGGCGGGGGCGAGGCGTTTACTGCCCCGGGCGCGGAACCGCTCACGATTGGCGCCGGGGAATTCGCAGCCCTCTTTCGCCGGCGCCATCTTCCCATCAAGGCAGCACTGCTGAACCAGGGGATTCTGTCGGGAGTCGGGAATATCTATGCCGATGAGAGCCTCTTTCAGGCGGGCATCCGGCCGCGCCGCCGAACCGACCGGCTTACGATCGCAGAGCTCGACCGATTGCATACGGCCTTGCGGCAAGTTCTGAACCAGGCGATCCGGCTCGGCGGCTCGTCTGTTTCGGATTATGTAGACGCGGATGGCGCGCGCGGCTTTTTTCAACTGGAGCATTGCGTGTACCAAAGGACGGGAGAACCATGCCGGCGATGCGGGACGCCAGTTCGGCGCATCGAGCTGGCGGGCCGGGGGACGCATTATTGTCCCAAGTGCCAGCGGTGACCTTTGCGACGCAGGCGAGCTGAGCGAGCCTATGCTTTTTTGAAGGATTTTCGCCTTTTCGCTACCAGAATCCAGACGATTCCGACGCGCTTGACAAGCAAGTAATTGAAAACAATTAGGGTTCTGAACGGTACTGCGATTGCAGTATAAAAGAGTGCCAGTGATGTATCGGCCGCTGGAGGAACGCCCAGCGAGCCTGAGCAACACCGGGTACCCGGCCAGAGCAACCGCCTTCGAGCGGCCCATTCAAAGGGAAGAAGCCGACCGGGAAGCCTGCAGTCGGAGCGGCGGAGACAGACGCAGCTCTCTCTTTGGCCGGGAGGCCAGTGACATAAGCAGGCATCGCGAAAGCAGGGAAGCGCCACTTTTGAAGAGTGGCGTTTCTTGTGTAAGCTGTCCCCTTCACATGGAGTTATTACCAAAGAGGCTTCTGCCAGGAAACCCACTTGCCATGGGTCTGGCTTCGCTGTAGTATCGAAGTTGCCTATCAAGCGGCTGACGCGGGCCACCCAGGCATGGGGAGAGCAAGCTCGCCGCGGAGCAAGCAAATTTCGCCCTGCAAATCAGTTCATAAAAGGCTGTACGCGGCGAAGGCTCACATAGGAAAGGGCATCACCTGAGAAAAGCAGAGGCCGCGCCGCAGGAGTATCGGTGACCGGCCGGGGTTGAGTAACAACTCCCGTGTAAAAAGCGGCAATTGCGTTCTCACAGGGGTTCAAGTGTTGGAACCACAGAGGCCGAGATGTAGCGATCGGCGCGATGACGTTCCCGGCTACGGTTTTTCCCCGCATGGGCGGAAGCAGGAGCACCTTCTTTGAGGAAGGTGTGTTAACGCAGGTCTGCGATAAGTTGGGGCCATGGCGCAGAGAGCGCGAAGCGCGGCCAATGACTCACCGCAGCACACGAGATTCAACGCACCAAAGAGCAAAGCACCAGGAAGTACACGCATCATGACAATAGAAGAAACGACGCAGCCCCAGCCAGAACAGGGGCCCGCATCTGACAGCGGTCAGGTGCAGTCGCGCGGGCATCGCCGCCGGCGACGCCGCCGCAAGAACAAGTCAAACCAGCAAGGCGGGATGCAGTCGCAGCCACCCCAGCAGCCGCAGGGACAGCCGCAGATGCAGTCGGACGCGCCTCCTCAGCAAGGTGCTCCGCCCAAGCAGGTTCATCACCATCATCAGGGGCGCAAGAAGAAGAAATTCTTTCAGAAGTCCCAGGCTCCGCAGGCTCAGCCCGGCAACAGCATTGGCGGGCCAATGCAGGGCAAGCGCAAGGGGCGGCAGAAGGGGCCGCGCGCGTTCGTCGGCCCTATGGACCACAGTTATCGGGCCGTCAACGGCAACGTAGCCGACGGACCGCCTTCGACCATTCCCACGGCGGGCAACGGTCACGGGGGCGGCTATTATCCCGATGTTTATTCAACGCAGACGCCGGCGCCGATTCGCGCCGATGCTCCCACGCGGATCTTTTGCTTCATTGAAGATCTGTTTTTCCTGGCAAAGATTCAGGAGACCGCGCGCAAACTTGGGGTGAAGGTGGAATTCATCAAGGGCGAAAACAAAGATGCCGTGACACGCATCTTCGACGCGCCTGAAAATGAAAAGCCCGCGCTGCTGGTCTTCGATCTGAACAACCTGAACGCCAAGCCGATGGCGTTGATTCCCAAATTCAAAGGGAAATTCAAGAAGGCGGTTTCGATCATCGGATTCCTCAACCATCTGCAAGGCGATTTGAAGATGAAGGCGATTGAGGCGGGATGCGACGTGGTGATGCCGCGCTCGGCTTTCTCGCAGAGCCTGCCCGTGCTGCTGCGGCGCTACGGCGTGGAAGAGGAAGAAGAGATGGATCGGCAGCCCGCGTTCTAGAGGCAGGGAATAGGCAACAGGCAACAGGGAATAGAAAGCCAGATTGAAGTCATGTGAAAGGGCGCGTTTACGATGCGCCCTTTTTCTGTTCCCTTCTCCCTATAGGCCGTTCCCCACCGCTATCCCGGGGGCCAGGAGTGCGGGCGGCCACCCAGCACGTGCACGTGCAGATGGTCGACGGTCTGGCCGCCGTGTTCACCGGTGTTGATGACAACGCGATATCCGGCGCCAAGCATCTTCTGGCGCGCGATCTCGGCTGCTGTCCATAGGAGATGCCCGAGGAGAGCCTGTTTGTCTTTGCCTGCCTCATCGAGCGAACCGATATGCTCGCGCGGCACTACGAGCACATGCACGGGCGCCTTGGGGCTGATGTCAGCAAAAGCATAGGCGAACTCGTCCTGGTAAACCGCGGTTGAGGGAATCTGTCCTGCGATGATCTTGCAGAAGAGGCAATCCATGGTTTGTTCAGTGTACATGGAGGCTGGACGAGCCAATTGAAAAGCGAAGTTGGCCTAAAATAAATCCATGGCCGCACCTGCTGCTTCCCCACCCTTCCACGTGGTCCATACCGTTTGTTCGCACGACTGCCCGGACTCGTGCGCGGTGCTGGTGACGGTGAATGCAGAAGGCCGCGCCGTGAAAATCGAGGGCGACCCGTCGCAACCGGTGACGCGCGGATTTTTGTGCGGCAAGGTAGCGAAGTATCTCGATCGTGTTTACGCGCCCGATCGCATTCTGTACCCCTTGCGCCGCAAAAGCGGTGTACCCAAGGCACCCATGCAGCGGGGGCGCGAGCACGAAGCGTTTGAGCGCGTGAGCTGGGATGAAGCGCTCGATGCAATCGCGACGCGGCTGAACCAAATCAGCGAGCGCTACGGATCCGAATCGATTTTGCCGTACAGCTATGCCGGAACCATCGGCGTGCTCGGCTTCGGGTCAATGGATCGGCGGTTCTTTCATCGGCTGGGCGCGAGCCAGCTCGACCGGACGATTTGTTCTGAAGCCGGCGGCGAGGCATGGAAACTGGTGTACGGAAAAAAGCTCGGCATGCCGACAGAGGATTTCCGCCGGGCCAAATTGATTCTGGCATGGGGCGCAAATATTCACGGCAATAATATTCACTTGTGGCCGTTTGTCGAGGAAGCGAAGCGCAACGGCGCGCGGCTGATTGTGATTGATCCGTATCGCACGCGGACAGCGGCGCTGGCGGATTGGCATATTGCCATCCGGCCTGGAACGGATGCGGCGCTGGCGCTGGGCATGATGCACGTGATCGTGAAGGAGGGCCTGGAGGATCGCGCTTACGTTGAAGCGATGACGCACGGACTTGAAGGGCTGGCGGAGCGGGTGCGCGAGTACACGCCGGAGCGGGTGGCACACTATACCGGGATGGCCGCTGCTGAAGTAGAGCACCTGGCGCGCGAGTACGCGACGACACGGCCCGCGGCGTTGCGCTTGAATTACGGCGTGCAGCGTTGTGAAAACGGCGGTGAAAATGTGCGCGCGATTGCCATGCTGCCCGCGCTCACGGGCGCGTGGAAACATCGCGGAGGCGGAGCGCAGCTTTCCACGTCGGGCGCATTCGACTGGGACGAAAGAGCCACGCGCCGGCCCGATCTGGCGCAGGCTTCGCCGCTGGGCCGCCTGGCACGCACGGTGAATATGAGCCAGTTGGGTTACGCGCTCACTGAGCTGGGAAGAGAAAGTGACCAGGGAACAGGGATCAGAGATCAGAAAGACGTTGAGCATGGGAGCGAGGGAGCGAGGGAGCAAAACGACGGGCCGGCGGTGCATGCGCTGTTCGTGTACAACTCGAACCCTGGCGCCGTAGCGCCGAATCACAATGCCGTGACTCGCGGCATGGCGCGCGAGGACTTGTTCACGGTGGTGCACGATCTTTTCTTCACCGACACGACGGACTATGCGGACTTCATCCTGCCGGCGACGACGTTTCTTGAACACACTGATGTGCAGGGCGCATACGGCCATTACTTTGTGCAGCTCTCGCAGCAGGCCATGGAGCCGGTGGGCGAGGCGCGGTCGAATGTGTGGCTCTTCGGGCAGCTTGGGCAGCGCATGGGATTCACTGAGGATTGCTTCCGCGACACCGAGGAGCAGATCATCAGCCAGGCATTGGCCATCGGCGCGGACGGCCACTCGAAGAATACGGGCATGGAGCACATCACGATTGAGGATTTGAAGCGCGAGGGACACGTGCCGGTGGCGTTTCACAAAGATCCTGAGTCGCGGCCATTTCAGCCGTTCACGGCTGGTCTGTTGACGACGCCTTCGGGCAAGATCGAGTTCTATTCGGAGAAGCTGGCGGCCGCGGGTCGCGATCCGCTTCCGAATTTCGTTCCTCCCGTCGAGTCACGCTGGGGCGAGACAGCGAAGCGGTTTCCGCTCGAATTGCTGGGCCGCAAGAACGACAACTACATGAATTCGACGTTCGCCAATCTGCCCGGACATCGCAAGATGGAATCTCGCTTGAACCAGAAGCTCGAGATTCATCCGCAGGACGCCGAGTCGCGCGGCGTGGCAGAAGGCGATCGCGTGCGGCTTTTCAATGAACGCGGCGCGATCGAGCTGACAGCGACGTTGAATGCGCATCTGCCCGCGGGCGTGGTGGCAGCGCGGCTCGACTGGGCGAAGCTGAGTGAGGGAGGCGCGAATATCAACGTGCTGACGAGCGAGAGGCTGACGGATATTGGCGGCGGGGCGACGTTTTACTCGGTGCTGGTGGAAGTGGAAAAAGCAGGGACCAGGGACTAGGGAACAGGGAACTAAAAGCAATTGCGTGCGACTACAGCGGTTTCAGAGATTGCGTATCCGCATTCAAGGCACCTAAGCCGGCGCGACCAACAGGGAGCGACGAACTTGGCCATCGCGTTGACCGGACAAGATATCTCTTAAACTGCTCTAGTTCCATTGCAGCCAACACTCAGATGCGCTAAGTGCAACCGCAGATCCTTCGCTCCGCTTACCCCATCTCGGCTGCGCCTCTATGGGGTCCCAAGCGTGCTGCGCTCAAGATGACAAGCCATCAATGAATGAAGATTCCGCCGAAGCAATCAGCGTTTGCGGGCGCGCTCGCGCTGGAGCTCGCGGTAGAGTTCGCTTTTTGACCGGCCGAGCTCGCGGGCCAGGCGCTTGAGGGCTTCTTTTTCGTCGATGCCGGCTTCGGCCTGCATCCGCGCGACGCGGTCGGCGATTCTTTCATGCGTCGCTGAAAGGCTGGCCGAAGCGCCGGATGATGGCGTTCGCGCCGGCGCCTCGATGAGCAGCGTGATCTCGCCGCGCATGCGATCGCGAGTTGCGAGTTGCTGCCGCACTTCGGAGACCGTGCCGCGCAGAAACTCCTCGTGGACCTTGGTCAGTTCACGCGCCACCACCGTGCGCAGGGCGGGGTCCCAGATGCTTTCGAGATCTGCCAGCGTATCGAGAATGCGGTGCGGCGCTTCGTAAAAAATCAGCGTTTGCGTCGATTCGCGCGGCTGCGCAGCCAGTTTCTCCAACCGCGTCCGGCGCGCGCCTGCCTTTTCGGGTAGGAATCCGAGAAATACAAATTCTTCGGCGGACAGTCCAGAAGCAACCAGCGCGCTGAGGGCGGCGTTGGCGCCCGGAACGGGGATTACGGAAACGCCGGCAGCAATCGCTTCGCGCACCAGCCAGCTGCCTGGATCGCTCACTGCTGGAGTTCCCGCATCCGTTACCAGCGCGATGCGACCACCATTCTTGAGCTCCTGTATCAGCTCGCGAGAGCGCTCGCGTTCGTTGTGCTCGTGGCAACTGACGGTGCGCGTCGCGATCTGAAAATGGTTGAGCAGCTTCTGGGTCTGGCGCGTATCTTCGCAGGCGATGCGATCGACGCGGCGCAGCACATCGAGTGCGCGCAAGGTGATGTCGTCGAGATTGCCGATAGGCGTGGCGACAATGTAGAGGCCGGGAGCGAAAGGTACGTCGTTGGAGGGCATGGCTTGCACTCACGATATCAGGGAGCAAGTGAGCGAGCCAGGGAGCGGCAACCATCGCGATTGGGGGAATCGACCGCGAAAGCTGCTATTCGTTTGCTTCCTGGCGCTCGATGCGGCGCTGCTCGGCGAGCAGCGACATGGAGCTCATCAGGTTCTGCACGCTGACAATGCCGACCACGCGGCCACTCTCAGTGATTGGAATGAGCGCGAGGCCATGGCCGGCGGTGAGACGGCGGATGGTCGTGCCGAGCGTATCCTCAGGCCGGGCAACCTGGAAGGCGCGCGACATGACCGATTGCACATAGCCATTGCCGTCGTTGCGCAGGGCGTCGACGATACGCTGCCGCGAGACGATGCCCACAAGCTGCGGGCCGCGGACCACGGGAAATTCTTCCTGCAACGAGTGTACGCAGCGATATAGAGCGTCGGCCAGCGTGTCAGAGGGCGAGAGCGTGGCGAAGTCCGTGAGCATGACTTCGCGCATGCGCACGGTATCGACCACCGACTGGAAAAAGACGCCCTGGTCTTCAATCTGCGCGCCGATCATGATGAAGAGGCCGGCGAGAAAGAGCCACGGATCGCGCAGGAACATGCCGCCCAGCATGGCGAGCGTGGCCAGCATCTGGCCCAGCCCAGCAGCCGCGCGACCCGCATTCGCAAATCCATGTTTTCGCGCGAAGGCGTTACGGATCAGCCGGCCGCAATCGAGCGGATAGGCGGGTAGCAGGTGAAGCAGGCCAAGGCAGGCCTGCATCCATACGAGGCTGCGCAGCAGATGCGCCGGCGTGATCAGCGGTAGATCGAAGATTCGCACTGTGCCGCTGGCGCCCAGGATGGCACCCGCCGCGGCGAGCGCCGCAAGCCAATTGGCGACAGGTCCGGCAAGGGCCAGGGCAAATTGGCCGGCGCCGCGATTGGCGTTTTCCTGGCTTTCAGGATTGGCATAAGCAAACAGTCCGCCAATGGGCAGCAATAGAACAGCGCGAAGCCGCAGGCCCAGCCACGCAGCCATCAGCAGGCGGGCGGTCTCGCGAGTCACGACAGCCGCCACCAGCAAGATAAACAGAGCCAATCCGCGAGGCCAACCCGCCGCGGCGCTAAGCGCGAAGAGCACCAGCACGAGAAGCGGGAAGAAGATGTGAACGCGCAATTCCACGCCCATCCATCGGCCCAGCGGGATTGACCAACCGCGCATACATAGATTGTAGAGGGTCGGAGGCAGCTACTCGCTACCAGCTTCCAGCAGGTAGCTTTTGATGGCGAGGCATCAGCCTGGTGCGGCGCGGAAACGCTTGTACATGATGGACGGAATGCGGAGGCTTACTGGGAACTTTCCCAGCGGGTCCATTATGCTGATGGACGATGCGCATCATTGCTGGAACGTACCGCTCGCGGGTGCTGCATGCGCCGCCGGGGTTGCACACCCGGCCGACCAGCGACCGCCTGCGGGAGACTCTCTTTAATGTGCTTGCGCCGCGGATGCAGGAGGCCGAGTTTCTCGACCTGTATGCCGGGTCAGGCGCGGTCGGCATAGAGGCCCTGAGCAGGGGCGCGGCGCACGTGACGTTTGTGGAGCGGGCACGCGCGCCGCTGAAGGCGCTGCGCGAGAATCTGGCTCGACTCGAAATCGAGGACGTCTACGATCTGCATGCGACAACGGCAGGGGCGTTTCTGCGAGCCTCCGCGGCGGCTCGCACGATTTCGCGGCGCTACGAACTTGTTTTTGCGGACCCGCCATACGATGCGGAAGATGAGTATGAGATCGCGTTAGGGCTGCTGGGCGGGGAGGCTGGGCGAATTCTCAATCCCAACGCTTTGGTTGTGGCTGAGCACAGGCGCAAGCAAACACTTAATGTGCGTTTTGGTGCTCTTGCGCGTACACGGCTGCTGGAGCAGGGCGACGCCGCTCTGAGCTTCTTCGCTTTGACGGCGGATTCATCCGGAGCGTAGCGCGGCGCGGCGTGGCGAGACTCTCGCTGGGACTGTGGTTCGGCGCTGCGCTTACAATGGGCCGCATGCCATTGAAGATCACACTCAAAGAGATTGCAATCCTGGCTTTTGCTGCGGTCGTAGGAGTAAAGGTCTGTGCCCAGCCGGCAGCGGCCTGGCAAGACGCCAGCGCTCCGCAACTTGTCATCGTGGATACGGACATCGGCGACGATATCGACGATGCCTTTGCGCTGGCGCTGCTGTTGCACAGTCCTGAAGTGAAGTTGCTGGGCGTCACGACGGAGTTCGGCGACACAGAATTGCGCGCGCGGCTAGTGGATCGCTACCTGGCGGCAGTGGGTAGGAAGGACATTCCTGTGACCGCTGGCGCGCAAACACCACCGAAGAGCGTATTCACGCAAAAGAACTATGCGAGCCAGTCCCCGGAGCGGGAACATCCGGGCAGCATCAAGTTTCTACTGGAGCAGATAGGCGCTCATCCCGGCGACATTACTCTCATTGCCATCGGCCCGCTAACCAATTTGCGGATTGCCATCGAGCGTGATCCCGCGACGTTCAGAAAGCTGAAGCGCGTGGTGCTAATGGGTGGCAGTATCTATAGGGGATACGACGATGTGAAGGCGGGCGACATGCACCGCCCGCCGTCGGCGGAGTGGAATATTCTGAACGATCCGGCGGGGCTGCGCGCGCTGCTGAGTTCTGGCGTGCCGGTGTACATGATGCCGGTCGATTCCACGCAGATTCGCCCGACTCAGCAGGAGCTGGCGCCGATCTTCGCGCGTGGATCGGCGCTGACCGACCAGTTGACGCTGCTTTATCACGAGTGGACGGGATTGGGCGCGTGGAAGATGCCGACGCTGTTTGACCCGGTTGCCGCGGCGTATGCGATTCGGCCAGAACTGTGTCCGACGCGACCGATACATCTGGATGTCGACGACGAGGGATTCACACGGCCTGCGGAAGGGAAGGCGAACGCGCAGGTATGCCTGAAGGCGGATGAGGAGGGATTTCTGGGCTTTCTCTCTCTGCGCATATTGGAGGATTCGCCGCAGTGATGCCGCCGAAAGGCCGAGAACGTGTGAGTTGGTATTACCGATTGAAAGCGCGAGACTTGCGGCTTTCCACTCCTTCGACCGACTTGTGTGAGCATGGTCACTTTCAACTGGATTGACAGCGGTGGAAAGTAGGAGAAAAATGGCGGAGCGAGAGAAATCGAGCCGTCACATGCGGTCTACGGAGGGAACGTGAAAAACAGGGTTAAGATGCAGGTTTTGGCAGCGTTGGTTCTCTTGGGCGCAGGTTGGTGGCTAGCTGCCTGCAAATCAGCACCCCAGCTGACGAAGGACCAGGCGTTGACCATGATTCAAGCCAACTACGCACAGGCGCAGGCGACGCCATTCGACATATTGGTGGACGATCGAGGCATGCAGCAGGGGGTTGCGGCAAAGTACTGGGTTGGAATGAAGCGCTATCCGAATGGGTACTGGGCTGACTTCAAGATCACGCCCGACGGAGCGAAGTTGCTCAAGCTGGTCAGCGGCGGGGATGTGATCCAGTGGCGACCGAACAGTCCAAGCGATCCGCGCTATGCGGTGGCGATTGAGCCTCTGACAGCTGTGCATTTTGGCGCGCGCGCCGACAGCCTGGGCGACATTCAGGATCTGGGTGACAACAAGACGGTGGGTTTCATCGAAGATGTGAATTTGAGCCCGCTTCCGGACGCCCTGCAGAACATTGCGCATAACCCGGGCAACAAACTGAGCACGCAACGCCTGGCCACGTTCACGCTGACGAATGGGGCCTGGACATTGAAATCGGTGAACTAGTGTGGTGTCTCGGAAGTTCGTATCAAACTAAAAGGGGCAAACGCAGATTCTTCGCTTACCATCCCCAAACTGAAAGACGTTTGAGGCTCCGTGCGCTCAGAATGACAGCTGCAGTTTTGCAAAGAACTTTAGAGACAGGACACTAGAGCAGTTTCAGAGATACAGTGTCCGGTCATGGCAATCGCCAAGGTCGTCGCTCCCTGTTGGTCGCTCCGACTTAGGTGTTTTGAATGCGGATACACAATCTCTGAAACTGCTGTAGCTCGGACGGGATGGAAGCAAAGACGGGTGGGACTTCGCTCAAGGAGTTCCATCCGTTTTGTTTTGCGAGAGAAAGCAGAGAAAAAAGGCCGGGCAAGGAGACCTTGTCCGGCCAAGTTTTTGAGGCAACAATCGAAGTCTAGAAAGTCAAACGTCCGCCAACCTGGATGATGCGCTGGCCGCCACCGCTACCTGTGACCTGGCCGTAGGTACTGCTGTTAATCGATGCAGATGGAGTGCCCAGGTTCACAAGGTTGAAAACATTCGAAACTTCGCCGCGAAGCTGGAAGCGCATACGCTCCCAGACGTTAAATTCGCGGAACAAAGAGGCGTCGACGTTTCTGTAGCCAGGAACGTCGAGTTGAGCAGGCCGTTCATTGCCAAGCAGGCCGAGAGGGCCAAGACCGGGACAGTTGGCATCGACACCTGGCCTGCAATAGGCGGAAGTATCAAACCACTGCTTCATTTCGGCAACGCGCGAGCGAGAAGGAAGCGTATGCGGAACTTTGCCGGGGATGATGCTCGGGCGGTTGTTGCCAAGGCCTGAGAAGTAGTTGTCAACACCGGTGGTCACCGTAAAGGGCTGACCGCTATTGGCCGTCCAGATACCGGTAATCGTCCAACCGTTCAGCGCGGTTCTCACGACGCGGTTATAGCCGTCGAAGTAGTCCGGTTTCCAAACGAAGGACATTGTCATCATGTGACGGCGGTCCTGATCGGAACGCTGGCGGTATTCGAGTTGCGGATAGTTAGAGTCGACGAAAGTACCGTTCAGGCCGCCGGTGCTATCGAGCGTGTTGCTCTGCAGCGTGTGGCTCCAGCTGTAGTAGCCCTTCGCGCTCACGTGGTGGATGATGCGCTGTTCCACCGTAACCTGGAGACCGTTGTAATTGGAGTTCTGATTCGAACGGATGATCCAGATATTGCTGTAAGTCGGACTGGCTGCCGACAAGCCGTACATCGCATTGAGTGGACGGCGATTATTGACGGTGCCGCTGGTGTTGGCGTAGCCGCAGGCCTGCGTGGTATCAGTACAACTGGCTCCTGATGTGCCCGACGCCGTGATATTGAATTGCGGCCCATTGATGTCGTTGTAAATTGGAGTCTTTCTGTTCAGCGATCCAACGTAGTTAATGCTCACTGCGAGGTCTTTAGTGATCTGCTGCTGGATTCCGAAGTTGATCTGGATGGAGTATGGCCAGCGGTAGTGGGGGTCGAACGCTACGTCCTGCGTGAGTGGCAGGAAAGTAGCAATGCTGTTCTTGTAATCGAAGAGCAGCTTGGGGTAAGGGTTTGTGCCGGTCGGGAATTCCGTGGGATCGCCCGTGTACGGGCGTGTGAGCGAAACCACTTTGCTATAGCTGGTGCGGACGGCATAAGGCGAGTAGTTCGATGGAAACTCCCATTGGTTGCCGGCGATGCCACCGAAGAATATGCCGGCGGCGCCATGAACAACCGTCTTGCCATCGCCATAGGGATCCCAGGCGAAACCCAGGCGGGGCGAGAAGTGGTTGTTCGGTGTGAATACTCCGCCTTTCGGAACGCCGGGATCTCCAGGGAAGAGCATGCCGATGGGCGCCAGCGTCTTGGTGGTTCCAATGACGGACACGTTTTTGAATGCATGGGATTGCACACCCGGCGAGAAGTTCGTCTGCATGCGCTGTGGATCGGTGGGAGCCTGCTGCCAGTCGTAGCGGATACCGATATTCACGGTAAGGTTGTGCAGCAACTTCCAGTCATCCTGCGCAAACACGCCATAGTTGAAATAATTTGCGTTTGCGTAAAGTCCTGTGTCCTGACCCATACTGACGGGAATTCCAGCGAGGAAATCCGAAAGTCCGTTGGTAGTGCGGGCTGCGGATTTTCCGTTGGTTGTCGAGAACGTAAAGGTCCCGTAGTTATTGAGCGATGTGAGCTGAAAGTCCTTTTCGAGGCCCGCTTCGCCACCCAGATTGAGAGTGTGATTGCCGCGGCTGGTACTCAAATCGTTGCGCAAGCCATAGACATTTGAGCCCGCCTTCGGTCCGGTGATGGACTGGGAGAGTGTGAAGCCTTCAACGCCGCCGACACTGATGTTGGGCCGTGAAGGCGTCCCGACCACGCCGAAGTCAGAGCCGAAATCGGCAAGGGTAGAAGCCGGTGTTGCATTGCGCCCGCCGTTCTGACGCGTGTAGTTTGCCCAGAACTGGTTGATCGTGCGCGGACTGATTGTCCAGACGTCGCTCACATTCGCGTTCTGCTGCTTGTTCACGTAGTTGGAATACGTCCATACCGGCGTGAATCCGCCGGGATGGATGACGACCCGGTAGTTGAGCAGGAAGTAACTCAGCGTGAGCCGATGAGCCGACGTCAGTTGATGGTCGGTCTTGATCAGGTATTCCTCGTTCTGTTCTGGCTTTGGCGAACGGCTGCGATAGGTATAGATCGTGTCGCCGGTGTGTGCAGGCTGCCTGGGGGGCAGGTTTTTCGTCAGATAGTTGAGGATATTGACAGCGGTTGTATCGACCGCCGGAAGCGTGTTATTGGGATACGGAGTGAGTGTCGCTGGATTACAGACCAGGAAGTGAACGGCGGTGTTGGCGGCGGATGAGGGCGTCGTCTTGCAATCGGCCTGCTCGGCGGCGGTTGGCAAATTCTCAGAGAAGTTTCCCTGAATCTGCGCGGCACTCGGCAGGCTGCCGCTGTAATCCCCATACTGAATGAATCGATAGCCGGCAAAGCTGCCAAAGAAGAAGTCCTTGTCGCGGCGAATGGGCCCGCCCAAGGTGGCGCCGAACCGGTGCTGGTTGTATGGATTCTTGGTGGCGCCGACGCCCGAGTTGTGTCCGATTGCATTGAAGTTGCGATCGCGGAAGAACTCGAAAGCGGAACCGTGGAACTCGTTCGTGCCGGCCTTGGTTACGACGCTCACGACAGAACCGGAGTATCGTCCGAGCTGGGCACTGAAATTATTGGTAACGACATTGAACTGGCTGACCGCATCGGGATTCGGCATCTGATTGCCGCTATTGCGGAGGCCGGTCATGTTGAGTCCGCCATCGAGATAGTAGGAGACCTGGGCGACAAAACCGTCGGTGGATCCGTTCGACAAGACTTTGATCTCCTGGTAGCCGAGGCTGTTGACCGTTTGCACGTTTTGGATTCCGGGAATGAGCTGGAGAAGTCGGTCTACATTGCGATTGACAAGGGGCAAGTTGTCGATTTCGACGTTAGAAACGGTTGCTCCCAGTTGGGAATCGCTGAGGTTTACCAGCGGAACGTCCGCTGTAACGCTGATGGTTTCGCTTTGCGTTCCGACGTCAAGCTTCAGATCGAGGGTCGCGTCCTGCATGACGGCGAGAACAATTCCGCCACGCTCCAGCGTCTTGAAGTTTGCGGCCGAGACTGAGACTTTGTATGGGCCAATAGGCAGGAACTCTTCGTGATAAGTTCCGTCGCTCTTTGACTTTGCAATCCGAATGAAATTCGTATCGGTCTGAGTGAGCGTAATCGTCGCGCCAGGAATGACGGCGCCTGTTGAATCTGTGACCACACCGGACAGGCTGGCAGTGCTAAGTTGTGCGCGCGCTCCGGTCCTCACGAGCATAACGATCAGCAACGCGAGAATCGTACCGCGCAGAAAATTTCTGTAGTTCATGAAGTGGCTCTCCTTGATTTCCGTGCATATTGCATATTGCTATTCAGTAGGGTGCGCCGACGTGTGTCTTTTGCGTCATGGCGATTCCCCTCTGATTAAGGCATCTTTTTCGTACTCGTCTGAGTCAGATAGGCGCTGCGCCAAGACAGAATGGGGGCCACCGCCGGCAACCCTTCAGAAGTGGCACGTATGCTGCCCTCCCCCCGCTCGCACAATTGAAATCTCGGCTAGGCCAATTGATTGTTGAAGCTTGCGCGATGCCCTTTTTATCCCGAGAATGTCGATGAAGCGGCCCGAGCCGTTCACTGAAAGGCGAACGACCCGAAAACAGTCGAGGCAGAGAATCTTCTTTGTATTGAGGATCTTTGCTTCGACGGTAGTGAAAATGTGTGAAAACTAGCTTCACGAAGTTGTAACAAAGCCGATTCAGGGTCTGACAAGTGACTCACGGTTTGGCTCATTTACCGGGCGTCTATGTGTTTGAATTAAAAATCGGTTACCCGCGATTAAACGGGCTGTGTCAAACGGTCCTGTAGTGGCGTTTTTTGGCGCAGGCCTGCCAGCTCGGAATCCGAAGATTCCTGGAAGCGATTCGAGGATGGGGCTGCCTCAGGCTTGCGCGCCGGGGGGACTTTTTCTGTGCTGCAGGTCAAGCCCAGGGGCACTCCAAGGCCCTCTGGAGACGACGCAGGTGCGGGTCGTCTATTGAGGCGGAGCACCAACCGGGCCACCGGGCCCTTCGCCCTCGCTCCTCATTCCAGCCAGGTTCACGCTGGTTGCGGAGAAATTCCCATCCTTCGTTGCACCCTCTACGCGGACAGTGTCGCCCACGTGGATGTCGGCGAGAGTGATCGGGTCGCGGCGCCGCCGGAATTCAGTATTTTCGTCGGCGACCACGGTATGCAAAGAATTATCAAAGGAGCCGGTGAGCGTAATCTTGACGCCGTCGATGGCAGTCACCTTGCCCGCCAGCCAGGTCTTGCCGAAGTTAGATTCCATCTCGCGCATCTGCGCGACCGTAGCCGGGTCAAGCTTCATTACCGAGCGGGCGGTGACAGTCTTTGCCGTGGCATCCACATCGCCTGCGGCGCGAATCATGTCGCCGGCCTTGATGTCGGCAGCTTTGATTTGCTCAAGTGGAATGCGTCCCGCGCCGGCGCCGATTCCCTGTTCGCGCCCTCCGCCTTGACCGCGGGAGCCGGGGCCGAACATGCCGCCTGCGGCTGGCTGCTTGACGATTCGCGTATTGGCATCGAAGTGGACAGTGTAGAGGTCGCCTGCTTCGGTCTTGATCGTATAGTGATCCGCGGCAGCATCCGTGACAGTGCCCACCAGGCCGCGGCCCATCATTCCCATGCCGCCACCGGGGCCCATGCCGCCGCGGCCGCCCCGCCGGCCATACCCTCCGCTGTTGTTCGAATTCGGGCTCTGTCCGGCGGTTGCGGCAGAGCCGGCATCCTGGGCAACGGCAGCGCAGGTGAAGAAAGCGGCAGCGATCGCCACCAAGAAACGCGTGTTCATGAGAGTAACTCCTGCGGGCAGCGAAAACACCCTATCGGCATAGACGGGGAAGGGCCCGGGCAGGACGACGGGGTGGCGCGATCGTTCGCTGCGCCGAGGAGTTATCGGCCGGACTCCTCAGCAAGCAGCTTTCGGAATCCGGGGTCGTTGCTCAAGGCCGCGAACTGGGTGTCGGCAGCGACGCTCTTCGAGTCGGCAAAGCCTTCGTTCATTGAAGTTCGCAGGTATTCGAGCGCGCAGCCGGTTTGCCCGGCGCGCGCGCAGGCAGCCGCGATGGAGTAGTTCATTGCACCGCGATCGTGCGCCGGGGCCGCGTTGTCGATTCGCGGTTTATTGCGAGTGAAGAAGACATCAGGATTCAGGGCCATCGCCTTCGCGTACGCTTCCTGACCCTGCTTCAGCTTGTGCTCGGCAATCAAAATGGTACCGAGATTCTTGTAACCGGTTGCGAATTGAGGATCAATCTGAAGTGCCTTGCGCGCCAGGCGTTCGGCTGCATCGTATTCGTGGAACGATGCCGCGATGGTGCCGAGATTATTGAGCGCCAGCGAATTCCTGGGATCCAATTTGAGCGACTGCTTGTAGCAGCGCTCGGCCTGGCTTGTGTTCGACATCAGCTGGTAAGCAATCCCCAATCGGTTCCAGACGGCGGCAGTTTTTTGAGAGGCCTGCGAATAAGCATCGATTGCTTCCTCGTAACGCCTTTGGGAGACGAGAGAGTCGCCCAGTTGGATGGCATCCGTCACAGGTTGAGATATTCCAGAAGCCGTTCGCGGCGAAACAACGATTGACGCAATCGCCGAATTTTGCGTTTGGGCGGGGGCGTCAGCACTGAGGCAGAAAACCACAATTGCCGCCAGCAACGCTGACAGACAAGGACACAGTATCGGCTTTAGCATCTTCACTCCTCGAGAGCGGATCGAAGGGGCGATCCGGACATCGAACCGTACGCTTGCTAAGAAGCCAACTTATGAGAGAAAGGCCCGTCAGGAGGGGATGCTTTAAGGGAAAGGCCGACTAACTGGATGAAAGCACGAACCAGACGCGATTGCAACGAAATTCAGTGTAATTACTTTGTCACCGTGGTGCGGCCTCGAACCGGTTGCATCAACAGTTCGGGCATTTGCAGAAATCATCCCTCGGGGGCTGAAGCCCCGTTGTTGTGTTTGCTGCTAACGTACGGCCTAAAGGCCGTACCCTTCAGTCGCGCACTTTCAAAGCGGTGTTTATTGAACCCACTCCCGAAACTATTGGGTTTGCTTCTTCTCTTCTTCTTTCAGGAACTGCTGAAAGGCCACATTGTCGTGCAGGCTGGCAAATTCCACGTCGGTGGCAATCTTCTTGCGCGTTGTAAATCCTTCAGCCAGCGCCATGCGCAGGTACTGGAGCGCGCAATCCACATACCCGGCGCGCGCGCACCCCGCCGCCATGTAGTAGTTCATCGCTCCGCGTTCCTGGAGGTTTGAAGGATTTTCAACCGTCGGGCTGGAGTGATCGGAGAAGATCTGCGGATCGAGGGCGAGGGCCTGCTTGTAGGCGTCCCAGCCCCGGTTGTATTTGTGCTCCTGCAGCAGATTGGTGCCGTAGTTCTTGTAGACCAAGGCGGATTGAGGATCGGCCTTGAGGGCTTTGCGATACAACTTGTCTGCTTGCCCATATTCTTTTTGCGAGGCGTAGACGGTTGCGAGATTATTCAGGACCTGCGCATTCCTGGGGTCGAGCTTGAGTGATTCTTTGTAGCAGCGTGTGGCGTCACGAGTATTGAGCATCATCTGGTAGGCGATGCCCATCTTGTTCCAAATGGCCGCCGTCATCTGCGGAGACTTTGAATAAGCCGCGATCGCTGCCTGGTAGCGCTGGCGGGCCGAAAGAGAGTCACCCAGTTCTTCAGCAGTGGGCGGCTTGAGTGGGTGGGGAACAGCAGCGGGCGGCACTGGTTCAGCAGGAGCGGCGACCGGGGCTGGCGCCTGATCTGGCGCCTGCGTGGGAGCCGATTGGGCAAAGCAGGCGAAAGCGGCGAGGAACAGCAGGGACAATCCCCAGAAACTTTGATTGATTCTGCTCATACACCCTCCTGGTGAGGGAACGGTAGAGCGTCCGGCATCGCAATTTCTCTCGAAGAAATTAAAGCACTATTAGCGGCCAAATACCAGTTACGCGCATCCATTCAACAGGGTTCCATCATCCGCCGGTAACAGAAGCTACCGATCACGGCCATCCGAAGGGTAAGAGAGGCAGAAACGCCGGGACGATTGCCTGGGAGCGGAGGTTGCGTCAATTGAATCGTTTTCAGGGCTGCGGCAACCCCGGCCGGCGGCCGTTTTGGCCGCAATGAACTACACTCACCAAGTACGGGAGACTCTGCCTTGAGCGCGACGACTTCCCCGATTCTCCTCAGCGGTCTTTCCGGCCGGCTGCGTGCGGTACGTCAAAGATCGCGCGAGCTTTGCGCGCCCCTCACTCCTGAGGACATGATGGTGCAGTCGTGCCCTGAAGCTTCGCCTGCCAAGTGGCACCTGGCCCACGCGACGTGGTTCTTTGAATCGTTTGTACTGCGGCCGTTTTTGCACGACTATCGAATCTTTGAGCCGGAGTTCGAGTGGCTGTTCAACAGCTATTACGAGAGCTTTTCGCCATTTCCTGAAAAGCGGCTGCGGTCGTCGTTCTCGCGGCCCGGGATCGATGAGATTCTTGGCTATCGCGAACACGTGGACGCGGCGATGGATCGGCTGTTGGAGAGCGATCCGGAGCCGGAGGCGCTGCGGCGCATGGAGTTGGGCGCGCATCACGAAGAGCAGCACCAGGAGTTGCTGCTCACCGACATCCTGAACGCGTTCTTCACCAATCCGCTACGGCCAATATACAGAGACCAGGGATCAGAGCTCAGGGATCAGGAAAGCAGGGAGCGAGGGAACAAGACGACAAGGGAACAAGAAAACACACCTCCGCAAAAGTTTTTGGAGTTTGAGGGGGGGCTGCGCGAGGCTGGACATGCGGGCGAGGGCTTTTGTTACGACAACGAACTGCCACGGCATCGCGTCTGGCTGGAGCCGTTCAGTTTAGCGCAGCGATTGGTGACTTGCGGCGAGTACGCCGAATTCATGGCTGAGGGCGGTTACCGGAAACCCGAGCTTTGGCTTTCGGCCGGATGGGACACGGTGAAGGCACAGGGCTGGCGAGCGCCGCTCTACTGGACGGAGAAGGACGCCGCCTGGAGCATTTTCACCCTGCGGGGGGAGCGGCCGCTGAAGGAACTAGAAGCTGTGCCAGTGAGCCAGGTAAGCTTCTACGAAGCCGATGCGTATGCCCGCTGGGCGGGGCGCAGGCTGCCTACCGAATTTGAATGGGAGGCGGCCGTTGAAGGCAGGCCAGTGGAAGGAAATCTGCTGGATTCGGGACGGCTGATGCCGTGCCCTGCCACAGAATCTGTCCTGAACCAAAACGGCATGACGTGTTTTGGAGATTGCTGGGTATGGACGAGCAGCGCGTATCTCGGCTATCCCGGTTTCGAGCCGCTTGAAGGGGCGCTGGGCGAGTACAACGGCAAATTCATGAGCGGACAAATGGTGCTTCGGGGCGGATCCTGCGTCACGCCAGCCGACCACATCCGAGCAAGCTACCGCAACTTCTTCACGCCAGAGACGCGCTGGCAATTTTCAGGTATCCGGCTGGCGTCGTAATCGCGTCTGCCGCATCCAACTAAGAACCCATGACTGCCGCAGCTTCCCCTGCCCCAGTACTGCAATTCGACGAGCGCCTCGCCGCCGCAGTCCGCGACGGACTGGTTTGCCAGCCCCGGCGCTTGCCCGCGTGGCTTTTCTACGACGCAGCGGGATCGCGGCTGTTTGAGGCCATCACTGAATTGCCTGAGTATTACCTCACGCGCACGGAGCGCGGAATTCTGGCCGCGCATGCCGATCAGATGGTCGAGCAGGCATCGGACGGCGGTCGCCTGCGCATCGCGGAACTAGGCGCAGGCTCGGCGAGCAAGACGAGGCTGCTGCTCAAGGCCGCCGTAAATCGCCAGAGAACTGTCGTTTATGAGCCGGTGGATGTTTCAGCGAGTGCGCTCAGGGGAGCCCAGGCGAGGATTCAGCGCGAGATTCCCGAGGTCACTGTCGCGCCGCGCGTGATGGACTACACAGATGGCGACGGACACCGCTTCGAACTGGGACCGGCGGGACGCGGCGAGCGGCGGATGGTGCTTTACATCGGATCGAGCATCGGCAATTTTGAGCCGCATGAAGCCAAGCGCCTGTTGCGCCGGGTGCGCGCGGGGCTCAACCAGGGGGACAGCCTTTTGCTGGGTGTGGACCTGGTGAAGGACGAAGCGACGCTTTCGGCCGCGTATGACGACGCAGCGGGCGTGACCGCAGCGTTCAATCGCAATATGCTGGTGCGGCTGAATCGCGAACTCGATGCGGATTTCGATGAGGATGCCTTTGCGCACCGCGCGCTGTGGAATGCCGCGGCATCGCGCATGGAAATGCACCTGGTGAGCCGCGCGTCGCAGCGGGTGTGCCTCGGCGCGCTGGAGATGACGCTCGATTTCGCCGCCGCCGAGAGCATCCACACGGAGAACAGCTATAAGTACCGGCGAGGCCAGGTGGAGGCGCTGCTCGCCGAGACCGGATTTGCGCCCGCTTCAACCTGGACCGACGCGCGCGGATGGTTTGCGGTGTGCCTGGGCAAAACCGTCTGAAGAGAGTGCAATTTGCTTCGTGCTGCCTCCTTCACTTCGGCTGCGGAATGCGCACCAGCAGAATGTCGTGGCTCGGGATCTCCAGAGGCATGTCGTCGGTCAGCGTAATCTCCTTGCCGCTCCACAAATCTTTGCCATTCTGCGGACCATGCAGCCCCAACATGGCGAGGTTCAGGTGGAAGGGATGCGTGGAAAAACGATCTGCGCCGGCGTTGATGACGGCAATGGCCCTGGCGCCGCCGGAAAGATCCCGCGTCCAAACGTCAACCTCGCCGTCAGAGTAAGCGCGGGTGGCTTCGTGCCCCAGCGGGTCCTGGTCGATGGCGATCACATCGCGATTGGTCAGAATGCCACGAACTTCGGGCGTCATGTTGGGCAGATCGTTGCCGGCCAGAAGCGGTGCGGCCAGCATGGCCCACATGGAAAAGTGCGTGCGATTCTCGGCCAGCGAGAGCTTGCCGTTGCCCACTTCCAGCATGTCGGGGTCGTTCCAGTGGCCGGGTCCTGCGTACTTCGCCAGTCCCGCCTGCTCGTTGAGGATGGAATAGATGCTGTTCCAATTGGCCTGAATGTCGCCGGTGGTGCGCCACAAGTTTGCGCCGACGGACGGTCCCCACTCCCACACGGCATCCCAGCCATACTGGCAGAGGGAGTAAACGATGGGCCGGCCGGTTGACTTCAGCGCCTTGTCCATCTTTTCGTAAGCGCCGATCATCAGGCGCATCTGCTTAGCCTTGTCGTTGGGCGCCTGGGCGGTCATGACTGCGGTACGGTAGCTGCACAGGTCGTACTTGAGATAGTCGATGCCCCATGAGGCGTAGAGTTGCGCATCCTGTACTTCGTGGTCGAGAGACGCCGCGAAGTGAGCGCAGGTCTGTGGTCCCGGCGATGAATAAATGCCGAGTTTGAGCCCTTTCGAGTGCACGTAGTCGGCAAGGGCCTTCATATCGGGGAATTTCGAGTTGGTGTGGAGCACGCCGTTGGCGTCGCGCTCGCCCTCCCAGGTGTCGTCGATGTTCACGTATACATAGCCGGCGTCTTTCATGCCCGTGGCGACGAGCTGGTCCGCGGCGTGCCGGATGTCCTGATCAGTGACGCGACCGGCAAAGTAGTTCCAACTATTCCAGCCCATGGGGGGCGTCTGGGCCACCTGCTGTGGAGCGGAACTTTGGGTTGCATTTTGCGAGGCAACGGTGAGCGAGCCCAGGGCAAGAATGACGACAAAGATGGCGGCGATACGGTGCATAGCGGAAATCTCCTGAAAACATTTGCAGGGGAATGCTAACGTGTTGCCGGTTGATCGGGCAAACGGCTGTTAATCGAGTGGCGCGGGTTTCTCGGGGCCAATTGGGCAAGAGATACTGGAGGTAATGCCATTCACGCTCTCTCATGCGGCTGCCGCGTGGCCCTTCCGAAAGACCCGCCTGGATTTTTCTGCGCTTCTGACCGGATGTTTTATACCCGACGCTCCCTACTTCCTCTTTTTTATCCCGCATGGGTTTAAAGGCCACACGCTGCGGGGCATGTTCGAATTCGATTTGCCGGCGGCTCTCGTAGCCCTGTGGCTCTTTCACACCCTGATTCAACCGGTGCTCTCAATTTTCCTGCCGCAAGGAGTTCGAAAGCGGATGACGGCCGACGGGAACAAATTTTCATTCATGCCGATTTCACACCTGGCACTCATCATGCTGTCGATCCTGCTTGGAGCGGCAACGCACATTTTCTGGGACTCATTTACACACCAATACCGCTGGGGCTATCGACATTGGTCGTTCCTTCGGCTTGGAGTGTCTTTGCCGGTTGTGGGGAACATGGAAATGTACAAGCTCCTCCAGTACGGGAGTTCCGTCGCTGGTCTTGTATTCATAGCAATCTGGATCTGGCACTGGTATCGCACGACTCGACCGGCCGGGAAGGCCGCCCCGGAACCGTTCACGCAATCGCGGAGGCGGTTACTGGCTTTCGCCATGCCTACGGCTGCAATTTGCGGCGGCCTATGGCGTGCCTATGAACTGGTAAAAATCCCAGACACCATTAAACCAACCGTGCACTTCACCGTGGATGCACTTGTCACAGCGATTACAGTCTTCGGGGCTGAACTTCTCGTTTGCGGGCTTATGCTTCGTTGGATCCATGCGAGAAGCCGCCGCTTCTCGACAAACTATCTTTAGATTGGCAGGGCCGGAGACCAACCCATTCGGTCGATCGCAGCGCTCAGCCGAGCAGGCTATCAAGCCTTTGCTGCAAGACAGAGATCTGCTGACGCAGTTCGTCGACTGTTGTCTCCAGCCTCGCGATTCGCTCGTCGCGAGAGGGAGTGTCTCGCGCGGAAGCAAGCTCAGGGGCATAGGACAAAGCGAACGACTCGGCAGGGCCGGAGAGCAAGTGCGCGTAGCGTGACTCCTTGGTCCCGGGCTGGCGCGGCAAGACGGCGACAATCGGGGGCTCGCGCTGCATGAGTTTTTCAAGGCCGCTCAGCACGTCGGCGATCTCCGCAAAGATGTGCATCCGCTCTGTGCGGCCGCGCAGTTCGCCGGGAGTCTGCGAACCGCGCAGCAGAAGGACGCAGACCAGCGCTCCCTCGGCGCGGCTGAAATTGAAAGCTTCGCCCAGCCAGTGCTCGTACTTGGTGACGCGGCCGTCGGCCGAGCGCGCGGGACCCGCGAGCTGCTTGTCCTGGAGGCCGTTCAGAGCCTGGCGCACGTCCTCCTCGCCGAGGGTCATCACCGGCTCGCGATTGGAGCGTTGGTTGCAGGCGTTGACCAGCGCATTCAACGACAGCGGATAGTACTCCGGTGTCGTCGTTTCTTTCTCCATGAGTGCGCCCAGGACACGGGCTTCGGCAGGGGTGAGTTGAAAAGGGCCCATGGGTGGCATGACTTTATTTTCCCACGCAAGCTGGTGCGCTATACCGCCTCGCGAGGCGGATCGTGACGGCGCCGCGTAAGCAGGTAATAGACGAGCGGGGTGACGACCAGCGAGAGCACCATGGAGATGGTGAGTCCGCCGATGACGGCAATAGCCAGCGGCTGCAGCATCTGTGATCCCGCGCCAAGCGCAAACGCCAGCGGCAGCATGCCGCAAACGGCAGCTAAGGCGGTCATGACGATGGGGCGCAGGCGGCGTTGCGCGGCATGCAACATGGCTGCGCGCGCTGAAGCGCCCTGGGCGCGAAACTTTTCGTCGGCGTCGAGCAGCAGGATTCCATTTTTGGCGACAATGCCTATCACCATGATGAGTCCCATGAAAGACGCGACGTTGAACGTGACGCCGGTGATGAGCAGGGCGAGGATGACGCCGAAGACCGAAAGCACGGACGAAGAGAGAATGGCGATGGGCGCAGGGAAGTTGCGGAACTCGGCGAGAAGCACGCCAAAGACCAGCGCCAGCGCCAGCATGAGCACTTGAAGCAGCTCGCGGAAGGACTGCTGCTGCTGCTCGTAGGTGCCTCCGTACGTGACGCGCACCGAAGACGGCAGATGGAGGCCGGCGACGGTCTGCTGGATGCGCGTCATCGCGCCGCCCAGGTCGGAGCCTTCAAGATCGGCAGTCACCGTGATCAGTTGCTGCAGGTTCTCGCGCAGGATCTCGTTTTGTGGCGGCAATTGTTGGACGGTGGCAAGCGAGCTGAGGCTGGCCGTGTGGCCCGAGCTGCTGTTAAAGACGGTGTTTTCAATGGTGTCGAGCGACTCACTGTATTGAGTACCCAGGCGCAGGCGGATGGTGTAGGGACGGCCATTTGCGATCAGCGGGTCGGTGATGGGAATGCCGTTGAGGATGGTGGTAGCGTCCTGGGAGACTTCAAGCGGCGTGAAGCCAAGCCGTGCGGCGACGACCGGGTCGACCTGGAAGTTGGTGGCCGGCCCGCTGATGGTATTCTCGATTCCATTTTCTACGTCGACTACGCCGGGAACTTTCTCTATGGCGTCGCCCACGCGGGGGCCGAGCTGGTTGAGCAATGCGGCGTCGTCAGAGAAAATCTTGATCTGGATGGGCTCGGGCGAGTTGGAAAGATCGTTGATGTTGTCCTGCAGTACCTGGATCAGTTCAATATCGAGTTCGGGTTCGGTCGTCTTGATGCGCCGGCGCACTTCAGCCATTACGTCATCAACGGAACGGCTGCGTTTTGACTTCAACTTTACTGTGAAATCGCCGGTATTGGCCTCAGTAACGGCAGCCAGGCCCATCTGCAAACCGGTGCGGCGCGAAGTGGTCTCGACTTCGGGGATCGACTCGAGGATGCGCTCGACGTGTTCGAGCACGCGATTGGTCTCGGCAAGGGAGCTGCCGGCGGGCATGATGTAGTCGAGGATGAAGCCGCCCTCGTCCATCGAAGGCAAGAGATCGGTGCCCAGCAACTTGTAGCCACCCCAGGTTCCCAGCACAAGTAACGCGCTAATGCCGCCGATCCAGAGCGGCTTTTCCAGCGCCCAATCCAGCACCTTGCGATGCATTTCGAGCACGCGCGTCATGAGACGGCCAGCGTGGTGTTCGCGCGAATGGTTGTTTGCGTGTTCTGGATTGTGCTCTTTCAGCAGCACGAAACTCAACCCGGGCGTCCAAGTGAGCGCCAAAGCAAGAGAAGTCAGAAGCGCCGCGGTCATGGTGACCGCCAGGGCGCGGAAGAAGATGCCGGTGACTCCGGAGACAGAGACCAGGGGCAGGAAGACCACGACCGGCGTGATCGTGGAGAAAACCAGCGGCGTGGAGATTTCTTTGAGCGCCTTGCGAACGGCTTCGACGCGCCGCTCGCCCGCGTCACGATGCAGAACGATGTTCTCGACCACCACGATGGCGTCGTCAATCACGAGGCCGATGGCGGCAGCGAGGCCTCCCAGCGTCATCAGGTTGAAGCTCTCGCCGATGAGCCAGAGAGCAACGAAGGTGACGGCCACCGTGACCGGGATGACGAGGCCGGCGATGAGCGACGAGGTCCAGTCGCGCAGGAAAAGGAAGAGAATGATGCAGGCCAGAACAAGACCGATCAGGATGGCGTCGCGCACGCTTGAAATGGCATCGCGCACAAGTTGCGATTGATCGTAGAAGACCTGGAGCTTGACGCCGGGCGGCAGCTTGGCCTGCAGGCCTGCAATCTCTGCGGCCACCGCGTCGGCGACGGCCACGGTGTTGGACGAAGGTTGGCGCGCTATGTTCAGCAGCACGGCTTTTTTGCCATTGGCCGTTACGGTCGTGTAGACGGGCATGGTGGACAACTCGACCGTGGCCACGTCAGCCACACGAATGGGGGCACCGGCCGCCGTGGTTTTGATCACGAGTTGCCGCAGCGCGTCGAGATCGTGCACCTGCGCGCCCACCAGGCTCAGAACGAGCTGGTGGTTGGCCTCATAGAGACCCGGCGACTCAACGATGTTGGAAGCCTGAATGCCGTTGACCAAATCGGTGATCGTGACTCCGGCGTTCTGCATCAGCGCAAGATTCGGCGTCACGCGATATTCGGGAATATCGCCGCCCTGCACCGTCACCGAGCTCACGCCCGTAACGCGGTTCAGCGGCGGCTTCAGGTCGTAGGTGGCGATCTCCCAAAGGCGCGTTTGCGGCACCGTGTCGGATGTGAGGCTGTATCCGAGGATAGGGAAAGTGGCGAAGGTGAGCCGGTTCGTGGTGATGCGCGCGGTTGAAGGGAGTTCCTGTTGCACCTTGGCCAGCGCGGCGTCAACCAATTGCAGCGACTGCACCATGTCCACATTCCAGTCGAAGAAGAGGCTCACCTCGGCCGAGCCGCGGCTGGTGGTGGAGCGGACGGTCTGGAGGCCGGGCACGGTGTTTACCGCATCCTCGATGGGGCGCGTGACGGTGACTTCCATCTGCTCGACAGGCATTACTCCGTTGTCGACGCCGATGACGACGCGCGGAAAGTTGGTTTCGGGGAAGACCGAGATGGGTACCTTGGTAGCGAGATAGATGCCAGCCACGGTGAGCATGGCGGCGAAGAAGAAGATGGTGCGCGTAGACCGGGCCAGCCAGAAGGGACTCGAGCCGGCGCCGGCAACTTCGCCGGGCATCAGTTTTTCCCTCCGCCGTCCGAGTCATCAGCGCCAGCAGCGCCGATCTTTACCTTTGTGCCTTCGTCCAGGCCGTACGATCCGGTGGTAATGACCGTATCGGTGGCAGACAGGCCGTTCAGGATTTGGGCATCGGCGCCGTCGTCGATGCCCAATGTGACCGGCTTCTTATGCGCTTTGCCGTCACTGCCGATCACCATGACCGATTTACTGCCGTCGTCCGCCGTCAGAATCGCGGAATCAGGAACCTTCAACGCATCTGCCACTGTTTTGCCGGTAATGGAGACCTTAACTGGAGTGCCGACCTTGAGATGACCATCCTTATTGGGGATCTTGAGCCAGACTTCAACCGTAGTCGAGCCGGGATCGAGTGCAGGGCTGACCATGGAGACCTTGGCTGCAACAGGATCAGAGATGCCCGGGACATGTACGGCAGCATGATCACCAACCTTCATTCGCTGCGCCATGCTTGCGGCAATGTGCGTCTTGGCCAACAGCGACGCTGTGTCCATGACAGTGATCAGGGGCGCACCGGCGGCAGGCATTTCGCCGGCATAAAGCGGCCGGTCAGTGACGACGCCATCGATTGGGCTGCGAATCTCAGTGTAGGCAACCTGCGCCGCTGCACCCTGATACTTGCCTTCGGCCGAGGTGAGCTGTCCCTGTGCGGCTTTAAGTTCCGCCTCGCGGCTCACGCTGCGCATGGCATCGAGATGTTGCTTTGCCGCGTCATAGGCAGCCTGCGCCTGCACCAGGGCGGCTTGTGCCGTGTCGAGATCGCGGCCGGGAATCGCTCCCTGCTGAAAGAGCTGTTTGCGGCTGTTCACGATGCTCTGGTTCAGCTCGAGATTCGCTTTGGCCTGCGCAAAATCCGACTCAGCCTTCTGCGTATCCTCGGGCACCTGCGCCCTGGTTGCTGTGGCGTAAGCCGCCTGCGCAGTTTCGAGCGATCCCTGGTTGTCTTTGGCGGCCGCGGCCAGGTCGGCATTTTCAAGCTGGGCGAGGAGTTCGCCGGCATGCACCTTCTGGCCGCGCTCTACGTAGAACTTTTTTACGGGCGCGGTGATCTTGGGAATGATGGCGGCCTGCGCCACCGGCGCAAGAATCGCGTCCGCGGTAATTTGCTCGGAGATGACTCCCTGCTCAGGATGCGCGGCCTGCACTGTGACTTCAGGCTCGGGTTCAGCTTGTTTCTTGCAGCCGGACTGAAACAGAAGCAGCGCCGCAGCCAGTGCGGCACCCGCCGCGTTTCGCATTCGGATCGCGCTCCGCTCGCCGACCATCGCAGTTTTTGCTTTTCGCCGTCTTCTGTCCACAGTTGACTGTTCCCTGTCTTTCGATTTCCTGTTTTATAATCCCGCGTCCCTGGTTCTTACATGGTCCCCGTGATTGTCTCCAGCGCGGCCCGCGCCGTCTCGTAGCGCACGCGACCGTCTTCGCGCGCGTCTTCAGCGGTCACGTAGGCGGCCTCAGCATCCACCACTTCGAGAACAGTGGCCTCACCGGCGCTGTAGCGCAGCCTGGTGAGCCGCAAGCTTTCTTCAGCGGTGGCGGCGCTGTTGTCGAGCGACTCGAGCTGATCGCGGGCAGCGCGTGCTTCGTCGTACGCCTCCTGCAGTTGCGCGATCAAGCGCCGTTGCGCATTGGTCAGCGCTACCTGCGCGGCGTCACGCCGGATCTGGCTTTGCTTCACTTTGTGCTCACTGGCCAGCCAGTCCCAAACCGGCAGGTTCAGGGTGACGCTGGTGGAGTAGCCCAGATTACGAGCCCTGAGTCCGGCGGGCGTCAAGGGGCCATTCATGGCAAATTCGTTGGCGTCGATGCCGTAGGTCAAATTCAAGCCCACGCTGGGCAGCATGGCGCCCCACGCCGCCTGCACATCAGCCCTGCTCGCATCGAGTGAAGCCAGCGCGCTCTTCAACTCGGGGTTGTTTTTCGCGGCGGCCTGCTCTACTTCCTGCTGCGCCGGCAAGGATGAAGGCGCGGCCGCCTGCAGGGAATACGGCGTCCGCGGATCGGCGAACAGAAGCACACCCAGATCGAGACGCGCCTTTTCTGCGGCCAGTTGCGCATCAGCCAGGTCGCGGTCGCGCTGCTGTTCGACCAGTTGCGCTTTTACTACGTCGGCGTGCGCAGCTTCCCGCTGTTGCTCGCGCTCGGTAGTCAGCCTGGTAAAGCCGGCCGCCTCCTGGCGCGCCTTTTCGGCAACCGCCAGCTTGTGATCCGCCGCCAGCGACGAGTAGAACATGCCTGTTACCGTCGCGACCAGGCCTCGACGCGCGATTTCCTGCTCGGCGCTGGCCATGGCGGCGGCGGCGTCGGCATGGCGCAAAGCCGCCGGTCCCGCAAAGCTGAGAGTCTCATCCACAATTCCCTGAGCCATGTATTCCCGCGGCCGCGAGTCGTTGGCGACGAATTTCGGATTCGGCGAGGTTACGCCCTCTCCTCCCTCGGCGGACAGTCCATTGGGTTGCGTGTAGATACTCTGGCTGTAAAAGCGCGCATTGGGCAGCAGACCTGCGAGAGCGATGGAGCGGTCGAGAGCGGCGGATCGGCTGGCTGCCCGAGCGGCTGCGAAGTTCGGCTCATTCGACTCCGCCAGCCGGATCGCCTCCTGCAAGGTGATCACCACAGGGTGCGCCGCCAGAGCTGCTGCTGTGCTGTCCTCCGCCGATTGCCCGTGACTGGGAAGCACCAGCAGAAAGGAGGCTAGTGCGCCGGCGAGCATGCTCAAAGAGCGCCATGCCGCGCGCACATGTGTTGCATGCCAAGTATTCACAATCAGAAGCATACAATCCGAGCCTGAAATCTACCTGAATGCCTGCGCTGGACGAGCCCAGCGCTGAACGAGCATCGATCACCGCCTTCGGCCGTGGGTTACGAAGCCGGAATTTGCTGCCGGCGCGGCCGAGGGGTCCCCTCCCCGGCGCCCATTCTGCGATACTTGATTGTTATGCCGATTGAAGATCTGCAGCAGGCCGCCCAAAAGATTGCCGGATTTCTCAACACACTGAATAAGCTGGGCGGGCTCCGCCTCAAATACCGCATCACAGCGGGTGATGGTGCACAGGATCCGCAGGGAGTTGAGGCGCGACAGATTTACGTCGAACTGGCTGGTCCCGACGTGCCCCTCGTGATTCAGCATAACGGCGAACTGTTGCGCGCAATGGAAACTCTGGCCGGACAGATGCTGCGACTGGACCACCATGAGCACGATCTTCTCAGTTTCGATGCTGCAAACTTCAAAGCCCTGCGCGCTGAGGAGCTGCGCCTGGCCGCAGAGACTGCCGCAGAAAAAGTTCGCCAAACGGGGGTTCCGTATAGCTTTCCGCCCATGAACAGCCGCGAGCGGCGCATGCTGCACCTTGCCTGCCGTGCCTTGCAGGGCATTGAAACTGCCAGCGTGGGCGAAGGGGCCAACCGGTTTCTGGTGGTGTATCCCGAAGGAAAAACCAACCTGCCTGTTGCGCCGCAATTCAGGCCCAAAGGATTTGGCAGAAGATAAAGCCGTAGTCAGTGCTCAGTGGTCAGGGATCAGCAGCGGGTTGATCCCATCCGCGGTCCTGGCAGTCGACTTTGGTTTCGGCTGGCGAAGGTGTATGCCACAATACCCATCTATGAAGAAAGTATTGGCGATGGCGCTGCTGGCGGGCTGCGTGAGCCTGCTGCAGGCGCAAAAGCGCATGGTGCTGATCGATCAGGATGGCTCCGGCCCCGGCGGATCTGACCAGATGGCCATGCTGGCGCTGCTGCAGGCGCCCGACGTGCAGGTGCTGGGCATCACCATCGTGACCGGCGATGCCTGGCGCGACGAAGAGACGCTGCACACCTTGCGCATGCTCGAGCTCACCAATCATGCCGATGTTCCCGTGGTGCGCGGCGCAGTGTTTCCGCTGGTGCGCACCGAGGAGCAGACGCGCCTCGAAGAAAAGCTCGACGGCAAAGTGACCTGGCTCGGCGCATGGGGCCGCGGCCCTACCATGTTGGCGGAAAACGGAGCCGGTACTCCCCCGGCGAAGCTCGAAACGCACGGCCCCTACGAGAATCCGCCGATGCCGGAAGGGCTGCCCGCGGCCAAGCCGCTCGATGAAGATGCCGCGCACTTCCTGATTCGCCAGGTCCGCGCGCATCCGCACCAGGTGACGATCTACGCGGCCGGTCCGCTCACCGACATCGCGCTCGCCGTCTCCATCGACCCGGAGTTCGCATCGCTCACCAAAGGCATCGTGGTCATGGGCAGCAGTCTGAATCCGCAAACCAGCGATCCCGAGTTCGCCACCGATCCGCGTCATGAGTTCAACTTCTGGTTCGATCCTGAGGCTGCGCACATCGTGCTGCATGCCGACTGGCCGCGCATCACGGTGACCACCGTCGACATTTCGCTCAAAGCGCCCTTCACGCAGGCCATGCTCGACCATTTCGCGAAGTCGCAGGCGCCTGCGGCGCGCTACATTGCAGCGTGGAGCCTGCGGCGCTACTACATGTGGGATGAGCTGGAGGCGTGCGCGTGGATCGATCCTTCGATCATCACGAAGGAAGATACGGTGTACATGGATGTGGACCTGAGCCACGGCCCGAGCTACGGCGACACGCTGACGTGGGACGAGAAGCTGAAGCCCGCGACCGGCGTACGCCTCGTCCACGCGCAGATGGACCTGGACCTGCCGCGTTTTCAAAAGATGTTTGTGGACCTGATGACGCGCACGCCGCAATAAACGATCCCGAGCACGAGTTAGTTTGAATCGTCGTCACGGTCGCGATCGTGATGTTCGTACTTGACGATGGTTTCATTCAGGCGGTCGGGATCGACAGAAACCTGCACCACGTCAAGTTCGCGCCCATCAAGATCGAGTACGAAAAGCCCCATGCGCCTGCCCTCGGGATGCGCGAAGATCAGCGTTTGCTCGCCGCCCTTGCGGCTGGTTTCGCGGACGATGCGCTCCCAACCCTGGCCCAGCTTTTGCTGCACGGTCCTGTTCAGATCTTCGCCATCCACCGGCGCAGAAAAGTGCTCGAATTCGGCGACATGCAAACGGCCTACGCCGCCATGAGTTGCGCCCCCAGCGACAATGCTCGCCAACCACATGAACGGTATGCGCGTGGCATGGGCGTGGTAGCGGTTTTCGAGCGAGTCGACCACACTGTCAAAGCCGCCTTCTCCGCCGGCTGCTCGCGCCACCCAGGGAACAATAACGGCGACGATGAGGAACGCGCAGCCAAGGGGAATCAGGAACTGGCGCCACCACCGATAGGTCTTTGCCGTTGCGCTGGAATCTGGCTGATTCATTCGCCACCGCCCTTGTTGGGCTTATCCTTCGTCTTGTCCTTGGGCGGCTTGCCGGTATCGATGTTGCCCAGCGCGTCGAGCCCGCCAAGACCTTTCAACATGCCGAGCTGGTCCATGCGGATGGGGCCGAGAATCAGCACGATCGACAATTCCCGCGGCTCGGCCGAGAGAATGAACATGCCCTGCGGCTGCCCGTTCACCAGCTTTACCATCACGTCGGTGGTTTCGTTGCTCTTGCTTTCGTGCGTACGCACGATCGGCGACCACTCGGGCGTTTCAAAGGCACGGCGCAGCTGATCGATCTGGTCCATCGAGTATTGGCCGTCTTTGTCGAACTCGTAGTCGCGCACATAAATGCCGTCGAGTCCCTGGATCAACTGGCGTGCTGCAGCCTGGTCCTTGTCCTTGTTGTCCATGAACTTGGTCGCGAAATCGAGCATATTCTTGCCCAGCGTCACTTCGGTCACGTTGGCCGCGCGCGCCGCCAGATCCTTTTCCAACTGAGGCGGCAAGGGCAGCGGCGACACGGCCGGCAAGGCTGAGCTCTGACCCTCCGCGGCTTCGGTGATTTCCAGCGTGGGAATCGCCATTGCCGGCACTGCGAGCGCCGCCACCGCCAACGCAACCATCATCATTCGAATCTTCATAGACGTCCTCTCTCTCCTGACTGATTCGTCGAGTCTCACTCGCCGTTCCTGTCGTGCTGCGTGAGTTGCTGGTTCATCTGTTGCAGTGCGCGGCTGGTAATGCGCAGCGCTGTGAAAACCTGTTGCTTGGCCTCTTCACCTTTGCGCCGCTGCTCGATGGTGCGCCAGGTGAAAGCCCCGCTGACCACACCAAGCAGCACGATTGACGCGGCGAGCCGCTCCCACCACACCACGCGCTCATGCCGCCGGATGGCGCGTTCTTTTGTGCGCCGCTCCATCACTTTGCGCTTGAGACCGGCGGGCGCAGGCTTGCGCTGCATCGCCTGGCGCAGGTCGCGCTCGAAGTCATCCATCTCGTCTTTGGGTTCTAGCGGTTCAAATTCCACGTACATACTCCTTCAGGTGGATGGAAGCCTTGGCCCGCAGCAGCTTGAGCCCGCGCTGCAACTGGCTCTTCACTGTGGCCACGGGCGCATTCAGCGTGGCGGCAATCTCTTCAGGCGTCAGGTCCTCCTGGTAACGCAGCACCAGCGCCTCACGCTGCGCATCGGGCAGAGTGGCGAGCAGGCTTTCAAGTCGCGTGCCCAGCGGTGAAGGCCGCTCTTCGCCCTGCGCGCCGTAGCTCTCGTCCATCTCTACCCACAAATCCATGCCGCGCACCTTGCGCCGGCGCAACGCATCGGCCGAGCGGCTCATCGTGACGCGCCGCAGCCACGCCATCGCGTGCAGCGGCGACTCGATCTTGCCGATGTGCCGGTCGAGCTCGAGGAAAACGTCCTGCGCAATTTCCTCGGCCAGACCGCGGTCGCCGGTCATGCGCAACGCCAGCGAATAGACCATCGACTGGTGCTCGTCGACAAGCCGTTCGAAATCGGGGAGTTGATCGAAGTCGGGCTGCCAGTTGCCGGCCATAAGTCTCGCTGCTACCTCTTAATCCGCAAGGGAAGGCGGATGGGGATGCAGAAAGTTACGCAAATGGGAAGGAAAAGTTCTCAAGAGCAAGCGGAGCGAGCGAGGTTGGCGGAGCTCGCGGGGTTAGGAATGCGCAATAGAGGCACCTCGGGTCCTATTTTTTGACCCCTGACTCCTGATCCCCGACCCTGCCGTTTGGCCTACACTGATGGCGATGAAAAAGCGCGCCCTGTTACCGATCCTGCTGCTGGCCGCGTGCGGCACGGCGCGGGCGCAATGGCAGATCCAGAACTCGGGCACGACGGCCGATTTGCGCGGCATCGACAACGTGGGCGGCGGCGTGGCCTGGGCCTCGGGAACCAACGGCACTGTGTTGCGGACTGAGGATGGCGGCTATCTTTGGCAGGCGTGCGCGATGCCGCCCGGAGCCAAGCATCTCGACTTTCGCGGCATTCAGGCCTTCGACGCGAACACGGCCATCGTGATGTCGAGCGGCAAAGGCGATCTGTCGCGGCTCTACAAGACGACGGACGGGTGCCAGTCATGGAAGCTGGTGTTCACGAACCCGGATAAGGACGGGTTTTGGGATGCGGTGCAAATGGAACCTCCAGACCCTGATCAACACTACGCGATCATTCTTGGCGATCCGGTGGATGGAAGTCTTGTAATCGAATGGTCCAATGATTCCGGCGACACATGGCATCGTGTAGACCATCCGACTGCCCTTCCAAGGGAGGAAGCCTTCGCAGCAAGCAATTCCGCATTATTCGTTGATTGGCAGGACGGGTTCTTTCTGTTTGGAACAGGGGGGCCACGAGGTGCGCGAGTATTCACTAACTGGCCGAGTTATGAGATTTGGCACCGGCACTCGGTGCGCGTGTTCGGCAGCGGTTCGTCAAAGGGCATCTTTTCGATCGCTTCCAAGTCACTTGCACAGCCTTATAATGCGACGGCAGTCGGCGGTGACTTCAGGAAGCCGGAAGAGTCATCGGCGACCGCCGCTTGGTCCGCAGATGGCGGAGAGCATTGGGCCGCCGCAAGCACCCCGCCTCACGGCTTCCGCTCCGCCGTCGCCTACGACGCCGCGAGCAAAACCTGGATCACGGTCGGGCCCAACGGCACTGACATTTCAACCGACGACGGGAAGAACTGGCACGCGGTGCATCCCGATGCCGCGCTGCACGAGGCGCCTGACGCTGACCGCAACTGGAACGCGCTCTCGCTGCCCTTCGTCGTTGGTCCGCACGGCCGCATCGGCAAGCTCGACCCGAATGCACTCGCGCTCGAAAAGAGTAAGTGAAGCTGCCTGCTATCCCCGGTCCCCAAATGCGAGGGACCCGGGGGCACCCCTTTTTCGTGCTGAGTTGATGGAAATCGGATGAAGTTCGTGGTCTCCCACCCATTCGCAAAAGCGCGAATGGATGATTGCATGACAGCGTCGGCTCCCTCGGCCTGAGTAGACTGGTTGCTGCTAGACGACCAAGAAGCTCAGGAGAAGGAGCCGAGCATGATGATTATAGGCTGTGACTTTCATCCCAGTTTCCAGCAGATCGCATTGGTGCAGCAGGAGACGGGAGAGTATGAGGAACGGCGTTTGCGCCATCGCGAAGAGGCAGTAAAGTTTTACCGGTCGCTTGCCGGCCGAAAGGTGCAAGTGGGGATGGAGGCAACGGGCAACGATCGTTGGTTCCGCAAGCTGCTGAGCGAGGTAGGTCATGAACTGTTGGTCGGAGACGCCAGCGCGATTCATGCATCAGCACCGCGCGAGCAGCGGACCGATAAGCGGGATGCGAGGCATATTTTGCGGTTGCTGGTGGAGAACCGTTTTCCCGCAGTCTGGCAGCCGCCGGCGGACAACGAGGAGCAGCGTCAGTTGTTGTTACATCGTTGCCGTCTGGTGCGGATGCGGACGCGGATCAAGAACCAGCTGGATGCGATCGCCAAGAGCGAGGGACTGACGGGATCGCGGAGTTGGTCGCGGAAACGCCGCCAGCAGATCGAGGCGTTGCCGCTGGCGGGCTGGTATGCGCAGCGGCGAGCGGATCTTCTGGGACAGCTGGATGAGACGGAGTTGCGCATCAAGCCCTTAGACCAGGCCGTGCAAACAGCGGCTGAGCGAGATAGCAACGCACGGCTTTTGATGACCCATCCGGGAGTAGGCCCAGTGGTATCGCTGGCATATGTGCTGACCATCGGGGACTGGCGGCGGTTCCCCCGCGGCAAGCAGGTAGGCAGTTATCTTGGGCTGATCCCGTCGGAGGCTTCCAGCGGCAAGCACCAGCAGCGGATGGGCCACATCACCAAGCAGGGCAATACACTGCTTCGCTGGCTGCTGGTGGAGGCGGCAACCAAGGCGCAGAGCAAGGACCCGAGCTGGCACCGGCAGTATTTACGTCTGTCGATGAACAAGCATCACGGCGTAGCCAAGGTGGCCATCGCTCATAAGTTGGCAGTGAGATTGTATTGGATGTTGCGCTCCGGGGAAGATTATCAGCACGTCATGGAGCGCGGTTGGCATGCGCGGCAGTCCGAGTGCCCCGTTGGTCGCAGTAAGGGACCGATTGAATGATTGGACGCCTCGCCTCTTTCCGCGAGGGAAGAGTTTGAACAGGAAATCATGGTGCGTTACCAGGCCGAATACATGGTTGGTGGAACCTGAAGGTTGCCATCGAGAGTGATTGAGAATCAAGGTGCGAGCTTAGGTCGTTTAGCAATGCGAGACGGTTTCCAGCTATGGAACGAATCTCGGAGAAGAACGTTCTTCGATTCGTTCCCCAGTCGATGGTGGGAGTGATCGGAGCGGCGTCAAGGGTCAAAATGAACGCCACAGCACGGCGCCCTTGACCCCGCCCCGATCACAAGGGGATTTCGCGCACCGTTTTCCCTTGACAGAGGTAGAAGCTGTCATACACGGGGCA
>Ga0335085_10000273_pt1 | contig 159052 bp, 129 predicted proteins | sample Lox_Sample_45_FD_206712 | JGI IMG/M metagenome (GOLD analysis project Ga0335085, IMG submission 206712) | Soil microbial communities from Loxahatchee National Wildlife Refuge, Florida, United States - Lox_Sample_4.5 | ecosystem: Environmental > Terrestrial > Soil > Wetlands | place: USA... | reverse complement strand
GAATCAAAGTGCCCGACTCTGAATTTGCCAAGATCCACCTCAAGCCCGCAAAGTTTCACGGTGAATGGAACTATTCCGTGCTGCCATTCCTCGGCTAACTGTTCATGTTATTTATGCGCAGCTCCTTTAGGCGGCGGCCTCGGCAAAGTCAACCGCGGGATGGCGCATACGTGCGCGATTCCACATGCGTGCGCCCGAAGCATCATGCCGCCTGTGATTTTCGCGAGTTGTCGCCCCGGAGATCGGTGGGCAAGGACCCCGGAATATTCCTGTTGCTGGTGTGCCTGGCCATGCAACAATGAACCTTCCTGTTGACTGAAGGCCCCGGCACGGCTCCTGGAGGCGGGTTGGTTGGCTGCCGGGAAGGCAAAGGCCTCGGTGGGGTTTTTACGCCTCTCGCCAACCGCTTCTTGCTCCGCCCCAGGTAAACCGGGCTCCGGTGGCGTGCTACCGCGAGTGTCGCCTGGCGCAGCGTGTGGGCCGCCCGGAGCGGCACCGAATCCGCAGTCGAAAATCGCCAATTTTAAGGCACCCCCCCGGGGGTATGCCCTAAATGTAAAAACGAACCCGAGAAGTGCAGTAGAATCAACAAAAGTGCGAAAAAACGAACCCAAAACGAACCTAAACGAACCTAAAACGAACCCGAGATCAACAAGGTGCTAATCCAGGAAGTGCTTTAGAATCAGTATTTGATGAAAATGACCGAAATAAGCCGTGGTTTGAGGAATTCACTGGTGCGAAGAGCGGCATGGCGCCCTTTGGGCGGCGGTTTTGGCGCAACAGCGGGCACTGGTGTCAGTGCCTGGGCGGAACCCTCTGGACGCAGTCATTCCCTCTATGACGGGAATCCATTGCAGAAGTCCTGTGAAGAAAAGGCATCAAGAAAAGTGTGGATTCCCGCCTTCGCGGGAATGACGGCGTTTGGGGCGTTCAAATGACACCAATACCCCGGCCCGGTGCAGTTGGACGAGGGCTATGCTAGCTTAGGAGAGGGAGAACTTGATTCCTGTGTCAACCCTGGTGGCCTCGCAGATCGAAGTTGACGACCGTGGTGTGGCTTGGATCACGGGCGCCAACACCAAGGTGACTGAAGTGGTGCTGGACAAGATCGCCCACGGATGGAGCCCCGAGGAGATGCACCTTCAGCACCCCACCTCTCGCTCGCACAGATACACTCTGCACTTGCCTACTATCACGAGTTCAAGGAAACCATCGACGATCAGATTGAGCGCGAGCTCCGCGAAGCGGAAGAGTTGACGGCTGAGGCCTCTGATCCCGCGTTTCGGAAGAAGCTCCTGGCCCTCAAGCATACTTCTCGTTGGCAGTCGCGGGCCGCGTGCCGTTAAGAGCTCAGAGCGAGATTTCTCGCGGCGCCGGAAGGCGCGGCGGCGCTCGAAATGACAGGCTGGGAGGTTCGTGGTGATCGTGGTGAGCCGCCCGTTTGACAACCCTTTCGAACAATTACAATGAAGCTGTCTCTTCTCTTCTATCTATAGTACGCGATACCCGCTCCGGGTGACCCACAGTCACTTGGGCACCAAACGAAAGGACGAGGCGAGATGAAATCCTATGTCTTTCCAGTCGTTGTCGAACCGGACGAAGATGTCTGGCGCGCTTTTGTGCCGGACCTTGAATCGAAGGGTGCGGCTACCTGGGGCCATTCCAAGGAGGAGGCCCTGAAGAATATCCAGGAAGTAGCGCAGATGGTGATTGAAGAATTGTTGGAGGACGGCGAGCTTCTGCCTGCGAACGTAACGGTGTCTCGACCGATGGTAGCCGTCACGGTATGAGCGTTGATTTCTCCCGCCTTCGATCTGTCACCGCCCGCCAACTCGCCGCCGCCGCCAAAGCGACGGTTTTGAACTGAGGCGCCAGAAAGGAAGCCACCGGCACTACATCCACCCCGACGGGCGCCGTGTGACCCTCTCTTTTCACTACTCGTCGGATACGTTTCGGCCCGGCACGCTCCAAAGCATGATCGAACTGCAGGCTCGTTGGACAGAGGAGGGTGCTTGCGTAGTTCCACCCCGTTCGTTTAACCGCGCCTTCGGTTTGGAAGCGGAGGTTCCCGACCCTACGTTTGGAGCGCGGACACAAACTAAACCTACAGCAGCGGAGGGAGGTCCTCCGGCGGAATCAGCAGACGGATCGACCGGGCTTGCCCCGGTGTTCGTTCGATGAATCCGTGCGATTCAAGCGTCAGGATCATCTGGTGCACGGACGGTGGGGAGACTTGGAAGTGTTGCTGCATTTCCCATTCCGCAGGCGGGCAGCGGTGAACTTTGGTGTAGTAATGGAGGAAAGCCAGATACTGGCCTTGCTTCGGTGTGTAAGGTTTCTTCATGGCTCCGCAGAGAATTGTACCCCGTGGGTTGGGGCCTTGAGAAGGCCGGCGAGGATTTAACTGACGCTACTGAGCCCGAACTCCAATGACACAGCTAGGAGTGGTTGTGCCACCTTGTGCTAGTGCGTGCTGAGCGCGGCACGAATCGCGGTTCCATGCCCGGAATCGGAAATCTTGACGGCCAGCTCGTTCCTGTCCTGAACATAGGCCCAGCCGGACCCGGCTTTTTCAAGCGCCTCCATCGAAGCCTTTTGTTCGAGCGCCTGCCCGTCTGCTGTTACGTTGGAGGGCGCCTGACGTTGGGCGTGGATCTTGAACACGAGAGCGCGCGCTGGCGGCGTGTATGAACCCTGGCGCGCGCTCATGTGGACTGCGACCGCGTCAGCGGAAGACTCCACACTGATTTTCTCTTCGAGCGACACTCCGCGTTGAAAGTCAAAGCTGATTCCGTCGTCTTCGTAGTAGTCCCGTGACGAACTGGGGGCGGCTGCGGCCGTCCGCGAGCGTGCTGCCGGATAAATGTCGAAGGTCAGCGGATCGATGGGCGACTGGCTGACGTATTGCACCACTGGACGAGTAGGAACAATGGCGCCGCCACGCACGAAGATGGGAATGCGATCAAGTGGCGCGTCCACCTCCAGGTGGGCCGGTCCCCGATAGCGGCGGTCGTTCGAGAAGTCATACCAGTCTCCCTTGGGCAAGTAGACATCGCGCCGGCGCCATTCGCTTCGCAACACTGGCGCTACCAAAAGATCATCGCCAAATAGGAATTCCGAGTTCTGATCGACGGCCTCGGGGTCATCGGGATAGTCGAGCAGAAGCGCGCGCATCACCGGCAGCCCGGTTTCGCTGGTCTCACGATAGGCGTTGTAGAGATAAGGAAGCAAGCGGTAGCGCAGCTCGATCGAGCGCCGGTTAATGTCCTCCAGGCGATCCCCGTAAGACCACGGCTCCTGGCTGGGCGCGCCGTACTCCACGTGCGTGCGGCAGTACGGATAGAAGACGCCCGCTTCAAGCCAGCGCGTGTAGAGTTCGGGCGTGGCGCCGCCACCGGCGAAGCCGCCGATGTCCGCCCCGGCCAGCGCGATGCCTGACAAACCCATGCCCATGATCTCGCTCACGCTGATTCGCAAATGGTCCCAAGTGCTGGTGTTATCGCCCGTCCACACGGCGGAGTAGCGCTGGCCGCCCGCGTAGGTGGCGCGCGTGATCACCAGCGGGCGCTCGTTGGGCTTCAGCTTCAGCAGGCCCTCGCGCGTGGCGCGCGACATCTGCATGCCGTACACGTTGTGAATCTTGGTTTCCGGGCTTTGAAGTCCGTTGTCGTAGAACACCACGTCGTCGGGCATGGTCTTGCTCGGCACCTCGAAGACGGAGGGCTCATTCATGTCATTCCAGATGCCGTTCACGCCGTCGGCCAGCAGTCCTTTGAAGAGCGTTCCCCACCACTCGCGCACGCGGTCCCAGGTGAAGTCGGGAAAGGCGCTCTCGCCCGGCCAGACTTTGCCGATGAAGACCTTGCCATCCGGCAGCTTGGCGAAATCGTTCCCGGCGATGCCTTGCTGGTAGGCAAAGTAATTCGGGTCTTGCTTCACGCCGGGATCGATGATGGTGACCACGTGAAATCCCTGGTCGTGAAGGTAGCCGGTGAGGGCGGCCGGATCAGGAAAGCGCGACTTGTCCCAGGTGAAGATGCGGTAGCCGTCCATGTAGTGAATGTCGAGAAAGATGGCGTCGCAGGGGATGTGCCGGATGCGGAAATTGTCGGCGATGAAGCGCACGACCTTGTCGGGATAGTAGCTGTACCGGCACTGGTGATACCCCATGGCCCAGAGCGGCGGCAGCGGCGTGCGGCCCACCAGCTCGGTGTAGCGGTTAAGCACCTTCTTCGGGTCTGGCCCCCACAAGAAGTAGTAATTCATCTCTCCGCCTTCGGCGCCGAAGGAGTAGAGATTCGGGTTCTCCACGCCGAAGTCAAAGGACGAGCGATAGGTGTTGTCGAAGAAAAGCCCGTAAGCCCGTCCGTTGCGCAGGCCCATGAAGAATGGCACGTCCTCGTAGAGGGGATCGGTATTGGCGCCCCAGCCGTAAACGTCCGTGTTCCACATCACGTAGGTGTGATCGCGCCGGTCAAGCGGGCCGGCCTTTTCGCCGAGGCCGAAGTAATGCTCGTCGGGCGGCATCGATCTCCAATCGCGCAGGCGGGCGCCGTCCCAGGCGGTGGTGTGGGCGTCATCGTCCTTTGAGATGAGGTGGCCTTCGTGATCGTAAAAGGCAACGCCAAACGGCTTCAGGCGAACGTGAACTTCGAGCTCCGCAGTTCGGATCACCCGTTCATTGCCATCGGGGCCCTGAGTGGAGAAATCCACTGTGGCTTTGGGCCAGTCGGCGAGAGGTTTGATGACGGCCCAGGAGTAATCCGGCCCGAATGAATTGCCGGAGGTGATCCGCACGCGCACCAGGTCCGGCGCGAGCACGGAGATGTTCACGAGGCCGCGCGGACTGCGAAAACTGATCTGGTTTCCGTCGAGCGCGCCTTGCGTGACCGCGCCGAGGGATTGCCACTCGGCGGCCAGCGGCGTGGCGGCGGCCAGCATGATCCCGAGCGCCGCCAGCAGCATCATGACTCGGATGGCGGTACGAACTTGCCGGAAATCTCGCATGGCATCCCTCCTAAGCGCGCGCCTCGCTAACACCACTCGGGCAGGCCAAGATTATAATCTCCTGGTGGCAGAGGCCCAACTAGCTTTCTCACCGCGGCGCTGAGAGGTCAGATGGGCAGTGGCGGCTTCCCCATGAGAAAGGCGACCCCGATGACCGACGAGACGAACTTTCATATGACCCCAGATGAATTTCGCCGTCACGGGAAGGCCATGGTCGATTGGATCGCTGATTACTACGAGCGCGTCGAATCCATGCCTGTGCTGTCGCGGGCGAAGCCGGGCCAGATTCGCGAATCGCTCCCCGCTAGCGCACCGCTTCAGGGGGAGAGTTTCGAAGCCATGGCGAGGGATGTCGAGAGCCTAATCATGCCCGGTGTCACGCATTGGCAGTCGCCCAATTTCTTCGCCTTCTTTCCGTCGAACAACTCGTTCCCGTCCATCCTGGGAGAGCTGCTCTCAGCCGGTTTGGGCGTTCAAGGCATGCTGTGGGCCACCAGTCCGGCGTGCACGGAGCTTGAAACGCACGTGCTGGATTGGCTAGTGGAGATGCTGGGATTACCCGCAGCATTTTTGGCCAGCCACACGGGCGGCGGTGTCATCCAGGACACAGCCTCGAGTTCATCGCTTTGCGCTCTGCTCGCGGGCCGCGAGCGCGCCACACGTTACGCCAGCAACCTGCGCGGCTGTGACGGACGCCTGGTGGCGTACACTTCGTCCCAGGCACACTCGTCGATTGAAAAGGCAGTGAAGATCGCGGGGCTCGGCCAGGAGAACCTGCGGCTGATCGAAGTGGACGAGCGCTTCGCCATGCGTCCCGAGGCCCTGGCCGCACAGATTCGGGACGACCGCGCGGCCGGACGTGTTCCCTGCTTTGTGTGCGCCACGGTGGGAACCACCTCATCCAATGCCATCGATCCCGTGCCCGCGATCGGCCGCATCTGCCGTGAGCACGGTGTGTGGCTACACGTGGATGCAGCGATGTCCGGCACGGCCGCCCTTTGTCCCGAGTTTCGCTACATTCAGGACGGCCTGGAATTTGCTGACAGCTACTGCTTCAACCCGCATAAGTGGATGTTCACCAATTTCGATTGCGACTGCTTCTACGTGGCGGACCGTAAGGCGCTGATTGACACGCTGAGCGTTCTGCCCGAGTACTTGCGCAATCAGGCCACCGAATCGGGGGCCGTGATCGACTATCGCGACTGGCATATTCCGCTCGGCCGTCGCTTCCGTTCGCTGAAGCTCTGGTTCGTGATCCGCCATTACGGCGTGGAGGGCCTGCGCCACCACGTGCGTCGCCACGTGGAACTGGCCCAACAGTTCGCAACCTGGGTGCGCGACGACGGCCACTTTGAGCCGGCGGCGCCGGCTCCGCTGAATCTCGTATGTTTCCGCCATCGCGGAGGCGATGCAATCAACCAGACGCTATTGGAACGCTTGAACCAAAGCGGCGATCTCTACTTGACGCACACCAGGCTCGATGGCCGTTTCACCTTGCGCTTGAGCGTGGGCCAGACGCACACTGAATTGCGCCATGTGGAACGCGCCTGGAAGCGCATCCGGGAAGAGGCCGCGAGTCTGGAACGGTCGCACGCCTCCCACGTTTAACCGGGGCGCTGTGAACACTTAATGGCTCAAGTCGCACAGCAACTCGAGCAGGCAAGGGCAGCCGACCGGTCGCCGATTTCTTCGCGGCCCCTCATAGGAGTGGCGCTGGCAAGCTTCGCCGCCCTCCTGCTCGAGCTCAGTCTCACGCGCCTGTTTTCTGTAATCCTCTTCTACCACTTTGCGTTTCTGGCGATCTCCGTCGCGCTCTTGGGGCTGGGAGCGGGCGGCGTGTTCGCATACTTACGGCGCCGTTGGCTGGCTCGCTACCCTATGCGGTCCCTCGCCGCCGCCTGCTGCACCATCAATGCTGTTGCCACGTTCCTTGTGCTTGAGATTGTTCTTCACATCCCTGTGTCTCTCGGGCTGAGCAGCGCCAACTTCCTCAAGCTAACAGTCATTTATCTTTCCTCGGCGCTACCCTTCTTCTTTACAGGCTTGCTGCTGGCGACGGTCTTTGCCCGCAACTCGCAGCAAGTTCCCATGCTCTACGGCGCTGACCTGGCGGGCGGGGCGCTTGCTTGTCTGGCTGTGGTTCCGCTGCTTGACTTGGTGGGCGGACCGGGCGCGGTGATCTTCGCCGCAGTGGCCATGGCGCTCGCCGGCGCCGCCTGGGCGTTAGGGAGCAGAGGCCGCAAAGTTGCCCTCACCTTGGCAGCGGCTCTTCTCGCGCTGATCACCGCCAATCGCTTCTGGAGCCTCGTGGACGTTGTGTATGCGAAAGGCGTTCGCGTGGGCAGCGTGGCCCAGGTTGAATTCGTCGGCTGGAACGCTATTTCGCGTATCGAAGTTGATCGCAAGCCCGACCAGTCCAAGTGGATCGTGATCGATGCGGACGCCAACAGCGCGATCGTCAACGTGAATCCGCTGGCGTGGAACGGGGTGTGGCAGAGGGATCTGATGTCGGTGCCGCCCGGGGCTGCCAATGTGCTGCGTCCGCACGGCGACTACGCCATTATCGGACCGGGAGGCGGCGTGGATGTGCTGCGCGCCGTCGCCAACGGGAGCCCCAGCGTTACCGGCATCGAGATCAATCCTCTCATTGCGAACACCATCATGCGCGGACAATACGCGGACTATAGCTACAACCTCTATGCCTTGCCGCAGGTACGCATGGTGGTGAGCGACGGCCGCTCCTTCATTCGTGGCAGCAAAGCTCAATTCGACGTCATTCAGATGACGCTGGTGGACACCTGGGCGTCTACGGCAGCGGGGGCCTTCGCGCTGAGTGAGAGTTACCTCTATACAACCGAGGCCTTCGAGCAATATTTTCAGCATCTCAAGCCGGACGGATTGGTGGCTGTGACTCGCTGGGAATTCAAACAGCCGCGCGAGGCCTTGCGAGTGGCATCCGTCGCGCTTGAAGCGCTGCGGCGGCTGGGCGCGACGAACCCGGCGCGCAACTTCATGGTGATCTCAGACGGCTCCCTGAATGAAGACGGGCGGCCGGTGGCGGTTCTCGCCAAAAAGAGCCCCTTTACAGCGGCCGAAGAATTGCGCGTCCAGGCGTACCTTCAAGCCAATCCAAACCTCCGTGCTTTGTACCTGCCGTCTGCACCGGGAAACAACCCGTTCTCGCAGTTGATCACGTCCGGTGATCCCGGCGCTTTTGTCCGAAGTTACCCTTACAACATCTCACCGGTGGGCGATGACGCACCTTTCTTTTTCTTCACGCTCAAGATGCCGCAAGTGCTAGCGGCCGCGGGCGAGACGCATCGGGGAATTGATTGGAAGGTAAGCCTCGGCGTGGTGGTGCTGGGAATCGTGCTTCTGATTTCGATCCTGGCGGTGCTGGCTTTGCTCATTCTGCCTCTAGCCCTGGGCGGACCGGACAGACCGAAGGCCACTTTGGGCCTGGTGTACTTTGTCGCTCTCGGGCTAGGTTACATTCTCGTGGAGATCACCTTCGTGCAGCGCCTGGTGCTATACCTGGGGCATCCGACTTACGCCATCACGGTAGTCATCTTCCTGATGCTGCTGTCGAGCGGCGTGGGCAGCCTGGTTTCGCGTCGTTTGGCGCTTCGGCCTCAAAGCCTTCACTTGCCGCTGGCGGTCATCGTCGGAGCCTTGCTGGCTTACACTCTCGTTTTGCCGTCTCTCCTCACCTCTGGCGTGGGCTTGTCCTTCGGACTTAAGCTACTGGTGAGCGGTGCACTCCTGGCGCCTCTGGGATTCGTGATGGGAATGCCGTTTCCCACTGGACTGCGAGCCGTGGCCGCGGCGCCGGAGGATGACGACATCTCCGGATTGACGCAGGACACCGCAAGCGCTACCGACGCGAAGGGCGGTTTGGTAGAGTGGGCCTGGGCGCTGAATGCTGGCTCCAGCGTTCTGGGTTCGGTGTTGGCGATTGTGATCGCCATCAACTTCGGTTTGAAGATCACCCTGGCTTGCGGCGCAACCGCTTACCTTGCGGCCTGGGCCCTGAGTCATCGGGTGATCCGACCATCGGGTCATCGGGTGATTGAGTGATTTGTGATCCTTCAATCACCCGATGGCTCGATGGCCCGATTAGCCGATCACAGTGAGGAATTATCTATGAAAAGCTCTCTTCCCCGGCGTGAGTTTCTTGTTCGCAGTGGTCAGGCGGGGCTGGCTTGGATGGCAGCGTCGCTCCCTGCGTCTGCCGCTGCTGCGTCGCTGCCCAATCCCGTGGGTTACGCCACCATCTCCTGGCCGCGCAATCAGTTCGAACAAGCGCTTGACACCATCTCCTCCCTGCATTATCAGGGCGCGCAGTTGCTGGGCTGGGTTGCGGATGAATACGCGGGCTCAAAGCAAGCCGAGTTGCACGAAAAGCTGCAGTCACTCCACATCACTCCCGTGGCGCTCTCCTGCTGGGGAGTCACGTTGGACCCCGCGATTCTTGGCCCGGTGAGCAACAAGTTCGCGGCGTACGCGCAATTCTTCCACGGGCTCAACGGGCATTATTTGCAGGTCACTGACGGCGGCCATCCTCACCAGACTTATTCGCCGGACCAGATCAAGGCCCTCGGCGCCCGCATGAACGAGCTTGGCAAAATCGCGGGCGACTCCGGCCTGCAAGTGGGCTATCACCCCCATTTCGGGACTCTCGGCGAGACGCGGCAGGGACTGGGAAAAGTGCTGGAGGCCACGGACCCGAGTTACGTCAAACTGATCGCGGACGTCGCCCATCTCAGCCTGGGCGGTGCGGACCCGGCTGAAGTGATCCGCACGTATCGCGACCGCCTGCTGTTCCTTCATTTCAAGGACGTGCGCAAAGATATCGCGAAGCTGGCGGCACAAAACCGTGACCAAGTACGCACCGCCAAATACCACTTTTGCGAGATCGGCACCGGCGCGGTGGATTTTGCCGCCATTCTCGCGGCGATGCGCGAGACTCGATTCTCCGGCTGGGTGATCGTGGAGTTGGACGCATACGAACCGCCGCCCGGCGGGCCGGCCGAGGCTGCTCGGACCAATGCAATGGCGCTCGAAAAGATGGGGTTTAAGATCCGGTCAGCTTGATCGAGTGATTGCGCTCTCTGGCCCGCCAGCGCTACGACTTGGGTGGAATGTTGCCGCCGTGCGGCTCATGCGAGACAATCGAGTAAAGGAACAGGACGATGCCGGCGAGCACAAGCGGACAGGTAATCATCGCGAAGGCCACGAAAGACAAAGGGTGGACCTTAATCAGCGAAAGCAACAGCGCCAGCAGACCGAGACAAATGAGCAGACCGGCGAGCCGCAATCGCTTCTCGACCACGGGAGCGCCCGCTGAGGAAGCGTCATTCGGCATCCTGCTCCCCTCCCTTCCAGAAGGTGGCGTCTTTCAGCGTGTCAACATCGTGCACGGTATCGTGGCACTTAGCGGCCATGCAGGACATCTGGTTTGACATAATCTTACTCATCATGTCCGGAGTCTTGGTGTGCCTCGGCTCCTCTTCAAAGGCCCTCGCTCCAGCGTGGCAGTAGAGACACTCGCGGTTATTGAACGGCGTGTAAAGTTTGATGTCAGCGGGCGCCGGCACTTTTCCGAGATATTCCACATACATATGCCGTAAGCCGCGAAGCTTAGCGTCCACCGTGCCAAACATGGTGTAGTCGGTGTGGCAGGTGTAGCAGGCGTGGTCTCGCGGCACCAGGCGGTTCTGAAAATGCCGGGCGGGGATGTAGCTGGGATCGTCCACATAGAGGCTGCGGCCGAAGTCGTGCATCACGTGACAGGAAAGGCAGAACTGGGTGCTCTCGGCCCGCTGCATGTGCTCCGAATAACCCAACCCGACGGCCAGAACCGGCAGAATGAAGAGGGTGAAAAAGGCCAGAATCTTTCCGCCGCGCGCCCGGGTGAGCTCGGCGCGGAAGGCTACCAGGGCCGCAAGCGCCAAGGCCATGCCGATGAAGAGAACTTCGAAGAGGGTCGATGTGGCCATCAAAACCTGAGCGTATCGTGAACCCCGGACTTACTTGGAGCTGGCAGCGAGGCTACGATAGTAATCGACGAGCGCTTTGATCTGATCGGCAGAGTAAACCTTCTTGTAACCGTCCATGTCGTCGCCCTTGCCATCGTTCACGATCTTGATCATATCGGCCTCCGAGTGGGCGATATTTTCGTGGACGGGCTTGACCTTCGCCTTCTTGCCTTTGGCGGTATTTCCTGATCCATCTTTGGCGTGGCAAACGGCGCACTTCTTGTTGTAAAGATCGGCGGCCTCCTGGGCGTTAAGCTTCCCGGGAAGGGCGAGGCACGCCAGCGCCGCGACAGGCAGCGCGATTCCCAGAACACGTCGGATCAGCCGTTGGGGGAAAAGGTTCATTCGCATTCCTCCTAGAGTGCAGTGAATCTTAGCTATGGTAGCCGATCCAGCATAGCGCGCAAGTTAAAAATCGCGGGTCCAGCGGATGGTCAGCAGATCTGCCTGGAAGTTGTTGGCGGTCACGATTTGCTCGATGTAATAAGTGCGCTGTAGATCCAACGAAATCCGGCCGGCCTTGGGAATGTCATAGAAGACGGTCCCGGTTGCCAGCGGCCAGTAGAGGGGCCGATAGGCCGGCGGTTCACCGCTGACATAGCCCAGACCGGTGGAGCGCACATAGTTGCCGCTGAAGCGCAATCCGAAGTGCCGCGTGGGCTTCACATCGAGGCCGCCCTGCCACACCCGGTTGATCTCTTGGTCCTGCAGGAAGTCGTTTAGAGGTGGGGTGCCACGAATGTAGACAATGTCTCCCTGGGCGTAGAAGCTCTCGTAGCTGAATGCGCCAAAGAGCGAGAAACGGTCGTTGAGGGCGTACGACAGGGTGGAGGCGTTAGCGTGAAAGTTGCTCCGATAGTTGGTGTCAATCAGTTTGCTGTTCGTGAGGTTGAGTTCGTTGTCAAAGGACAATTTGGGAGTGATGTGCCACTGGGCCACCACCCGCCCGCCTACCTGGGTATGGGGGGTGATCGCGGTATAGGAAGCACCGTTACAGAAGCTGTGCAGGTCCCCTCGAATGCTGAACTTCTTGGAGGGCTCGTAACCCACGCTGATTTCGGGCCAGGCCGTTTTGGTGCGCAGCGTGAGAGCGGGGTCAGTCACGCCAAACTCTGATGTCAGCACGTCGGCCTTCATCAGATGAATGCCGGGCCGGATCACCAGGGTGCCGATCGGGGTGAGGTCCATGGTGAAGTCAAAATCGCTGACGCCGTTCTTCCAGACGATGTCGTCCATGTTGGTGGCCGGCGTGGTGCCGTTGAAAAGACTGCTGAAGTTGCCGATACCCTCGCTCGACATCCGCGAATAGCGATAGTCTGCGTTGAAACTCCACCAATCTTTGAAGTTGTAAGTGAATCCCATGCCACCGATATGGTCGGGTTCCTTCACCGTGCCTCGCACGCTCTGGCTCACCGCGTAGGGGGTCAGAACACCGTCGGCGTCAGGAGCGATCCCATTGAAGGACTGATCGAAGCTTAGGGGCCCCGTGTACCTGTAATACAGGTAGTTGCCCCGCAACTCAAGCTTGGAAGTAGGCTTTCCGACGACTGACAATTCGCTGATGGGCGTGGTCAGGCGCCTGTACTGGGACCAGGTGAAGCTGGTCAGAGGTTCAGTGGCCGAGCTCGCGGCCGGGTTAATGCTGACCAAGGGTGAAGTCTGATTCGTGGCGTTCGTGATCGCATTGAACGTCTGGTAGCCCAGCGAGTAGTGAAAGGTCCAGGAGTGAAAGGTATAGTCCATTCCACCGGTGAAGCGGTTGGTCTCATCGTTGATGGGAGCGTAGAGGGGGTACGGATTCGCCCGCGCGTAGCCGCCCCAGTAACCCGGCGAGTCCAGGAAGTCGGGCGACGCGGTGGTAAACGTGGACCCGCTGTCGGACGTGCGGTAGTAATTGAAATGGAACCGCAGATGATTGGTGGCGTGCAAGGTGAAGTCGACGGAGCCGAACTTGCGCACTGTGGCCCAGTCATGGTTGTTGGTGAGGCCCGTTGAGAGCTTGGCCACAGGCGCGATCGGCAGGATTACGTCGTCATTCTGGTTCCAATAGTAGTAAGCCTGTCTCCAGTTCACCCGCAGGTCATAAAGGTTGTTCTTGATGACGCTGAATTGCACCGTCGGGAAGGGGTCGCCGCCCAGATTGCTCATGCTCATGGAATAGCTGTCGGCAAAGGGGTTGGTGCCCTCTTTAGCTTCGCCGAAGGCGTTGAAATCCATCAGGCGCACGCCCGGCTGCAAGTCAAAAAGCTCCAGGTACATGGGCTCATAACCTTTAACGTCGGTAAATCGGCCCCCGACGCTCACTGACCCCTGGGTGGTGAAGCCTCCGAAGCCAACCGGCGCCTCCTGGCTGTCTTGCGCACCCAAGATCGCGGGCAGCGCCAGAAGGCCGGCGGCGAACATCAGAAAGCGGCATTTCGTTCTCATAACGCCTCCGTTCCTGGGCCCTCATCTCAGGAGGGTAGGGTCAAGGTTCGAGCCGTGAACCGCCACGTGGCAGCGGACGCACTCGCCGCTGGTCTGAAAGCTAAAACGGCTGTGCGGCACGCCCGCCTGATCATGGAATCCCGTGTGGCACTGCAGGCAAAGCTGGCGCCCTTCGCGCCGCACCAGAAGCTGGCGGTTGGTGCTGCCGTGCGGATTGTGGCACACCACGCAGCCTTCCACCTTGAGCGAGGGATGCTCGTAAACATAAGGTCCACGCTTCTCCACGTGGCAGTTCACACAGGTTTCGTAGAACGGCCGGGTAAGACTGACCCGGTTCAGCGTACCGTGCGGATTATGGCAGTCGGTACATTTCATCAGCCCCTCCGGCACACGATGATGAACCGGCAGGGCAAACTCCGCCTGTACGGTGCCGTGGCAGCCAAAACAAAGCCCCGGCTCCGACTGCTTCAGCAGGCTGCTGTGCAACCATCGCGTCTCGTCAGGAAGCTGCGGAACCTGGAAGAAATAACCCTGTGGGGACTGGAGGTCGCCTTTGCTCAGGTCCTTCACCGCTTCCACCAAATGAGTGGCGTGGCATTGGTCGCACGACATCCCGTGCGCCACGTGTGTTGAGTGCTCGAAGAAATCCTGCTGCTTGCTGCTGATGTGGCAGAGCAGGCAGTGGGCCGCGTTCTCTTTAGAGTTGGAGCGGAAGCGGAAGATGGGAAACTGCGCCAACGCAACCTTGATTTTGGCGTTGACGGCGAACGAGAAGATCGGATGCTCCACCAGGGCATTCTGCGTCTTGCCTTCGTCGCCTTCGGCTGCCTCAATCGCGTCCGAGTGGGCCTTTCCCGGCCCGTGGCACACTTCGCAGCCCGAGATGTAGTCTTTACCGGGAACCTTAACCGCGGCGTGAACTGTCTTCTCAAACTCTCTGTATTCAGGCTTGTGACAAGAACGGCATTCTTCAATGCCGGCGTAGTCCTTAGGGTCTCCCGTTATGAAGGTTGCCGCCACCGACGGTCCCTGAGTGGACTCGGGTAACTTCTGCCCAAGCAAGAGGCGGCAGGGTGCAAGCATCAAGATTAGAGCGGGGAGAATTACTTGAAAGGTAAGGCTTGGTCTGGCTCGCATAAGACGATTGCTCTCCTCTCAGCCTTCGCCTGCCACGGGTGGACGAGCGACGTTTCGTCCCCCCGAAAACCTTCATTCTATTCAGACCCTCGATTTGACAGCCCCGACGTTCAGGAAGCAAGTGTAAGAATTTACAGGTTACTAAACAATATACATCCCGGCAACCGGTTCACAACCATCCCACCGTTTCCCGCAACCACCCATCCGGCAGCCACCGATTCAGCGTTTGCCATAAAGCGCTACTCTCCCAACATGGCACGTAAGACGCTGTGACGGCCGTCACACATCATGGTGGGGGTCCGGCTTGGGGGTGCCTCTGGACCAGCAGGCACCGCGCCACCCGTCGCAGGGGGCGATTTTAGCTCAGACAGACATCAACTACAGTATTCAAGTGCGCGGGCCAAGTAAACATTCCGCAAAACTGCGTGTCACCAATCTATCTCGATCCCGTGACTGCTATGCCCAGCGCCCGGGAGCGGCAGGTTCTAAAGTGTCGAGAAATCAGTTAAATCACTGAGCATCAATAAGATGCTGGGTTAATGAAATAAAATACTTAGAATCAAATAGATGCTGGGTTCGTTCGAAATTCGTGTTGATAATAAAGGAGTCTTAGGCTTCGATCGCAAAACTCTTTTTTCGTCGAGCCCTGACGGCCCTACGCCAGCAAATCGCGTCCTTAATGTCCTGTTCGGACAAGAAACATTGCAGCCGTTCATCGATGCTGGGCAGTGAACGTTGCTCCCGGGTGATCAACTCGGGAGCCGTCTGCAGCACCTTGCCCACCCGTGCATTCATCAGAACCCACCAGAACAATTCCTTAGCCCTTGATCGCCCGCCCCCGCGCAGCGCGTTCAAACTCGACCGGCGCTTGCCGGCCTCTGTGCGCGGCCCCGTCGATTTTGAGGGCGCTGCGCCGATTGGCCTCCAAGCGCGCCACTGTCACCGTACGTTTGAGACGAATGGACATGCCGCCAACCCCAAAGACGCGACGTCGATATGTATATAGCGCATGATTACCGGATTGTCAATAAAAACCACGGGTCCCGACGGACCCCGATGGACCCCGATGGACCCCGATGGACCCCGCTTCCGCGGGGTTGACATGGTTGGACTTAAAGATCCTGCCTCCACGCAGTCATTCCCGCGAAGGCGGGAATCCACGAGTTCCCGCCCAAACTCTGACGCCTCATCTTTCCGACGTCCGAAATCCCATTTTCCGCGAGGCTGCTGGACACTAATGGATTCCTTTCAACACAATCTGGCCGGTTTCGAGCAGGGATTTCAGGTTGGAGAGAATTTGCGGCCAGCCATTCGACACGGCTTTAATGAACTTTGACTCCGGGCGGTCCATGGTGTGCGTGATCGTGAGCTTGACAGCCTCGGAGACGGGCTCGAGTTCGATCACGCAGCGCGCATAGCCCTCAGCCTTCAGTTCCGGCCGGAACTCATTGCGCCAACTGAGCACAAGGCGTTTAGGCGGCTCGAATTCGACGACTTCTCCGCCGTCGGCAACCCGTCCATCGGCGAAGATCATTTGCCACTGCGCTCCAACCTTCCATTCGCTCTTGAGGTGCATGCCAAACCAGTATTCCTTCATGAAATCGGCGCTGGTCAGCGCAGACCATAACCGTTCTGCTGTGGTGCGGATGAAGGTGACGTAAACAAAGGCGCTTTCGTCCGTTTTACTCATCATTAATTCCCTCCAAAGTTTTCTTTAGTTTTGAGAGCGCCCTCAGGCGCGGGTATTCGAACTTCCTGATCCAGCGTTCAGCGATGTCATGAATCGGGACGGGATTGATGAAATGAAGGCGTGTCCTCCCCTGGCGCTTCCAAGACACCAAATTAGCCTTCTTGAGGATTGCCAGGTGTTTTGCCACAGCTTGCCGGGTCATGTCCAGCCCCCGGCAAAGATCTCCCAGGGTTTGTCCATTTTTCCGCTGCAGCCGGTCGAGGAGCTGCCGGCGGCTCGCATCGGCTAAAGCCTTGAAAACCGCGTCATTTTCCATCGCCAAAATAGGGAACCATTCAGTTCCCTATTCACTATAGGGAACCATTTGGTTCCATGTCAAGCAGTTTTTTTTTAGTTCGGATTGCGCCGATCCGGCTGTGCTCGTCGCAGTGCACGAGGAATTGACGGATCGGAGAACGCCCGGAGTTGTGCGCTACCGCGTGATGTCAACTCCTGAGTGGCTTGAGGTGCGGACGGTGCAAGAGACCGAGACAACCGTGTTTCCGGTTACCTTGCATCGTGGCGAACGCGAGCGATTCTGCTGGCCGATTAAGTTGACCGGACGAGGATTTCAAGGCGGCTCCCCTTCTTGTGCGCCTGACACCCGGCGCAGCCGGTGCCGTAACGCCGTGCATCAACGCTTCTTTTTTGCCGCCGGCGGCGCCAAGGCGACGGCGGCCTCGGTGGTGAGCAGCAGGAAGGTAAAAGTCTCCTGCAAGTAGAGGCGGACCGTGCTATCGGTGTGGCTCAAGTAGCCGATGGAAGTGTCCTGGCCAATGTGCAGTTCGAAGTCGCCGCCACGGGTGGTCAGAACCACCGCGCCCGGGATGCCGGGCGCCCAGATGATCTTATCCTCCGATCTTTCGCCCACCAGGCGCTTGACGTGTTCCAGAACCGGATAGCCGTAATCGCTGGTTTCAGCCAAGGCGGTATACGCGTCGGCGCCCAGCAGCACCGTGTAAGGCCCGTTTACGCCGGCCGTCCGCAACTGGCTCAGCGCCTCCGCAATAGCTTGCGGGTACTGACTTACATCGCCGGGCAGGGTTTTCTTCGGGTTGCTGGTTCCCTCGCAGATGCCGACGATCCCGGCCGCGCTATAGCCCACAAATATGGCGCCGTCCTCCGCAAAAGCCAGGCGGCGCGCCGCGATCTTCGCCGGCTCCCAGTCAGAATCATTGGCGCCGCGTTCCACGTCGTCGATCATCTGCCGCTCCAGTTCGTAGGGAACGCGGAGCTCAACCAGCGGTTTCACTTCCCGCTGACGACCGTGGACGCCATCCCCCGGCGTAGCAATTTCCCGCAGGTGGCCGGTGCCTACGGCCGAGAGGCCCGTACCGGCCGGCCCTCGTACATCCACCGCCCGCCGGCCCGCAAGATGGCGCTTGAACGTCCGCGTTACTTCCTCTTCGATCTGGGCCCAGGCGGCATCAGAAATCGGGGCAAGCTCGCGATGCAGATTATTCATGTTCGACGTCTCCTTTCAGGGAACCGATACCCAATGAGCCGTCACGCTCGCGCCGACCATTACTCTCTTGTGGGATGCTCGGCGCGGGTTGCGCGGCCTGCGAAGCGGCCGGAGGCGCGTCAGATGCCTCTTCCGCAACGTCCTCCAGGAATGTGGCAGTGGGCACGAAGAAAAGACTCCCGGTAACGGCGCGGCTGAAATCGAGCAGACGGTCATAGTTGCCGGGCGGCCGCCCGATAAACATGTTCTCAAGCATCTGCTCAATGGTGCGAGGTGAACGGCTGTAGCCAATAAAATAGGTCCCAAATTCCCCCGAGCCGGCGCTCCCGAAAGGCATGTTATCGCGCAGGATTTGGATCTGTCTGCCGTTTTCCTCGATCACCGTAAGGGCGTTGTGCGCTGAAGTGGGCTTAACCGAATCGTCGAGTTCGATATCGGAGAGTTTGGTTCGCCCGATAATTCGCTCCTGCGCCTCCGTGGACAGAGCATTCCAGCCGACCATATCGTGCAGGTACTTCTGCACGATCACGTAGCTTCCGCCGGCGAAGGCGGCATCCTCGTCGCCAATGAGCGCCGCTTCCGCAACTTCATCGCCCCTGGGATTCTCCGTGCCGTCCACAAACCCCAGGAGATCGCGCGCGTCGAAGTACCGGAATCCGTGCACCTCGTCGACGGGCGAAACCACCTCACCGATTCGCGCCATGATTTGCGTGGCCATCTCAAAACACAGATCCATGCGCTTCGCGCGGATGTGGAACAGCAGGTCTCCCGGGGTTGAGACGGCATGACGCGCCCCGGCGCGAATCTCGCGAAAAGGGTGCAGCTCCGCGGGGCGCGGCGCGCCAAAGAGCTGGTCCCAGGCGTCGGAACCAATCCCCATGACGCAGGAAAGTCCGGCCTCAATGTCGCGAAATTCGACCGCGCGAAAGATAGCCGCGAGGTCCGCGCAGAAAGACCGAATGACGGTTCGAGTGCCGGTTCGACTGCCGGGGTCTGGCTTCAGCGTCGCCACCAGAAAGATCGCAGCGCGAGTAAGCGGTGCAACCACCGCTTGCGCCACGCCGCGCGTGGCACTCTCGAGCTGTGGGCCGCCGGTTGGGTTAACCGCCATCAGAACTCATCGTGCGAGGCTGGCCGGACCCGTTTCAGCGGGATGTTCGGACAGCCTTTCATGCGTATAAAATCGGAGCGAGCTTACCACTGCCTCTCGACAGATGTCCACCGCCACAGCGCCTCGTAATGGTGTCATTTGAACGCCCCGGACGCAGATATTCAGACAGCAGGACGCAGCACGGAAAGGCCCGCTACGCCGAAGTGGGTACGGCGCACTGCAGCCACTGCTCCATCTGCTGGTGGCCCACCACGCCGGCCTGCTGCATCACCAGGCGGCCACCCGAGAAGACTGCGAAATTAGGAATGCCACGAACGTTGTAGCGTGCCGCAAGCTCAGGGTACCGGTCCGTATCCACCTTCAGTACGATGGCCTTCCCGGCCATATCGGCGGCCGTTCGAGCCACTTCCGGTGCAGCCATCCGGCACGGTCCACACCATTCCGCCCAGAAGTCCACAAGCACCGGCACTGGGGCGTTCTGCACAACTTCGTCGAAGAGCGCATCGTCAACGGCAAGCGGCTCTGCGAGAAGTGTCAACGGCGACTTGCAATCTCCACAGCGCGCGCCCCCCGCGAGGGCTACTATCGGAACGCGGTTCTTTCTGCCGCAGTGCGCGCAGGCGCGAATAATAGGCATGATCGTCCTCCGGTCAACACTTAATGGATGCAGAACACGAGCAACCGTAGCGGACGAATTCAATTGCGGTGTCAGCCTGCGTTTCTCACCAGGATCCGAAAATTGCGGGGCTTCACAGCCCCGCCGTTACAACGTCGGTTTGATATTTGACGTGTTCCGCTCTCGGCACAGCTTGCCGTCAGCGAGCTGTGCCGAGAGCGGAACACAAAGACCGCGATTTCGCAGGATTCGGCGGGGCTGAAAAGCCCCGCCCTTTTCGAATCCTGCTGAGAAACGCAGGTTAGATGCCAGGGTGTCTAAGCCGCGCTTTGTGGGATATAATCAGCGCGAACTCCCATGGCCAAAACGCGCGAAACCAAGGCGCCTTCGAGCGACACCGACCGCGCGCATAGGCGGAGGGTCCCGCACCCGGCGCAAACGGCCGACGCGGTACTGGTTGCCGGCCCTTCTCCTGGCCCATCAGCCTCTCGCTTGAAAGAAGACCGGCCCGTTGCCGAAGCGTCAGCCGTGCGCCAGCTCGAGCGCGCCGACGTGTGGAGTCAGGTGCAGAAGCTTGCGCTGCAGCAGCTTGACCGGCTGGTGACTTTGGAGCCCAAGGTGTTGCGCGACGAATCACCCAAGCCTGTTCACGATCTCCGCGTGGCCAGCCGCCGGGTGCAATCTCTTATGGACTTTCTTTATGCGCCACCGAGGCCGCAGGAGATTCAGAAGCTCCGCCGCCGGCTGCAGCGCGCCCGGCGAGCTTTGGGCGATCTGCGGAATCAGGACGTGATGGCTTGGCGGACCGGCCGCATCCTGGCTCGCAAGCGCGCGACGCACCGCGAAGCCTGGGAGGCCGTCCATGCGTACATCCTGAAACTTAGGCCCAAGACCGCAGCGCGCGCCCATCGCAGGCTCACCCGGCTTAACCTGGCGGAGGTCTATCTCCGTCTGCGCGCTGAGCTGGCTGACGAGGCGAAGTCCGCGGCTGCATCACGCGTGATTACCTTCCCGGAGCAAGGGACAACGGAAGCGCCGCCCGTCACGCCAGCGGAGGCCGGACCGCAAGCAGAGAAGGTTGAAATGACGCCTGCCGCGCGCTTCGCCGAGCGCCTCGGCGACCTTTGGCAGGATTTCGAAGGCCGCTCCGCCGACTCGGCGCGCCACCCGAGCGCCCTGCACGCCCTTCGCATCGCGGCCAAACGGCTACGATATACCATCGAAGTAGCGGCTGACCTTGAGATTCCAGGAAGCGTCGAAGTTCTGGATTGGCTCCGCCAACTCCAAGGCAAGCTGGGCGATTGGCATGACGCTGACGTGCTGGGCCAGACGATGATCGAAATGGTGGCGCGGCGGCCGTTCCTGGAGCAGCACCTCACGCTGGCCATCGATATTCAAAAACTGGTGTTGAGCTTGCGAAGCTCGAAAACCCGCTCCTGCACAGCGTACCTTCGCGCCGCCTTCAAGTCCCCCGGCTACCGGGGGACGGCCGATTGGATCACCCAATGGGCCGCTTTGGGGCGGCACGTGGGTTGAGCCTGCGCCGCGACGGCGCGCTCGGCGCTCACTCCGCACCTCTCCGCTGACGAATCGCACCAACGCTATTGTCCGACGTACTGCGACCACTGCTCGCGAAGGTAGTTGTCCGTCATGCCGGCGATATAGTCACAAATTACTCGATGAGCCGGCTCTTCTTGTGTCTTGGCGAAATAGGCGGGTGGAAGCCGCCGGGGCTCGTTCATAAAGTAGTCGAAAAGCCCGTCGATAAGCCGGGCGATGCCCTTGCGCTCGCGGTCTACGTTCGGATGCTCGTAAAGACTTCGTTGGAGAAATTCCTTCAGGGACCGGTTCTCGCCAGCCTTGGCCTCACTGAAACCCACCAGGCGTGAGGCCGAGGCCCGAACGTCCGCCACACTTCGCGCGCCCTGCAGTTCGACTCTGGCGCGGGTGGAATCGATGAGGTCTGTGGCCAAGGCATCGAGCAAACCCTTCAGCGCCTCGTTGAAGCGCAGTTTCTCGGCGGCCTCCGGGTAACGGCGCTCAACCGGGCGATAGAAAACCTCAAACAGCGGTACGCCTTCGCGAATTATTTCCAGGGTAAGCAGCTTCGATTCGTAACCGTCGTCGAGGTCGGCAGAGTTGTAAGCGATCTCGTCAGCCAGGTCGATGAGCTGCGCTTCGAGCGGCGGGCGCTCGGTGAGGCGATACTCGATGAGCTCGGGATGGAGCTTGGCATCGTAGTCGCGCGAGTGCTTGATGATCCCCTCGCGCACCTCGAAGGTGAGGTTAAGCCCGGGAAAGGCGGCGTATTTTTGCTCGAAACGCTCCACGATGCCAAGCGCGTGGAGGTTGTGATCGAAGCGCTCGCCGTAGCGCTGCATGAGACGGTCAAGCGCGGCTTCGCCCGTATGTCCGAACGGCGGATGGCCCACGTCATGGACCAGGGCCAGCGCCTCCACCAGGTCGCTGTTCAATCCCAGCGCGCCGGCGATGGTGCGGCTGATCTGCGTCACCTCCAGGGTGTGCGTCAGCCGCGTGCGGAAGTGGTCGGAATAGCGGCGGGAGAAGACCTGCGTCTTGTCTTCCAGCCGGCGGAAGGCGCGCGCGTGAATGATGCGGTCACGGTCGCGCAGGTATTCATTGCGGTAAGGATGCGAGGGCTCAGGATAACGGCGACCCTCGGTCTCTTCCACCCGCATGGCATACGAGGCGAGACCGCCACTGGCTTCAACCCGGTGGGCGAGAGTTACAGGGGTGTCGGACGCGCGCCTACGAGGCATAAGCCATCTTACAACCCCGATTGGCAGGCGCGAGAATCGGTGGGTTCTCTTTTGAACACCAAGACGCTAAGTAATCGCGAGCCAAGCCGTTGCGGCGCCCGCTCACAAATCATCCATCACATCGATTGCTTCCCGACCCTGTTTCGTCAGCGCCTCATTCAGCGCTTTCATATCCTGCCTCTTGATCGTGTTCCAGCGATCGCGCGCCGTGGCCAGCATTTGCTGCGCCTGGTGAGCGGCGGTCACGCAGGCTTCGGTGGGTGCGGCGTCAGCACTGCCGGAGGCAGAGAGGGCCTGCGTCAACAGAGCTAGAACACGCGACACGTTCGCGCTCTCGACTCCCGCGGGTCCGGCACCGGTTGGGGCCGCAGCTCGGCCGCCCATTTCGCCACCAGCCTCGCCCGGATTCTCCCCGAAGAAGGGAGAAAGCTTGGCTTCAAGCGCCTTCACTCGGCGGGCTAATTCTTCTTCGCCAGGCTTCGCGCCAAGAGACTTGTCGAGGCCTTCGAGTTTGTTTCGCAGGTCGCGAATTGCGGTGTTCAGGTTCCGGGCGTTGCTCATGGCGCCCATCACCTGCTGCTGAAAAGTAAACTGGCGCTCGAGATCGGCCAACGGAGTTTTCACTCGCGGATCCAGCTCCACCTTGAGCGGCTGGGTGTAGTGCTGCCCATTCACCGTGAGCCGCACCTGATAATCACCCGGCAGCACCATCAGTCCCCGAGGCGTCAGGAACTCAGGACCTCCGCCGAGGCTGGCGACGGGCGCAAGGCCATAGCGCAGGTCCCACACGAAGCGATTCAAGCCCGCGTTCTTGGTCAGCACCAGCGGCTTGGGCAGCCAGTTGCTGGTCACCACCGGCGCCCGCTGCGGCGGCGGGGACTTGTCTGCGGTGGAATACTGCCGCACCGGTTTCCCTTTCGCGTCGAGAATCTCAAGCCTCACGTCGCCACCGGGCTCCGACTTCAACTGATAGTCGATGATGGCGCCCATCGGCGGGTTCTCGCCGGTCGGCTCGTCCGGCGGCAACGGCGTGCCCTCAAACGGCCGGGGACGAAGCCGGACCGCTGTCTCGGGCTTGAACAAGTATGCCTCGGCGTCCGCCGACTCGCGGGTCAACTGGCGCAGCGGCGTTATGTCATCCAGAATCCAGAAGGAGCGCCCGTGGGTAGCCGCTACCAAATCGTCACCGTGCACTGCCAGGTCATGAACTGGAGAGGTAGGGAGATTCAACTGCAGGCTCTGCCAGTGATCTCCGTCGTCGAACGATATAAAGACGCCCGTCTCGGAGCCGGCGTAGAGCAACCCACGGCGCTCGGGGTCCTCCCGCACCACGTGAACGTAGCCTGCGGCGGGAAGTCCGTCATCCACTTCCTGCCAGGTGGCGCCGCCGTCATGCGTGCGCAGGATGTGCGGCCGCTGGTCATCCAGCCGGTGCCGGTCAACGGCAGCGTAAGCGGTGCCGGCGTCATGATGCGAGGCCTCGATCAAGCTCACCCGGCTCCAGACACCGAGGCTCGGCGGCGTCACGTTTTTCCAGGTTTTGCCGCCGTCGCGCGTCAACTGAATGAGACCGTCGTCCGTACCCGCCCAGATTTCATCGGCATTGAGCGGTGAAGGCGCCACAGTGTACACCACTCCGCAACCCGTGACCTTTTCGAAATCGCTGGGCCCACCGCCAGGCGGGGGCTGGGGACCTTCAACGGGGCGCGTCAGCTCCGGACTGATTGCGCGCCAGCTCGTGCCGTCGTCCAAGCTCTTCCAGATCATCTGAGAGCTGAAGTAGAGCGCCTGCGGATCTTTGGGCGAAAAGACGATGGGCGAGGTCCAGTCGAAACGGAACCTCTCTCCCGGATGGCAAACGCCGCCACCGCCAAAATTGAAGCTCCGTCCCAGGCTCGGCGCAATATTCTGCTCCTGACTCGTGTTCTTCCACAGCTTGCCGATCCCGCCGTAAGTGTCGCCGCCGATCACGAGCTCCGGATGCAACGGGTCCGGAGCCATGTAGCCGGCTTCGCCGCCCGCGGTGGGTCTCCAGTCCCGAAAACTGATTGCGGGCGAGTTGCTGCGGCTGGCAATCTCGACGCTGCCTGAATCCTGTTGCGCTCCGTAGACGTGGTAGGGAAACTGGTTGTCCGTCACCACGTGATAGAACTGGGCCGTGGGCTGGTTGTACCACGAACTCCAGGTTTCTCCGCGGTCCACGCTCACCACCGTGCCCTGGTCGCTGGCCAGGATCATGCGCTTGGAGTTACTGGGATTCAGCCACAAAAGGTGGTAATCGTCCCCGCCGGGCGCGCCTTTGATGGGCACGAAGGTGGCGCCGCCATCCGTCGAGCGGTAGAGCGCCGTGTTGGCCACATAAACCGTGTCCTTATTCTGCGGGTCCACGAAAACGCCGCTGAAATACCAGGCGCGGCCGTCAATTCGCGCATCGGATGACACGTGCCGCCACGTCGAGGCGGCATCGTCGGAACGATAAAGGCCACGTTCCGGCACCTGCACCGTGTCGATCAATGCGTATACCCGCTGGGCCTGATCGCCGGAAGCAACCGAAATCCCGATTCGCCGCAAGCCATGTTCCGGCAGACCGTTGCCGTGAAGCTCGTTCCAGGTGACGCCGCCATCCGTCGACTTGTAGAGCCCGCTGCCGGGACCTTCGATGGGCCCGTAAACGCTCCAGGGTGGTCGGCGCGCTCCCCAGAGTGAAGCGAAGACCGTCCGTCCTGTCTCGGGGTCGAGGGCGACGTCCGCCGCGCCGGTGTTTTCATCTTTGTACAGCACCTTCGTCCAGCTGACGCCCCCGTCGGTGGACCGGAATACGCCGCGCTCAGTATTTGGGCCGAAGGGATGGCCGAGCGCCGCCACCAGCACCACGTTCGCGTCGTGCGGGTCCACCACAATGCGGCTGATGGCCCGGCTGTCTTCCAGGCCGATATGCCTCCAGGTTTGGCCGGCGTCGGTGGATCTGTAGACGCCGTCGCCGTACGAGGTATCGGAGCGGATGTCAGACTCACCGGTACCCACATAGATCACCTTCGGGTCCGACGGCGCCACGGCAATGGCGCCGATCGAGGAAACAGACTCGTGGTCAAACAGAGGCTGCCAGGTGCGGCCGCTGTTGGTGGTTTTCCAAACGCCGCCTGCCACGCCGCCGAAGTAATAAGTATCCGGCTCGCTCGGAACGCCTGCCGCCGCGATGGAGCGGCCTCCCCGAAACGGGCCAATGAGCCGCCAGCGCAATGCCGAGTAAAGGCCGGGGTCAAATTGGGGCTCAGCGGACGCGGCGCCGAAGCTAAAGACGTCTCGCAGACCGAATGGTAGGACGAGTAAGAAGAAGGCGCTGAGGATGACGAGCAATGTGGGTCGATTTCTATGCGATTTGGACATAGCAGCGAAGTATAGCATTCCGAACGGACGCCGGGGCGGCCCTTGTGGCCGCTCCATTCGCTGAGCAACCCCTGTGGATGTCGTTACTTGGGTGGCCACAAGGGCCGCCCCTACGTCATCTGGGATTCGGTGGAAGGTCGCAAAATTATCATTCGATGTCGAAAATTCCCAAAATTCTCACTAAAATCCATTTTCCTTTGTTTTCAACAACATGATGGGATCATCCTTCATTTTCGCCTTCTGGGCTCTCTTGTCCGGCTGGCCCCGGCCGGCCCTGCGCGCTCGTCCTTCGCCTTGAGATCCCTCAAAAGCCTGATGGTGCGTTCTCCGCCTCGGCACCCTGAAGCCGCGCCACCGCGATACCTTCTTGTTGGCAGTCGGCCCGTTCCATTTGCCAACATCAATCTCGCCAGGCGCATTACCAGGGTGGCGCGGAAGGCGTCCGGGGGCTGCCAGTAGCGGACCAGAGCCTCCTGCCGTTCAGCAAAGCCGCCAAGGTCTTCACCCAAAGCATCCATCGTCTCTTCAAAGAACTGGGCATAAAGGCCGTGCCTCAACCTCGCCGTTCGCGAGTGTTGCAGGCCCTTTGCCGTGACTGGTCCCTGGGATTGGCACCCGTTGGCCTGATTGGCGGCCCGCTGGGCGGCCGAAGCAAGCTTTTGAATCAATGACATACGCATCCTCCTGGCCGGTGGCTGAACGTCCAACAGAGAAATGCAAACCCCAGGAGCGACGCCGTCCGCCCCGGCGCAAAACCTTTGTTTACATAATGTGATACATTATATCATAGGTTAATATGACAGTCAAGCATAAAATGCGGATTGTCTGATATTGTGGGGTAGTCGATGTCTCCGTGCACGTAGGCTAGTGTCTTAGCTCACACTGATTAGCGCGAAGCGCTTTGGAGTGCGGCGGCTTGACGCTGCCTTCCTGTGGTTTCCCTTATCCTTCCCCAAGGCAGCGTCGAGCCGCCGCACTCCAAGGCGCTTCGCGCATTCTCATGGCGGTATACCCCTGGTGTTTCCGAGAAAGGTCGTAGGGTGGCTTGCCCTGCCCTTTTCTTGGTGCCGACAACGAGGGAGCGTACGGCAGGCCATATTCTCGCTCTCTGCATTTGTCAGGCCTGAAGGGCCGATCTAACCTGGCTCTGGGCAGCACCCTTCATAAGCGCTAACTTAACCTAACTTAGTCTAAGACGACCGTGAGGTTGGAGATGCGGCCGATCCCCGGACCGTAGCTTCCGGGCCCGACAATACGCCCAGAACCTCGGCACTCGCTTCCCAAAGCGGCGCGATTCGACGAAGGACATTTTGCGCCTCTCCGAGGAGTCTCGGATGTATAATGCTGGCCAGCCTTGTGATGAAATGCGGATCCAGGGTTACACATCGACCGGGACCGAGGAGGTTCGCCGGCAAATCCGGGCTTTCCGAAATCGAACCTTCCGAATCTCAAAGGAGGAGCCATGAAGCAGAGAATGATTTGGGTAGCGATGCTCGGCCTCGCGCTGGCGAGTACCTCGGCAGCGCAGACGAAGATTTCCGGCACGATGTCTTGCGCCAGCGCCAAGGCTGATCCGGCGTACTCCATCGACGTTGGGGATAGCGCCCGCCACACGCTTGGACTGCTGAAGGAAGCCTGCACGTGGACGAACCCTATGCAGATTGAGGGCGCGGCCACGAAGGATAGTTACAATGTGGTTACCATCGACGTCCACGGTACCAGGGACCATGCAAACGGGTACGGCGTCGGGAACATGGCCGACGGCGAGAAGACCTTTGTCCGCTTTTCCGGCACGGATACCTTGACGAAGGACGGCAAACCCAACACGTCTGTGGGCACGTGGAGCTTCACCGGAGGCACCGGGAAATATAAAGGCATTGCTGGCAAGGGTACTTACGAAGCCAAGGCCGATGCCAGCGGGAACATGGTGAGTGAGATCAAGGGCGAGTATACTCTTCCTGCCAAGAAGTAGTTCGCTGACTTCTTTAAGAAGTGTCAGCCGATGCGGCGTTTGCCAGCTGCGTCGGCTTCTTCTTTCCTCGTCACTTGGTCAGAAAACCTTCCACCTGCAACCAGTCAGAAAATCTCTCGATCCAATGATCCGTAGGAAGGTTCTGTTGATGCGTTCCGAAGCCGTGACCGCCCTTGGCGTACATGTGCAATTCAGCCGATTTGTGAGCGGCCGTCCACTTTTCGTAGAGAGCGATGCTTTGCGGCGCGAGCCCGAGCTCGTCGTCGGTCGCGGCAGTAATAAACATGGGCGGCGCATCCGTTGGCACGGGAGCGTCTTTCCCCAATCCGCCGTAGATCACGGCTACAAATGCGGGCCGGCCTTCGGGCGCGTATTGGACGGCAACTTGGGCTGCGATAAATCCACCCGCGGAGAATCCGATGATTCCGACGTGATCGGGAGAAATCCCGCATTCGGACGCGTGCTGCCGGACGTAAGCGACCGCCGCTAAGCCATCTGCGAAGGCCAGCGGTGTGACATTTTTTAACATCTCATCGTACTTCGGCCTGTCCGCGTACAGTGCGCTGAACTCCTGGGCAGCATCTTCGCCGGTGTGCGCAAGCCGATATTTCAGCATGAACGCGGTCACGCCTTTCGCGGCCAGGTATTTGGCCACGTTTGCACCTTCGGATGCGACGGAAATGGCCATGAACCCCCCACCCGGGTAGATGACTACCGCCGTACCATTTTTCAACTCCGGAGCGGGCTTGAATATCGTGAGGGTGGGCCGGGTGACGTTCGCGACAACCTCTTCGTTCCACACTTTGGAGAAATATTGCTTCTCCGGATAGTTCTCCTGCTTAGAGCCGGGCGGGGTGCCGGGATAAAGGGGAACCACATCCTGCGCGGCTGCGACCGCCACCATCGACAACACGGCTAATAGAACTCGAACAGCAATCGCTTTCATGGCCGGACAAGTGTATCAGAGGATCCAGACGTTTCAGAAGCTCTTGTCATATTCGGATGAAACTGATATTCCCCTGAAAGGGCGACGCAAAGTAGTCACCACCGATCGAGCGCCCTTTCAGGGCTTGAATCCCAGAATGACGGTGTGCCTCGAACCCAGGCCGGTTGGCCTGGGCTGAGATAGAACGCCCCTTCGGGGCTCGCAATGTGCAAACTCGGAGGGTCGGCAAGCCGCACCCCTACGGTCGCATCTCAATCTCATCAATCTCAGGTTTGTGTGGAGACGAGAGCCATTCCGTGCTAGAATTTCTCTTCTCGCTATCGAACAATTCTCATCAAAAGGAAGAAGTTCTATGAATCAGCTAATAAAACGTCGGTGTGCCCCCAAGTCGCAGCGGGCTTTGTTGGGAATCCTCATCGCTGCCTTTTCGGCGGCCACAGGTTTGGCCCAAAGTTCCTCCCAATCGCCAGCGGCGAAGCCGGTGCCACCTTCCCCGTCAGCGGCTCAGGGTTCCACGCTTTCAGAGGTTCCTCCAGAGACCGTGGTGATGAAGGTGGGAGACCAGCAGATAACGGCCCGGCAATTTCAAGCCATCGTGAAAACTCTCAACCCGACGGCTCAGCGCTCATTGGCTGCCCAAGGCTTTAAGCCGTTGGGCGAAAACTATGCAATGTTTCTGGCCCTCGCGCAGAAGGCATCTGCGGACGGTCTCGATCAGACTCCAGAATTTAAAGAGAAGATGGAGCTTCAGCGAAAGCAGGCGCTCGTTCAGGATGAATACAAGAAGCTCAACGAGAGCGTGCAGGTGCAGCAGGATGACATCAACAAGTACTACGCTGACCATCACGCGGAATTTGAGCAAGTCCAGATCCGGCAAGTCAGTGTGCGCAAGAAGCCGGAAGGCGCAAAAGGCGATGCGGCTGGCTTACCGGAAGATGAAGCGAAGAAACGCGCTGACGACATTCGCCAGGCGCTGGCTTCCGGCCAGGATGCCACCAAGGTTTCCGAGCAGTATAAGCTGGCAAACGTAGTGTTTTTTGATCCCAATCCGCATTCGGTGCGGCGCGGCCAGCTTCCCGGAGACATGGACAAGCAGGCCTGGACGTTGAAGGATGGCGAAGTCTCTGAGATTCAGAACAATCCCATGAACTTTTACTTCATTCAGGTTGTGAAGCACGAAACCCTGCCCGTTTCGGAAGCCTCGAAAGAGATTGAAGGCAAGCTTCGCGAAGAGAAGTTCAAGGCTGCCCTGGACGGCGTCAAGGAGAAAGCAAACATTTGGCTTGACCCGAAATACTTTGCGGCACCGAGTGCTCCAACTCCCAGCGCCGCAAACGCTCCGTCAACCGGTACGGCGCCTCAGACGCCGGGTGAGGCGCGGAAGCCGAACTAACGCCGCGCAACCCCATTGGAACGGCGGCTTGAAACCCGGCGTTTCATCTGGAGGCAAGTCCCCAACCCGGTCGACGAACTCGCCAGTGGTGTAACATTACCTTCTCTTTGGAACGCTGCGGTGTAATATTTTTGATGGCGCGGATTAAGTTTTTTAACAGTTCTGTTAAAAAGCTTGTGGAAATGGGTCGCCTTTTTGGCTGTAACACAGCGAGGGGCAATGGCTTCTTACTGTTTGCACCATCTGTGATGCATCGCGGATAGAATTCGCCAGCCGCAAGACTCAAATGCTGTATGATCCTGGCGAGAAATTCAGGTTAGAGCAACGGCTCGGGCGGCTTCATCTTTACTTCCAGAGTCGAATGGTCCTTGCTTACGTCAAAGGTCTGTCCAAAAGCCTTGTGGCGGCCTTCGGTCGCCATGAGCGTGACGGAGCCCTCGGGAATGTAAACGAACCGGCAGCGCCCCTGGGCATCTGTCTTGCCGGTATACGAGATCGTTTTCGAGCGCTTGAAGGCGTTGTCCGGGTCTCCACCCTTTTTAAAGATGAGCGTCAGATGCGCCTGGTCGACGGGTTTTCCGGTTTGGGAATCGGTCACCACAACACTGACCGTGATGAGATTGGGAGAATCAGCACGCAGCGCCGTGCCCCCAACTAAACTTAGAAGCCCCGCTGCCAGTGCCAGGACCCCAACAGTGAGTGCAATTCGCAGGTGATAGCGCATATCCACCTCCGCTAATTCCAGCTCGACGCCGGCTGATATCTTACCGGCCTATTGTGCCAGGAACTCTCATGATACCGCAAAAGCTCGTAAACGTTTAGTCGATTGCCGCCGGTGGTGGTGTCTCCGTTTGAAGTGGCATGGCCATCTTGGCCATGAAATAACACGGGCAGGATGCCCGTGCCACCTCAAACTGAGACACTACCGCCGCCGGTTGTTGATAAACTCCAGCGAAGTCAAAGGAAGGTGGGAAGCGTTCTATGGGATTCGCCACGGATGCCATTCATGTGGGCCAGGAGCCCGATCCCGCCACGGGCGCCATTATTGTCCCCATCTATCAAACGTCCACCTACGTCCAGGAGGAACTGGGCCGCAACAAGGGGCACGAGTATGCCCGAACTTCGAACCCGACACGCTCGGCGCTGGAGCGAAACTTAGCCTGCCTGGAAGGAGGCCGCAGCGCGTTCGCATTTGCGTCCGGTATGGCAGCCATCAACGCGCTGATGAGTCTGTTGAAATCCGGCGATCACGTGGTGGCCGGTCATAACCTGTACGGCGGCGCGTTCCGGCTCTTCGAGCACGTGTTGAAGGATTTTGGCCTTAGCTTTACCTACGCGGACACAAGTCGCCTGGACGAGATCGAAAAGGCATTCCTCCCGAACACGCGCTTGCTTTACCTCGAAACCCCCACTAATCCCATGATGGAGATTACGGACCTGCGCGCGGCGACGGCCATCGCGCACCGCCACGGAGCGCTGGCCGCGGTGGACAATACCTTCATGAGTCCGTATTTTCAGCGTCCCTTGGAGCTCGGGGCCGACTTCGCGTTGCACAGCACGACCAAATATCTGAATGGCCACTCGGACGGCGTCGGCGGCGCCATCATGGTGAATGATGCCGGGCTCGCTGAGCGCTTGAAGTTCTTGCAAAATGCGGCCGGTGCCATCCTGGGCCCCTTCGATTGCTGGCTAGTGCTGCGCGGCGTGAAGACCCTGGCGGCACGGATGCGGCAACACGAGGAAAACGGGCGGGCTGTGGCCCGGTTCCTCGATGGTCATCGCAAGGTGAGAAAGGTGAATTACCCGGGTCTGCCCAATCATCCCCAACACGAACTGGCGAAAAGCCAAATGAAGGGCTTCGGGGGCATGATCTCGTTTGAAACCGGATCGCTTGAGAACGCCAAGACGGTGCTGAAGAGCGTGCGCCTTTGCTCGCTCGCCGAGAGTCTGGGTGGCGTTGAGACCTTGATTTCTCACCCTGCGACCATGACTCACGCCAGCGTTCCGCCGGCACACCGCCAGCGCATCGGCATTACTGATGGGCTGGTACGCATCTCCGTTGGGATCGAAGACGTGGATGATCTGATCGCTGATCTCGATCAGGCACTCGCTAAGATTGAAGGTTGATCAGCGGTTCTGGTCTGCGGCTAGCCTGCATTTCTAACCACGATTCGAAAAGGGCAGGGCTTCAGCGTTTGTGTGAAAACGTGCCGCAACGTGCCGTAGCGGCGATCTCTGATCGCCGAAAAAGCCGGCGGTCAGAGACCGCCGCTACAGCACGCGGTTTCCACACAGACTCCTTAGCCCCGCCGAATTCACCCGACCTTCACAGACCCGGCTAACCAGTCGAGATAGTCGCGCGAGCCATCGATAATGGGCAGGCAGAGGATCTCGGGGTTCGTGTAACTGTGGAGCTTGCGAATCGCCGCCTCGACTTCGGCGAAGATTTCGCGAGCCGTTTTGATCACCAGCAGGCGCTCGCGTCCGTTCTCGATTTTCCCTTGCCAGCGGTAGATCGATTCCACCGGCGGTGTAACATTCACGCAGGCCGCCAGGCGCTCTTCGACCAGATTACGCGCGATCTTGCGCGCTTCCTTCAAGCTCGGCGCCGTCACCAGGATCACGATTTTGTCGGTCATCGGCGATACTCGAGAACGTCGCTAGCCGCCACAAACGAACGGCCCGAATGGCCATAATGACTCGGGGAATTGCCAGACCCGAGCCTCCACGGTACAATGGACGCTCGACGGAGAGCAACTCGATAAGGCTCGATGCGGCGAAAAGTTGCGTGGCCCGCGGCCTTCCGGCGTTCTCACGATGAAACTGCCCTTCCAAAGCCGCCGCGCGTATTGGGGCACTCTGGCCTTGGCCTTGTCACTCGTGGGTGCGCTCGCCTATCACGTCATTTGTGGCGAGCACGGGTACCTGGCCTATCGAAGCGAGCGCCAACGGTACGATGCTCTTCAGAAACAGACCCTCCAACTGGAACAGGAAAATCAAGCTCTGCAGAAGCACATTGATGCCCTGAAGTCTGATCCGAAGGCCGTCGAGAAAGTGGCTCGCGAGCAGCTCCACATGGCTAAACCCGGGGAAATCGTGATCACTTATCCTGAGGCCCAGCCTAAGGAACAAGCTCCTCCTAACTCGTCCGCTCCAGCAGCTACCCCGCAGCCTCCGTCTCCCTAGACTCGTGCCCTAGACTCGCTCCCTAGAAGCAGGCTGCGGAAAAACTCATCCAGCCTGTCATTCCGAAGAGCCGTAGGCGACGAGGAATCTCGCAGTGGCCTTAGTTTCAGAGCGAGATTTCTCGCTGTGCTCGAAATGACATGGTTCCGAGCTGTTTTTCCGCAGCCTGCTTAGACTCGCCTTCGTCTCGCGTCGTCAAGCCGCGAGTGGACAATCCGCCCGCCTTTCACCGTCATGACGCAGTGATTCGAGGCGAAGTAGTACGGTATTTTGCGGTAGTCGTCAACGTCCATCACGATGACGTCCGCCTGCTTGCCGCGTTCGAGCGATCCGATGCGTTCGCTCATCCTTAGGGAATGCGCGGCGTTGAGCGTCGCAGCGCAGATCGCCTCTGCGGGCGTGAGATGCATGGCGGCGCAAGCGAGGCTGAGAATGAATTGCATGTTCACGGTGGGGCTGGTGCCGGGATTGAAATCAGTGGCTAAGGCGACGGCAGCCCCTGCGTCGATCAGGCGTCGCGCGGGCGCGTAGCGGCGAATTCCTAGGTGAAAGTTCGACCCCGGCAGCAGAGTCGCGACGGTTTCGGAGCGCGCCAAAGCGCGGATGTCTGCGGCTGTCAGGTGGTCCAGGTGATCGGCGGAGGCTGCACCCACCTGTAACGCCAGCCGCGTTCCGCCGGTGCGCGCAAGCTGCTCGGCGTGAAGGCGAGGAACTAGACCGAGAGCGGCGCCCGCCGAGAGCACGCGCTGACACTCGGCTACGCTGAACGCGCCCCGGTCGCAAAAGCAATCGATAAAGCGCGCCAGTTTCCGCGCGGCCGCAAAAGGAATGAGCCTGTTGATCACTGCGTCGAGGTAGTCCTTGCGGCGGCCTTCGAACGCTGCGGGCAAAGCGTGCGCCGCCAGCAGCGTGGGAACCAGCTCAACCTTCGCATCTGGATGGGCGCTGAGCTGGTGGATGACGCGCAGCATTTTGATCTCAGTCTCTACGTCGAGACCGTAACCCGTCTTCACCTCCGCGGTTGTAGTGCCGCAGGCGGCAAATTCATCAAGGAATCCGAGCGCCTGACGCAGCAGCGCGCGCGGCGAAGCCTCGGCCACCAAGCGCGCTGTGAGGCGAATTCCGCCACCGGCCGAGGCGATCTCTTCGTAAGTCGCACCCTCGAGCCGTTTGACGTAGTCGTCCACGCGGCTTCCGGCAAACACCAGGTGAGTGTGGGAATCAACGAAACCGGGCATCACCACGCGGCCGCGACAGTCGATGTTGCGGGCCTTCAGTCGACGGGCTGTGCTTTCCAGCTCGCGCGTGCGGCCGGCTCCGGCAATCTTGCCGTCAACCGCGAGCAGCGCGCCGCCTCGCGCAATTCCCAGTTCGCCGAGGTCTCTTCCCCGGCGCGGAACGGTTCGCCCGCCAAGCGTCAGCAGTTGCTCAGCGTCGCGGAAGAAAAGCGCTGCCGGATTCGGCGACGACGTGTTGGGCCTGGACGACGACTTTGGAGGTGACATTGGAGGTGAACTGCCGTCTCTGCTAAAATGACTCTTAAGATCTTGCGGGGAGGCCGCTCAATGCCCATCTACAGTTATACCTGCAAAGAATGCAAGAAGTCGTTCACGCAGCAAATGACGATAACAGAATATGAGAAAGGCCGCGTCGCCTGCCCAAAGTGCAACAGCAAGAAGGTGGAACAAAAGGTGGCCGCGTTCTTCGCCGTCAGCGCCAAGAAAAGCTAGAGCGCACTCGCTTCGCGCTCGCTTTCTAGAGGTCGCCCTCTGCTCGCCGCGCAAACAGGCGGCTTTGCCTTCCCGCTGATACCAGCGGCAAGTGGCCAGCGCCACGCCCGATAACAGCCTTAATTATCAACAACCTGACGGCTTAGTAAAATAACCTATTTATTTTCATAGACCTGACGGTTTTGACGAACCCGGTCCTTTGTTTTCATACACCTGACGGTTTCGTTTGGTAATTTTGTCTGCGGCTACTATTAACTCTGCAGTAACTCTTGTCATCGATTTTTCGCCCGCGGCGCGATATAGTAGGCTACATATCTAGGCCACGCCAATTCGCATGTCCATTCGTTAGGAGCACCGCAAAGCGGCGAGCCTGACTCGATAACCCCTTGACTCTGGTTCGTATCTTGCAGTGGCGTCGCTAAATTGTGCTTAGCAATGCCGACGCCACTCCGGAGATGCGCTACCCTGCTTACCGGGAAGACCGGTCCGGAGGGCTCTTCAGTTGTCCCAGTGGGTTGGAGGTGTTGGGCCCAAACCGGGTACCGAAAAAATCGTCCTTATTCCACGTGGGTGGCTGATCTTGCTGCGCGACTTCGTAGCCCATCAGCATGGCCATTCCGGCAGCCTTGACTCCGGCCTCATAATCGATCGGCTGCTCCATATTGTCGAGTGGAGTGTGGTAACGGGTCCGCAGCCATTTCTTGACCACGTCTCCACCATCGGCCCCATTGCGAATTAGCACGGAAGGAATTCCCTGCTGCACAAACGAATACTGATCGGAGCGGATGAAGAGATTCTGTTCCGGTACCGGGTCGGGAGTGATGATGTAACCCGTGAGTTGTGCGGCCCATTCCGCACTCCGATTCAGACTGGAATGCTCACCTCCAATGGCATTGAGGTCCTTACACGGATAACGCATCCCGGGAGCCACGTCGAGATTGATGTCGGCAACAAGCTGCTTGCCCGGCACCGTCGGGAAATGAGCGAAATAATCGGATCCCTCCAGGTTCCCTTCCTCGCCCGTAGGAAATAGAAAAAGCACGGAGCGGCGCGGTGGCTGGGGCAGTTTGGTGTACGCTCGGGCGATCTCCAGGATGGTGGCAACACCTGACGCGTTATCCACGGTTCCATGACAAACGGTGTCGTTGTGGCCTTCAACCGGCGGACACAGACCCAAGTGGTCGAGATGCGCGCTATAAATCACATACTGGTCACTGAGTTCGGGGTCGGAGCCCTGAATCTTCCCCACCACATTCCTGCTCTCGATGGCTTGATGAGAATTCACGGTGTGAATTCTCGCGCTCCAGCTCAAGGGAAAAGCCTGGGGTTGGTCCCCGTGCGCTATGGCCGAAACCTGTTCCAGCGTTCGGGGCGCTCCCGAAAATAGTAGCTGACTTCCGCGGACGCTGAGCGCCGCCCCTGCTCGCAGTTCGGGGAACTGGTGGTGCGGCGCCCCTCTCTCGAGCCAATCGCGACCTCCGGCCCGAACCTGGGGGACTGCCCATTGCCACGGACTATCTTTTTCGTCCTCCGGCAATGAAAGGCCGAGAACCCCCACCGCTCCGTGAGCCACGGCGTTCCTTACCTTGGTAATCCCGTCTGCGTAGTAGGCGCGCTCGATTGAGGGGAACCGGGCCGGGGCGTTCCCAAGCATCGCGACGAGTTTGCCTCGGACGTCGGCGCCCGCGTAATCGTCATAGTTCAGCTCGGGTGCTGTCACTCCGTAACCCACGAAGGCGATGGGTGCTTCCACGCTGCTCTCCGTGTGATCCAGATCGGCAAAAAAGACGTAGTCTGACCCATCTTTGAGTTGGACCTCTTCCGCGCCACGAACCAACGCCAAAGAGCTCTTGGATGCCTCGTTGATCGCCTTCCGGAGCGGCACTTTTTGGAAGTAGGTGCCGTTCTCGCCGGCTGGTTGCACCCCCATCGACTCCAACTGGGAGGCGACGTACGCGGCCGCAAGATCGTAGCCACGACTGCCGGTGTCGCGTCCTTCGAGGAGGCTGTCGGAGAGGAATCGCATGTGCGCCCGTACGGCCGGCACGGTGATGGTCTTCGCCGCCGCGACAGCGGTGAGTACCTCGGGCGTCGAAGCGCCCGTGGTTGTTATAGGTGGCGCCGTCTTCCTCGTCGCGTGGATGGTGACCAACCGCTTCAGCTCGCTGCCGGGCTCGCCTTGGTAGAGGATTTGCGTGAAAGAGTTCTCCGTGATGTCGGAAAACACCTCCTTGAACGCAACTCCCTTCCCCGACTCGTCCCATTCATCCAGAGCTACGACTTTCTCCCCTTCCCACTTCGCCCCGTGCTTCATGACGGTGCAACTCGTCGGATTAGTGCTGTCGCACCACGCGACTTGAAATCTTTCGGCGCTCGCGTCCCACCAGGCCACACCGAAACCGGTGATCTCTCCTTCGTCGCCGGTCGAGTGATAATCTTCGAGCAGGGACAGCCCTCCAGGTCCGGGCCGCCACACTTCTTCACCGTTTCCCAGGCCAACCTTGGGCATGCGGTCGTTGGGCTCGACACTGATCGCGATCGACCACGCGCCTGATAAGGCCTTCACGAGCCTCCCCATTTCGGGGCTGGGCTGAGGCATTCCAGGAACTTGGATGCCGGCCGAACAGGTCGCACAATTGGCCGCCACTTTGCTGCTGTCTTGTCCCGCACCTCCACGGTCCTGCGCCGCCGCCCATATGCCAACGAAAGTCGATGCTAGAAGGAACGACCCAAGCCTTGTCTTCATGCGTGACCCTCTTCCCCGGTAAGGAAATCCTCTTGCTCTCGCCCTGCCTTCATCGGACGACAAAGCGGCGAGCCCGGCTCGATAGCCCTTGACTCAGGTTCGTGCCCCCCGCCAGCCGCAGAATACACGCTCAGCGTGCACTTCGGCGGCTAAGTCGTCGGTTGTTGGTTCAACCCTCGGCCGCCCGTCGATAGTCGTCGCTGGCTTCATAGGTCTGTGTAACCACCTGCGGGCAGCGCAGGCAGGCGGCCTTGCCTTCTTGCTGATACCAGCGGCAGGTAGGACGAATGATGCAAGCCGGCAGACCCTCCGTGACTGCCGGCAGAATCTGCACAATACGAGTCGCCAATTGGCACCGGGCGCCGTCGAAGTGGCGGCATGCCTTTTCCTCGCAATGCGCAGCAAATCGGAAAACCTCGGTGGGCTTGACGGGACCAGCCAGCCGAAGTACTTCCTCAGTCACAGGCAGGGGCTGGTTAAGATAGGCCAGCTCCGGACGCTCCGCCGTGCCGCCCACCACGCCCAGCACCCTGCAGCCTTTCATCTCGGGCTGCGCGCTCGGGCAAAGCAAGGGCTTTGTTTCGTCCAGTTCAGTTTTGGGCACACTTGTTTCCTGGCCCATCTTGTATCTCCCTCCTGGGACAGCCTGCGAAAGTGGCTCTGCCCCGGTTGGCGTCCGTCGAAACTTCTGCAGTAGCCGAGCACGCCGGCAACCTGCTGTCGGTCTAGAACTGCTCCAACCCGAACTGGATCGGGTCAGGAGGCCAGAAGCCGCAGATGATGATGCCCCTTCCCACCCAGAGGCTCGGTTCGAGTTCGCCGGCGCCCGGAACCTGGCGAGTGATTTCAGTGGCGATTTGCTCAGCCTGACTGACGGTAATGTCGGCTTTCAGAAGCTGCCGCCCCATGATGGTTCCGGGGCCGAAGCGCAAGCCCGAGGCAAATTGCACCTGGTGCTTCTCGCTCGCCGCCTTCACCGCATGCTCGACGGCTTTCGAAACCTCACTGATCGAAATCGTACGTGGACGTTCAGCCATTTGTGTTTCCTCCTTTGTCTGGTATCTGCACTTCATGACCTGCGTCACCCGCGCCTCGGGCGCAGGCAACAAGACGCAACCTTCAAGAGAGGGCCCGGCGGCGCGGCGCATAGCTTTGCAGTCAGGGAATTCGCCTGTTGCGAGGCCTACGCTCCGATGCAGCGCGGATCGCTCCGCTTAGGTGCCGGACACGCACTGGCACGAATTACCGAAGATGCCGCAGTTACACGTGGGAACGAATCCCGGGTTGCAGTTGTTGGCGGAGACCGAACAACCAAAGCCCACGACGCTAGTGCATTGGCAGACTCCAGGCGGGCCGCCTCCGGTACCGCCTGTGCCTCCTGTACCTCCACCGCCCCCGGTTGTTCCAGAGCATGGGCATCCGCAATTGCAGGTTACGTCTGATCCGGCAGACACGACTCCCGCGCCCAGGAAGGGCCACAAGGAATCGCGAGCGCCAAAGGGACTGGCGCTCATCACGGACGACTCTGCGGTAAATCCCGGCAATCGAACTGTTTCCAGCATGTTCACGGCATACTCCTTTCTGAGATCACGAACCGGATCTGGTGCAAAATCCCCATCGAGGGGCCACTGCAGCCCCTCCACGACCGCTGCTACTAACTGCAATGTGCGCCCACGGCCTCACACCCGTCACAATCGTAAGCGCAACTAAAATTACCATTGTTGTCCACGCAGCACACTTCGGTCTCAGAGCACCAGGCGCTGGCCTCGGAACTGCAGCAGGTGTCCTCCGTGGACGACATGCACGTTGAACCGCAGGCAAGTCCCGGCTTGCAAACGCAAGTCCCTCCCTGACACTCCGCAGTGGCTGAATTACAGGCAACGCTACACGAGCCGCAATGTTGGGAACTTGTATTCAAGTCAACGCAGGAGCCCCCGCAACAAGTCTGGCCAGAGGGACAGACCGTACCGCACCGGCCGCAGTTCTGCGGATCGCTACTCAGATTCTTGCAAGTGCCGCCACAGTTTGTAAAACCTGAGTTGCAGGTCCAATTGCAGGCCCCGTGGCTACAAGTGGGGTGCGAGTCAAGGGGCCCCGAGGGGCATCGCTTGCCACAAGCGCCGCAGTTCTGCGGATCGTTGTTCAGATTCTCGCAGGCGTTACCACACCTGGTGTAGCCCGGATTGCATCGCCAACCGCACACTCCCTTATCGCATGTGGCCGTCGAATTCGCATGGACCGGGCAGGCGTTGCCGCATGCGCCGCAGTTTTGTGTGTCGCTGTCAAGGGTGACACAGGACTTCCTGCAGCAATCCTGGCCGGCGCCGCAGCACTTACCGTGGCATTTACAGCGACCGTCAGAACAGCAATGCCCCGCTGGGCAACACGTCTTGTTACCGCAGCCGAAGGTTCCGTTAGGACAACACATGCCTTCTGAAAGGTATGTGCCCGGCGGGCAGCATTTGCCTTGGGAGCAGGAGCCGGACGCGCATCGATTACCGCAACTTCCGCAGTTTTTGCCATCGAACCTTACATCCGTGCAGGCTCCACCGCAAATATCCGGTGAGTAAGGCGGGCAAACACAGGCGCCGTTCACGCAAATCATGTTCTTAACGGGCTGGTTGGCGCAATTGTTGTCGCACGCGCTACAGTGCTGCGTGTTGCTGCTGAGGTCAACACAAGCTCCGTAGCAACAAGTCAGGCCCGAGGTCGAACACTTCTTGCCGCACGCCCCGCAGTTCGGGTCGTGCCACGCGTCAGTGCACTTCCCGCCGCAGCAAATCTCGGAGCTCAGGCAACACGATTCGCCCCACGATTGGGTTGGATTACATAAACTTGAACATTGCCTGGTGCAAGTGGAGCCACAAGGGCCGCATTCAACGGCGCAACCCCCTCCGTCATCCCCGACCTTCACGGCGGGGACCCACGCGGCCGAGGTCATGTCACTCGAACCTAAGACCGCGGCGTAATACCCGTGGGACGGGTAAAGCGACTCCGGTGCGCTAAATCTCGGTATGGACATTGCCAGACTCCTTGCCCAATAGTCTAAGGACGGGTTCCGGGGGATACCCTGGTGTGGTCACAGTTCGCCCCTCCAAACACCTTCGCAATCACCGAGGCGCGGTGCGTGTCACGATATCGGGCCGCCTGCGCAATCCGGCGGGGCAGAACGTGGTGACACTCGCGCTCGGCCGACCCATCGGCCACAACATCTATTAATAGGGGCACTTATCAACACAAGCCTCGTATGCGGCTGACCCCGGCGAATACTTGCGGATGCAGCGCTTGACGCATTTAATTCTGGGGCTCTTGTTAGGCGATAAGCCGCCGGGGCCAAAGCTGACCCCCGGCCAGGGGCAATCCAGCGCGCAGTTCCCGCTAGAATCGCACACTACCCCGCAGCCGTCTGGGTCTGCCCGATATAACTGCGGTACCACGACCGGTGTGAGTGAGCCTGCCCCATGGTACGCAAAGCAACAGTAGGTGTGGCCTGCTTCCTGCAGGGACGCTTTAGCGTTGAATCCGGGAAGATTCATTTTAGGACTTCTCCTTTCTTTCTTGGCGGGTACTCCGACGACGACGACAATTTCGTCTGGTTCTCAATGTTTCTCAGCGTTTAGCGGCCGCAGTACGGCGATAGCTTGGTGACCAGGAACAAGAGTCCCCTTCAGGCCGTGGCTACAGCGAAAACACACTGCCCAGAATGGTTCCGATAGCCACCACAAGCCCACAGGGCTCCGGTGCGCAGATACTAAGCGGATCTCCCTCGCAGCACCACCGCGTCCCTAGAAATAAGTCGGAACACTCGCCGCACCGCCTATCACCATCGTCCCTCTGCGGCACCACGCCTCGTGCCGCAGGCGCAGGTCTGCGGGTCCCGGTTATTCCGTAACCAGCCTTGGTCCTGCACAGCGAAGCCTCGGCATTGAATCCAGGAATGCTCATTGTTTCGCCCTCATTCAGTCGCTGAAGTTCCTTCAACGGTCGTAGTACGGCGACAACTTGCTTACCAAAAACGGAAACTCGTCGGTCACATCGACGCGTACCGCTTGTTTGCTAACCACATCAGTATTGCGGTTGGTGAAGGCGAAGACCACGTCAACCACTTTTCGTGTGCCGCTCAAGGGCGACGGATTAACCTCCACCGCGCTTAAGGATTCATTACGCCCGAAGGCTTCCGCAACCACCTCATAAATGCGCGGGTAACGAACGGCGAGGTAATTCAGAGCGCGATTGCCGTCAGTGGCGCCGGCATTGTCAGTCATCTGCATGATGCGGTCGAAGAGCTCCTCGGCGGCCGGCGCAAACTCCTTCGCCGAGGTCTCTTTGGGCCTGGGGATGGCTTTAATCAGCGAATCGCGGTCGAAGGAGTAGATCTGGTCAAAGACGACGATGGGAACCATCAGCCCGTTGCACATCTCGGGTTGCGCGATGGGTCCCCGAACTCCGATGACGCAGTCAAGGTCCCAAGGCTGCGGGGTGGGACGCAGGGCTTCAACCAACAGGCTGAAATCCGCGGGGTCGCGGGGGCCAACAATGTAAGTCTCCAGGCCCTCGATGGTCATCACCCAGCAGAGTTGCCGCACCAAGTAGCGGTTTTCGGGCTTCGAGAGCGCAGCTCGAAGCGCTTGCCGGTCCGTGAGGCCCGCGACGTTATCTCGCCCCAGAGCCTGCGCGAACTCCTTTTCCACCGAAATCTTGGGGAAACGCGGTTCGATGCGTCCGAGGGCGTAAATATAGCTGGGGCTGCTCGTGGTACCGTTGCCGGCCGGCACTGCCTTCCCCACGCCTCCGGCCGGAATTGTTCCGCAGGTGGAACAAGCTTGGGGCGCAACCGTACCTGCTCCCGCAGGAAAGTCTGGCACGGCTGCGGCGTCACTTCCATTGGCGGATGTGGCTGTCAAAGCGTCGTTCACGTCTGGTTGCTCCATAGAATTTTGCCTCCTTATAATTTGTAGCGGCGCTCTGCAAGCGCCGACCGGCGGTCCCTTACCGGGCAGGCTGCGACCGCCGCTACAGCCGGTCTATCTCGAGAAGTGCATCCATCGATTCAGCGCGGCGGCGCGCTTGTCGCAACCGCTGCAAGGTTTAATGCCCATGGCATAGGTGACGCGCTTGATGGCGTCGCCCAAGCCGACCTCTTCTTCAATCAGAAATCCCGGGAGCCGCACCCGATGCCGCGGATCGGCTTGTTGGGTGAGTTCCTTCTTTGGCTGTCGGTTCATGTCTCGATTTGTCACCCTCCATCGAATGATTCTTGCCTGAGACGCTGCTTAGCCGGTTTGCTCCGGCTATGCTCACTTTGGCGTACACGGGACGCTGTACGCTTTTTTGCACCGCACGTTGACCCAGTCCTTGGTACACTTCAGCGGCGGACCTGGGTCACACGTGCAGTCGGTGTATCCCTCCCGGCAACGCATCCCCGAATCGCCACCCGAATCGTCACCTGAGACAGGGAAGGACCCTCCCGTGATGGGTGTGCCGTATGGGGCTGATCCCGGGCCGAACGCCCAGTCGATAAGCAAGTCTTCGCACCACTCCTCGCCCCCGCAGATGTCGTCGATGGGTAGCAGTTGAGGGAACACCCCCTGGATTGGCAGTTGGGCAGGCGACTTGCGAACCCCACAACCTAGGCCTGTCTGGTAAAGAGCGGCTTCTGCGTGAAATCCAGGAATTCTCATCATGGTTTTCAACCTCGTTACGGTTAAGCTCTCCATCGGCAATCAGCCAGAGCCTTTGGGCACTTGCCTTCCTACACGCGGACAGAGGTGCAGTGCGTTCAGGCAGACAAGGCCTGATAGGCCGCCCAGGCGTCCAGCAAAGGCGGCACTAATGATCTGTGCAGTTGGCGGCCGCGGCGTGTCACCGCCAGCTTCACTTCCGAGGCGCGCGCCTTCGGAAACTCGGACCAAAGAAGCCCGATCGCACCTGTCACGAAAGGCGCAGCCGCACTGGTCCCGCCCAAGGTTTGCGGCCTGCCGTCGGAGCTCAGGCTGGTGACCTGTTCGCCGGGAGCAAGTAGCCCCTGCCTGCCGATCGAGCTTCCCAGATTCGATTCGCCCAGCGGCCGGCCCTGAAGATTGCAGGCCGCAACCGGAATAACCCAAGGGTGCCTCGTGATGGCCGAGCTGCCCACCGTTCCTTGATTGCCGGCCGCGGCAACTGTGATGACGCCGCGCTGGGCTGCGTAGTTGAGCGCTTGCTCCAAGTTGCTTTCGCCTTTCGGTGACGCTTGAACCAGTGCCGCGCTCAAATTGATCACCTTGGCTCCGGCCTCGACGCTATCCGTAATAGCCTCGGCGAGCTCCTCGGGAGTGGCACTTGGCATGTCTCCGTCGTTCACCGCCTCTGGAAAAATGGGGCGAAGCAGCAGCGTGCATCCGGGACAGATGGCGGGAGCCGCGGAGCCGCGGCGGGCGGCGAGCATGCCGGCGACGAAGGTGCCGTGCGTGCACGCGACGGTATCCGCGCGAGCGCAGGTTCCTTTCAGCTTTCCGGGGATTTCACGGATGGTGGCGACGGCGAAGTCGGGAAGGTCTCGAGCGACAGGGCCATCGATGAGCGCAATGGTGACCTCCGGCCGGCCCGGGCCGCGTCTCATCAAGTCCGGGAGTCGGACGAGCTCGAGAGGGCTTATCGCCACACATTAACCGACCGGCTCTTGCCCGCAAAATTATGTAAAACTCGAACAGGCTACCGCCGACGGATGCTGCTGTCAATTAACTCCCAGAACACTCCCCACGGTTGATAACACACCCCCTGCTACCGCCCACGGTTTCGGCGAAAGGGATTCGCGCGGGAACGGCAGAGGCGTAACGGGTTGCTAACGCGGCGCCCTCCCAATGCGTTGTGCTATGCTTTTGGGCTTGGAGGGCATCCCTGCCATGACTTTTCTTGACACGCGTTACCGCCTCGCGCGCAGCCTCACCAGCGAGGAACTCGAACGGCTGAGCACGCTTTCAACGCACTACGGAATTCGCAAAATCGATTTCGAGGGCGATGACCTGGTGATTGAATACGACGCCTCGCGCATTCATGAGGCGGAAGTGCTTGCGGCCGTGCGCCGCACCGGCATTCCGGCGGCCGCGGAAAAGTCGATTCCCCTGGGTGGCTTCGATTACACGGGCGAGTTTAAGGACTACGCCTGGCCCACCTCCGGCGTGAGCCCTGTGAACCAGAAACTCTGACTATTGCCGATTTTCGATTGCCGATTGCCGATTGAGTGAGGGAAAGGGCGACTCTTTAGCGGCCTCGACCCCGTGATCTAGCAGCCGGAGATTGTAGCAGCGTGATGAAAGACGGCGTACGATTCGTGTCATTTCGAGCGCAGCGATAAATCTCGTAAGTCTTCTCCTTTCAGAGCGAGATTTATCGCTGCGCTCGAAATGACACGAATCGGGTTTTTCATCATACTGCTAGCCTAGTTCAGTCTAGTCTAGAGGGCAACCACAGAAACCATTGCCCGCAATCGTCAATCGAAAATCGTCAATCTGAAGGCCTATGCCCCAGCCCTTTGCCCGACTTGCGTTTCTGCTGGCTTGTCTCGCCGTGGCTCCGAGCCTTAACGGCGCCGATAAGCCGCCCCTCACCCTCGACGAATTCTTCAACTCAACTGAATTCAACACGGTGGCTCTTTCTCCTGACGGCCACGCAGTCGTGATCCAGACCACTCGCGCCGATTGGGACCGGAACCGTTTCCGCACTGACCTGTGGCTGTATCGTGATGGCGGTGGCGGCCAGGCGCCGGCGGGCCCGGCGGCCTCGGCGGGCCTCGTCCGGCTGACTCAGTCGGGGCACGATTCTGAGCCTCAGTGGTCGCCTGACGGCCGCTGGGTGGGCTTCATCTCGGACAGGGTGGCGCCGGGGTCGAGCCCGCAGGCGCCGGCAGCCGAGAAGGACGATGAGGACGATCCTGCGGGCCAAGTCTGGGTGATTGCTGCCGACGGCGGCGAGGCCTTTCCGCTGACGCAGGGCAAGGAGGATGTGCATGCCTTCGCGTGGTCGGCCGACTCGCGTTCCATCTATTTCGCCACGCTCACGCCGAGGAGTACCGAGGAGGAAGAAGCTTACAAGAAACAGTGGAAAGACGTGATTCAATTCCGCGAATCGGAACGCGGCGATAGCATCTTCAAGATTGACTTGGCGGACGTTCTGAGCGCCGCCACCTCGCCGGCGCCGGGCGATAAGGGCCAGAAGCCGCGAACGGTGTGCACCACGCCGTGGCGCGTGAAGCAGCTAACCGCCTCACCCGACGGACACTATCTCGCTTTCAATACGGACTCCCGATCGGAGCGGCAGGAGTCTCTCGACGCTTACAATATCGACCTGGTCGAGCTGCCCTCTGGCACCGTGCGCCTGCTGAGCCACACGCAGGCCATTTATGACAATCTGGCGTGGTCGCCGGACAGCCGGCGCGTGTTCTTCTCCTGCGTGAACGGCTCCGTGGAGGGTCCTTACCAGGACGTGCAGCCGCGCGTCTATTCGGTGAACATCGCGGAGGCCTCGGGCCCGAAGGACGCGCCTGTCAAGGCGCACCTGCGTTGGGGCAGGGATTTCGAAGGTGCGCTGGCAGATTACGCTGTGTTACCTCACGGCGGGCTGCTGATAGCAGGCGGACTCGGCACGGAGGTTCAGCCTTACACGCAGGAGGATAGCTCCGCGCCGCTTTCACGCCGTCCCGGCCAGCCCGGCGCGTACGAAACCCTGGCAGCAGCCAAGGATTCCAGCCGCGTGGCTTTTGTCTATTCATCGCTGCAGCAGCCGTCGGAAGTGTACCTCGCGGATAGCCCCGATGAGCTGGACGAGGCCCGGCCTATCACGGCCTTCAACCGTCTTTTCACCTCGCGGGCGCTTCCCCAGGGCAAGCCGTATCGCTGGAAGGCTGACGACGGCGTCACCGTGGAAGGCATGCTGATCTATCCTCCCGGAAAATTCGGCACCACTCACCTGCCGATGTTTACGCTGATCCATGGCGGTCCCGCAGACGCCGATGGCAACCACTTTGAGGCGGACTGGTACCAGTGGGCAGGCCTCGCCGCCACCGACGGCTGGCTGGTGTTTGAGCCCAACTACCGCGGCTCAACCGGATACGGCGACGCCTTCACGCTGGGCGTTATCGGTCCCATCGTCTCGCGACCCGGGAAGGACATTCTTGAGGGAGTCGATCAGCTTGTTCACGACGGCACGGCTGACCCCGGCCATCTTACGGTGGGCGGTTACAGCTACGGCGGCTACATGACCAACTGGCTTATCACCCAGACCTCGCGCTTTAAGGCTGCTGTCTCCGGCGCCGGCGCGGTGGAACATGTTGCCAACTGGGGCAACGACGATACCACTTTTGACGACGCCTACTTCCTCGGCGGCGTGCCCTGGAAGGCCAAACAGAACTACAACGCCGAAGCCGCCATCTGGCAGTTCGACAAAGTCACCACTCCTACCCACGTGGTGGGCGGAGCGGACGATATCCGCGTTTACGTCGGCGAGGACTACCTGCTGGAACGCGCGCTTTACATGCGAGGCATTCCCACCGCCCTGCTGATTTTCCCGGGCGAGGGCCATCCCCTGAGCAAGAATCCGTGGCACGGTAAGATCAAGGTGCGTGAAGAGCTGAAGTGGCTGGACAAATATGGAAAGCCATGAGCGCCGGGCGCACGAAGACGATCGGTATGACGAAGAACAGCCTCTGAGTGCCGTTGGATGATCTATCTTATTTAAAATAACTTAAGTTGACTTAATCATCCAGCACAGAGCTATAGCGTTCAGGCACGTTAACGGATTATAAAATAAGATAATAGAAGGGCTCGTCCCCAGTTTTGAATTGCGGCACGCGCCTGGCTCTGCTAGCATTAGAATGCTGTGATTGGGAGTAGTATCTTCAGCGTTCACGACGGCCGCCTCTCAAGTTCACCGCTCATCCGCCGATAGCTCGCAAGGAGATCTGGCATGAAGGTAAGGTTAACCACGGTTGCTTTGGCTGTGGCAGCGCTTTGGTTGGCGCCTCTCGCGGCGCTCGCTGTCGCAGCGCAATCCGCGCAACCGGCCGGGCAAACGGCAGCTTCTGAAAAGGAGGCTTCGCCCTCGCCAGCGGCTGGCCTGACACCGAGTTATGTCATACAGCCTGGGGATGTTCTCGACATTCAGGTGTGGAAAGAGCCTGAAGTCAGCAAGACGATTCCTGTCCGTCCTGACGGCAAGGTCTCGCTTCCCCTCGTGAATGACATACAGGCCTCCGGCCTCACTGCCGGGGCTCTGACCGCCGACCTGACGCAGAGGCTTAAGAAGTTCATCTCCGAGCCGCAGGTCACCGTTATGGTGACTGAGGTCAATAGTCAGCGCTTTTACGTGATGGGCGAGGTAACACGCGGAGGCACTTACCCTTTGGTTCCAGGTATGACCGTGCTGCAGGGCTTATCCGGCGCCGGCGGCTTTACGCCCTTTGCGAACCCCAAGAAGATCTATGTCTTACGGGATGAAGGCGGTAAACAGGTGAAGTACCCCTTCAACTACAAGGACGTGGTGAAGGGCAAAAGCCAGGATCAGAACATCGAATTACGGCCCGGCGACACAATTGTGGTTCCCTAGTGGGCAGGATGATGAAAAACCCGATTCATGTCATTTCGAGCGCAGCGAGAAATCTCGTAAGTCTTCTCTTGTCAGAGCGAGATTTCTCGCTGCGCTCGAAATGACATGAATCGTACGCCGTTTTTCATCATGCTGCTAGCGGACGGAACGGCAGAAGACGATTGGGAAGGTCGTCAGGCAAGAAGAGGTTTCTGCAGAGCTAGGCCGGCAGTCAGCAAGTTCTGACTGCTTTGGTCCCGGCAACAGATCAATACGAGGTCTTTATGATCGGGAATCGAGAGATGAGCTTCGACGATTACGCCAACATTCTGCGGCGCCGGTTGCGCCTGATTGTGCTGCCGGCTATCGCAGGAGCCATCGTCGGCTTTGCCATTACGTTGTTTATCCCGGCGCAGTACACCTCCACCAGCCTGATTCTCGACGAGCGGCCCACGATTCCTGAGGATCTCATCCAATCGTCTCACCCCGATGATCTGTTGGTAAGGCTCGCCACCATGCAGGAGCGCATCGAAAGCCGCACGCGGCTGCAGCCCCTCATTGAGCGCTACGACTTGTTCAAGAGTGAGCGAAAGAAGTCGATGGAAGACGCTGTCGAAGCCATGCGTAAGGTTATTGAAATCAAGCCCGTCATGCTCGGGGGAAATATGCTGAAAACCTCCGGCAAGGAGTTGCCTCTGCCGGGCTTCAGCATCGGTTACACCGCCGATACTGCGCATCTGGCCCAGCAGGTCACCAGCGAGTTGACCTCAATGTTCATCACTGAGGACCTCCAGCAAAACGAAAACATGGCCAAGGGTACGGCACAATTCCTGTCAAATTCGTTGGCCGACGCCAAGCGCGCGCTCGACGAACAAGATCAGAAGATGGAGGATTTCAAGCGCAAGAACCTGGGTTCCCTGCCGGGTGACCAGCAGGCGAACCTTCAGGTGCTGGCCACACTGAGTACCCAACTCGCGGCGGTGACCGATCAAATAAGCCGGGCTCAACTCGACAAGACTTATGAGCAGTCCTTGCTGACCCAGCAGGAAGCGACCTGGCACGCGGTGCAGAACGGCGACCAACCCGCCGCCCAAGTACCTACGCTTCAAGAACAGCTCAACAAAATGAAGGACAGCCTCGCCCTCCTTCAGGGCCGTTATACGGATGATTATCCCGACGTCGTGAAATTAAAAGGGGATATCGCGCAACTACAGCAGCAGATCGACGCCCAAAAGGCGGCGGGACCCAAATCAGGCGACAAGAAGCCTGCCACGCAGGGGCCCGCTCCCGGCACCGCCTACGAGCCTGCAGGCGGACAGGCCGCCTCTGCCAAGACGGCGCCCGGTCAGGAAACAGAAGAGGCTGGCAACCCTGCACTCGTTCCGACGTCCATTCAAGAATTGCGCGCCCGCCTCAAACAAGACGACAACTTGATCCAGCAGAGGACCAAGGAGCAAGCCCGGCTTCAGGAGCAAGTGAAAGCCTACGAGGGCCGCGTTGGGGTGAGCCCGCTGGTGGAAGAGGCCTACAAACAGCTTAATCTGGGACATGACGCTGCGCTGAAGTTTTACGATACCCTGCTCGCCAGCCAAAACCAATCTCAAATGACCGCGAACGCCCAGAGCAACGGGCAAGGCGAAGAGTTCCACCTGCTGGATTCACCGAGCCTGCCTTTGGCCCCATCGTTTCCCGTGTGGTGGCAATTCCTGCTCGGCGGCTTGGGGGCCGGCCTTGCTATCGGCGTAGTCGTGGCATTTATTCTCGAGCTCCGTGACAAAGCTCTCCGTGACGAGCGCGACGTTGAATTCTATCTCGAAATTCCCACCCTGGCGGTAGTACCAGCGATCGAGCTGAGGCCGATCGGAAACGGCGCCGGTGGCTCTTCGAAGCGCGGGCCCAAGCAGTCCCGTCTGCAACCGGCCGGCATCGCCGGAGGGAACTAACATCCGGCTGTGGGCGGCGGCCATGACTGCCGAACCTGTCGAATCCGAGTGGCGGCGGTCAAGACCGCCGCTGCAGGCGACTACTTCGAATTCATTCACACCTCCTCTCCTCATTGAAGAAATGTGCAAAGGGCGCCCAACTGTGCCCTTTAAACAATGCGTCTGCGCAGCGGCCCGTGCAGTTTAGGTGCACCGTCCGTTTTTTGCTTGCCGTCTGGGTTAAAGATATGGCACTAACTCTTTATGGTTTCTATCTCCATGTCTCTTCCGCCGTCGACGCTGCTCGGCGTACAATCAGTGACTCGAGAACGCGCGCTCGAGGGTGGGACGTCGGTGGCGTCCCTAGTTGTGGCACGTGGCAGCATTACCAAGGCGCCTTGCGGCCTTTGTCAAAAAACGACGATCGAAGCCTAAGACTCCTTTAGAATCAACGCGACTTCCGAACGAACCCAGTATGTCATTGATTATAAATATGTTATTTGCTAAACCCAGTATATCTATGATGTAGAACACCTTAACTCAAACTTGCTTTGATCGGTGATAAGACTATGACCTCCGAACCCGGGAACGAACCTGACCGCCGCCGCTTCCTGCTGTCCAGCCTGTCCGGCGCAGGCACGGCCTGGATCACACTGAACTGGCCGGCCGTGATGGCAGCCGCCGAGCACGCCGCCCAAGCGGCCAAAGCCGCGGTACCCCCCCAACTCGAAGCTCTCACAGCAGAGCAGGCTGCGGCTGTGGAAGCCATCGCTGCCCGCATTATTCCAACCGACGATTCTCCGGGTGCGCGAGAAGCGGGCGTGATCTACTTCATCGACCGCGCGCTCACCACCTTCGCAACCGAGAGTCTCGCCGACTATCAGAAGGGCCTGCCTGTTTTCGAAGCGAAGACCCGCGAGCTGTTTCCGAGCGTCCAAAGATTCTCCGAAGCCGCGCCTGAACAACAGGACGCTGTGCTCAAGGCGCTCGATGAGCAGCCATTCTTCGAACTGGTTCGCAGCCATACCGTGATGGGTTTTCTATCAGACCCGATGCGCGGCGGGAACCGCGACGGGGTGGGCTGGAAGCTGATCGGCTTTGATAGCAGCCCCGCGTTCACTCCGCCGTTCGGATACTATGACCGCGATTATCGCGGCTGGCAGCCGCCGCCGAAGCAGGAGGGAAAAACGTAAATGCCCCCCCAGGTGGCCTACAAACCGTCGCACAAGGTTGATTTCGTCATCGTGGGTTCGGGCTCGGCGGGCGGCGTTTTAGCCAAGGAGCTTTCCACCGCGGGCTTCTCAGTGGTGGTGCTGGAGCAAGGTCCTTACATTCCCCCGAGCAGTTTTGGCCACGATGAAATTGCCCAAAGCCAGGAACACGCCTTAACGAACAAGCCTGACCTCTCGCCGCAAACCTTCCGGAAGACGCCTCAGGACAAGGCCCAAAAGCAGTTCTCGGCCATCTACGGACGCTGCGTGGGCGGCGGCTCGGTGCACTTCACGGCGAATTACTGGCGGTTTCACGAAATCGACTTTATCGAGCGCAGCCACCGCGGGCCGGTGGCGGGCACGGCATTTGCCGATTGGCCGATCACCTACACGGACATGGAGCCGTACTACACCAAAGTCGAGTGGGAAGTGGGCGTGTCGGGTCTCGCAGGGGCCAGCCCCTTCGACCCCTATCGATCGAAACCTTATCCCATACCGCCGCTGCCGGTGAAGTCGTCGGGAGTCATCTTTGAGCGTGCAGCCTGGAAGATGGGCTGGCATCCGTTCCCTGCGCCCATGGCCATTCTTTCCCAGCCTTACCGTGGGCGGGCGGGTTGCATTTACTGCGGCCGTTGTTTGGGTTTCGGTTGCGAAGTGGGAGCGAAGTCCAGTTCGCTGGCCAGCATGATTCCCCTGGCGCAGCAGACCGGCCGCTGCGAAATCCGCACCGAAAGCTACGCGTTCAAGGTGGAGACTGATCACCACGGCCGGGCGACGGGCGTCGCCTATTTTGATCGCCAACGCCGGCAGCACTTCCAGAAGGCGCGTGCGGTGATCCTTTCCGCCAACGGCGCGGAGACGCCGCGCCTGCTGCTGCTTTCCGCTTCGTCCCGCTTTCCTGACGGCCTCGCGAACTCCAGCGGGTTCGTAGGAAAATACCTGATGGTCAACGGTTTCAGTACAGTGCTCGCCACCTTCGACGAACCGCTGAACGAATACAAAGGCGCTGCCGTGGGCCGCGTGCTCCATGACTTTTACGAAATTGATCCCAAGCTGGGTTTCTATGGTGGCGGCGGACTCGACGCGCGCTTCGGGCAGACTCCCATGGGTTACGCAGTGAATTCCGTTCCCACAGAGGTTCCACGGTGGGGCACGGCCTACAAGCGCTGGCTTGCCGAATCTTTTTCACACAGCATGTTCGTGTCGAGCCACGCCACCTCACTGCCCGTGGAAGCCAACAGCTTTTCGCTTGACCCTGACCTGAAGGACGCCTGGGGCCTGCCAGCGTTGTGCATGACTTACAAGGATCATCCCGATGATCTCAAGACCGTGAAATACCTGCAGGATCGCGCGCTCGAATTGTTGGCCGTTTCACGGGCCAGCAAAGTATGGGTGCGGCCCATTCGGGAACAGACGCACGCCGTGCATCTGCTGGGAACCTGCCGCATGGGCAATGACCCCAAGTTATCGGTAGTCAATGCCGACCACCGCACGCATGACGTGCCCAATCTCTTTCTCTGCGATGGGAGCAGCTTTGTGACTTCCGGTCGTGGCCAGCCTACGATGACGATCCAAGCGCTAGCCTTCCGCGCCGCCGACCGGATCGGCGCGGCTGCGCGCCGCGGTGAAGTGTAACCCGGGATCTCTCTCACCCTGACACTTGCCGCAGAGGGAACGCTCCATCAATCGATGAGTCAATGAACCGGGTCAATGAGTCATTCCATTGGCTCACCGGCTCATTGCTCCACCTCCGCTGATCTAACCTGATCAGATGTGAACCGCCAGCACCGGACAGGAGCCCAACTGAATCACCCGATAGGTGGTTGATCCAAAGAGGGCCAAATCGACAGCGTTGCGGCCACGGACGCCGACGATGATTAAGTCGGCTTGCTCCTCCTGGGCGAGCTGAACGATTTCCTGATAAGGCTTGCCGGTGCGCACCAGCGACTTCACCGTGCACCAGTTCGGGATATCCGCTGGAACCAGTTTCTCGAGCTCTTTCACCGCCTTCGCCGTCGCATCCTGCAGGACCTTTTCGCTGTCGGAATCTTCGAGTACATGGAGCAGCGTGAGCTCCGCGTTGTATTCCATGGCCAGCGAGAACGCATAGCTCAAGGCCCGCGCGGCGTGATCGGAGAAGTCGGTGCAGAGGAGGATCTTGCGCAGGTGAACGCAATCGGACGTGCTGTCGGGTTCTACAAAGTCATGGGCGGGCTTGCGCACCGCCAGCACAGGGCAGTGCGCCTTGCGCAGCACGCGCTCAGTAACTGATCCCATCGTAAGCCGGTCAAGGCCGCGGCGGCCGTGCGTGCCCATCACGATCAGGTCAGCAGAGCGCTCTTCGGCAAAACTAAGAATCGATTCCCAGGGGAAGCCCTGCCGGATGACGCACTCCGGCTGCAATCCATTCCGTGTGTGCGCCTTGACCAGCTCTTGAAGGCCCTTTTCGGCGTCAGTGCTGAGCTGAGACCACGTGTCCTGCAGAGTGGCTTCGGGAAACGCGTAGTAAGGATATGCAGCCTGCAGCGGCTGCACGACGTGCTCGACAAGAAGCTTGGCGCCGTAATGCTTGGCGAGAGAATAGGCGTAATCGTAGGCTCTTCCCGAATACTCGGAAAAATCCACCGGACAGACAATGCGCGCGATGTTCATGGCGATTCACCTCCGGTCGGCAGGCCCTTTCAACCGCCTCCGACCCTTTCAACACCCCTACGTTAATTCGGGCTTGAGCACCAAGCTGTGACGCTTATTACCGCTCTTTGTGACAAATGTCACCGGTGTTTACACCCGCAGCTCGCCGCAAGGTAGCCCTCGGTGAGGCTCGTCACGCCCACTCGTGACACAGGTCACGTTACCGCGACATGGCTCTGAGTATCGTGAGTGTGAGGGAGTCGAGGGCTGCACGAGGGTGGACGCGACGTGCAGCCGGGAGGAAGACATGCCAGAGACAAAGATCATAGTCGCTCTTCAAGACCGCGAACACGTGGAAAGCTTGGTAAAGCTGGCTTGTGAGATGGCCCAAGGTACCGGAGCGGACGTGACTGCACTGCATGTAGTTGAGGTGGGGCTTGGGTTGCCGCTGGATGCCGACGACGCGGCTCTGGACCGCACGGGCCAGCGGCTGCTGGAACTGGCGCACCAAGCGGCTTCGCAGAAGTATCTGAAGGAAATCTCGACGCGACTGGTTCGCGCCCGCGAGGCAGGCCCGGCGATTATCCGTGAAGCCGAAGACCAAGCGGCTGACCTGATCGTTCTCGGCTACCGCCGCAAAAGATCCTACGTGGCGAAGGCCCTACTGGGCTCAGCGGTGGAATACGTCACCAAGCACGCACCCTGCCGCGTGATTGTCCAAACAGTTCCAGCCGCCGCGGTCAAGACGGCTGCCGCCTGAGGCGATCTTCTCCCGTCAGGCATCTGCTTGACCGCAACAGTTCCTTAACGTGATATTCACGCAGCAGTAATGTACCCACGATAGCCCTTTGTTATAACCAAGCCTCGAAGGGGAAATCTACCAGGAGGCTTGCATGAGAGGTACTCGCAGGGTAAGGCTTTGGCTGTCGTTTTCGGTCGCTCTACTGATGATCGCTACTAACGTTCAAGGCGCTGGCAAACCTGGCGCCGAACCCCCGCCGCGACGGACAGCGCCGCAGCAACTTTCAACGGTGAGCCACGTCCTGCTCATCAGCATCGACGGAATGCACGCACTGGATTTCATCAATTGCGCCAACGGAATCGCCGGGGCCAACGGAGGCAATCCTTACTGCCCCAATCTCGCTGGCCTGAAACCAACAGGCGTCAACTATCTCTACGCTTCCACTTCCAGGCCGTCCGATTCCTTTCCCGGCTTAATGGCCATCGTGAGTGGCGGATCTCCGCGCAGCGTGGGAGCGTTTTACGATGTTGCCTACGACCGGTCGCTCGATCCTCCGGCCGCCACGACCGGGAACGGCGTAGCGGGCAGCCCGGGCGCCTGCCTGCCGTACACGACGCCAACGGGAACGACCACGGAGTTTGATGAGGGAATCGACATCAACCAGACGATGCTCAATGGAGGCGCGTCCTCCGGGCAAGGCGGAATTGCCTCGATTGACCCCAGGAAACTGGAACGCGACCCGAGTCAAGGCTGCGCGCCGGTTTATCCGTGGAACTTCGTTCGCATTAATACCATTTTTGGCGTCGTGCACGGCGCTGGTGGCTACACTGCCTGGTCAGACAAGCATCCGTCGTATTCGGCGGTTTCCGGCCCAGGGAACGGAGCCAACGTGGACGACTACTTCTCCCCAGAGATCAACTCGATTCCAATAAATCTGCCAGGTGTAAAAGCGATATCTACCAGTTGCAACCCTCTGCCTGACCAGACCGCCGTGTCGCCGTCGAATGCCTGGACGGATAGCTTCCAGAACGTTCAATGCTACGACGCGCTGAAGGTGAATGCGGTTCTCAACGAAATCAAGGGTAAGACCCACAACGGCTCTGCCCCGGCTCCCGTACCCGAGCTGTTCGGAATGAATTTTCAGGCTGTGAGCGTCGGAGAAAAGCTAGTCGAAAAGACACTGACCCCGACCGTCACCGGGGGCTATCTGGACTCGCAAGGGACACCCACGACGGCGCTGCTCGGCCAGATTCAATTCGTTGACTATTCGATCGGTCAGATGGTGGCTGCACTAAAAGCCGCCGGTCTCTACAACTCCACGCTGATTGTGATTACGGCCAAGCACGGCCAGAGTCCCATCGACTCCTCTCGCTACTTGGGGATCTCGACTGTGACTGGCGATCCCATAACCACGTCGCCGGCAACCATCGCGGACAACTCCGGCTGCCTGCCCGAGTCTGAATCCCCGTCGAATCCCACCGGCATCGGGCCGACAGAGGATGATGTCTCGATGCTCTGGCTCGACAGCCAGTGCACCACTTCACAGGTTGTCGGTATGCTTCAGACGCAATCGCCGTCAACCAGCAATATCGCAGGCATCGGCGAGATTTTCTGGGGACCGGGACTTACGCAGCTTTTCAACGCGCCCGGACTCGGGCCGGGTCTAGACCCCCGTACCCCAGACATTCTGGTGACTCCTAACATCGGCGTGACTTACTCGGGCAGCGGCAAGAAACTGGCGGAACACGGTGGTTTCGCACATGACGACACCAACGTCATCATGTTGCTTTCGAACCCGAGCCTCGCACCTAGCACAATAACCACGCCGGTCGAAACCATGCAGGTGGCTCCAACCATCCTGCAGGCGCTCGGACTGAACCCAAGCAGCCTGCAGAGCGTCCAGCAAGAGGGCACCCAGGTCCTACCCGGACTCTTCTAATCGCGTGCGGACTCGATCAACCAGGCTGTGGGGGGCGGTCGATTGGATCGCCCTCTTCCCTCTTGCGAGTCCTTGTCGCACAGCGATGAGCGCTGGCTCAGTTCTGGCCGCACTGGAACAGTAAGTCCACCACCGCCTGCCTTAACGGCAGGTGCCGTTGCGTTCAGTCGGTTCCAAGCACGCCCAAAAAGCTCAAGGGTCTTCGGTGAATTGGAGACGTATGGGCTCGCCTTGGCCAAACTTGCGCGTGAGCCAATCTTCCATGTCTTGCCGCAGCGCCTCCAACTCCACCCGAAAGCTAACCTCGAGTTGGCCATCGCCGGCAGGCAGGACATCGTCGAATGCCGATCGACCGGTGAAGCTTCGCATGGCGAAGCTATCCAGCCAGGAAAGCGGACAGGGCCGCAACGGCTTGGGCTCAACCACTTCGACCTTTATTTTGCGGGCGAACACTTAAACTGTTAGACGCGCGTTGTCACTCACCCGTGAAGGCGGAACGTCCTATAATCATGGCGAACAACCCGGTCGGCAGCGCCTCAAGACCGGCGCAGCCAGGAGAACCAGCTCTTGGTGGGCTGAGGAGCGAGTGGTTCGGGGCCAAGAGGCAAGGGCTTGTCTTCGATCACTGCCGCCTGGTTGCACCGTAATAAGCGCTCAGCCTCACTCTTGCCCTTCTGAGCCGCGACTCGATCGTAGCATATCGAAAGCAACGGCGGACGGCGCTTGGTGTCATGCGCGTCGGAGGCAAAGAAATGCACCAGGTTGCGCGCAAGCCACATTTCGGAGAGCCGCTGGGCGGTGGTGCCAAAGCGGCCCGTGAGAGACTGGGCGGTAACCTGCACCAAGCAGCCGCGTGCGACCCACTGATAAACCATTTCCGGCTTACGATGCAACACAGCATTTCGCTCGGGATGAGTCAAGATTGGGACGAGGCCTGCCACTTGTAAGTCGTAAAAGACATGATCCATGCTCTCGGGTATGAACTGATCCTCGAACTCCACTAGAAGATAGCGGCCACCGTTGATGGTAAAGCTGCCCCGGTTCTTTGTGACCTCGCGGATGTTGTCGTAGGAGAGATGAAAATCACAGCCCAAAAGGAGTTTAGGTTCCTGCCCGACGGCCGCCTGCAGTTCGCCGAGTTTTTCCTGGTTCACGTTCGGCTGAAAGGGATATTCGTAGTTGCAGTGCGGAGTGGCCACGATGTGAGTAATACCATCGCTCGCCGCCATGCGGCACATTTCAGCCGCCTCGTCCACCGACTTAGCGCCATCGTCCACACCCGGGAGTGGATGGCAGTGAATATCGATCATACTAAGCTCGTGATTCTCAAGATTGGATGCGGGCGAGCTTGGGCGCGTCGAATCTCATTTCGTTGCGCCAGTGGTCGGAGGCAGCGGCTCAACCTCGACGATTTGTTGCGCGTCTCACGCGCGTTCTCGAGACTGGGCCCCTGCTCTGCAACCTCGTATCCGACGCGTTCGTAGGCTGACTTGCAGGAGGCCATGCGTGGATTCGACCACTCATTCCAAGGCCGCCGAGCCCTCATATGGATACAAGTTCACATAGCCAATCCCCAGGAATACTAGAATGTGAAGACCCCGTTCGGTTCTAAACCCGTGGTTTTCGATACACATTGCGATCACAACTGTATATAAATGAATTTGTTAGCGACCTCAGTCTGGGTCCATTGTAACACTGTGGCGCATTGGAACGCGGCGTGCACAGCCTACAGCGATCTCTTGTTGTGGCCCTGCGTATCGCAGAGCCGTGACGGGAGGCGATTTTAGACCCAACACCCGACGCTTGGGGGGAGGTTCTCCCCCCATTTTTTTTTGCTCGCTGAGCGACGTGGGGTTCATTGCACACCGTCTACAAGAACCCGCCTCCAAGTTCCTAAGAATTCTCGCAGAGCAACGCAATTTGGGCGATGATGCTTCAAGGGCGGAATGCTCATGGTTGCGGCTGCTGCTGGGTCAAGCAATGCAGCGTCCCCAATCCCCAAACCAGATCCAAAGAATGAATGCCAAGGACGGGCCGGTCAGTTATTAGTTCCGCCAGGGCGCCCAGCGCGATGCGATCATTTGGATCATTAAACGTCGGCACCAGCACTGCCGCGTTCGCGATGTAAAAGTTCGCGTAACTCGCGGGGAGCCGTTGCCCGTCGAAGTACACTGGCGCCGGCATCGGTAGGGGCGCCACTTCGACTTTGGACCCGTCTTCAAGGTGCATCCCCTGCACGCGCTCCCAGTTCTCTGCTAAGACTCCGTAGTTCGGATCACGCTGGTTCGACTCCCGGCAGAGGACCAAAGTGCGCGGGTTAACGAACCGGCACACGTCGTCGACGTGGCCATGCGTGTCATCTCCGGCAATGCCCCGTCCGAGCCACAGCACGTTGGAGGCACCCAGGTAGTCCGCGACCACCCTCTCGATTTCCTCGCGCCGCAGCCCAGGATTGCGTGGCTGCATATGCTGGTCAAGCAAACATTCTTCTGTTGTCACCAGCGTGCCGCGGCCGTTGCCATCAATCGCTCCACCTTCCAGGACGAATTTCTTGCCATTCACCGCCACAGGAAAGAAGCGGTGCCCGAGTACGCCCGACACATCGCGAGCCACAGCCGCGTCGAGCCTGCAGTTCCGGTACTTGGCCCAACCGTTAAAGTGAAATCCCGCTATCGCCAGCTCATGATCGCGCTTTAGGAATAACGGGCCCGAGTCGCGCGTCCATGCCCGATCCGTCGGGATGCGGAAGAACTCAACGTCGCCCCCAGCCCCAACGCGATCGAGGATGTCTCGGGCGCGTTTCTCATGCGCCGCGGACTGCACGAGCACCCGTACTTTCTCGCCCTTCACGAGGTGGCGGACGATTTCTCCGAACACCCACGGTATGGCCGCAAACTTTCCAGGCCAATCCGCGGTGTGGTGGGGCCAGCCGATCCATGTGGCTTCGTGCCTCTCCCATTCGGCGGGAAAGCGAAACCCCAAAGCCGCAGGAGTCTCTTCTTCGGGTGACGGGTGCGGCGTTTCGACCTTGCGATTGGGAGCGCGGGACGAGGCCGCGGCTGAGGCGCCGCGCCGCTGATGTGCCTTTGGGGTGCCTGGGGAATCTTTCACGGCGTCTCGTCATCCAAGTAGCGCTTGCCCAGACCAGAGTACGAATCCACCCGACGGTCGCGCAGAAATGGCCAGTTGCGCCGCACGTCCTCGATGCGCTGGGGATCAACTTCAGCCAACAGAATCTCCTCCCCGTCAGTCGAGGCTTCCGCTACCACCACCCCGAAGGGATCTGCGATGAACGATGAACCCCAAAATTCAATGCCCGGCGGCTCACTGCTTGACCCTTCGGCGGCCTTGAGCTTTTCATGCCCTACGCGATTGACAACAGCCACATAAACACCATTAGCGATGGCGTGGCCGCGCTGGATGGTACGCCAGGCATCGCGCTGGGCAACACCGTACTTCTGCTTTTCATGCGGATGCCACCCGATCGCCGTAGGGTAGAAAAGGACTCCCGCGCCACGCAGGCTTTGGAGCCGCGCTGCCTCCGGGTACCATTGGTCCCAACAGATCAGGGTGCCAATTCGGCCCACGTTAGTGTCAAAAGCAGGGAAACCAAGGTCGCCCGGCGTAAAGTAATACTTCTCGTAATAGCAAGGATCGTCCGGAATGTGCATCTTGCGGTAAAGTCCGCGCATTTCACCGTTGGAATCGAGCACGACGGCGCTGTTGTGATAGAGCCCTGCCGCGCGCCGCTCGAAGACAGGCGCCACTACCACCACGCCTGACTTCTGCGCCGCAGCAGCGAGAGCCTGAGTGGTAGGGCCGGGGATGGGCTCGGCCAGGTCGAAGAACGCCGCATCCTCCCTTTGACAGAAATACTGGGAGCGGAACAATTCGGGAAGGCAAACCACGCGGGCACCCTGTCGCGCGGCCTCTTGGACGCGGTCGAGCGCCTGCTCAAGATTCGCGGCCGGCTCGGGTGAACAGGCCATTTGAACCAAACCGACGACGAACTTTTCACTCATCAACCGGCCTCAAGGCACCGATTTTACAGGCAACAGCAGCGGGTGTCACTTGGAAACCGACGCCGCGAGTTGGCCGCGCCCTTTGTCCGGCCGATGTGCTAACGCCCCAGTCTGCCGACCGCGCATAAACTCCACACGTCAGATCACTGAAGATTTACCGGCTCGCCCTCGAAACCCGAGGAGCGCAAGATCCACGTGCGCCTTGACTTTCGGGCGTGGCGCTGACTACAGTCCAAGTTAGGGAGGATACACCGCTTGCGGCCGCTTACAGGGCAGAGGGAAGGGTCTTGAGCTATCTCAAGCGCAAGGTCCTTGCCATCCAAGACGGCAGCTACCTGCTCGCCAATGCCTCGCGCGCGCTTGTTACGAGGCCGCGCTACCCCCTCGACACCTTGATGCAGATGGACGTGATCGGTGTGGGTTCGCTGCCGATTGTCCTGCTGGTGGGCTTTTTCACTGGAGCAGTCCTTGCCCTTCAAAGCTATCGAAGTCTCGCGCGCTTCGGCGAGGTCAGCATCCTAGGCCAGATGGTGGCTCTTTCGGTGGTGCTCGAGTTGGGACCGGTGCTGACCGCTGTTGTGGTCGCCGGCCGCAACGCCTCCGGCATCGCATCGGAACTAGGCTCCATGTTGGTGAGCGAACAGATTGACGCCCTGCGCGCCATGGGAACTGACCCGGTGCGCAAACTCGTGGCGCCGCGTCTTTATGCCACACTCATCACCGTGCCGCTGCTGACCGTGATCTCGGATTTCGTGGCCATGATCGGAGGCTCCTTTATTGCGGTCACCACCGCCCACCTGACGGCCGCCCAGTATTGGAGTTCGGCATACCAGAACCTCGACTATCACGACCTGACGCAGGGCCTCATCAAACCGGTTGTGTTCGCGCTGGTGATCGCGATTGTGGGTTGCTACTTCGGGCTCAACACAACGGGCGGTACCGAGGGCGTGGGACGCTCCACCACTCAGGCCGTTGTTGTCTCCATCGTCCTCGTGATCATGCTGGACTTCCTGATTACGCAGTTCTTGATCGGGATTGGGTTCGCGTAAAACCAGGAGCGGTTGGTTGGGCCGACCCTCGGGTCGGACTTGGCCGGGGCAAGCCCCGGCCCTACAAGGCGACGACGGCTGTTTTTCGACCCTGTGTGGGAACTCGTAGATTCCCGCTTTCGCGGGAACGGCTGCGTGGAAGTCCTTTCGGGTTCGCAATGAGAAACCCAGCCCAAACACAGCCGGCCAGGCGTTAGCCTGAACCGTTCGTTCCGCGCGAGGCTGAGTGGCGACATCCCCTTACGTTCCATCTGCTATCGACCGGCCTCCGCCTCCCGCCATCGCGCTCCGCAACGTCGTTCTCTCTTTCGACGCGAAGCGCGTGCTGCGTGACGTCTCATTCGAGGTTCCAAGGGCCGGGACGTTGGTCCTGCTCGGGGTATCAGGCTCCGGGAAGTCCGTGTTGCTGAAGCTGATTTTGGGCTTGCTCAAGCCAGACTCGGGAGAGGTGCGCGTCGAGGGGGAAGACCTGGTGCCGTTGCACGAGACCGAGATTAACGCCTTCCGGCAGCGGATGGGCATCGTATTTCAGGAGGGCGCTTTGTTTGATTCGCTCTCCGTCTACGAAAACGTCTCATACCGGCTGCGGGAAGAAGGCGGGCACGATGAGGCGGAGATCCGCGAGCACGTACGGCAGGTCTTGAGCTTTGTGGACATGGAAGACGCCATCGACAAGATGCCGGCGGAACTCTCGGGAGGCATGCGCCGCCGGGTGGCTATCGCGCGAGCCATCAGCAGCCAGCCCACCATCATGCTCTATGACTCGCCGACGGCCGGGCTCGATCCCGTTACCGCACACACCATTAACACTCTCATCGTAAAATCGCGCGACACCCAACACGTGACATCCATCATTGTGACTCACCGGATACAGGACGCCCTGATGGTCTCGAGCTTCGTCTTTTCCCCTGAGAAGCAAGGCCTCGTGCCAGCAGCGGCGAAGAACGGCGATAGGGCGGCCGGCGGTACGCAATTTTTAGTCCTCAGGGATGGGTCGGTCTACTTTAGCGGTAATCGCGAGGAGCTGCTTGCATCCCCCGATTCTTATCTGCGCCGATTCGTTGAATGACTGACGGCTGCTACAGCAATAAAGGCAGTTCAAATGGCAAAGAGCAAAGTTCAAATTGCAAATCTGACCGGGAAGCGCGCGGAAAAAATCGCGCCACAGCGGCCGAACATTTGAACTTTGTCCTTTGCCTTTTGCCATTTGAAATGCTTTTCACCACGCACGTTAGGCCTTCTGATTTGGACGGTTATTTTGATTGCTCGGTACGGGAAAGCGAGATTGTAAATGCCTCAGCGACAGGAAATCCAGTGGGCTCAACTTCGAGTGGGAATCATGGTGGCAGTAGCGCTGATCATTCTCGTCGTGGCCATCTTTTTCGTCAGCGGCCAGATTGGATTCGTCACTCGGAAGTACACTTTGCTCGCCTATTTCCCATCGGCCGAGGGGCTGCGCCCCGGGTCGCAGGTTAGCCTGGCCGGAATTCCGGCCGGCTCCATCAAGGACGTTCGCCTTTCCGATTCCCGCGATCCCAATCGCGCGGTGGAGCTCGCACTCAGCATTCCGAAGAAGTTTCAGCACGAAATCCGGGCCGATTCCGTCGCGAACGAGACCACGGCCGGCCTCCTGGGCGAAACCTTTATCGACATTTCCCGCGGCAGTCCAGACCAGCCTGAACTTCAGGACGGTAGTGAGATCAAGACTCTCCAAGAGGCGGATATCAAGCGCATCGAACAGAACGCCAACGATGTGATTTCCAATTTAAACCAGCTCAGCCAGCGGCTGAATGACATTACCAACCAGATCACTCAGGGCAAGGGCTCCATCGGCAAGCTGCTTTACGACGAAACTTTCTATAACCGCCTGAACCAATTACTCAACGGCATGCAGACGATGGTGAACAACCTCCAGCAAGGGCAGGGCACCCTGGGTAAATTTCTGGTGGATCCCACGCTTTATGACAAGGCCGTAGCAACCGTGGATCATCTGAATGCGCTTGTGGACGATGTGCAGAAGGGCCAAGGCACGATGGGGCGCCTCATGGCCGACCCCGCGGTGTACAACCAATTGAAAGACATCACTGCCAAGATGAACACGCTGCTTGACAACATCAACAAAGGACAGGGCACGCTGGGCAAACTGGTGACGGACCAGCAACTCTACGACCGCGTGAACTCTACCGTGGGTCACGTCGATTCCATCACCGCGCGGATGGACCAGGGCACTGGCACGCTGGGGAAGCTCTCGACCGACGACACGTTATATAAGAACCTTGCCGCCAGCAGCCAGTCTCTACGGGAGTTCCTGGACGAGTTCCGCAAGAACCCCAAGAAGTATCTTCAGATTCGCGTCCACATTTTCTAGATGCTACGCTGTCATCTCAGCCTCCCTTAGCCCGCATTTCTGTTCCGAAAATAGGCGCTAAGTGCTTTGTTTTCGAACGAGCGCCTCTTCGCCTCGATAGCGCCATTTTTTTTCATGCCTTGGGGGTGTCGCGAAGCGACATGACGACTCACGAGGATTCGGAAAGGGCGGGACTTTAGTCCCGCCGTTACAACGTCCGTCGGATATTTGCCTCCTTCCGATCTCGGCACAGCTTGCATTCCCAAGCTGTGCCGAGATCGGAAGACAAAAGAGCGCAGTTTCGCGCGATCGGCGGGGCTGAAGCCCCGCCCTTTCCGAATCCTCGTGAGAAATGTGGGTTAGCCGCGTTCGATCCGGGACGGCGGATCGTGCCGCCGTAAGTGAATATAGCATGCCCCGTAAGCCCATGTCAATAGGAATGTTATATTACGGTCTATGCTCTCAATGTAGCCTACTTCTGAGAGACTCTGATCGCCGTAAGTCAGATGGTTTACGCGGGAGATCGCTGGGAGGAGAACTTTAGGCGACTCAGAGGCTTTCCGCGAACGGCGGACGGCGGACGGGCCGCTGGCCCGTGAAATCAGGCCGGCAACCCACACCCGGCGTGGCCGGAACCTCGAAAAAGAAACCGACAGGGCCACCCTACTCAGGGCCCGAACCAGGCTGGCGGCTGGCCAGGTATTGCTTCGTATGTGCAAGCAAAGCAGCAGCTTGCGGCATGGACTCGACAGCTTTGGCCACCAGCGGATCGCCTTCGGCTTCGAGTTTCGATTCCTGGTCGCGTCCATAAACAATCTGCACCAACTGATTGCGCAACCTTTGCTTTAGGAAGTCGAGGTTTTCTGCAACCTGGGCAGGGCTCACGCGGACGTTCCGGCTGGCGAGATATTCGTTGAACCCGTCAACCACCTCGGGCGTCACCTGAAAGTCGCGCGGAATGGTCTTGTGGATACCCAGGTAGCGTTGAGAGAAATCGTAAATGGCGTCCGCGTCAGCAAGTTTTTGCTGCACCGCGTTGAGAGTTGGGGGGGCCACCTCAATATCCGGCGTGATTCCCCCTCCGCCGAACACTTCCCGGCCGCCGTCGGTATGGCGTACCTGGTCGTGCGGAGCCGCGTTGCCTTCGGCTCGGATGTAGTAATCGTAAAGCGACACATTCTGGTAATCGCGCTGGATCAACCGGCCGCTCGGAGTGTAGTAGTGGGCGGTAGTCAGCGCGAGCCCGGTGTGCTCGCTGAGCAAGTAGACGGACTGGACGAGGCCCTTGCCAAAGCTGGGCTCACCCACCACCAGCGCGCGGTCATGATCCTGCAAGGCTCCGGTGACGATTTCCGCGGCGCTGGCCGTGTAACGGTTCACCAGCACCACCATCGGGTATTCCCGGCGCTGATTGCCCCGCGTCGCGAGATAGCGCCTCTCCCGCGAGGCACGGCCATATTGGTAAACGATAAGCTGATTCTTCGTCAGGAAGTGATCAGAAACGTCTACGGCCTGGTCCAGCAGTCCGCCGGGATTTCCTCGCAAGTCAAGCACGAGGCCCTTGAGGTTGTCGGCGTCCAGGCTCTTCAGTGCGGCCGTAAGCTCATCGTCCGTGGTCTCGTCGAACTCGGTGATCCTGACGTAAGCGATTCCGGGCTTTAGCAGGAAGGCATCTTCGATTGTGGGATTATGGATTTCGTCGCGAACAATACTGAACTCCACCGGCTGTTCATACCCTTGCCGCTCAACTGAAATCTGCACCGTTGTACCCTTGGGGCCGCGGATGAGGTTCGCCACACGGGACGTGTCAAGACCTTCCACGCTCTTGCCGTTGACCTTGCGGATGAAGTCTCCAGGCCGGACGCCGGCCTTGAAGGCAGGCGAGCCTGGAACCACGGACGGAATGAGCGAGGAAAGCTTGCCGGAGCGGTCCAGGCGCGCGACGATGCCCATGCCGACGCCGAAGTATCTCCCGGCCTGCTCCTCTTGTTTCTGGGCGAACGTGCGAGGACCAAAGAAATCCGAATGGGGATCAAGAGTGCGAAGCATTCCGGGGATGGCCCCCACCGGACTGCCGAGCACGTCCATGCCATAAATAGCTTTGTTGGGATCGAGGGACTCCGCGTACTCGCGTTCAACAACGCCGTAAACGCGCGTGAACTCCTTGAGCTGGGCCTGCACCTCCGAATCGCTTCCGTTCACAGGTGTGGCCTGAACCCGCGGACCGTAGAACTCTCCCGCCAACGACCCTGCCGCGACAGCAGCGACAATGACCCACACCGAGCCCGGAATGCGCTTCATGACACGTCCTCCCACAGCTTGCGAGTGCAGTCCCGAAATTGATCCGGTCCTCCAGCGGGCCAGCGAGCCTGTCGCACGAGTGAATTGGTATTATGCGGCAATTTCGGCTCAAAGGGAAGCGCTCCGATCCTTCGGTAGTGTCGTGGCACGGGCATCCTGCCCGTGTTATTTCATGGCCAAGATGGCCATGCCACCTCAAACTGAGACACCACCGATCCTTCTCATCATTTCTCCGATGCCTCGTCGCAGGCTCGCGAAGTGTTCGACCTGAAACCAACGAGCCCACGCCCAACCGCCGGGCGAAGCTCGGGTTCGTTTCTTGCGTTCGTTAGGTTCGTTTTCTGATTTTGCGCGTTTTTTCCCTCGAAACTCAGGTTCGTTTGGGTTCGTTTTCGAACGCCAATTTGGCCCCTTTTTGGCTCCTATCCGTATTTGAATCTGCTGGTTACAGCTTTGGGTTCGTTTTTTCGACTCGTTTGGGAAATAAGCCACCGAATCTCGATTAACCTACGCTGCAACAACATGATACAAGTTTGGGTTCGTTAGCGGGCATAGGGTGCCCCCCGGGGGGGGTGCCTCGTCAGGACCCAGTTTTCCTCCATCCGACTTCGCGCACCCCGGGGCACTCAGGGGTGGTTGGGGGCTCCGACTTCGAAAACTCGCTATATTGTTCAGATCCCGCTCCGATCAGACGTCTGGACCTCAGGCGAACGAGCCCGCGCCCAACCACCGGGCGAAGGGTGGGGTTCGTTTCTTGGGTTCGTTTCCTGATTTTGCACGCCTTTTCCCTCGAAACTCAGGTTCGTTTGGGTTCGTTTTCGAACGCCAATTTAGCCCCTTTTTGACTCTTATCTATATTTGAATCTGCGGGTTATGGCTTTGGGTTCGTTTTTTCGACTCGTTTGGCAAATAGGCCACCGGATCTCCGTTAACATACGCTGCAACAACATGATACAAGTTTGGGTTCGTTAGCGCGCATAGGGTGGTACCCGGGGGGTCTTCCTTCTCGCACCCCCCCTGCACCCCATCGACACTCAGGCTGAAGAAGCCGCGAAATTTCCGCACCCCAGGGGGACGGGGGTGGTTGCGGGCTCCGACTCCAGAAACTTGCCGTATTTGTTCAGATCCTGCTCCAATCAGACGCCTAGCAGCATGATGAAAAACGGCGTACGATTCATGTCATTTCGAGCGCAGCGAGAAATCTCGCTCTGACAAGAGAAGACTTACGAGATTTCTCGCTGCGCTCGAAATGACATGAATCGGGTTTTTTCATCATCCTGCTAGAGTAACTTAAAGTTTGGCCAAAAGCATACTGAGTCCTGCGTTGCGTGAAAACTTGTGCATTCCCGCTTACGCGGGAGTGATTGCGTCGAGGGGAGCCCAAAATCCAAAGGTGCCACCCCGGCGTGAGAGGGCGGCCCGGGCAGAAACTAAACTCGATTTTTCACGCAGACTCAACTGCCGGGTTTGGGTTATTCCCGCAAGCGCTTGCATCGCGAAAGGGTTTTGCACGGTACAAATGCCTTCCCGATGCCGTTCCCTTCAGGTTAAGATGGCCCTAGCATGGCCCCCCGCAAAACGCTGCTGCTGGCGCTCGCATTCATTGTCTTCATCGGTGTTTCCGGCTGGATCACGGAGCGCGCCAAGCAGCTCGATCTGCCCTCGGACGTGGGCACGGACAGCGAGCTCATCGGCAGCCCCGCGCCTGACTTCACCTTGAAAGCTCTCGATGGGCGCGAGGTGAAGCTCTCGGATTATCGCGGCAAGGAGACCGTGGTGGTGGCGTTCTGGGCAAGCTGGTGCGGGCCCTGCCGCATGGAGATGCCTTCCCTTCAATCGTTCTACGAGCAGCATCGCGGCAAGGGCGTGGAGGTTCTGGCGCTCAGCATCGACGATGACCCCTCGCTGGCCCAGAAATACGCCGAACAGAGTCATCTGCCCTTTCCCGTCCTCATTGACAACAACCAGGACGCGGCGAGCCAGTACCACGTGGAGGGAATTCCCGTAATTTTCGTGGTGGATCCCACGGGCAAGGTGCGGTTCGCGTTGGAGGGACTCAATCCCTCACTGGAGACGGTGCTGACCGCAGAGCTCAATTCGGGCGGGTTCGCGCCTCCGAAGCAGAAATAACCGGCGTTCGGAACATTCATGACTGCCGCCATCGAGCTCGATAACCTCAGCGTCTCTTACTATGCTGGCCGGGTTCCTGGCACCTAGCCACCAGCGATGGCGCCGATCACCATAAAGGGTTCCTTGCCCGAGGCGACCGCATCAGGCAACAGCGCGTCCGGCGGTTCGTGCGACAGATCCTCCTCGCAGGCGAAGAACCGGATGAACGCGCGGCGCTTCATCGTGCCATGCTCGCGGATCGTCCCGCGCAGCACTGGATAACGAGACTCGAGGGCGTCGAGCACCGAGCGCTGTGTGACCGCACCTTCGATTTCTAGCGTGACTTCGCCATCGAGTTTAGCCAATGCACGAAGATGAGTAGGTAACATGACTCGGATCATTGCAGTGTCTGAACCTCGACCGGCAATGCCGCCGGAAGGTCATGCGCGCACCCGAGCGCGAAAGCAAGCGCAGCACAGACTTCACTCATTCGCTCTGGGCTGAGCATGGCCACTCTCCGGCCAAGACGGTGTTTTGGCACCGTGATGACGTTGTATAAATTGACGGCGCATCGCCCTTTCATTCCGTCCGCCTCATTTAATCGGACCTCTGAGGGCACGTCGCGAATGGTCGAGGTGATCGGCGCCACCGTGACCCGGGCCAGATACGGGATTGCTCCCTCCGTGGTCATGACAACCACCGGTCTTTCCTTGTCTGGACCGGGAAAGCGATACAGCCGAATCTCCCCGCGTGTTATCGCTCTGGCCACGCTGCCACCCGCTCCCACATTTCAGCATCCGCGGGGTCGTCTGGGTGTCGGCGATATCCTTCGCGATCGCGGGCTTCCAGGTCCTGGACCTTAAGCTGCTTCAGGTACTCGCGCAATGCCTGACGGACGAGCGCCGAACGATTCACCCGCGCCCGCTTAGCAGCACTATTGGTCGCCCGGAGCAGTTGAGAATCTAATACAACTTGAATGGTCTCCATGCTGTGGAGCTTACTCCACAGTCGATTCCACAGTCAACGCGCTGCTCGTGCCAGTGGTGGGTCAGTTTGCCGTAGCGGCGGCCCCTGTGGCCGCCCAAGTAACAGCACTGCCTTGAAATGGGCGGCCACAAGGGCCGCCCCTACGGCAAACTAAGCCTACTTATTGCAGCGTTTGCACCTCCACCGAGAGCACGGGCGGAAGATCATGAACGATGGCTGACCAATTGTCTCCGGAATCGGCGGAAACGTAAACCTGCCCGCCGGTGGTGCCGAAATAGACGCCGCACTTATCGAGCTGGTCCACCGCCATGGCGTCGCGCAGCACGTTCACGTAGCAGTTGCGCTCCGGCAGGCCCTTGGCGAGTTCCTCCCATTCGTTGCCGCCCGAACGGCTGCGGTAAACGCGCAGTTTGCCATCGAGCGGGAAGTGCTCGGCGTCGCTCTTGATGGGCACCACGTAGACGGTCTCCGGCTCGTGGGCATGAACGTCGATGACGAAGCCGAAGTCGGTAGGCAGGTTGCCGCTGACCTCGCTCCACTGATCGCCCGCGTTGTCACTGCGCATCACGTCCCAGTGTTTCTGCATGAACAGGTGCCCGGGGCGCGAAGGGTTCATGGCGATATGGTGGACGCAGTGGCCCACTTCCGCCTCGGGATCCGGGATGTACTGGGACTTCAGGCCGCGATTGATGGGCTTCCACGTCTGGCCGCCGTCGTCGCTGCGGAAAGCGCCGGCGGCGGAGATGGCGATGTAAATCTTGCCGGGATCACTCCGGTCAAGAATGATGGTGTGCAGGCACATGCCGCCTGCGCCCGGCTGCCACTTGGGACCCGTGCCGTGGCCGCGCAGCCCCGCGAGCTCCTGCCAGGAATGAGCGCCGTCCGTTGAACGGAACAGGGCCGCGTCCTCGATGCCGGCGTAAACCGTGTCGGGATCGGTGAGTGACGGTTCCAGGTGCCACACGCGCTTGAACTCCCACGGGTGCTGCGTGCCGTCATAAAACTGATGTGTGGTGAGGGTTTTCCCTGTCTCCGTGGAGGTGTCGTAGACGAATCGGTTGCTCTCGCCCATCGGCCAACCTTGCGGCGAGGTCGTCACCCCGCCTCCAGGCGCTTCCCAGGTTTTGCCGCCGTCGCTCGACCGCTGAATCACTTGCCCGGACCAACTGCTCGTCTGCGACACGTAGATCCGGTTGGGATCGGCGGGCGAGCCTTTCATGTGAAAGATCTCCCAGCCCGCGAAGAACGGCCCGCTAATGTCCCATTTTTCACGCTTTCCATCCGACTCCAGAATGAATGCCCCCTTGCGTGTGCCTGCCAATACCCTAACTTTGCTCATACAACGTCTCCTTTTTGAGTTAGACTCCTTGTTCGTGGTCCCGAGCAGCTCGCAACAGTGAGACGCGCCGCTTGGTCTCTCAGTGACCTCTGTGCCCAAAAACGCCAAGACACGGAGTTCATGGAAGCTCCGTGGCCAGAGTGTTGACGCATTTTGGGCACAGACGTCACTGAAAACCTTTGTTGGGTTGCAGCGAAGGCGCGCTAGGTAGCCCGCACTCCAGTCTGATACCGCCGCGCCACACTCTCCCGTATAGTTATCGCTCGGGCAGCCTCGAAATCGACAGGCCTCGGCAAAATTTGCGCCGCTTTGTCGGTTGCCGGCATCCGGTTGCGGACGCCTCATTCTTGCCCGTAGGCTTGCTTCAGCGCGCCAATGTCAATCTTCCTCATTTGCAGCATGGCCTGCATCACTCGTTTGGATTTCTCAGCGTCTTTGTCTTGCAAAAACTCGATCAGGACGTCGGGAACGATCTGCCAGGATACGCCGAACTTGTCTTTCAGCCAGCCGCATTGGCTTTCCTGGCCTCCCTCCAAGAGTTTTTCCCAATATTCGTCCACTTCTTCCTGGGTTTCGCAGTGAACGACGAATGATACGGACTCGTTGAACTTGAATATCGGGCCGCCGTTGAGAGCCGTGAATGGCTGGCCATCAAGCTCGAAGCCGACTGTCATCACGCTCCCAACCGGACCGGGCGACCCCTCCATGTACCGAGCGACACCTGTGATCTTCGAATTCTTGAAGATGGACGTGTAGAATTTCGCTGCCTCCTCGGCCTGAGTGTCGAACCACAGGAATGGTGTGATTCTTGGCATTGTGTCATGCGCCTTTCTTGAAGATTCGCGGGCCGTCCTCCCTCGCTGTCGCCGAAAAGCCCTGTCAAGGAAACTGTCCGGCACAAATCCCCCGCGCTAGGCCGCGCCGCTCTGCCGAAGATAATCGGCTACCTCGGTCCGCCCGCCATGCTCGGCCCAGCCCAGGGGCGTCCCCTCGAAGATGGTGTCTTTTATGTCGAGCTTGGCTCCTTTTTCTACGAGCAGCCGGACCACTGCTTCGTGGCCCGCGGCTGCCGCCTGATGCAGGGGCGTGCAATGCGAGTGGGTTCCTTTGGGATTGTATCGGTTGGGATCCTCTCCGGCGTCGAGTAGCAGCCGGACCATCTCGACGTGGCCGTGCTGAGAGGCAAATACGAGGGCGCGATGGCGGTCCTCGCCTGAGGCACCTGCCAGCAGTTCGCGGGCCCGGTCAGTACGGCCGAGACCTGCGGCCGCCGAAAGGCTGTCCACTCGCGCCCCACGCCGGACGAGAGCGTGGGCAGCGTCCAGGTACCCGAAAACGAGAGCCGTCATTAACGGCGAAACCCAATGTCCTGAGCCGCGTCCTTCAATCGCCGCTCCCCAGTCGAGTAGCTTGTCCACAAGCGGCACTTGCAGTCCAGCCGCCGCGGGATGGCAGCTCGAGACCAGCAGGCTCATGGTGGTACACCTGCCGCCGTAAAGGTCGGCCAGGGCATCAACCTCAGCATTGGCTTGGAGCAGGGTTTCCGCTACCGCCACCGCGTTGGCCGGACACTTTTGCCGATAGCCTTCGGTGCCGTTGGCGGCAACGTAGTGAAGGAGCGTGGCGCGATGTGCGGGTGGGTCAAAATGCGTGATCCGCTCCGAACGCGCGTGGGCCAAGTCGGGATGCGCAGCCAGCGCCGCCTGCAGCGCATCGAGGTCCCCGGAAATCACCGACTCCACGGCGGCTTCGAACCGGTAGGCCGCGGAGGTCTTCTGGGCTACCGACTCCGCGTACTTCGCCAGCGCCAGCCAGTCGTGAAAATCGTACCAGCGCGCCAGCACCAGCTCGGCATCGGCAAGCTCCAGCGTAACGGCGCGAATCTCGGAGTCCGGCAGCTTCTTCGGCAGCCACGGCACACGCTCGTCAAGAAATTTCGGGTGTTTCGTTTTGACGATGTGGATGGCACCGGCATCCCCCGCCTTCCAGCCCTTAAATAGCGCAGCGGCCTGTGCCTGGTATTCGTGGAGGCTGGAGTCAAATGGCAGATGGTTGAAGTCCATCAGCGACCTCCTTGGGGCTGGTGCTGCCTTTTGCCAGGGCGCATGCTGGCCGTGATCCCCTCTGCGGTGGGCTTGGCGCCTTCCACAAACCACGGCAACAGGGGAGTGGGGTCACGGTCGAGCCAGCGTCGCCGGACCTCCGCCAGCACGTGCTCGCGATTCTTGGCGAGGTTTAGAATGACGTCGCACGGCGCCCCCGTGTGCTCGTGCCGGGCTCCCCAGATCAGCAGTTCCAAAAGCACCGGCGCGAGATCGATCCCCTTTTCGGTCAGCCGGTAGTTTACCCTACGGTGGTCTCCGGGTTCAGGTTCCGCTGAGATGATGCCCGCTGCTTCGAGTTTCTGCAGCCGGTCGGCCAGGATATTGGTAGCGATCCCCTCACCCGCACCCTGAAACTCACTGAACGTCCGAAGGCCGCGAACCATTAGGTCGCGCACGATCAGCAGCGACCAGCGGTCTCCGAGCAGCTCGAGCGAGATACTAACCGGGCACCCGGAGCGGCGTCTTCGCTTCGGCTTTCCAGGCACCGGGATAAGTTATCAAGGTCGCTTGCAAAATGCAAGCTAATATTGAAGACCCTCGATGACCTGTAGGGCCGGGGCTTGCTCCGGCCAAAGCGCGCCCAGCAACACACAGGAAAGGGCTGGGGCAGGCCCCGGCCCTACAATACATTCAGTCTTAGCAGGTCGCCCGCAACACGACAGCCGCGTTAAGGCGTCCTCACAAGCGGCAGCTCAACGAAGCTTCGCGACTCGGGCGAGTGGTACACACGCTGCGTGGCTCTTCGATAGTCCCCCGGTTTAGCCCAGAAGATGTTCGGGACGAAAGTTTGCGGATTGCGGTCGTAGAGCGGAAACCAGCTTGACTGCACCTGCACCATGATGCGGTGGCCAGGCAGGAAAACGTGATTGGCGGTAGGCAAATCAAACCGGTAGTTCACGACTTGGCCGGACGGGATGGCCTGGGGATGGTCCCAGCCCGAGTAGTATCGGCCGCGGAAAATATCGGCCGAAACCATTAATTGGTATCCGCCCATTTCCGGCTGACTGGCCACTTCGTCTGGGTATACATCGATCAACTTCACTACCCAATCAGAGTCTGTCCCGCTCGTCGAGGCGATCAAACTCGCAACCGGCTCACCGCTGATCTTCACCGGAGCCGTGAGAACATCGGAAGTGAACGTCAGCACATCCGTTCGGCCGGAGGCCTCGCGCTGGTCATCCACGAGCCACTCCGGCCAAGTCAGGCCCTTGGCCTCATCGTAACCAATAGGTCGGATGGGGCGTTTGCGAAAGGGCACCGGCTTGGCAGGATCGGAGACGTATTCATCGAACTCCGCGTCGCCCGGCTTGGGTGGATCGAAGCTCAACTTAGAGCCGGCGATGAAAAACAATGCCTTATGATCGATGCTGCAACCGGTCGCGCAGCCGGCAGGCCACGAAGGCAGGCGCAACCATTGATTGGTTCCGGTTTCGAAGGCTGTGACCGGCCAGCATCATGGGCACTTTCAGGGGCTGGGCCGCCAGCACTTTATCCATTGCCTGCTGGCTCCAAAACGAGTCGTAAGCGGGATGGTCGAGGATCTTCCGCCAAAAGCCCACCTGCTCAAGTCCGTGCTGCCGGCCCAACTCGCCGGCCGATCCCGCCTGCATGTAGACGTCATAGTCGTCAAAGTGATCCGTCCACCATTTGGCCTCGTTGTCGCGCGTCGCTTCCTGCTCGTAGATGTAAGGCATATTCTGCTCGCGAAACGCGCCATGGTGGAACCAGTCGTCACCCATCCAGCCATCCACCATGGGATTCATGGGCACGGACACTTTGAGGGCAGGATGAGGATTCACGACCGCCATCAAGGGCAGAAATCCGTCGTAGGAGATGCCGAGAATGCCGACCTTGCCGTTCGATTCCGGGATGTTTTTCACCAGCCAGTCGATGGTGTCATACGTGTCGGTGGATTCGTCCACGGGCGTGGGATTGAGCGGCCCGTGTAGCGGCCGGTTCATCACGAAGTCGCCCTCGGAGCCGTATTTGCCGCGAATATCCTGCACCACACGGATGTAACCGCCTTCCAGAATCACTTCCACGGCGTTGTCATACCCTTGCAGGATCGGTCCCGAATGGGAGCTCTCGGCGTGACTGGTGAGCGCGGTAGCATTGTACGGCGTTCGGGTCAGCAAGACGGGCGCATCGTGGGCGCCCTTCGGGATGAGGATAACCGTGTGCAGTCTCACGCCGTCGCGCATGGGAATCATCACGTCGCGGCGGACGTAGTCGAAACTGCTGGTTACCGGCGTAAACTGCGCGGGCGTCTCGCTGGGATAGTCAGGATACTTGACGGCCGGCGGCTCCGTTTGCGCTGGCGAGCGTTGGGCGAACATTGCAGCCCCGTATATCGCCAAAGGCAGGGTCACCAACCGAGCGCGGTGCGTCAGCTTCATGAGAACTTCCTCCTGGATGTGTTGGAGAGCGACAAGAGTCCGTCATTATAAGTCGAGACGTGGCCACCGCCAAATTGGCGTTTCACGTCCCCGACGCAGCCTGGGCAGGCTGACGTTTTCGATTGACTTGGGTGCTGAAGAGTCCTCTCACGCGACGCGGGGCCCGTTCAGTCCTCACGCGTCGCGGAACCAACGGTAGCCGTGGCGCTGCTCCTCGTCGGCGGCTTTCAGGAGCGCGATGGCGCGCGCGCGGCGGTAATTGGCAGTGGCAACAATGATGAGGTTCAAGAGCGCCATGGGCGCAACATAGGAGCCCGCGAAGGAAGGACTCTCCACCGAAGCGTTGAAGCACTCGTGGGCGAAGCGGCGCAACGGTGAAAGGTAGGTGTCCGAAATGGCGACGCAATAAGCGCCGCGCTGCCGCGCTTCCTGCAGTCCCTCCACGGTCTGGCGGAGGCCGCGCCGGAAACTGATGGCCAGCACCACATCCAGCCGGCCGACCACTTGCACCCGATGAGCCGTACTTCCTGGGCTGATCGCGCTCGACACGGGCAGGCCAAGGATGGTGAGGTTCCATTCCAGAAAGCCCACGAGCGTAGACGCCATGTCTCCGCCCAGAAGCAAGATCCGCCGGGCCTGGTACAGCCGTTGCGCGAGCCGGACGATCCGCCTGAAATCCAGAGAGTGCCCGAGGCTCTGCAGGTTTTTGAGGTCCAGATCGAGCGAAGAACGAAGGTGGGTAGGAATGTCGGAATTGGGCCCGCCGGTTTGCATCAGGTCAAGAGGCGTGGCCAACACGATGGAGAGCTCATGGAGGTACTGGCGGAATTCGGAGTAGCTCCCAAAGCCCATACCCCGCACGATGCGCACCATGGTGGAAGGGTCTAGCTGCAGCCGGCGGCTGAGACCGCGGAGGCTCTCCAACACGAACTCCCGCGGCTGCTCGAGCACAGGACGAATCACTTCTTGCCGCTTGGGGCTCAGCTTGCCGACAAGGACATCGAACGCCTGCCCTAAAGGCAGGTGCTGCCGGCTGGAACGGGTTTTTCCGTTGCGATTCATGTCTCACTAATAGAGCAAACCTCGGTTAGCGTCAATCAGATTTCAACATTTGTTTCATTCTTACTCGCGCAGGGGTTGCAGCAGCTTTGTTTATCGCAAAATGACCCCGGAACTAGATAAATTCGGCTTATGATCGATATTCCTAAAATCGGCCTTGACATTGCGCCCGCGGATGATTAGCGTAGTGCGGTGAACATTACATCGAGCACACCAACAAGTGTGCCTCCTGGGGAATAGCACCTTCAGGCTGGCCCGCGGGTCCGGAGCCTGGAACCGGACTCGCGGAGCCAGCCGGCGTTCCACCTGTCCAAGTTGTACGGCACTGCGGTTGTCGGGGTCACTCTTTACCTGGAGGAGTCAATGAAAAGCAAAGGCGCTCTGCGAACGCCCTGGCGGATTGTTGTCGGCGTGCTCTTGCTGCTAAGTAGTAGTGCCGCACTGCGGGCACAGCTCAACCACGGCATCGTCGAAGGGACCGTTACCGACCCGGCCGGCGCCGCGGTGGCGAATGCCTCAGTGACGGTCACTTCTCTAGACACGGGTGTCTCAACTCCAACCAAAACCAACAGCACCGGCTACTACCGCGCGGTGGATTTGGTGCCCGGCAGGTATCGGGTTCACGTCGAAGCGCCGGGGTTCGAGCCCCTCGATATGGTGGACGTTCAGGTTCCGGCGGGGCAACAGGTCAAGGTTGACGGCCAGTTAAAGGTGGGCAGTACCCGCCAAACAGTTGAGGTGAGCGCCTCGGCGGCGCTCGTGGAGACTGCGCCCTCCAACAGTTCGACCAGCGTAGAATCGCAAATCATCCAGGACATGCCCCTGCAAGGTCGCGACTTGCAGCAGTTGATCTATTTGCTTCCCGGCGTTCAAAGTGACGCCGGGCCGCCAGGCAGCAATTTCGGGTTCAACAGCCAATATTCGATTTTTCCTGACCCAACCTACGTCCAGGGGTCGGACGTATCGGTAAACGGAGGGCAGGGCGGCGCCAACGCCTGGTATCTCGACGGCAGCTTGAACGTTTCCACGCTCTCAGAAAACATCAACGTCAATCCTTCACCTGACGCAGTGTCAGAGTTCCAGGCTATTACCAGCAACCTTGCCGCCGAATACGGACGCACCGGCGGCGGCGTGTTCAACGTCGTCCTGAAGTCAGGTACGAACAAGCTCCACGGCAGCGTGTACGACTACCTTCGAAACAGCGCGCTGGATGCGAGAAACCCGTTTACTTCAGTTGACGCCAACGGAAAACTCATTCCCAGCCGGCGCCTGCAATTCACGGACTTCGGAGGAACCATCGGCGGTCCGGTTGTGATACCGCACATTTACAACGGGCGTGACAAGACCTTCTTCTTTTTCTCCCTCGACAAAACCATCCTGCATTTGAACGGCACCGACGTATTTACCGTTCCGACGGCGCAGATGCGCGCGGGTGATTTCAGCGAAGACCCCAACGCCGCTGCGTTCGGCATCTGGAATCCGTGGAGCACGACGGGCCCCGACGCCAACGGTCAGTTTCAACGCACCGCCTTTGGGACTCCATTGGTGCCGAACGGCTGCTTGAATACTGTCGTTGAAACCGGCGGGCACACTTGTGCCTTTAGTACGCAACTTCCCTCGAACATGCTCAATTCCATCGCCCAGTACTTTATCGCTTCCTATCCACTGCCGAATTTCGCCAACCCCAACACCAATTGCCCGGCAGGCGACGGGGGCGCCCTCATCTGTGACAACTTTCTGGGGAACCTCGGCGTCAGCCAGAACCCGTTGAACGTGTCGATCAAGGTCGATCATCAGTGGAGCGAAAAGAGTAAGTATTTCGTGGAGTGGTTGTTCAATCCTGGCAGTTACGGCATTTTCAAGGTGCCCTGGACCGGCGCCACATTCCCTTCGGTGGGCTTCGGCGCGTCGTTTCCGGTGGACTTCGCGAACCAAGTGGCTACCGTGGGCAACACCTACGTCTTTAGCCCGACTCTTGTTAACGAGTTCCGGGCTAGCTTCAGCCGCCAGTACATGAACAGCCACCCTTCCACGGGAGCCTTCCCCGACAGCGTCACCGATTTTTCCGGCGTCCAGAAGGTATTGGAACCCGCCCAGATTTATCTAGGCCCTGGCGTTCCCGATCCCCAGTGGTTTGTGAATATGCCGGAAGGCAGGGAGTCAGTTTTCGGGAATCCCGGGTTTTTGAACATGATGAGGGCCGGCGAGGCCTACACCATTCTCGACAACGTCACCAAGACGATCGGCCGGCACACGCTCATGACCGGATTCATGTTCCGCGACGAGCACGATGGCCGGCTCATTTACGACCCTACCTCGATTAATTTTGATGGCACCCTGATGACGGACCCGATCACCGGTCTCGGAGGCTTCGGCCTGGAACAGTTTCTGCTCGGCGCCCCGACGCCGGGCGCCACCCAAACCGGCCTCACCGGCCAGCCCTATCAAACCGACCACTATTGGGGGTTTTTCGTTCAGGACGATTTTCGGGTGAAGCCAAACTTCACCCTTAACGTGGGAGTTCGTTACGACATCCCGGGTTTTTGGAGAACCCGCCAGCAGCCGATGTCAAATTTCTGCCTCGGCTGTGTTGATTCCGCAACGGGGATGCCGGGCGAGATGGTTTACTCCGGCTCTCCTCAATTGCCGGCTGGAAGCAACATCTTCCCCGCGAACAAGAAGGACTTCGCTCCCCGACTTAATTTCTCCTGGAACCCAAGGGGCGATGCCAAGACCGTGATCCGCGGAGGCTTTGATTTGTTTTACACCAACGCCGTCAACGCCTTGAACAACAATGGTCAGGGCGTGGCGCCGGGGCCGCTGTGGCAGACATTCTCCTCTTGGCCAGGGAGCTGGAATCCTGAGCAATGTGCGCCGTTTCTGGGGGCGTGTGCGCCGTGGGAACTGGGTAATCCGCAAGCCCCTACAGGCGAGCTGACGCAGCCTCCGATTCCCGCTGATAACCTCTCCCCCGCTCAGCACAAGGTTCCCGGCTACGGAAACTCACTGCAGTTCTACGCGCCGCCTCCGCACGTGGACCCGATGCTCCAGATGTGGAACCTGGACGTCCAGCGGCAACTTCCGGGCAACATGCTCGTGGAAGTCGGATACGTGGGCACCCACGGCACTCACCTGGCCGGAGACACGTTCCGGAACTTCAACTATGTTCCCACGGCGGACAAGTTGAAGTATCAGCATCAACTCAGTGCGGAGGTACCGATCAGCGACTACTTCTCGGGCAACACGCTGGCACTCATGGAACAGACTTGGGGCAGTACGGAACTTCCCTTGAAAGCCATGCTGCTGCCCTATCCGTTGTTCGGTAGCGTCTTTTCCCAAACGGTACTAGACGCGGAATCGTCATACAACGCCGTGCACTTCAAGGTGCAGAAGCGCTTTACGCACGGGCTGAACTTCATCAGTATCTACACCATCTCGAAGGAGATCGATAGTTGCACCGAAGCCCAGCTTGCCTCCCAGCTCTTTGATCCCATCCATTCCGGATACGCCGGAAACATCGGTGGGCGAATTGGAGCCCAAGGCGGCGGCTTCGCTTCGGGTTCCTCGGGAGTTTTCGGTACCGGCTGCCAGAACGAGGACAATCGACGCGCCGACCGGACCATCTCAATTGTCGACATGCCTCAGCAGTTTAATTTTGCCGGCACCTACGAACTACCTTTCGGCAAGGGCCGGACCTACCTCAACCAGGGCGGCGTTCTGAACGCGCTGCTGGGGGGTTGGGTACTGACGGGGAATTTTAACGCCGCCAGCGGCACGCCGCTTTCAGTCAGTGGCCCGTGCAACGCCATCACCTGCCGTCCTGACCTCGTTGGCAATCCTTCGCTCAGCCACAACCGGCCGAAAGCGGAACGAATCAACGACTGGATCAATGGAAACGCCTTTCTGCCACCTTACGGAGCAGATCAGTCTTTCTGGCAGAATCCAACGTCGACCGATCCGCGGTACTGGCAGTTTGGAAACGCCGGGCTTTATCTGCCGGGTCTCCGAGGGCCGGGCTTCTGGAATATCGATACCTCGCTTTCCAAGCAGTTTCACTTTGGCGAAACCAAGTACCTGCAGTTCCGCTGGGAACTCTACAACGCCCTCAATCACCAGAATCTGGGGCTGCCCAATACAAACTTCTGCCTGCCTCCGGGCCCGGATGGCGAAACCGACACGGTGCACCAGGCGGGTTGTTCGTTCGGCAAGATCACAAACATTCAGACTGACCCGCGCGCCATGCAGTTCAGCCTGAAGTTCGCGTTCTAGCCAAGGGTTGGTTGGAGGTGTCTTAGGAATTAGGAGACTTGCCGGTGACAAGACGTTTCACGTTTACCCGAGTGTGGCTCATTGCACTGGCAGTCTCCATCTTCACTGGCCCGGTGCGCGGACAGGGGCTCCCCCGGACGGACTTTAGTTCCCTGCTCGACAAGACGGACGCTATGATTCCGATGCGGGACGGCGTCCGCCTGCATACCGAAATATACCGTCCCAAAAACAACGAGGAGGCGTTGCCGTTCCTGCTCGAGCGTACTCCCTACGGTACCCATGACGACGATCATGGATACGCCAGGGCATTAAATTTTTACAAAGAGCTCATCCAGGACGGATACATCGTCGTCATCCAGGACATCCGCGGGCGCTTCAAGTCCGAGGGCCAGTTCGTGATGTTGCGCAACCCGCGCGAGAAGAACGACCAGAAGGCCATCGATGAGAGCACGGACACCTACGACACGGTCGACTGGTTGCTGAAAAATGTGCCTCGTAACAATGGACGCGTCGGCGTGCTCGGTATTTCGTACGGCGGCTGGCTGACTGTCGAAGCGATGATCGATCCCCATCCGGCGATCAAAGCCGTCTCCGAGCAGGCCTCGCCCATTGACATGTTCCTGGGCGACGATTTTCATCACAACGGCGCCTTCCGGCTGTCCTACGGGATGGAGTACGTGGCGGCAATGGAAGAGTCGAATGGCATCACGCCTTTCAAGTTTGATAAGTACGATCACTACCAATGGTATCTGGACCTGGGCGCCTTATCGAATGTCAATCAGAATTACGCGCATGGGAAGCTGCCCACTTGGAATGCGTTTGTCGAACATCCCAATTACGATGGCTACTGGAAGAAGCAGTCCGTTTCCACCTATCTCGGTGCACCCAAGGTCCCGAACCTCAACGTTGCCGGATGGTGGGATCAGGAAGACTTTTACGGTCCGGTGACCATCTACGAGATCGAGGAAAAGCAGGACCGTCAGCACCGGAACTACCTCGCCGTCGGACCGTGGAACCACGGTGGCTGGGCCTTCAGCGACACCAACGGAAGAAAGCTCGGGCCATTGGACTTCGGCAGCGAAACCAGCAAGTATTTTCGTGAGCACATCCAGGCGCCTTGGTTCGCATACTGGCTCAAAGACCAGGGAAGTGCACCCCCCGAGGCCGTCGCATTCCAAAGCGGTACCAACACGTGGAAGTCTTACGACTCCTGGCCGCCGCGCACCGGAATCACGAATCGCAAGCTTTACTTGGGCAGCAACGCCAAGCTTTCTTTCGACCCTCCCACAAAGGACGAGGAATTTGACAGTTATACTTCTGACCCTGCCAATCCGGTTCCCTATATGCCGCGCCCCATCGATGGATCGGGCTGGACCACCTGGCTGGTACAAGACCAGCGCTTCGTTGAATACCGGCCGGACGTCCTGACCTGGAAAACTGCCGTTTTGACAAAAGATGTGACGGTGGCAGGCGACATCGTCGCGGACTTGTTTGCCTCCACGACGGGCACGGACAGCGACTGGGCGGTGAAACTCATCGACGTTTACCCCGAAGAGTACCAGCCCGATCCGAAAATGGGTGGCTACGAGTTGATCATCGCTGACGAGGTATTTCGCGGGCGATTCCGCAGGAGTTTCGAGACCCCGGAGCCCATCGTGCCCGGGCAGGTCGCCGAGTATAAGATCGATCTTCACACCAACAACCATTGCTTCTTAAAGGGTCATCGCATTATGGTTCAGGTTCAGAGCACCTGGTTTCCGTTGATCGACCGCAACCCACAGAAGTTTGTGCCGAACATTTTCAATGCAACCGATTCTGACTATCAGAAGGCCACACAGCGGGTATATCGTTCTGGGCGCTTTCCCTCCCATGTGGACCTTCCGATCGCGTCCCAGTGAGCACCGCAACGCGATCCGCCGTGCGCCTGGCTCGTCCCAAATGTAATCCGCAAGATTCGATTGTCGAGAGGGAGGGTAGTACCGTGAGAAACCTGCCGGTTAAACGCAGAAAGTGGCTGGTAACGCTCCTCTTGTTTGGCGCAGCAGTTTCGTGGCGCCCCATGTGGCAACGCGCGCAGGAGTCCAAGGTGGACCCTTCGCAGATCTTTGACAAGCAGGACGTGATGATCGCGATGCGCGACGGCGTCAAGCTGCACACCGAGATCTACGTTCCCAAGCAGGCTGAAGGTCCGTTGCCGTTTGTTTTCGAGCGAACCCCCTACGGTCTGCACGACGACGAAAAAGGATTCACCACCAAATTCGGTATTTACCAAGAGATGATTCCAGAGAACTTCATTTTTGTCTTTCAGGATATTCGGGGCCGTTACGGTTCCGAGGGCACGTTTGTAATGTTCCGCGACCCGCGCGATAAAAGCGACCCGAACGCCATCGATGAGGGTACCGACACCAACGATACGGTCCAGTGGCTGCTCAAGAACGTACCCAATAACAATGGAAAGGTGGGAATTCTCGGCATTTCATACGGCGGTTGGCTTACAACCATGGCACTGCTTGACCCCGACCCCGCCATCAAGGCTGCTTCCGAACAGGCCTCGCCCGCAGACCAGTTCCTGGGCGACGACTTTCATCACAATGGCGCTTTCCGTCTGAGTTACGGATTCGAGTACTCCACCGAAATGGAGACTGGCAAGGAGAATTACTCCTTCGACTTCGATCTCTTCGATACCTACGATTGGTACTTGAATAAGTTGGGGCCGATCAGCACGGGCAACGCAGAATATCTGCACGGGCGGGTGCCAACGTGGAACAACTTCATTGATCACCCCAACTACGATGAGTTCTGGCAGAAGCAGGCCTTCGCGCCTTACCTGAAGAACCTGAAGCTGAAGGTGCCCAATCTGAACGTCACCGGCTGGTGGGATCAGGAAGATTTCTACGGGCCGAATAAGATTTATGAACTCCTCGAGAAGAACGATAGCGATCACATGAACTACCTCGTTGCCGGTCCGTGGAATCACGGTGGCTGGGCCGGCAGGGACGGCAGCCATCTTGGCAAGATCCAATTTGGAAGCGACACCAGCCACTACTTCCGGCAAAACATCGAATTGCCCTGGTTTACATACTGGCTGAAGGGCAAAGGTGAACTTCCGTTGAACGAAGCGCTCACCTTCGAGACAGGATCGAACAAGTGGATGAAATACGATCAGTGGCCACCCCGCGAGGGCGTCTCCGATAAGAAGCTCTACTTACATAGCGGCAGCCAGCTCTCCTTCGATCCGCCCACCGACGCCGGTTCGAATTCGTATGACAGCTACCTTTCCGATCCTGCGCACCCGGTGCCGTACCGCCACCGGCCTGTGAGCCGGACCTATGGTGTCGTACCAGGTTGGGGCACCTGGCTGGTTGAGGATCAGCGCTTCGTCTACCTGCGCCCAGACGTAGCCGCCTGGCAAACGCCGGTGCTGGATCACGACGTTACCGTCACGGGGAGCATCGTAGCTCACCTGTTCGCTTCCACCACGGGCTCTGATTCCGACTGGATCGTTAAGCTCATCGACGTTTACCCCCAAGAGTATCCGAGTGATCCTGCGATGGGCGGCTATCAGATGATGGTGGCAGACGAGGTGTTTCGCGGCCGTTTTCGCAAGAGCTTCGAGCATCCGGAGGCGATTACGCCGGGAGACGTGACAGCGTATACTGTCGATCTCCACACCAACGACCACACTTTTCTGAAGGGCCACCAGATAATGGTGCAGGTGCAGAGCACCTGGTTCCCCGTGATCGACCGAAATCCGCAGAAGTTTGTGCCCAACATTTACAAAGCCAGCGCGTCCGACTATGAGACGGCCACTCAGCGCGTGTACCATTCCAAGGAGTTTCCGTCTTACGTCGAGCTGCCGGTAAAAACGGAATGAGAAAGTATTTGAGCGTTACCAAGTGGGGCAGCAAGCCCGGCGCGCACGTCATTCCCGCGTAGGCGGGAATCCATCAAGCACTATTGGCCTGTCTATCACCAACAGTATGGATTCCCGCCTACGCGGGAATGACGTGCGCGCCGGGCTTGCTACTCTATTTCGTGAAACTCAAGCAGAAGACGCTCTCGCTGAGGGAAGTTGATGGCAGTTGCGCGAAGGAAGTTTCGAAGCGTTAGGCTGGCACTGGCTGCTGCGTGCGTGGCAGCGGCGACGGTCGCTTCGGCCCATTTTGGCCTTGGGCTCTTGCTGGGACGGCAGCTTGGCTCCCCCAACATTGAGCCGCGAGCTGACTATCGCGAGGTTGTCGATGCTTTAACGCCTCTCATCGAGCACGAGCTCAAAGAAAAAGGCATTCCCTCCATTTCCGTGGCGCTGGTGGACAATCAACAGATTGTCTGGGCGCAAGGGTTCGGGTTCGCCGATCCGGCTTCCAAGGTGCCCGCGACCGCGACCACTGTCTACCGAGTAGGCTCGGTATCCAAGCTCTTCACGGATATCGGCGTCATGCGACTGGTCGAGCGGGGGAAGCTGAATCTTGACGCTCCGGTCACTGATTACGTCCCTGACTTTCACCCTCAGAATCCATTTGGTAAACCGATCACTCTCCGCGAACTGATGTCACATCGCTCTGGCTTGGTGCGCGAACCGCCGGTGGGCCACTACTTCGACTCGCACCCACCAGGCTTGACGGACGTCGTCCGGAGTCTTAACGAGACAACTCTGATCTACCCGCCGGGAACTCACACCAAATACTCGAATGCGGGGATTACGGTGGTGGGCTACGTCCTCCAGCAAAAGGCTGGCCAACCTTTTGCGCCTTACCTCAAAACAGCGGTGCTGGAGCCGATGGGACTCCACACCAGCGGATTTGAGCCCACTCCCGATCTCACTCGCAATCTGGCGAAGGCGAGTATTTGGACGTACGACGGCCGCCTCTTTCCCGCGCCCACATTTGAGATTGGTATCTTCCCTGCAGGCAGCCTGTACACCACAGTTACGGACCTTGGCAAGTTCGAGACTGTTCTCTTCGCCGGCGGCCGCGGTCCGGGCGGCCAAGTTCTGGGCCCGTCCACCCTGCAAGACATGTGGACTCCCCAGTTCGCGAGCACTGACGAACGCTTCGGGCTTGGGTTTGCGCTCGGCAAGCTTGACGGCCATCGGCAAGTCGGGCACGACGGCGCCATCTATGGTTTTGCAACCTCGCTCAACGCCCTACCCGATGACAAACTGGGCGGCGTCGCTGTGGCGACTCTGGATAGCTCCAACGCCATCACAGATCACATCGTTAATGAGTCGCTTCGTCTTATGCTGGCGGCGCGCGAACACCAAGCCCTGCCGAAGGTCGAACTGACCACCGCAGTTGACCCGAGCTTGGCGCGCCGCGTCGCCGGACGCTACGGCACCGGTGCTGACGCGGTGGAACTCAAGGAACACGAGGACCGCCTATTCATGCTGCCGTTGCGCGGTGGCTCTCAAGTGGAGTTGCGCTCCCTCGGCGACCACCTGGTGGTGGATGACCGGCTCGAGTACGGAACTCCGGTCGCCGTGTTGAATGGTGCCATTCGAGTCGATTCGAAGGAACTTGCTGCCGTCGCGGTTCCGCGTCCGGCGGCCATGCGACCGGAGTGGCGGGATCTGATTGGAGAATACGGCTGGGATTACGACACGCTCTACATCCTGGAGAAGGACGGACGCCTCACCGCATTGATTGAGTGGTATGAATACGCGCCGCTCGCTCAGGTGTCGAGGAATGTATTTCAGTTTCCCGACTACGGTCTCTACGATCATGAACGCGCCACCTTCGAACGCGACCCGCAGGGCGCCGTCACCGGCGTCAAGATCGGTTGGGTTGAATTCAAGCGCCGGCCGGGCGGGAATATCGCCGGCGGCGTATTCCACGTTAAGCCGCTGAAGCCGGTGGCCGAGCTGCGGCGCGACGCGCTGGCCGTTCAGCCGCCGAAGGAATCTGGTGACTTTCTCAAGCCAGACCTCGTGGAACTGGTGAAGCTTGACCCCACCATCAAGCTGGACATTCGTTACGCCAGCGCGCGAAATTTCCTCAGCACGCCGATGTACCGCCAGGCGCGGGCCTTCATGCAGCGCCCGGCCGCCGAAGCCGTCGTGCGCGCCAATCAGAAGCTGCATCATCTAGGTTACGGCCTCCTGATCCACGACGCCTACCGTCCCTGGTACGTCACCAAGATGTTCTGGGATGCTGTTCCCGACGCGGACCACATCTTTGTAGCCGACCCCTCTCAAGGGTCGCGCCACAATCGCGGCTGCGCCGTCGATCTCACAGTCTTTGATCTGAAAACCGGCGCAGAGGTGCCGATGGTGAGTGGCTATGATGAGATGACGGAGCGCGCTTACCCCTTCTATCCCGGCGGGACTTCACTGGAACGCTGGGATCGCAAGTTGCTTCGGAACGCCATGGAGGACGAAGGCTTCACGGTTTACGAAGACGAATGGTGGCACTTCGATTACAAGGACTGGCGCAAGTATCCCATTCTAAATGTTCCGTTCGAACAGATTCATTAGCTCAGGGTGGCCGCCAGACGCGTGGCACGCGCGCTGCCGGAGCCGGCCGGACTCAATCAAGGCGGAGCGCCCGGGCCTTCCGCACCCAGGTTCTGAAGAAGGACGTCGCGCATCATCTCCTTTTCGCGCTCGTCCTCGCTCGCTTTCATTTGCTGGAAGTGCTGACGGGCCTCTGTGGCCTGCTCCCTTTTTCCCATGCGGTCAGCCACCGTCGCAAGGTGATACCAGCCTTCGGAGAGGCCGGGCGCGAGCCGCACTGCAGTTTGGAAATCTGAAAGAGCGCCGGCAAGATCGTTCTGTTCCTCGCGCGCTTTTCCGGAGGCGACGTAGCACAGCGCGCATGCTGGCAAAGCCTTCTCGGCAGCGCCGAGGTCGCTTAGAATTCTTGCATATTCGCCGCCGTGCTGCTTTAGAAGTGCAGCGGCGTCCAAGTAGTAGAGGTAGGGATTGGGGTCGGGGAGCGCGAGCCCGTCCGACGCGACGCGGCGCGCTGCGTCGAGATTGCCGTCAAAATATAACGTGAACCCCAGCAGGAGCCGGGCCGGCGAGAAATCCGGCTCGGCTGCCACAAGGCGGCGAGCGGCATCGACGGACTGGCTGGTTCGTCCACCCAGAAACTGGGCGAGCGCCAGACCCAGCAGCAGGTAAGGTGAGCGCGGATTCGATTTCAGGCCCCGAGCAAAAACGCTCTCAGACTTGGTATAAGCGTGCGCTCGCAGGTAAAGCAGGCCGAGATCAAGGGCGTAATTCTCCTGGCCGGGCTGTTTCGCGAAAGCGGCCGAAAGATCTTGCTCTGCCTGAGGGCCCTCGCCCAGTGCGGCTCTAATCTTGCCGCGCAAATACAGCCTTGCTGTCACGTCCTCTTCCGAAGCGTGCGGCGCCTGTTCGATGGCTTCAAGCGCCGGGTGGAGTTGACCCTCGGCCAGTTCCGACAGTGCCAGGTTGTAATGACCTTCGAACAGATCCGGCCGGTCGTTCACCACCCGCGTGAAAGCACGTGAAGCCTCGGAATAGAGGCCCTTCTGCGCGAACGCAATTCCCACACGCAGAACCAAGGTAGAATCGGCCTGCGGTTGGGCGAGTAACTGATCGAGATCAGCCGACGCCTGTTTGTTTGCTCCCTGCTCGAGCGCTAAGGTGATCGCGTTCTCGATGGGCTCCGGCGAAGCTTGCTGCAACACTTTAGCAGACTCAGGCCGGAACATGATGAGGAGTGCGACCGCAACGAGTGCCGTCCGCGCCGCGTCCTCCTTTCGCTTATCATGCCTAAGGTGGGATTTCATCCGGCCACCGACGCTCATGAAAGGCATTATGCCATGATGGCACCGGGACACCCGTGATGCATCTATTCCTGACTTTGATCCTGGCCATCAGCGCGGTTCAGAACCCGCCAACAGTCGGAAGCGTGGCCAAGGAGAAGCCCAGCGTGCAGGCTCACGTGGGCAAGGGCTACGAATTTGAAAAAGACGAGCTCTTCTTCAAAGCCGCAGAAGAGTTCGAGCAGGCCCTGGCGCTGGCGCCGGAGCTTTCCCGCGTGCGATATCAACTCGGGGTCTGCTACTTTTCCTTGGGTCGTGACGATGATGCCCGCCGTGAGTTTCTGCGGGTGCGCTCCGAGACCAGCGACGATCCGAGCGTGGTCTACATGATCGCCCGGCTTGACCTTGCCGCACATCGTTTGGACGCCGCCATCCACGGATTTGAGAGCATTGTGGCCAAACCTCCTTTTCCCGATACGGCCTACTATCTGGGCTCGGCTTATCTTGAGAGCGGCCGGCTCACTGACGCGGAGAAGTGGCTCAAGGCGGCCCAGCCGCTTAATCCTCGCGATTTCCGCATACCTGACCATCTGGCCCGCGTCCACCAGCGCGAAGGGCGCGCCGCAGAAGCCGAGAAAGAGTACGCGCTCTCGGCGCAGCTTCGCCTGAACTACAATCAGGCCGCGGCCGAGGCTATTGAGTGCAGCCAGGCTCTCGAAAAAGACGAGTCGGATGGCGCTTCTGACCCGTGCGCCAAGCTCTTCCGGCCCGATGATCCGGACCGGTTGACGCTGCTGGGCATGACTTACGGCCAGCACGGCCGGTACGACAAGGCCGTGCAGCCGCTTGAACGCGCCGCGGCGCTCGATCCGGATTCCTATGAGATCGAGCACAATCTTGGACTCACCTATTTCCGGTTGCAGCGTTACAGCGACGCTCGCGCGCCGCTCGAACGGGCAGTTGCCTTGCGCCCGGACTTTTTTGAGTCCAATGCTCTGCTGGGCGCAACGCTGTTTATGATGCGCCAGGATTCCGAAGCCTATCGGGTGCTTCAGCACGCTCACCGGCTCAACCCCGCCGACGCTGATACAGTGGACCTGCTGTTCAAAGTCGCCTCGGTGTTAGGGGCAAAAAGCTTCGAGGCCAAGAACTACCACGTGGCTCTGACGTACTTGCGAGTGGCCAGGGATTTGAAGCCCGATGACCCGCTAGTGCACGCGCGTCTCGCGGAAGCATACGGCCAAGCGGGTAACGCGCAGCAAGCGCAGGCGGAAAAGCAAATGGCCCGGCAACTGGCATCACGGCAGTAGTGAAAGTTCGGCGACACGGTGCTGGGAGCGCGGGCGTCTCGCCCGCTGTTATTTTGAATGACGCTGCGGGCGGGACGCCCGCGCTCCCAGGTCATTAAGCTCTGTCGGCTATGCATAACTCAGTTTCCACAACCGGGGAAAACCCGACCGCGGCGTCCGGCTCGCATGCGGTTGTTACGCTGCCGCGCGCGGTCGGATCCTTGGCCTCCACGGCCATCGTGGTAGGCACCATCATCGGCTCCGGAGTGTTTCTCGTTCCCCACAATGTGGCACTGCGGGTTGGAAGCGTACGCAGCCTCTTCCTGGTCTGGATTGTCGGTGGCGCCTTGTCCTTGGCGGGCGCGCTGTCGCTGGCAGAGCTCGGCGCTGCCATTCCCGAAGCCGGCGGCGTTTATGTCTACCTCCGCGAGGCCTACGGAAAGCTCGTCGCTTTTCTTTACGGATGGGGCATGCTGTTGGTGATGCACTCCGGCTCTGCGGCCACGCTGGCCGTCGCCTTCGGCATCTACAGCTCCTCCTTCCTGCCGCTTACCCCTGTTGAGCAAAAGCTAGCGGCCTCAGCGGTGATTGCCATCGTCACGCTGATCAACATCCTGGGCGTTCGAGGCGGTGCGGCCGTCCAGACGTTATTCACGTTTGCAAAACTCGGCGGCCTCGCCATCATCATCGGGTTTGCGATTTTCGCCCGCCACGTTGTCACGGCCACTGCTTCCATGCCGCTTCCGACACCGCACACCACGCTGAATTCCTTTGGTGTGGCGCTCATCGGAGTCCTCTGGGCTTACGAAGGCTGGCACATGCTTTCTTACTCGGCGGGTGAGGTAAAGAACCCGTCGCGTGTCCTGCCGCGCAGCTACCTGCTGGGAACACTCACGGTGGTGGTGGCTTACCTGGCCGCCAACGCCGCTTATTTGCGCGTGCTGCCCCTTCCCGCGCTGGCCCAATATCAGAAAGTGGCAGCCGAGGCCATGCAGCGACTGGCTGGCCCTTGGGGCTCGGCGTTTGTTTCCGGACTGATTCTCTGCTCCATCTTCGGAGCGCTGAACGGCACTATTCTGACGGGGCCGCGGGCCTATTTCGCCATGTCCCGCGATCGCGTGTTTTTCGACTTCGCCGGGCGCATCGATCCCAAGTATATGACTCCGGCCTTGGCCATCCTGCTTCAGGGCGCGTGGTCCATCGTCTTGGCAGTGAGCGGCAGTTACGAGCAGCTTTACACCTACGTCATCTTTGCCGGATGGCTCTTTTACGGTGCGGCGGCGATGGCCGTTGTGATTTTGCGGCGCCGCCGGCCCGAGCTCCCTCGACCTTACAAAGTGTGGGGTTACCCCGTCGTCCCGGTGCTCTTCACGCTTGCGGCGCTCACGATCGTGATCAACACGCTGGTGAGCAAGCCGCGCGAGTCCGCAATCGGTCTTGCGTTCGTGCTGACCGGAATCCCGGTATTCTTTCTCTGGAGGAAACTTAAAAGAGCGCCGATTGGCAATTGATGATTGCCGATTACCGGCCAACCGAGAGACCTCGTCATGCCCGCCACCGCCATTATCATTCGCCCGCTCAAGGATCACGCCGAGTTTCGCCAGTGTGAGCGCCTCCAGAAGGAAGTCTGGGGCACCGTTGCGGCTTCGGGTGAAGTTCTGTTTGTGACCCAGAAGAATGGCGGGATGATATTGGGCGCGTTCGCGGGGAAGCATGTTGTGGGTTTCATCTACGCGTTCCTCGGACGGCGCAAGGGCCGCCTGATTCACTGGTCGCACATGATGGGAGTGGAGGCAGCTTATCGCGACCGGCACTTGGGCTACCGAATGAAGCTTGTCCATCGCGAGCATGCGCTGCGGCAGGGGCTTCATTCCATTGCCTGGACGTACGATCCCTTGCAAAGCCGCAACGCCGTGTTGAACCTGGCGCGCCTGGGCGCGGAAGTGGACGAGTACCTGCCCGACTGCTACGGCCACTTTCCCAGCGCCATTGAGAAGGGCCTTCCCAGTGACCGTCTGGTGGCGAACTGGCGAATTTCGAGCCGCCGCGTGGAGAGAAGACTGAGCGGCGAAGAACAGGCCTCCAACCGGATTGACTTGCCGCGGGTGAATGAGACCGTCACCGATTCTCGCGGCCTGCTGACGAATCGGCGTCTTCACTTGAGCCTCACGGATTCGCGATTGCTGCTTGAGATCCCCACGAATACCGACGAAATGAGGGCGCTCAATATGAAGCTCGCCTTGCGCTGGCGCGTGGAAGCAGGACGCCTGTTTCAGCACTACTTTGGTCTCGGATATCATGTGCAGGACTTCATAGCGCCTACGACGAATGGTGATCACCGAGCCCTCTACTTGCTCTCGCGAGCGAAGGGCCGCTAGCTAAACGATCGCCTCACCCCGTACTCAGGTGTCCTCGAAGTGATTCACCGCCTCGGATTTTTGACGGCTTTGCGTCCACTACACGCACCGGCATCTAACTGAAGTTTTCGGTCTTCTCGTGGCCTTAACAGCCTAATTTTTCAATCAGTTGACGGCTTTGCAAGAATAACACCCATGTTTTGAGTAAGTTGACGGCTTCCGAAATCACGGTCCTTTGTTTTCATACACCTGACGGTTTCGTTTCGTAATTTTCCGTGTTTAATTTAGTAACTCTTGAGTAAACATGTCATGCGAGAAAACCTTACCCTGGTGGCCCGGACACGAGGTCTTTTCCCCACGCCGTGCTCCCGGCTCTGATGAAGCTTCCCGCGCGCGTCCATCGTTGGGGCCGTCGCCGCCAGCGTGGCCAGCACTGGAAGCTCGCCGGCTTCGACGTGACTGAACTTTGCCGTTTTCTTCCGGATTTTCGTGGTCATAACCGCTACCTTCGCTCGCGGGACCGCAAGAAGGCGCCTACCCTGCCGTAGACGATGTTTACAAATATAGAATTACACTACGATATAAGATAGGGCGGGGAGGAGGGGTTGTCAAGCGGGTTGGACGGGTGGTACCGGTGTCATCTGAACGCCCCGGACGCAGATAGGGGCCCGGGTGGCGCACAGTAGAGATGTGCGGTTTCGAGGGCGATCAAACCACGTAACTCGCAGATCTTCGATCTGCGCCAGCCGGCGGGTGCGCAGTCATTCCCGCGAAGGCGGGAATCCATTTCCCTGATATGTTTTCTTCAAAGGACTTCGCAATGGATTCCCGCCTTCGCGGGAATGACTGCCGCACCCGCCGGCTGGCGCAGACGCTTTCAGCCCCGCGGTTTTTAGAATTCTACGCAGGGATTTCGAAACGTTAGCTCACGTCATTCGCCTGGCTTATACTCAGTGTGGGTCAAGAAGGCGGTTGCATCGAAACAACTGCAGAGGCCCAGCAGCCCTCCAACGTCCGGTTTGGAGAACCGCAGCTTTCGATCCACTCGAGGTGAAGATGGTAAATCGGTCGTGGTCGGTAAGAGTCGCACTAGCTCTGGCGGTGCTTGGGCTAACGGTTTCGATGCCAGGAGGGCTTGCAGCGACCGCTGCCAAGCCGCAAGATCCCCAGGAACCACCCGGCGGCCAAACCCCGCCCACGCTCGTTCCGCGCCCAGCCGGAGCAATTGCTTCCGCCGACGTCGATCGAGGTGGATTGCGCGACATCATCAACGGGCTTGTGGCGTGCGGTACCCGAAACTCACTGTCGTCGTGGACTGATCCTAAGCGTGGGATCGGCTGCGGGCGAGATCACATCGTGTCGCGGCTCGAAGACATTTCGAAGACGACGGGCGGCCAACTCCAAGTAAACGTGGATCGCTTTCAGGCCACGTCGCCTCGCACATCAAGTCAGCCAGTGCCGCTTGAGAACGTGGTTGCCGTCCTGCCGGGCACCGACCCGGCACTTGCCAAGACGGCATTCGTGGTTTCCGGCCATTTTGATTCGATGCCCTCGAACGTGATGGATGCAACCTCTGACGCCCCCGGAGCTGACGACGACGCGTCGGGCACCGCTGTCTCCATGGAGTGCGCCCGGCTGCTTTCCAGCCGCCGGCCGCCCGCAGGCTATCGAGCCACGCTGGTGTTCGCGGCGGTCTCGGGAGAGGAGCAGGGGTTGCTCGGTGGCACTCGCCTGCTCGAATACTTGCGGCAACAGGGCTACACCGTCGGTGGAATGCTCGACAATGACATCGTGGGCGCCGACTTTGCGGCGGGCGCGCCGCATCGAATTCGCGTCTTCTCGGGTGGAGGCCCGGACGGCGTCGACAGCGCTTCGCGGGAACTGGCACGCACCGTGGAGGAGATTAACTCCGCGCAGGCCGTGCGCCTTATTTTCCGCGTAGATCGCCTGGGCCGTGGCGGCGACCATATGCCCTTTGTCGAAGCGGGGCTTCCGGCCGTACGCTTCACCGAACCTCTCGAGGACTACCACCATGAACACCAGACCCCGCGCGTCGAGAACGGTGTGCAGTACGGCGACTTGCCGCAGTACCTCAACTTCGACTTCCTCGCCAGCGTGGTGCGTGACAACGCCGAGGCGCTGCGCGAACTGGCGCTGGCTCCCGCGCCGCCGGAAGAGGTCACTCTCTCCGGCGCAGTCTCGCCCAGTGCCGTTGTGACTTGGCGCGCGCCGAACGATGCTGATCGCGCGGGCTTCGAAGTCCTGTGGCGCGAAACCACCGCGCCGCGCTGGTCTGTGTATGACTTTGTGACCGAGGGCAGTGAGCGCGTGTTGGAGGGCGTTTCCACGGATAATCATTTCTTCGCCGTGCGAGCGGTGGGTACGAACGGCGCACGGTCGATTGCCATACCGGCGCTGCCGAAACGCCGAAGCCGCCCGCCTGCGCCACCCGCGGGCGTCCAAAGCAAACCCGGCGCCTGACTCCCGCTCTCTCAAGAGCCGCGCCGTTACGCCCACCCGCAATGCGTTACTATTTCCAAAAGGCAGCCATCCTGATCGGCGTTTGGGGAGCGCTGCTGACGCTTCACGCACCGTTTCTGCGGCTGCCTTACTATTGGGACGAAGCTGGCTATTACATTCCAGCCGCGCTCGACTTCTTTCGTCGCGGACTCCTGATCCCCACCAGCACATTGCCCAGCGGTCATACTCCGCTGGTAATGATTTACCTCGCGCTTGCGTGGCAGGTCTTTGGATTCTCTCCGCTGGTCACACGCGCAGCCATGCTCATGCTTGCGGCTGCCACTTTGCTTGCCACCGCGTCGCTGGCCGACGTCGTATTCGGCGAACGTCCCACCGCACGGGCAGCAGTATGTGTTAGTGCTGCGCTTCTGGCTTTGGCTCCGATCTACTTCGCCCAAAGCTCGTCGGTGTTCCTCGACCTTCCGGTCGCACTCTTTACGGCGCTCGCTCTTGTTGCCCTCCTTCGCGAGCGCTGGGCGATGTTCGGGGCGATGGCTTCGTGTGCGGTCTTGAGCAAGGAGACAGCGATTATCCTGGCGCCGGTGGCTTATCTCTTTCTGGTGGTGGATGCGAAGCGAACGCAGCGTAGTATTCCACCTTCAGCTTGGTTCTGGCTTACTTCGCCTTGTCTCGTGCTCGCAGCGTGGGCATCTTACTATCATCATCGCACCGGCTTCTGGACGGGCAACGCCACTTACCTGCAGTACAACCTATACTCCACGCTCGACCCTGTGCGCATCCTGCTCTGCTTTGCACGGCGGCTACATGAAGTGTTCATCGCTGGCTTCAACTGGATCGTGGCCGCCGCGGCGCTGGCCGCCGCATGGTGGACGCGCAAAGCGATGCGCCTGCAAAAGCCGACTTTGATCGAACGCAGGTTTCGGCTGTTGACGGCCTTGCTGACAGCCGCTTACTTGCTGTTGCTCAGCGCCGTCGGCGGAGCTGTGCTGCCGCGCTACACGCTTCCACTCTATCCGCCACTCATCGTGCTCGCGCTCTCCTACATCTGGCGGTTGCCGCAACGCGCGGCCTACGCATGCTGCCTCGCCGCCGCAGTGTGCTTCGTGGGCTCGTGGTTCCTGAATCCTCCTTACCCGTTCCCCTTCGAGGATAACCTCGCCTACGCCGACTTCATCCGGCTGCACCAGCAAGGCGCGCAGTTTCTCGCCTCTCTGCCGGAGCAAGACAGCCTCGAACATAACAGCTCGCCGCGCATCCTCACGGCCTGGCCGGCGACGAACGAGCTTGAGACGCCTGATCTTGGTTACGTAACTCAGCCGTTAAACGTCGTCCCAGTGGAAGGCTTCTCGGCCCAAGATTTCGAGAGCGTTCAGCCGGGGTCGTTTGATGTCCTTTACTCCTACTCGCGCAAATGGGAGCCGCCGAACAACTGGCTCGTAAGATTTCCGTGGCTTGAGCGGCTGGAATCCCGATACTTCGATTACTCTCCCCAGATGCCGGAGGACAAACTGCAAGCGCGCTTTCACCTCAGGCGCCTCGCGCGTTGGGAACGCCGGGGACAGTGGGTTGCCATCTACCAGGCCGAACCTTCGCCGTGAACGAATGGCGGGGGCTCCCGCTTGTCGAGAGGCTCTTAATGTAGCCTCCACCTTTCAGTAATCCTGCGGGTCGTCGCTGGTGGCGCGGTTCGCAGCGGGCGTCCCACCGGGCGCATGCGTGCTGACGGGACGTTCAGGCACCGTGCCGCCGGCACGCTCTGCAACCTTCAGGGTTCCGAGACTCGCAACGTAGCTCTTAATGCCACGGTAGAGGCCTTCGGCGATCTGCTGCCGGTAGTCCGCGTGGCCCAGCAGGCGCTCATCACGCGGGTTGGTGAGGAAGGAAATCTCGGCCAGAATCGACGGCATATTGGCGCCGATCAGCACCACGAAGGGCGCTTTCTTGAGACCGCGGTCCGGCTGACGGTTGCCGTTGCGGATGGTGGTCAGCTCGAGCGAGTGGTCAACCTGGCCGGCAAACTCGCTGGACTCCTCAACCTTTTCGCTCAGAGCGATCTTTTTCACGAGGCTCTGGAGCTGATTGACAGACTCCTGTGAGGTGGCGTTTTCCCGCGCCGCCACTTCGAGGCTACCCGGGTCAGAGGTGAGGCTCAGATAATACACTTCGATGCCGCGGGCGCTCTCGTCCTTGCTGGCGTTGGCGTGGATGGAGATGAAAAGGTCGGCGCCGCGTCGGTTGGCGATCGCCGTCCGCTCCTCCAAAGGAATGAAGGTGTCGTCCGTGCGGGTCATAATCACTTCGCTGCCCATGCGCTGCTCGATGAGCTTCCGCAGGCGCAGGGCCACGTCCAGCACCACGTTCTTTTCCTCGAGGCCTTCCGGTCCAATAGTTCCGGTGTCGTGGCCGCCGTGGCCGGGATCAATCACGATGCGCGCGATCTTAAGACCCAAGGCGCGCGTGAGCGTGGTGGAGCCGGACGAGGCCGGTGCGGTAGGTTCCGTGCGCACGACGGCTGACGAGGCGCTATGGCCCGCTGCGATGCCCGAAGCCCGCTCGTCGCCCTTTCCGGCGGTGCCAACTACCGGCGCAGGCCCTGCACTCCGCCGCCCGGCGGCTGCGTCAGGAAGGTCATATTCCTTCACGGTACTATCCGGGTCCCGGATGGGTTTGATGCGCGAGGGACTCGGCGCCCCCAAGGTCTGTGAGGCTGTTGTGGAGGCGGAAGGAGCAGCCTCTGCAATGACGCCCGGAGCCCGTTGCGACGTCCGCGTCGAAGACGGTGAGCGTTCAATCCGCGCGTCGGCGGTGGAAACGGAACGCGCCGGCGACCCGGCCAGGGCGGGTTGCGCGGGCCCATGAACGTCAATGATCAGCCGATACGGGTTGGGCAGCGTGAAAGTGGAGTATTCTCCCAGGCCGGAGACATCCAGCACCACGCGCGCGGTGTCGGGCTTGAACTGCGCCACTCGAACGTGCTGCAGATAGCCGTTCCCGACGTTGAAATCCTTGCCCGCGAGGGGCCGGCCCACGCGGGTGCCCGGTAGATCAAAGACGAGGCGGTCCGGATGGCTCAGCCGTTGCGTTTCAACCTTGGCTTCGTCTCCCAGCGTGATCACCACGCGGGTATAGTCTGAGCCCTCCCAGTAATGGACGTCATTCACGGGAATAAGCTGCCCCGGCGTTTCGGAACGGCCCGCAGGCTGCAGGTCTGCGGCCTCCGCCGCGTGCTCACGCTCACCGGCGCGCTCCGCCGGGCGGCCGTTCAGCTCCTTCAGACGCAGTTTCGCCTCCTGAACCTTGGGCGCGTAGGGATAAGTACTCACGTACCGCGTGTAAGCCTTGGCCGCCTGGCCGGGGTCCTCGAGGTCAACGCGGTAGATCTCGCCCGCGTTGAATAGGGCGTTGCGCGCTACCGATGCCCCTGGATACTGGTCCGCCAGGAACTGGTAAGTGGCGGCCGCGCTCTCGTAATAACTGCGGCTGGAAAAGACGCCGCCCATCTCGCGATAAAGGGTCGCCTCGGCCGCGATGGCCGCGGGTGTGCCGGGGTAGGCCGGGTCCGTACGGTAAACCAGATCGAACGCATGCACCAGCTTGAGATAATCCTTGGCGGTATGGGCCGTGCGAGACTGCCCGGTTTGCGCGTCGAAGGCGGCGCGCATGTGAACGGCGTGGTCATAGGCTTGGGCGGCGCGCTCACGCTTGCTGGCGGCATGGGCCGCAGACGGCTGCCACCCGAGCGTGACGAGGACGGCCAGCAAGAGCGGCGCTCGCAGCACTCCCGCACGCATCCGGGCGTCCCGGGGGCTGCGCCGCACGCGCTCTGGAGTGCGGCGGCTTGCCGACGGCATTCTGTTATCGAGCACTATAGGTCACCCCCGGCGCACGTCGTAGGTGTAGATTGGCGCTTGGCCGACAGGGTTGTACAACCTCGCCCGAGGGCGGACGCGTAGTGCGAAAGGATCCGAAGCTGATGATTGAGATGGGTCCAACATCGCCGCGAACGCCGAGACCGAACGAGAGTATGGCCCTAAAGTCAGGCCTCTGTTCATCAAGCTCCCGGCGCCGTTTGACCGGCGCTAGGGAACTCATCCCCTCTCGTACTTCCTCTTCACCGTGAACCCTGACGCGAAGACATTCTCCGCGCGGGCTTGGCGCCACGGCGTGCCCAGGCGGGCACGAGAAAAAGCATTATACCACTATGTCAACCGGTTGAGCCTCGGAAATACTGATTCGTGGTGATGTGATTTGCTCCCGACCGCCGCTCTTCGAAGCGCAGTCATTCCCGCGAAGGCGGGAATCCATTGCAGACGTCCCTAGAAAAAGGGGCTATGAAGGAAGTGGATTCCCGCCTTCGCGGGAATGACTGCGCTTCGAAAGGTTCAGTCAGGAACGGTGGCGCTGCTAACGTTGCTGACTCCCGCCTGCTCTTTCTGGCGCAGCGACTCAAGAATGGGATGCGGCTCCAGAAAGATCTCCATGTCAGTGCCGCGCCACCTCGCCCGCACCTTCCGAAATTCTTCCTCCCATTCCGGATGGCAGCGGCCCTGTTTATCCAGGCAGAACCTCAGCCGTTCCCACAACCGCGGACGCGCCAGCCGATAGACCCGGCAGCGCAGCGCATCCTCCAGCTCGCCGTTGCCAAGTCTGAACGGCTCGAGCCCCAGAAGCACCGCCTTGCATCGCTGATCGGTCTCGAGCCGCCTCCATTGGGCGTAAAACACAAGGCCGATGCGCCGGTAATGGTCGTGGACGTTGATCCTGGTACATGGCCAGGGCAAGGCACTGTTAGTATAAGGGTAACAGTTTGTCACAATCCTTGTGCGCTTCGTGAGTCTCGCTGTCCCAGTGCCTGATTCTAAAGCACATTCCAGCTTTGTTCGTATCGACTCCCGGCGGCGCCACTCCCGCTGAGACACCCAAATCCAGTTCGCCAAGCGGTCCGCGTGGCGGCCGGATTGGTCGCCAGATGGGCCACCCGGCCTGGCAAAGGTCTTCGAAAGCCGCTCTCGGATGCGGCAGTAAAGCGCCTCGCCATCCCGGTAGCCTGCCCGGGCCAACCGTTCCCTCAGCGCCACCGCCCTCCGGCCGTGCTTCAGAGCATTGAGGGCCACGCGAGCCTTACCGCACTCAGTACGAGGACCCGTCGATTTCAAGGCGTTGGCCCGGCGGGCAGCAAGGGAGGCGGGTGTAAGACAAGGCAGTTTGCGCAAAGGCATACGCAGCCCCCTCCCGGCCCGAATCAGTAGTCGCACACGCACGGGGAGTACCCCAGGTGACTTAACTGTATAGTCATAAACCCGTCCTGTCAAGGTGTGCTCTAGCGCGATTTGGCGAACAAATTGGAAGGCAGGGGTAGTGAGGCGGTCGAAGCGAAACTTGTACAATCCATGAAGACTTGTATAATCCACAGATGCAGGGAATACGCTGGAGCACAATTGCGCTGGGCTCGCTGTTGCTCTTGGCCAGCTCAAAAGGAGGACAGGAAGTGCAATCTCCGCAACCTGAAGAGTCGAAGTTCTGGGCTTTCTATGATGGCCTGCCGCCAGACGCTCGAGAGCGAGCCAGGACGACCAATATCGCTTGTTGGGCCGTCAGACCTTCCTTGTACTGTCCAATGAACTGCTTCCAGCTATTCATTTGCACGGTGGCTGAGGTACTCCAGGTTTAGCCTCGCAAGCTGCATCGCTCTGGCATACGGCATGGCCATGTCGGAAACTGCCTCGCAACTCACCAACTCGATGCCTTCCCAGGCGCCCTTCGGGTCGAAGCAACGCTTACGAAACTCTTCAAAGATGGCAGTCGCCGCTCTTGTGGCCGACTTCTCAGCTGCTCCTGGATCTTCGCCGGTATAATAGAGAACATAAATACTGAGTATGTACGGGTCATTGGCCCGTCTCTCGACGAGTTCACCCTCATCAACGTCGAAGAGTATCGCAACCAAGTGTTCACCATGTGGCTCAATGATCTTTGCGATTCGCCTGTCGAGGGAAGCGCCTCGAAGACGACGCTCGAATTCTTCGGGGAATCCTGTCCTTTGATAGCGTGCTGCTAGCCACTGCTGCAACACCGACCGATTCTTAGGCTGTAGAATCACACTGGCGTTGGGGCTATAATTCGCAAGCCTCTCCTTAGCTGTAAAGAATTCGAATATTGTCATGCTGAATGAAGTAAAGCATCCCCGCATTTTATTGAAAACAGAAATGCCGGGACCCCTCGCTGTCGCTCAGGATGACACGCTTGGGCGATTTCTTCACACGCCTCGGCTACGCTATTTTGCCCCTTCGGGCTGTTAAAACAGTTCGCGTCAAAAGTTCGCGGAATGTGATGCGAGGTTGATGATACGGCACTCTCTCAAGGTGTTCGCGGGGGCAGGAGGTAGAGTGTCATGGCGAAGACCAAGTAAACCATCAGTACAAATACCCCGACGAACCACGTCGATCGGCCACTGTTGGTTACCAAGGCCGCCGCCATGGTAGCGATCAGCATCATCATCACCGCACCGGGCCAGAACAGCAGATCCATGGGTGCCGGGCCGAGGACATAGCTGAGCAGTACCAGCACGGGTGCGACAAACAGCGCAATTTGGGAAGCACTTCCCAGTGCGATGCCTACGCTCAAGTCGAGCCGATTTTTACGGGCCCCCGAGAACGCCGAGCCCATCTCCGCGGCGCCGCCCACCAGGGCAACCACAACGAAACCGACGAAGGCCGACGTCATGCCGAACGTCAACGCAGCCTGCTGCACTGACTCAACGAAGACTTCGCTTACCAAAGCCACGCACACCGTGACGGCGAGCAAGGTGCCCACGGCTACGCCGATCGGCAGGAGCGTTTCGCCGGATTCACCGTGTTCTGAACCGTGTTCTGCACCGGCGAACAATTCCCGGTGAGTCTTTAGCGAAAACAACATTCCCGACCCATATCCAGCTAACAACAGCACGGCCAGAGCCAGGCTTAACTTTTGCGTGAAGGACGCTGCGCCGCCCAAGTCCGCTTCGGCAACGGCCGAAGGCACCAGAAGCGCGACCGTGGCCAGAAAGAGCAAACCCGCCTGAAAACGGGCGTTCACGCGGTTGTATTCCTGGAGATGATGTTTGAGTCCACCGAGCAGAAATGACGCTCCGAGCACAAAGAGCGTGTTGGCGACAACCGTTCCGGCGATGGAAGCCTTCACCAACATGTACTGGCCCGCTCGCAATGCGGCGAGCGCGATGACTAATTCCGTCAGGTTTCCCAGCGTGGCATTCAGCAACCCGCCGACAGCATCACCCGTCCGGGCCGAGACGGATTCGGTAGCCAGGCTGAGAAGGGCCGCGAGAGGAATGATAGCCAGCACTGAGAGGATGAAAAGCAGGGTATGCGATTCGGGTTCGAGCCGCTCGACCACGAACACGATCGGGACAAATGCCAACGCCCACAGCAGCGGGTTATGTCTGATTTCGTTGAGAAGCTGTCTCATAGATTGACGCCACCCCCAAGGTCCTGTATAGCCGCGATAATGTGTTCAGGGCGAATGCCCTCAGCAACATGACGAGCCATCGATCTCGACTCAATATAATGTAAACAATGCGCTAATCAGCTAACAAGGCTGAATCCTGCAATTTACACCCGATATGGACCGTAGTACTGTGGTGAGCGCTGATGGGGCGCCCGAATGGACGATGAGGCCAGACTGCAGATGGTTCTGACCAGCGCGATGAACGAAGACGCGGAGGCTCTGGGAGAGCTTTACAGGCTCTTCCGGCCGCGCGTTTTCGGGCTTTGCCGCCACCTGCTGGGACGTCACGAGGAGGCCGAGGACGCCACCAGCGAGGTGTTCGCGCGTCTGCCCAAGGCCATTAAGAGCTACGAGGCCTCGCTGCCCTTTCCCCGCTGGCTGTTGAGCGTCACCAGCCATTACTGCGTGGACCGGCTACGGCGCCGGCAGCTTGAACAGAAGCTGTTTGAGGTGGAGCCGGTGGAGACACTGGCCCTGCCGGTGCGCCAAGCCTCGCCGCTGGAGCAGGTGCTTTCAGACGAGGGCCGCGCCACAGTGCGGAACGCCATTGCGGCTTTGCCGGAATTATATCGGGTGCCCCTGACGCTGCGATACTACGGCGACTTGAGCTACGACGAGATCGGCGCCCAGCTTGGCCTCAGCCGGCCCAACGTGGCCACGCTGATCTTTCGAGCCAAGCAGCAGCTTCGGCGGGCGCTGGCAGAAGGCGATTAGAATGCGGAGTACGGGAGGGGCATTTTGAGGAGGCGACCTACAACGGGCGAGACCCCAAGAAGAGAATCCTGGGAGCGCGGGCGTCCCGCCCGCCGCTGGGATCGGGAGACGTCGAGAGGAAGCGGGGAAGCGGGCGAGACGCCTGCGCTCCCAGGATTCTTCAGAGAAACGATGCCGCAGCCTCCTATTTATCAATAGGGAATGGAAGTGAAGAACATGGATCATTTTTCAGAGCTCACCTATTCCATCTACGCCGATGGAGAATTGCCGGAGCCGGAGAGGCTCCGGGTGCAGCAGCACCTTGCCCAGTGCGAGGTCTGCCGCCGCCAGGTGGCGGCGCTCGAAGCCGAGAATCGCGTGCTGATGGAAGTATTCGGGATGGCGGAGAGCCCGTCGGCTTCGGGCAACATCGCCCGCAGCCTACTGTTTACCGTGGCGTCGGCCCTGGTCGTGGCCGTAGGGCTTGACCGCGTGGTGCTGAGCGTGGAGAGGTTGGCGCCCGATCTCGGCGGGTGGATGAACTGGTTTAGTCTCTCCTGGCTTCAGAGTTTCCTCTTCAACAATGCCGTCGATCTTATGAAGGAAGGCCCTGCCATGCTCAATACCCTGGTGACCGTTCTTGGCGTGCTCGTGCTCGGCGGGATCGCCATCGGCGTTTTGCGCCACCTCCTGAGCCGCCACACCATGACGGTGGCGGTGCTCGCCACAGGACTCATGGCGGTGGCCTTGCCGCGGCCGGCGGCGGCCATGGAAAGACGGAGCCAGTCCAACGTTCGCGTGGCATCAACGGAAACCGTTCCTGATTCCCTCGCCGCCACGGGCGGAACAATCGACATCGAGGGCACCATCAACGGCAATCTCATCGCATCCGGTGACCGCCTGGTGGTGCGCGGCGTGGTCAAGGGAGATTTATTCTGGGCCGGTCACTCCGTGGAGATTCCCGGTACCGTCGAAGGCAGCATTTTCACCTGGACCGGCGCCTTGCTGGTGTCGGGGCATGTGGGCCGCAGCGTTTACGCGTGGACGGGAGCCGTGGAAGTAAGTCCGACCGGGCATGTGGATAATGACATCCTCGCGCTGGCGGGCGACATTCGCATTGAGGGAACCGTAGGCCGCGACGTTTCCAGCCTTTGTTCCTCGCTCGACGCCAGCGGGAGCGTGGGCCGCAATCTTGACATCGCCACGAACTTGCTCACCGTCACCAGTTCAGCGCATATCGGCGGCAACATTCGGGCAAAGGTTGACAAAAAAGAGCAGGTGGATATCGAGCCGGGTGCGAGCGTGGCAGGCAAGACGGACATCATCATCAAGAAGCCAAGCAACCACTACCTCGAGCCCAAGTTTTACTACTGGCAAGCGATCTGGATGGCCGGAGCCTTCATCATCGGGATGCTGCTTCACTGGTCTACCCCCACCCTTATCGGCGGACGTTTAGACACCGGCGGCGCGTTGTTGCGGTCCGCAGGTATGGGGTTCCTGGCGTTCGTGGCCACGCCCGTGGCGGGCATCGTGGCCTGCATCACGCTGGTGGGCATCCCTGTAGGAGTGCTGGCCATCGGCCTCTTTCTGGCCGGACTGTGGGCAGCCAAGATCTTCGTGGCTGCGGCCGTAGGCCGCAGTCTGGTGGCCGGCCGCGGCCGGGCGAAACCGTCTTTTCCGCTGGCTTTACTCGCGGGCCTGGTGACGGTGTTCGTGGCCAGCAATCTCCCTTACCATGTGGGAGGCTGGCTGACTTTTCTGGTGATTCTGATCGGTTTCGGGTTGGTGGTAGAGAGCGCTCGCGAGGGCCTGCGGCGCCGCAGTCACGGTTTGAACGAACCGCCCCCGGCGAGGGGAACTGCGCCGGCCGCCGCGTGACGGGCTGGTTGATCGCTTGGTTTCGAACCCAGATAAGCAAGCGGAATGTCGTACAGCATCGCCTTGGCGGAATGGCGAAGGCTGTCATGGATGAAGCAGACGTGAGTGCACCAGCACTGGTCTTGAACGATGGAGCCGAGCTCAGCCTTGCGGCTCTCGGTCTCCCAAAATTTGCCGAAGTCGCACCCGAAGTCGCGCAGGTTGGCGAGCTTCCCTCGCAACTCGCAGGCGCGAACGTCACCGTTGTAATCGATCACCACCGAGGTTTCGCCCGCGGTGCAAGGCATGGGCCAGCGATGAGGAGAAACCGCGTTCTGAAGCTGAACGCGATTGTGAAAGGCGAGCGTTCCCTCGTAGTAGCGCTTGGCCAGCTTGAGCGCGAAGCCCTGATAGCGCCTTTCCTGAGTGGACGCGTAATGCCGGTAATAGTCGCGGATTCCGTCGTAGAGGCCGGCCAGGCGGTCCGCGGGAATCGCGCTCAGCGTTGAGTCCTTCGCCTGGCCGCGGATCACGTTAAAGTAGTGGCCGTCAACCGCGCAGTTGGTTTTCACGAATTCTGCAATGTCAAGAATGTGGTCGAAGTTTTCGGCGCAGATTACAGTGTTGACATTCACCCGCAGGCGCGGCTGGCGTTCGCGGCAGGGATCGAGAGCGGCCAAGGTGGCGAGCGTCTTTTGGAAATTGCCTGGCACGGCGCGGATAGAGTCCTGCATGGCGCCGAGGCCGTCCATGGCCACGTTCACGTCCAGTTCGAGCTCCGGATTCTCGTCCAGAATCTGCTGCACCCACTGCGCCGTGCGCTCCGGCAGCAAGCCGTTGGTGGGCAGATTCACCCAACGGATGCCGTTGGTCTCGTAGAACAGGTGAATGATGCGCGCGAGTTCGCGCCGCAGCATCGGCTCACCGCCGGAAAGCCACAGGTCCGTGAACGCGGGCATGGTGCGGGCGAGCGTCTGGATTTCGTCCCAGGTCAAGTCTCCCCGCTGATTGAGTTCCTGCCAATAGAAGCAGGTGCGGCAGCGCGCGTTGCACACCGAAGTGACGAAGAAGATCACCGTCTTCAGGCGGCGTGGCCGCAAGAACATTTCGCGCAGAGTCGCTGGGTGGTGATGATGGGACATCCGTCAAAATCTCGCGGGTATACCGAAAGTCGCCGCAGGGCGCGCCAACCCTCAGTATATGATGTCGAAGGAGGCGCCGTAAAACTGGTGTTGGAATCCCACAAAGTGCTGGAAGTAGGGAGAGGTCACGTTGTTGTAAACGTCGCGCGGATTCGAATGATTCGTCAGATTGAAGATGGCGAAGCCCACGCGGAATTTGTGATTGCGCGCGCCTGGCAAAAACGCCATGGTAAGATCCTTCGTCACCCTGAGGTCAAGCGAAGCGAAGGTCGGGAATCGCAAGCTGTTGGGGACGCCGACGTAGTTCTGGTACACGTCGATCGCCGAGTAAGGCAGCCCGGTGTGCACATCGAAGACGGGACTTATGCCCCAGTCACGAGGCAATTTGAAATCTCCCCAGGTGATAAAGCGATTGGGAACGTTCGACGCCAACGTGCCAAACTGATTCGGCACCATCACCGGAGCCTCGAAAGGCGTGTAGATGGCCGACAGGGTATTGAGATCGCCACGCGCTTGGCTGTGGATGTAGGCGAAACTCATGTCCGCATTGGCTGAGGCACGCACGCGCAGGGTTGTGGTGAATTCGTTGTAGCGCGAGGCGCCGGTGTTGGTGAGCAGCAGCGTGGGCGTGGTGCCCGGCTGATCGAGCGGAGTGATGGTGAATTGCTGGTAAGTGCGGCTGAAAAGGTAACTCACCCGCAGCAGCGCCTTCGGTGAAAACTCTTGATCGGCCTCCAGATTCCAACTGAGGTTGTGCGGGGTTGAATCCAACCGGTTGTGCGAGGGCACAATCCCCTGGCCGTTTTCGTTCACCTTGATATAGGCGTTGTCGAACGTGATGGGCGGTCCGGTGGGCATGCCGTCAGGGTTGAAGTAGGTCACGATCCGCTTGGGATTTTGGGTGAAGTCGCCGGCCAGCAGCGGCACACGGTCATAGAACACACCGAGTCCCCCGCGAAGAATGGTGCGGCCGCTCAAGCCCGGCGAATACACCAGTCCGGTGCGAGGCGCGAAGGCGGTCGGCTCGCCGACCGTCTGGTAGGAGTAGCGAAGGCCATAGTTCACCGTCAGGTTATCCCGCAGTGACCACGAGTCCTCACCGAAGCCCGCCACCTCGGTATCCGTCGCGCGGAGATGCGCGGGACCGGAGAAAGTGACGCTTTCGGCCAGCGCGCCGTTCGGGTCTTCGATGAGCACGGGGTGCGATTGGCTCGTCCCCGCGTAGGAACGCCGGTACCCCTCAACCCCGGCCTTCAACTGGTGCTTGCCGTGCCACTCCTTCTTGGCGAACTGGTATGTTTCGCTCAGTTCCTGCTGGTTGCTGTTGCGCGTGTACTTGTTGAAGAAATTCCCGCCCCAGCCGTTCGGCGTCACCAGCATATCCTCAGGACCCTGGCCGTAAGCGTTGCTGTCAAAGTCCATATACTGAAAGAGAGAGGTCAGAATGGCGCCCGAGGAAAAGAGGTAGCGGTCCGTGACTCCTGTCGTAAATCCTTGCTGACCGTAATTCGAGGAAGCCGTTTGCGGCACCAAAGTGTCGATGTTAGCGAACTGCCTTCGCAGGGGGAAGAAGTCCAGGTTCGTCGTCACCACCTGGCGGTCTGACCTGATGTACTGGAAGTTTGTAAACGAGTTAAAGCCCTCCGTCTTGATCTCGTTGTCCGGCCAGGCCAGGCCGCGGACCGGCTGATTACTGTAAGTGTATTCAAAAGCTTCGGAGAAATTGAGCTTGTTACTGATGAGGGGCCCAGTCACGTAGAGCCTCGGCTCATCAGCCAGGATGCCGACGATATGGCCGCTGCGAATGCGCGGATCCGGGACGAAATCGTTCAGTTGGTACTCGAAGCGCGCGCCTGGAGGCTTGGTGACCACGGTGGTGAGGCCGCCGGAGAAGCGGCCGTAGTCCGCGCGGTCCGTCGTTTTGTACACCGAAACGGTCTGCACCGCATCGATGGGAATCTCGATGGAAAATGCGCCTGTCACCGGGTCCACCATCTCCGCGGAGTCTACGAGCAGCAAACCCTGGCTCTCTACTTCACCCTTGATGTTGATCTTGCCGTCGGGAGTGCGAACCACTCCCGGCGTCAGCGGCAGAGCCGCCTTGAACTTTTGTTCCACCAGCGGCAGGTTTCGAAGCTCGTTGGCCGTTAATTGCTCGGGCGTCGTCGCGCCCTGCTCCGCGGCGGACGGTGCTTGGGCGCGCACCTGCACCTGTTGACGGACCACTTCGGGGAACATCGTCAACTTCACCACCGGCGGCGGCGTCTGGCCGATTTCGATTCCGGTCTTCGATAGCAGTTGAAAGCCGAGGCTGGCGCAGGTGAGGGAATACGTGCCGGGAGGAAGGCCAGGAAAGTTGAAGTGCCCCTTCTCGTCACTCGTCACAGACAGACCTTCCTGCGGCAGGATCGGAGCCGTCAGCGTGCAGGCAACGCCGGGAATGGGATCGCCATGCTGATCGACAATGTCGCCGTTAAGGTACTGAGTGGAGGACGGTGCTAGCCCCGCAAAGAGCCGAGCCGCGGCCAGGAAGACGGCCAGAAATGCCAACACCGCTGCCGGACGAAGTCTTGGTCCAGGTTGGTAGCACCGGCTGGTTAGTGGATTGTCTTGGGGGTTCAACGCGCGGACCTTGGGTGGAGGGCAGCTCCCGATGTAACTAGTTGCCAATATCTTTGTGTTTGATGTACATTAAGTAACTGAGGAGATGCCTTATGCCCACGGAAGAGTTGGTTGCCCAAGCCGCACCAGTGGTCACCCGCCAACGGAGGTGGCAGCTCAAGATGGCGAGCTTGAATCGCTGCCAGGTTTGTGGAAAGCCGACGAGCCATTACAAAACCTATTGTGACGATCACGGTCTCTGGAAGCGGAAGTTGCGGCGCCGCTCGTCCCAGTCGAGGCCGTGGAGGCCGGGAGCCAAGGGGCGACCGCCGCTCATTTGAAAAGCAGGGAGTAGGGAATCGGTAGTCGCAGCCTTTTCCATTCCCTACTCTCGACTCCCTATTCCCGACTCTCTATTTCCGACTCCCTCACTTCAACATTTCCGCCACAATCCCGGGCAATGCTTCCATCAGCGCCGGCAGCTTCTCCGGGCTCTTACCGCCTGCCTCGGCCAGATCCTTCCTGCCGCCTCCGCTGCCATCCACCATCGCCGCCGCGGCGCGCACGATCTTGCCGGCGTCCAGGCGGTTCGTCAGGTCCTTCGAAACCGAGGCCAGCAGAGCCACTTTGCCGTCTGTAACGCTGCCGAGAACCGCCACTCCCGAGCCGAGACGCGGACGCAAGTCGTCTACGATTTGCCGCATCGCCGCCCGCGGATCGCTACCCACAGATTCAATTCGCGCGAACACTACTTTGATGCCGTCTATCTCCTGCGCGTTCCTGGCCAGGTCCACCGCCTGCCTCGAAGCTTGCTGCGAAGCCTGCGCTTCGAGCTGCTTCCGCGCCTTCTTTTCCGACTCTTCCAAGCGTTCCAAGGTCGCAATCAGATCATCGGGCTTGGTCTTGAACCGCGCTTCGATCTCGTGAAGCAGCGCCATGCGGCGCCTCATGTTTTCGAGCAGGCCTGTACCGCTAAGCGCCTCCACACGCCGTGTGCCCGCCGAAACGCTGCCCTCGCTGGTCACCTTAAACAGGCCGATTTCGCCGGTGCGCTCCACATGCGTCCCGCCGCACAGTTCCTTTGAGAAACTGCCGTCGCCAATCGACACTACACGCACCCGGTCGCCGTACTTCTCGCCAAACAACGCCATGGCGCCCGAGGCCAGGGCCTGCTCAATGCCCATCACTTCCGTTCGAATTTCCTCATTACTCAAAGTGTGTTCATTCACTAAATCTTCGATATCGGTCAGGTCTTGATGATCGACGGAGGCATAGTGGCTGAAGTCAAAGCGCAGATGGTCCGGCGCCACCAGGGACCCCGCCTGCTTCACATGCGTGCCCAGCACCTTTCGCAACGCCGCGTGCAGCAAGTGCGTGGCGGTGTGATTGCGCACGATGGCTTCGCGGCGCTCGGCGTCGATACGCGCCGTCACCAGGTCACCCACGCGTAGAGTCTCGCGCGCAACGGCCTTATGGGCTGTGATTCCGGTCACGGGTCGGTAAGTGTCACTGATTTCGGCTACGTGACGGGACGAACCCGGCTCAGCCAAATAGCCCGTGTCGCCAATCTGGCCGCCGGACTCGGCATAGAACGGGGTGCGGTCAAGAATAATTTCCACCTCGGTCCCGGCCGCGACTTCGCTCACCGGCGCGCCCTTCACCATCAGTCCGAGAATGCGTGAGTCGCGGGTTTCGCTTTCCGTGTAACCGAGGAATTCGGTCTTGTACGCCTCGGCGAGCTTGAGGTAATCAGGCGAAGCGGCCTTCTTCTCGGCGCCTTTCCAGCTTGCGCGAGCGCGCTCGCGCTGCTTCTGCATTTCGGCTTCGTAGCCCTCGCGGTCCAACATCGGGGGCTCTATGTCCCTTATGTTGTCCTTGTAGCGCAGGTTGCTGACGACGTCTTCGACAAAGTCGATTGGCAGGCCATAGGTGTCGTAGAGCTTGAACAACTCATCTCCGGGAATCTCCCAGGGCGTGTCGTGCTGGATTACCCGGTTGCTCCTCTTCGCCTGCGGCAGGGTTGAAATGTCCGACCCCGTGGGGACAGCCTCTTCAAAGGCAGCGAAAGGGGCCTCAAACGTTTCTCGGAGAGGATATCCTCGCCAAAAGAGCACCGGCACTTGACGCAGCCGCTGCAGTCCCTCCCGCGTCGTTCGGGCGTACTTCTCCTCCTCTGCTCTGACTGCACGGGCAACGAACGGTGAAGTGTTAAGAAGCTCCGGGTAAGCAACCTTCATCATGTCCACGACGCGCCCCGAAAGCCTGAAGAGAAACGGCTCCTCGAGTCCGAGCCTCTGGCCGTGATACAGCGCGCGCCTGAGAATCCGCCTCAGCACGTAGCCGCGGCCTTCGTTCGAAGGCAACACACCATCAGAGATCAGAAACGTCGACGCGCGGGCGTGGTCGGCGATGATACGCAATGAGACGTCGGTCTCATGGTTGGCGCCATACTCTACCTTGGCCATCAGCGCCGCTTCTTCAATCAACGGGCGGAAAAGGTCGGTATCGAAATTCGAGATTTTGCCTTGCAGCACCGCTGAAATACGCTCCAGGCCCGCACCGGTGTCGATGGATAGGTTAGGAAGCGGTGTCATGAGACCGCCCTCGTCGCGGTTGAACTGCATGAAGACGAGATTCCACAGCTCCACGTAACGTCCGCAGTCACAGGGGAACTTACAGTCGGTGTGGCCGAGGTCCCTCGCCGCCGCACCCTGGTCATAGTGGATCTCGGAGCAGGGGCCGCAGGGACCGGTATCACCCATCTGCCAGAAGTTATCCTTCATGCCCAGTTCGAAGATGCGGCCGGCGGGCACACCGACGGCTCGCCAGCGGTCGTAGGCCTCAGCGTCCCGCGGGTACTCGTTATGTCCCCCGAAGATGGTCGCGTACAGCTTGTCGGCCGAAATGTTATAGCCTTCGGTAGGGTTGGTGATGAGGTCCCACGCGAAGCGTATGGCATCAGCCTTGAAGTAGTCGCCGAAGGAGAAATTGCCCAGCATTTCAAAGAACGTATGGTGGCGCGCGGTGCGGCCCACCTGTTCCAGGTCATTGTGCTTGCCGCCCGCACGCACGCACTTCTGGCAAGTGGTGGCCCGCACGTAATCGCGCTTCTCGCGTCCCAGGAAGACATCCTTGAACTGGTTCATGCCGGCGTTGGTGAACAAGAGCGTGGCGTCGCCCGCCGGAACAAGCGACGACGACGGCACCACCTTGTGGCCGCGGTTACGGAAGAAATCGATAAACGTTTGGCGAACTTTGTCAGAAGTCATAAAGAAGTCAAGAGTTCACAGTTCACAGTTGACAGTCGAAAGTCGGGCGCCACTTAGCAACTGAAACTTGGCTTTGTGCCTCCCGACGGCCGGCGCGAGCTCAGGCGCAGCTCACGTTAGTTCAATAATATCACCAGCCCCTGGCGTGATCCATTTCGACCAGGGAGCAGTTACCCTGTTTTAGGGAACGACCACTCTTGCGCTCTGCTGGTAGAATGCAGATTCTAAGTTGGCGGACGGCAGGGTCCAAGCTCGGGTATGCCCGATCGACTGGGCCTGAGCGCTGCCTCGAATGACGTGACCTGTCGATCACGTCTATCCTACGTCGCGGCGGCGATCGGCTTTGAGCTGATCGCTTGCTCTCGATCTGTGCCGGCAGTGGCGAACGCCGCGCAAGCGACCGGCCCGGAGCGCAACGTTTGCCGATCTCATGCGCTACGCTCGCTCCGTCACCAGCAATGTCGCGTAGGGCCTGTTCGCCTGCCGGATGCCATGTAGCCCAATCGCCGACGCGAGTGCTTGACTCGACCCCCTCTCGCCGACAGAATTTTTATAACAGAACGCGAATCGATGGATTCCCGCCTACGCGGGAATGACGGCGGAGCGGCGGTACGATGGATGGCGGTGAGGGGGCCGATTCTGCATGATATATTGCAGGTGTGGCATTTCCTGCGGCTGTGAATGACATGAACCATACGCGCGACACACGCAGGGGAGTGATCCTAGTGGCGCATGGCGCTCCCAGCCGGCTTGAGGACATTCCCGCCTTCCTGCGTAACGTGAGAAGCGGCCGGCCGCTGCCGCCCGCCGCGGCGGAAGAAATCACGGCGCGTTACCGCCTTATCAGCGAGCGGGAGGGCGCCGAACCCGGCGAAGCTTCGCCGCTAACGCGACTCACTCTGCGGCAGGCCGCAGCGCTTCAAGAGCGCATCGGACTGCCGGTGCTGGTGGGCATGCGAAACTGGAGTCCTTATATTGCCGAAGCGGTTCAGCAGGCGGCGGAGCAAGGGCTCGAGCGCGTGACGGCCATCTGCCTGGCTCCTCAGAACTCGCGCACCAGCGTGGGTCTCTATCGCCAGCACCTCGAGGACGCGCGGCAGAAGGTGGCGCCCGGACTTGCGATCGACTTTGTCGAGAGCTGGCACGAGCATCCCGGATTGATTGCGGCGCTTTGCGAGCGGCTGAAGGCGGCGCTGAAAGAAGCCGATGGCGCTTCGGAGGTCGACGGCGCTTCGCTGATGGAAGCCGGCGCCTCGGTTCCGGTGATCTTCACCGCGCACAGCGTTCCCGAGCGCACCATTCGCGACGGTGACCCTTACGCCGATCAGGTGCGCCGGACGGCGAGTCTGGTGGCTGAAGCGGCCGCGAGCCACATCGCGGAGTGGAGCGTTGCCTTCCAGAGCCAGGGGATGACGCCCGAGCCTTGGATCGGTCCCACGGTGGAATCGGAGATTGATCGCTGGGCCGCAGACGGGCACCGCCGCCTGGTGGTGGCGCCGGTCGGCTTTGTGTGCGACCACGTTGAGGTGCTCTACGACATCGACGTCGTGTTTCGTGAATACGCGCGACGAAAAGGGATCACGATTTTCCGCCCCGAATCGCTGAACGATAGCCCGTTGTTCATTGAGGCGCTGGCCGATCTCGTCGACAGTAGGTCGCGGACGCACGCCTCGGGCGTGAAAGGCGAGCCACGGCTTGCGCTAACGTCGGCGAGCAATGGCTGAATCTGAGGCAATAGAGTGAGGCATGAACCCCCTCACCCGGCGCTGCGCGCCACCCTCTCCCCCAAGGGGGCGAGGGCCTCAATGCGGTGTTGTCTTACCGGTTGCCCGCTCAGAGTGAGGTCTTAATCCGCTGTTGTCTCCCCTCGCCCCCTTCGGGGGAGAGGGGCGGGGGGTGAGGGGGCGTGACTGAGTTCCGCCCGAAGATCAAGAATGGAAAGCACCAGCGCCCCGCAACCGGCTACCCACGATGAAGAGCAGCCCCCTGTCCCCGAAGCCCTCAAGGACGGCACGAGTGCGCAGCCCATCGATCTAGCCTCCGACTCGCACGACGATCTTCTTCGGCCGATTCCCTCGCCCACCGTGCGCCTGGGCGTGGGGCTCTGCGTGATTCTGTCGATCTTTGTGGTCTTTGTGATCTACACCACCCGGCAGGTGAGTTGGCTGGAAAATTTCCAGACCAATGTGGTGCAGCGCAACCGCAAAGCGTCGCTGCAACTGCTGCGTCTGCAGAATGACGCTTACCTGCTCGCCCTTTCCCTTCGAGAGATGGTGGGCGCTGAGGCGGCCTATCCCGTGCGTGACTGGCAGCCTGAGTTTGCACGGCTGCGCCACGACATGGAGGACGCTTTGCGGCGCGTGGGCGAATTCTCGGCGCCAAGCCCGTTTGCAGATGAGAGGCGCAACCAGTTGGGGCTGGATCTCGATCGGCTGGGCGACGCCGCCAACCAGGTGTTTGCGTCGGCGCAGCAGGGAAACGAAGAGGCTGCGCGGAATCTTGTGCGCGAGCAACTGGAGCCCCAGCTCAACCAGATCACGGCCACGGTGGACGAGCTGCTGCGGCTGAACGATCAGGCGCAGAATGAGGCGTCGGCGCGCATCAACGAAGTCTACAACGGAGTGAAGAGGGACATCATGGCCCTCACCGTGGTGCTGCTGCTGCTGGCGCTCGGCACAGGGCTTTACACCTTCCGGGCCAACCGCAGGACGTTCGACCAAATGCAGCGTCTGGCCGGTCAGCTCCGCCTGCAGTCGGAGCAGCTCCGCAGGCTCTCCTGGAAATTGATTGAAGTGCAGGAGGCCACGCTGCGCCAGGTGGCGCGCGACTTGCACGATGAGTTCGGGCAGATTCTGACGGGCGTGGGACTGATGCTGCGTCGCGCCGGCCAGAAGGGCACCTCCGCCGACACGGATCCGGCCCTGCTGACGGAACTGCAAGCGGTGAAGCAAGTGGTGGAAGAGACGCTGCAAAGAGTGCGTGACCAATCGCAGATGTTCCGCCCGGCCGTGCTCGATGACTTCGGCCTGGAGCAGACGCTCGAGTGGTTGACAAGGCAGTTCGAGAAGCAATCGGGGCTGGCCGTCCATTTCCGGTCGGGCGGCCTGGAGAGCACGCTGGCGCCCGAGGAGTCCATTCACATCTACCGGGTGGTGCAGGAGGCTCTCAACAATGCAGCCAAGCATTCCAAGGCGCAGCAGGCGTGGGTGACCGTGGAGGAGCGCGACGGCGAATTGCGCCTGGAGATCAAGGATGACGGTAAGGGTTTTGACGTGGCCGCCGCCCAGGGCGAAGGGCTCGGCCTGATGGGCATGCGGGAGCGCGCCGAACATTTGCGGGGCACATTCAGCTTGCGGTCTGCGCCGCGCCAAGGTACGCTGATTCGCGTCCGCGTGCCTCTTCAGCATAAGCCGTTGCCGCACGCGGCGGGGAGCATCGTGTAACGACATGACGCCAACAACATCAGCCAAACCTATTCGCGTATTCCTTGCGGAAGACCACTCTCTGGTGCGCCAGGGATTCCGCCGCATGCTGGAGGACGATCCGCGCCTTACCGTGGTGGGCGAGGCCGGAACGGGAGTGGCCGCGGTGCAGCAGTGCGCAAAGCTCCGCCCGGACGTGGTGGTGATGGACATCTCCATGCCCGAGATGGGAGGGTTGGAGGCCACCGCCGAAATCCTGAAGGAAAATCCCGACGTGCGCGTGGTGATCCTGAGTATGCACTCCAACCCGGCCTACGTGAAGAAGGCCTTCGAAATTGGCGCCAAGGGCTACATTCTGAAGGACGCCATCGAAGTGGACCTGGCGCGCGCCATCATGGATGTGGCCCAGGGAGGAGCCTACATGAGCGCGGCCATCTCCAACCTGATGATTGAAAATCTCAAGACCGGCAACTTGCAATCCGCCGGCGGCGACGCCTTCGACACCTTGAGCCTGCGCGAGAAGGAAGTGCTGCAGTTGATCGCCGAAGGGAAATCGAACAAGGAAATCGCGGTTCTGCTGGGCATCAGCCCCAACACCGTGGCCGTGCACCGCGCCCACGTGATGGAACGTCTGGGCATTCATCGCACCGCCGAGTTGGTGCTGTATGCGGTGCAAAAAGGCCTAGTGCAACCAAAGTAGTTTTGGGGAAGGGCTCAAGTATTTCGGGAAGCAGCCGAAGAATCATGCGGGGCCCGGACCGGCCCACAAGCCGGTGATCGTTGTTGCAGCCGCTCTGACTGATCGGCTCAATGGCGCGGCCCTGCATCCGGGATGGGGCACGTTCGGGGGGACGCGCCCTTTCTCGATTTCCCCTTCTTCGAAATTTCCTTCACCTCGCTAGTTCAGTGCCCACGCACCGCAGTTCCAGGAATGACGAGTGCGTCCGTCACGTCAGCACGCGGTCGAGGATCTGGCCCACCGCTCGATGCGCCTCCAGAATCGCGTTCTTATGATCCATCGTGCCTGCAAGGTCCGTGTTGGCGAAAGTGATGCGACCGAACGGGACGTTGCGCAGAATCTCGCGCGGCGCGGGCTTGCCGTCTTTGCCAAAGAAGAAGCCGGGCTGCGGATTCACGTAGGCGTGGCCCCAGCGATTAAGGATGATGCCGGCAATGTCGCGGCTCGCGTCGAAGCCGGTGCGCGCGAACATATCCGTCATCTGCTCGCGAATTTGCCGCTCGTATTCCCGGAACGAAGTGGAGAGCAGCTCCGCGCGGCCGCGATTTCCCTGCTCCTCGATACCCAAGCCGGGATGGCAGTAAAGCACCTTGAACGTGAGCACCGTGGGCGATTCAGGCCCGATGGTCTTCTGCTCGGTGGAGAACAGCGGGACCTTGCGGACGCAGGTGAAACTGCCGAGACCCTCATACCAGTTTGCTCCGGAGATCCCGAGCTTGTAAAGGAATTGCCAGTTCCGCACCGCCACATTGATCAGCATGCAAGGCGAGCGATAAAACTGCTTGTACGCATCGGCGTGGCTCGCGGGCAGGTCGCGCACCACACGCTTGGTAGACCAGCAACCCCCTGCCATCACCACCGAGCGCGCCTTGAGCCGATAGGTTTTTCCACCCTTCGTATATGTCACCCACACGAAGCCGGACTTCTCCGGCTGTCCCGGATGTTCGTGTTCCACGCGCACCACCGTCGACCGCAATCGAATGCGCGCCTCTCGATCCTCCGTTCCTGGCGGGTCGAGCGCCGCGAAGTCCACGTTGTTGCAGCAGACAGCCTCCAACGTCTTCGGGCCAGGGATGGAATCCGGAATCAGTGTCTTGACGATGTGCCGCGCAATGCCCGCATTGCCTCCGGGAAAAGCCTGCCAGCCGGTCTCCGCGCTGTCATCGAGACAGTGCAGGTCGTCGAAGGCGTACTCGCAATAAGCGGAGAGCACATCCGGGCCGAGCCCGTATCCTCCGCCCTCTCCCGGCGTCATGAATGTTCGGATGAGGTCGCGGGTGAGCCCGCGATCCTGGATCAAGTGCTCTTCAATGGTCATGCTATCGAGGCGCCGCGACTTCTCGTCGCCTGGATAGTCGTACGGCTTGGCGGAAGCGGAGCTGCGCCCGCGCCGCCGCCGCAGTTCTGCGCGCATCGCGGGCGGGACGGGCAGCCTGTCCACATTCTCGCCCATCGAGCCCATGAGCCAAATTCCCGGCTTTTGGCCGAACTTGGCGCCGAAATAGGTGCCGGTGGGTTCCGGCATCTGCTCGAACGTCCGGCCCAGCGTCATCTCACGCAACTTACTTCCCCACGTCTGGTACTTGAACTCGCGAAGGTCAATCCCGATCATCTCGTAGTAGCGCGCGATGAAACTGTGCGGGTAGGGAATCTGAAAGTGGTCGGAGCCTTGCGGCGCCATCAGCCGCTGGCCGTCCACGACGAACTCGTTGCGCTTGGCTTCGCCGCCGAACATCGGGTGGTTTTCAAGCACCACACACTTCAGTCCCTCGCCTCCTTCAGTCTTGAAGGCGAGCGCCCCTGCCAGGCCGCTGATACCTCCGCCGACGATCACGCAATCGAAGAGCTCGCCCGTATCGATGGCATCAGTTGGCGGAACGTCAAAAGCGTGGTCGCGGACTCGGTGAGCCGCATTCATCACCTCCGCCGTGTTGCCGTTCGAGGCGGCATAGTCTCCCACTCCGCCCGGGCCCGTCCAATCATCATCAGCGCCCTCGGCCAGGAGCTGATGCGGTGACATGCCGCTGAGCAGCAGACTGCCGGACGCGAGCAGCGTAGAGTTCAAGAAATCACGCCGACAAATACCGTTGTCCATTCCCAGCTTCTTATCCACCATGAGCCTTCTCACGTTTCGAAGACCTGCAGTCACATTTGTCGAACGTGCTACGGGCTGGAATCAAGCAGATTCTCGAGTGCCCGCCGCAGCGGCTCGAGACGGGCTTCAACCTGGATGCGCCGGCCGCTTTCGAGCTCGCCCGCGTGACGGATCACGTAGTCCGTGTCCTTAAGCTGGTGACCGGTCAGCACAGCTACCACATCTGCGCCCGCCTCAATCCGCCCGGCCGCACACAGTTTACGCAGGCCGGCTAAAGTGGCTGCCGAGGCCGGCTCGGCGGCGATTCCATCTTCAGCTAGCGCGCGCTTGGCGGCAAAGATTTCGTCGTCCGTAACCGATTCGCAAAGGCCGTGCGTCTCTTCAAGAACCCGGCGCGCCTTTCTCCAATTGGCGGGATTCCCGATGCGTATAGCGGTCGCCTCGGTCTCAGGCTGGCCGACGGGCGTCAGTTGGCTGCCGCCCGATGCGATGAGATTGAAGAACGGGTTTGCGCCGGCGGCTTGCACCACCACGATGCGCGGCGACTGCTGGATGAGACCAATCTCGCGCAGCTCTCGCAAGCCCTTGCCGATCGCTGAGGCGTTTCCAAGATTCCCGCCGGGCACCACGAGGTAATCAGGCACGGCCCAATCGCGCTGCTCCAGCAGTTCAACCACCAGGGTCTTCTGCCCTTCGAGGCGAAACGGATTCACCGAGTTGACAAGATAGAGGCCAAGCTCAGGACTGATCTCGCGCACGAGGCTGAAGGCCTGGTCGAAGCTCTCGCCGAGCTCGATGACGAAGGCGCCGAAATCGAGGGCCTGTGCAAGCTTCGCCGATGAGATGCGTCCCGCCGGAACGAACACCAGTGCTCTGATACCGGCGCGCGCGGCGTACGCGGCCATCGAGGAGGATGTGTTGCCCGTAGAGGCGCAGGCCACAACCCGGACTCCGAGCACCACCGCACGGGTGATGGCCGCCGTCATTCCGAGGTCTTTGAAGGAGCCGGTTGGGTTGTTGCCCTGATGTTTGACGCTGAGGCGCAGATTGCCCGCCCAGCAGCCGGCGCGCGGCGCATCGAGCAGCGGCGTTCGGCCTTCAGCGAGTGAGACGACACTGCCCGCTGCGGTTACGCCCGGTTCAAGAAAGTTGACCAGCTCCCGAAACCGCCAGACGCCGCTACGGTCGAGCGGATCCTCGCTACTCCGTCGCTCTTGCCAAAGGCGCCGCAAGGCTGCGGGATCAAGGCCGCTAAGGTCATACTGGACTTCGAGCAGTCCACCACAGCGCGCGCACTTGTGCGCGGCGGAGTTTGAATCCTGCGTGGCATGACAACCGTCTTCGGCGCATTGGAGAAACATAGAAGCAGTGGTTAGTGGTTAGTGGTCAGTGGTCAGTGGTTCGCGGCAGCCTGACCGGACTAGTTCGTCATTCATTAACCTTCACAGCTCGAACTCTTCATGAATCGCGGTCACCGCTTCTTTCACCTGCGCGGCGTTGACGGCGAGCGAGATGCTCAACTCCGATGATCCCTGAGCGATGGCGATGATGTTGATGTCGTGCCGGCCCAGAGCGCCAAAGGCGCGGCCCGAGATGCCCGGCGTCCCTTTCATGTTTTCACCGACCAGTACCACGATGGCGACCTGCGGCAGCACCTCAGGCGGAGCAATGTAGTCGTGCAGAATCTCCAGCTCAAACGCCTTTTCTAATGCGGCGCGGACGTGCAACAGGTCGGCATCATGGATGGCAAAACACAGCACGTTATCGGCGGAGGATTGCGTGACCATCAGCGTGGGAATATCGTCCCGGCTCAGAGACTGAAACACACGCGCGGCCAGCTCGGAGAAGCTCAGCCGGTCGCGGCCGCTCACGGTAATCAGGTCCGCTTTGCTTACGGTGGTGAGGGCCTTCACACCCGGGCGCGCCCCGGCAGGCGCGGCCCCGATGCGGGTTCCGGGACACGCTGGATTGAAGGTGTTCTTGATCCACACCGGAATCTGCCTCTTCAACACCGGCTGAATGGTCTTGGGGTGAAGCACCTTGGCTCCGAAGAAGGAGAGCTCGGCGGCCTCGCGGTACGAGATCTCCGGAACAATGCGGGCGGAAGGCACCAGCCGCGGATCGGCCGTCATCACGCCGTCTACATCCGTCCAGATCCACACTTCGTCGGACTCGAGTGCAGCTCCGATGAGCGTGCCGCTGTAATCGGAACCACCGCGTCCCAGCGTCGTGCAAACGCCTTCCCGGGTGGCGGCGCGAAAGCCGGTGACCACCGGAATCACACCTCGCCGCCGCAAAGGAGCCAACCGGTCACGCGTCTTCACCGCGCTCTCGTCAAAATAGGGCGTGGCGTTGCCGAAGTGGTCGTCGGTCACAATCAATTCGGTGGCGTCGACCGCTTCCGCCGCACAGCCCTTCGATCTCAATGCCGCCGCAACGAGCAAGGCCGACATCTTCTCTCCGAGACTGGAGAGGGCGTCCATGCCGCGCGGCGTTATTTCGCGAACCAGAGAAAACCCGGAGCAGAGGTTTTCAAAGTTGCCGATTTCTTCAGCCAGACGCGGCAGCACTTGCGCCTGTTCGCTGGCGTAAAGTAAGGTATCCGCAACCTCGCGGTGACGGCGCGCCAGCTCCTGGCGGGCGCCTTTCCAGTCCTCGCGGTCGCCCCGGCTGGCTTCGGTGGCGGCGCGGATCAGCATGTCGGTAACGCCGCCCATGGCCGACACCACCACCACCACCTCGGCGCGCTTGGCCTCATCCGCCACCAAAGCGGCGACGCGCCCGATACACTCGGCGTTACCCACCGAGGTTCCGCCGAATTTCATCGTCCGCAGTGGTCTGGCGCTACGCATTGGAAACTTATCGGTGATTGTTCGCTAATGATGGTCGCCGGCGCAAAATCGGTTCGCACTCCGGCGTTCAACGGGCAATCTTCAATTCGCCTGGTCGCTCGCGGCCTCGGCGGGAGTTGCCGCATCGCGCTTGGGCGGATGCGTTGAGGCGCGCACGACCTCGAGGAAAACTTTGGCCGGCAGCGAAAGATACCGGTCGCGGCGATAGATGAGCCCCAGTTCGCGAACGAGCTTCAGCCCTTCGACGGGCACCAACTTCAGCAGGCCCGCAGCCACCTCGGCCTGGGCATAACTGCGGCTGAGAAATGAAAGGCCGAGGCCGGCGCCCACAAACTTCTTGATGGTCTCCACGCTGGCGAGTTCCATCGAGATCTGCATCTCGTTGCGTCTCTCGCGCAACATGCGGTCAAGCACCACGCGGGTGCGGCCCGTCTTGGGCATGATGAGCGGGTGTTGCACCACTTCATCCAAAGTCACACTGCGGTGCTTCGCCAAAGGGTGCCCGGCCGGCATCACCACCTGCATCTCATCGCGATGCAGCGGCAGCACCTCGAGGTTGGGCGCGGTTTGCGGCAAGGTCACCACGCCCAGCTCGACGGCACCCTCCTGGACCTTTTGCACGATCTTGTGGCTGAAGCTGCGGTAAATGCTGATCTGCACGAGGGGGTAGAGATGCCTGAAGCGGGCAAACGTCTTGGGCAGAACATACAGACAGGTGGCCTCGTTGGCGCCAAGCTGCAACTTGCCGCGCGCGGTCTGATTCAGCTCCGCGATCGCCTGCAGGGCGTCGCGGTGAAGATCGATGATCTTCTGCGCGTAGCGCTGCAGAATCTCACCGGCCGGCGTGATCTGCACGCGCTTGCCGCTGCGATTGAAGAGCCGCTCTCCGCACTCCTGCTCCAGCAGCCTGATCTGGGCGCTGATCGCGGGCTGGGTGCGGTAGATCTTCTCGGCGGCGCGCGAGAAACTCTGCAGCCGGGCGACTTCCAGAAAACTAGCAAGTTGATCGTAGTCCATATGTTTGAGTGAAAGAACCGCTCACTATTCTAACAGATGCCTAATAATAGGATTTCCGGCTTCGGAAGGGCGGGGCTTCATCAGCCCCGCCGTTACGGGCCGCATTTCAAAGTTTTGCGATCTCGCGCCCTGAGCACCTTGTCTCCGCAAGCCGCTCAGGGCGCGAGATCATTGTTCCATCAACTACACTCAGTTTCGGCGGGGCTGAAAGCCCCGCCCTTCCGAAGCAAGCTGCTTACTTCCCGGCAGCATCCTCCGACCTGAACAATGCTTGCGGCCGCACACCCGCCATGCTCGCGGCAAGGCTGCCTGGTACTCGCCGAAGACGGGTATTAAAGGCGGCCGCCTGCTGGTTGAAGCGCGCCTGCTCAGCGCTAATCTTCTCGTCCAATCCCACGATGGACTTCTTGATCTGCCGGTAGCTCGCGTCCAAGGCCAGTGCGGCATCACGGTCAGCAGCGCCAAACAGCTTGCGGAGAGCTTGCGCGAGATCGTCCGCCGCCCGCGCCTTATCCGGCGGCCGCATGGCCTTCTGTCCAGCAGCGCGCGCGGCCGTGATGGATTCGAACAGGCTCGAGCTATCCCCCAAGTAGCTGCGGCACGTCCCCAGCAGCTTCGGCAGTTCGTCCCGGCGTTCCTTCAGGAGCTGATCGAGATCCAACAGGGCCTTTCCCAACTCGTTTCGTTGCCGGACCAGATCATTGCGGGTGCTCAGAACCACCAGGAAGATCGCGGCGATAACGACGCTTCCAAGCCCAACGGCGATAATGGTGAGACCCAAATCTTCACTCCTGTTTGCGCGCTGATCAGACGCGAGGCCGTCGAAAGGTCATTCCCATTGTAACGGAGTTCGGCTTGGCCGTGTCGCGTCTGATTTGATCTGGATTCCCGCCTACGCGGGAATGACGGCGAAGGCGCGCCCGATTCGATTGGATTCCCGCCTACGCGGGAATGACGCTAAAGTCGCACGCCCTCGAGTGAATCGTGCTTGTATCCGCTAAGACATTTCGCATATAAGTCTAAATTTGCAATGAAGTCTTTGTGAAATCGGCGAGAGCCTCTGGAGCACGCGCTCGAACGAGCCTTGTCTTGAATGGGCGTGAGGCTTCGAGGGGCCTCTTGCACCTACGGAGAGGAGATCGATCATGCGTCAACGTTTTACCAGTTCTAATCCTCGTTTCAATCCCAGCAGCGGTCGTCGACCGGGCGCGGTATTGGCAACCGCGGCGGTGTTGATCGCCGTTTTGCTTGTCGCCACCAACACGCGTTCCACCGCCGGCCAAAAGTACGTGGAGCATGACCGCAGCCATCCGCTGCCGCCGGTGATCACCTCGGGTGAGTGCAGCACTCAGGACAAAGCCGGCGCGCCACCCTCAGATGCCATCGTCCTGTTCAACGGCAAAGACCTTTCGAATTGGGAGGAGGTCGAAGGCGGCGGTCCCGCGAAGTGGGAGGTCGGCGACGGCTATTTTCAAACCGTGCCGAAGACGGGCGACATTCAAACCAAAGACAAATTCGGCGACATGCAACTGCACGTCGAATGGGCCACACCCAATCCGCCGCACGGCGAAGACCAGGACCGCGGCAACAGCGGCGTGTTCCTGCAGGGCCTCTACGAGGTCCAGGTGCTCGACTCGTATCACAGCGTGACCTACGCCGACGGCCAAGCGTCCGCCATCTACGGACAGTATCCTCCGCAGGTGAATGCCTGCCGCGCGCCAGGCCAGTGGCAAACCTACGACATCATCTTCCATGGCCCGCGCTTCAGCGATGAAGGGACGCTCCTTCGCCGCGCGCGCGTGACGGTGATTCAGAACGGTGTGCTGACCCAGGACAACGTTGCCATCATGGGACCGACAGGAAACCACATCCGGCCGCAGTACACGCCCACGCCGGAGAAGATGCCGCTGCGGTTGCAGGACCACAATCATCCCGTGCGCTACCGGAATTTGTGGGTTCGGGAGATTCCGTCAAACTGGAACGGCGATTAAACACCGGCACAACGACATCTCAAAGGTCAGTCGTCACGGCCCTCTGCAGGGAGGTCGTCGTACATTGCTTGGACCGCCTGTTTCAGGCGTGGAACATCGCGCTGGAGAATGTCCCAGACGATGTTGAGGTCGATTCCCAGGTAATTGTGCACAAGCAGGTTGCGAAAGGCGGCAATTCGGCGCCACTCAATCTTAGGCTGAGTAGCCTTCGCTTGCTCGGAAAGACGCTGCGTCGATTCACCCAGCGTTTGAAGATTTCGAAGCACAGCGTCCTGCGCCATGTGTGAGGCGAGAAACTGCTCCCGTCCTCCGATCACATCTTGTTCGATTCGATTGATGCATTCCAAGATGTGCCGCAGGTAGAGATCGTCGCCCTTCATAAGGGAACGGCCTCGCGCAGGACACTGTCTCGAAGAGCGGCATCCAACGCTTTCTCCGTCACCACTTCGACCCTTCTGCCGAGCAAGTCTTCAAGGTCGAGAACCAAACCAGCCGGGAACCAGGAACTCGGCGTCGAAACGACGTCGATGAGTAGATCGATGTCGCTTTCAGCCCGCGCTTCTCCCCGAGCTGCTGACCCGAACAGGCGAACGTTGCCTGCTCCGTGCTTCGCGGCGATTTCGTAAATTTCGTCGCGTTTCTCGCGAAGGGAACGCTCAACACTCATTTCGGTGTCCATCGAGCCGGCCCGCCTCATTTCTGCGCTCGGAAGTGTAGACTTCCACGTCGGGATTCATGCCAGTATTCTCCGGCACAAAATGCCGGGATCCTTCGCTCCCGCTCAGGATGACAAGCCCCCAGCTCTTTAGCGTGGCACATCCCTGGGTCACGCCACTCTTCAATCGGTAATCGCAAATCGGCCATCGGCAATGTCTTCACGCCAGCAGCTTTTTCACCAGGTTTCCGGAGACGTCCGTCAGGCGGAAGTCGCGGCCCTGGAAGCGATAGGTGAGCTTGGTGTGGTCGATGCCCATGAGGTTCAGAATGGTGGCGTGCAAGTCGTGCGCGTCCACCGGGTCTTCCACGGGATTATAGCCTAGCTCATCTGTCTGGCCTAGAGTGACGCCCGCTTTGATACCGCCGCCGGCCAGCCACATGCTGAAGGCGCGCGGATGATGGTCGCGCCCCAGGAACTTCGAGTCGTCACGGGCCTCGTTCATGGGGGTGCGGCCGAATTCGCCGCCCCACACCACGAGCGTGCTCTCGAGCATCCCGCGCTGCTTCAGGTCCTTCACCAGCGCCGCGGCCGCCTGGTCTGTCTCGCGGCACAGGCTCGGCAGGCGATTGATAATGTCGTCGTGGCTCGAAGTGCCGTGGGTGTCCCAGCCGCGATGGTAGAGCTGCACAAAGCGCACTCCGCGCTCCACGAGGCGCCGCGCCAGCAGGCAATTATTGGCGAACGATTTCTTTCCGGGCTCCGTCCCATACAGGGCGTGAATGGAAGGCGGTTCGTTGGAGATGTCGGTGAGTTCCGGGACGCTCGTCTGCATGCGGTAGGACATTTCGTAGGAGGCGATTCGGGTCAGGATCTCGGGGTCGCCGTTGTTCTTCAGCTCCATCTCGTTGAGGTCCTTCAGTGCGTCCAGTGACTGGCGCCGGACTTCGGGGCTTACGCCCTCCGGATTGGTCAAGAACAGCACCGGGTCGCCCTGTGAGCGAAACTCGACGCCTTGATAGACGCTGGGCAGGAAGCCGCTGCCCCAGCAAGCCTTGCCACCGTCAGGTTGATTCTCGCCGGAAATCAGCACTACGAATCCGGGCAGGTCGGTGCACTCGCTGCCCAGGCCGTAGGTCATCCAGGAGCCGAAGCTCGGACGGCCGATGATCTGGAAGCCGGTGTTCATGAAGATCTGCGCGGGCGCGTGGTTGAACTGGCTGGTTTGCATGGAGCGCACGATGGCGACGTCATCCGCTACCTCGCTGAGGTGAGGCAACAGTTCGGAGATTTCTGCGCCCGACTGGCCCCACTTCTTGAACTCATAGGGTGAGCCGAGCAGCTTGGGATCGCCTTTCACGAAAGCGAAGCGCTGGCCTTTGAGCAACTCCTCGGGGATCTTCTGGCCGTCATACTGCTGCAATTTGGGCTTGTAGTCCAGCAGGTCCAACTGCGAGGGCGCGCCGGGCATGAAAAGGTAGATGATGCTCTTCGCCTTGGCCGGGAACATGGGCGGTTTGGGAGCGAGCGGGTTCGCGCCAGGAGCCATGCCGGCGGGGGATGCTGGCATGGTTAGGCCGGGTACACCATCAGCCAAGGCGTAACGATTGGCCAGCGACGCCAGCGCCGCGGCACCGATGCCGAAGCCTGCCTGACGGAAGAAATAGCGGCGAGTGACTGCTTGAATGAGGCCCTTCATGTCTGATGTATGATCCATAGAAGCCTTCCCTTACTGCGAATGAAATTGAGTAAACTGACGTCGAGGATGATGTAAGTTCCTTTTTATCATGCACATTCCAGCAAAACAGATCTAACATTAATAATTTCAATCACATGTGCTGATGGCGGCAACCTCAAAAAAAGCTAACTACCTTATTTATCAATAACATTCCAGGATAAAAGTGGTTAAGTTATTTGTTTTCATATACATTCCAGGGTATTCTCACTTGTCCCATTTTTCTCATTTTCGGTCCTTTGTTTTCAATAACATTCCAGGATAGGCCCAGAAAAATTTTATTTTTTCGGTCGCCCCTGCTCGGGAAGTCTCCCCTGATTCCGAACTCGCATGTAGCTCTGCTGCTTCCATCTTGGCAATCCTAGTGTCGGTTGCTGCCGTTGCCTCGGCCGGCAATGTAGCGTTCTACGGTGGCGGCGAGACGGTCAACCGTTTGCGCCACGGAATCGACGCGGGCAGTAAGTTTCGAGATTTGAAGCTCGTTCTCGAGCCTTTGGCCTTCGATCCGCACCAGGGTGTCGAGAACCCAGGCGTGCCTTTTCTCGAACTCCCGCTGCATCAGTTCAACGTTGGCCGTGAGAGCCTCGTGGCGCTCGGCGAGTTTTTCGAGCCGTTCGTCGATGGTCATGCTTTTCTTTCCTATTCTGGAAATCGTAACGCGCCGATCCGCGGGTACCAAGGCGGATTGATCGTCCTATGACAACTCCAAAATTTGTCTCTCGCCTTACCCGCCGATCATTCCTTCGTAATCGTCTCGTCCAGGTTCAAAAGGACATTCGCCACCATCGTCCATGCGGCCCGCTCGGAAACGTCAGGCGGAGGATTCTCCTTGACCTGGATGAGTTCGCCGGCGGCTTTGGTATCACTCCGATAATGCTCGAGCTCCTGATTGTAAAAAGTCATTATGCGGTCAAGTTCCGGTGGCGAGGGCTGCCGCGCCGCCACCAGCCGGAAGCCGTATGTGACGCGGCCCGAGACGTCCTCGCCACCCTCCTTCATAATGCGAAGGGCCAAGGCCCGCGCCGCGTCCACGAACAGCGGATCATTCAGCATGGTCAGCGCCTGCAGGGGCGTGTTCGTTCGCACGCGCCGAACTGTACAAAACTCTCGGCTGGGCGCATCAAAGGTGATCAGGCTAGGATAAGGCGCGCTTCGCCTCATGAAGGTGTACACCGCGCGCCGGTAGCGATCCTCACCCTGGCTCATGACCCACTTATAGCTATCCTCGTTGTAAGGCACGTCCCAGATGCCGTCGGGCTGGTAAGGGAACACCGGGGGCCCGTACATCTTCGAACTCAGCAAGCCGCTCGCCGAAAGCGCAACGTCATGCACGGTTTCAGCCTCCACGCGGAAGCGCGGGCCGCGCGCCAGAAGCTTGTTGTAAGGATCGCGCGCCAGAAGTTCCGGCGTGACCCGCGACGACTGCCGATAGGTGGCGGATGTCACAATCTCGCGCTTGATGGCCTTCATGTCCCAACCCTTGCGCATGAACTCGGTGGCCAGCCAATCAAGCAGCTCGGGGTGAGTGGGCGGGTCGCCCTGGGTGCCAAAGTCCTCGGTGGTCTCCACAATACCGTGGCCGAAGAACGCCTCCCAGTAACGGTTTACGGTGACGCGCGCGGTCAGCGGATTATCATCGCTCACCAGCCAGTAGGCCAGGCCCAGGCGATTCGGCATTTGGTCCGGCGGCAGCGGGTTGAGAATGGCCGGTACACCGGCGTACACCTTTTCGCCTTTGCTGAGGAAGCTGCCGCGCTCGCGGATGTAGGTGGCGGGACGCAGGAACCCGGGTTTCTCCTCCATCACCATCGCGGTAGGGATGCCGAGCTGGTCGACGGATTTTTGCAGCTTCGCCATCTGGTCGCGCGTGGGCTGCAGCAAGGGCGTCACGGAACGAAATACCGCTGCCAGCTTTTGCTTCTCCTCCGGAGTGCGTTTGTCTTCGGGGGTGTCGAGCATCGGCCACAAACGCGCCGGCAATTGCGTAATTGCAGCGGGGTCAGCCATGGAAGTGACGGACAGGCGGAAGTGGCCCAGGTTGCGGTTGGTGTGCCGCATCTCGTGCTTCAGCTCGATGGTGAGCACTGTTCCGCCAGCAAAGCCAAAAGGCTTGTCAGGCACCATCACTAACTGCCGTCGCAAAGGAACGGGAGACGGCGAGGCGTCAATCGCCCAGCCTCGCACTCCGGGGTCTTTGCTCACCAGATTTTTCGCGGCGTACCCACCCTGCGACTCGTTGGCGACGGCGTCCTTGAACGTTATTTTCACCTTCTGGCTTGGGTTGCCGGCCGGCGCCGCCTCAACCTCAAAGCCACTGAGGAAGAAGTTACCCTCGGAATCGCGGCCCGGCCCGCCGTGCGGCAGGCTCGCGTCTGTGAGCGCCGTTAGCCGAACGCCGGTGATGTTCTGCGCCTCGGTTTTTGCCTCCATCGTGTAAGCGTCGGCGTAAGGATTCTTTCCGCTGGCGAGAATCGACTGGTCAGCCAGAACCTTCAGCGTGGCACCCCCCGCTGACGTCGCGTGGGCCGGAGCGAGAACGCTCCAATCCGCTTCTCCGTTTTTCAATCCCGCTTCCCACTTTGCCTGCGCGGCCTCGAGCTCAGGCGTGGAAGTATCCAGCAAGCTTTGGAGCTTCGCGATTTGTGCCCTCAACTCCTTGCTGTCTTTAGCTTGCTCGGGAGATGGCAGTTCGATATCAGGTTCCTTAGCCCAACGTTCGTCCGTTGGACCGGCGATCTGGTACATGCTGTCGTCGTAGAACGCGAGAAACCGGTAATAGTCCTTCTGCGTGAAGGGGTCAAATTTGTGGTTATGGCACTCCGCGCAGCCCAGGGTGCTGCCCAGCCACACGGAAGCGGTGGTGTTGACGCGGTCCACCTGCTCGTACCAGTAGTACTCGTAGGGATCGACGCCGCCCTCCTGGTTCAGCAACGTGTTACGGTTGAAGCCACTGGCGATGAGCTGGTCTGTGGTGGCGTTGGGCAGCATGTCGCCGGCGATCTGCTCGATGGTGAATTCGCTGAAGGGCATGTTTTCATTGAGCGCTCGGATCACCCAGTCGCGAAATTCCCAGGCGGTGCGGCGGTCGTCCTTCTCATAACCGTTGGAATCGGCATAGCGGGCCAAGTCGAGCCAGCGGCTGGCCCATCGCTCTCCGTATCGCGGCGAGGCCAGAAGCTGATCCACCACTCGCTCGTAGGCGTCAGGCCGCTTGTCAGCCAGGAAAGCATCCACCGCTTGCGGGGTCGGCGGCAGCCCGATCAGGTCGAGGTAAACGCGCCGGATCAAAGTGGCCTTGTCGGCTTCCGGCGAGGGTGCGAGGCCTTCTTTTTCCAGGCGCGCGAGCACGAAGTAATCAATGGGATTGCGGCACCAGGCGGCGTTCTTCACCTGAGGTAAAGCCGGACGGACGGGTTTGACATAGGCCCAGTGTTTGAGAGGATGCACAGCGGCCACAGGCTCGGCGGAGTCAGGACCGGGCGCGCCGGCGTTGATCCAGGCGCGAATCTGCTGGATCTCCTCATCGGAAAGCGGAGGACCGCCGTAGGGCATCTGCGGGCGCTCCAGCGCCGTGAGACGGCGGATCAGACGGCTTTGGTCAGCCTGTCCGGGAACAACAATAGGGCCGTTGTCGCTCCCCTTGAGGAGTGCTTGTAGCGAATCAAGCCGAAGGCCGTTCTGCTGCACGTTTGGGCCGTGGCATCCATAGCAGCGGCCGGCCAGAATGGGCCTGATTTCCCGGGCAAACACGGGCGAACTGGCCGTGGAGGCGGCCACTTGAGGATGCGAGGCCACGGGTGGCTCGACTTCCGGCGCTCCAGACGCCTGAACGGAGAAGTTGCCGTGGTCAATCCACTCGCGAATCACGTTGATCTCTTGCGAGGGCAGCGGGTCGCCGCCCATGGGCATCCGGGGAGAGCCCAGGGCGCCGAGCAGCCGCTTCACCAGCAGGCTGTCATCGCTGTGTCCGGGAACGATCGCGCGACCTGAGACCCCACCCTTCAGAACACCGGCCTCGGAATCCAGGCGCAGTCCGGCCTGCGTCATCAGGCTGCCATGGCACTTCACGCACGAGGCTTGCAGGACGGGCGCGACGTCGCGGTTAAAGTCAATCGGTGTGGGCCCGCCCGGGGCGCTTTGTCCAGGGTTTGGGTACTTCCCCGCATGGGCCGCGCCGAGCAGAACCGTCAGGGCCGGCAGTAGAAGTGCCCCGGCGATCAGTGCATAGAATCGATATCTATTTCGGAATTTACACTCACTCCGATTTCGTCCCAATTCACCTCTCCCGCGTTGGCTTCCTCTTATGATACGCCAGTCCGAAGAGGCTTGGCACGGATTCCTGCACCGCTCTCAAGGAAGATTTTGTTTGTCTCCGGAATCCAGAAACGAGCGCCGAGGCGCGTCACGTCAGAGCAACTCACTGTGGCTGCTGGATTTCTTCATTGTTAAAAAAAGTTGACAGAATGGTTGGCAGCCGCCGCTCGATTTGTGTTATGTTAGGCGCCGATGAGGGGCAACGAAGCACGAACGGTCGCAGCAGTTTTCAGCAAAGGGTGAGCACAGTAAGTTGAACCGGAATCAATTCCGGCCGCCGCGCGGGGCGGGCGCGGTTCGTAGGGAGTTTTATTGTCTCTTTCAGAACCCCAAACGCCACCGGAGTGTTTACTCCGGTTTTAAGAGGGCACTATGAATGCCTGGCAAGACGTGCTCAGCTATCTTAAAGAGAAAGTCAATCCCCAGAGCTTTCAGACGTGGCTGCGTCCCACCCGTCTCACCCAGGCCTCCGGGACAACCCTTCTGGTGCAAGTGCCCAACCGTGAATTCCAGGAGTGGATTCAGGAGAATTACGCCGCTCTGGTTCGCGAGGCCCTGGAACAGCTTGATTTGCCTTTCCGCGAGGTGAGGTACGTCTATTCGGAAAGCGGACCCCGGTTCGCCGCGATCACACCCCGGCCGCAACAGGGCAAGCTCGACTTCGAGTCTGCTTCGCATCAGTTGAATCCGCGTTACACGTTTGACAGCTTTGTGGTGGGTTCGTGCAACCAGTTTGCCCACGCGGCGGCCCGGGCCGTGGCTCAAGCTCCCTCCAAGGCTTACAATCCACTCTTTCTCTATGGGGGAGTCGGCTTGGGCAAGACTCACCTCATGCAGGCGATCGGACATCACATCAAACACCAGCAGCGGGAAGCGCGGCTGGCCTACGTCTCTTGCGAGCAGTTCACAAACGAAGTCATCAATTCGCTGCGCTACGACCGTATGGTGACCTTCCGCGACAAGTATCGCAACGTGGACGTGCTGCTGATGGACGACATTGAGTTTCTGGCCGGCAAAGAGCGCACCCAGGAAGAGTTTTTCCACACCTTTAACGCGCTTTATGAGGCTCAGAAGCAGGTGGTGATCTCGAGCGATTGCCAGGCGCGTGAAATCCCGGGCGTGGAGGAGCGCTTGCGCTCACGGTTCGCCTGGGGACTCACCGCTGACCTTCATTCTCCGGACGTCGAAACGAAACTGGCCATTCTTGCCAAGAAGGCGGAGATGCACCATATCACCCTGCCTCCCGTGGTCTCGGAGTTTGTGGCTACGAAGATCAAGGCGAACATCCGTGATCTCGAGGGTGCGCTGACCCGCCTGATTGCTTATTCCTCGCTGACTGGAGCCCAAATCGACATCAATATGGCGCATCAAGTGCTTAGGAACATCGTGAATCTCGACGACCGCCGGGTGACGATTGAACACATCCAGCGCATGGTATGCCACGAATATACCCTGACGCTCAGCCAGCTCAAGTCTAAGAACAACAGCCCCGCCATCGCCCGCCCTCGACAGGTGGCGATGTACCTCGCCAAGAACCTTACCCCTGCGTCTTTGCCGCAGATCGGCAGAGAATTTGGAGGCAAACATCACACCACGGTGCTGCATTCCATTCGGAAAATCGAGAAGGAACGGGGTGGAGACCGGGATTTAGACAAACTTATCAACAAGCTGAGTGACGGTCTGAAATCAGCTTAAGTAACTTTTCCAATTGAACAGGATTTAATAAACTGTGTAGAGGGAAAGCGTGGCGGCTCTTCCGAAGTAATCCGCTGAAGTTGCCGTCCGCCATTCACAGGACGGCGCGCAGCAGAACCAGGCAGGCGTGAGTTTCAAGGAAATTTCAAGAAATCCACAGCGCCTACGATTAGAATTACTTATAGATAAGAGAGTTTACTTATGGAGTTTTCCGTAAAGAAGTCGGACCTGCTGAAAGAATTGGATCTCGCCCAAGGCGTGGTGGAGAGGAAGACGACCATTCCCATTCTCTCCAACCTATTGATCGAGGCCGAAGCGGACCATGTTCGCCTAAGCGCCACCGATCTTGAGCTGGGCATTTACTCCAAGTTCGCTGCCAAGGTTAAGAAACAGGGTGCAGGCACAATCCCGGCGCGGCGCCTGGTTGAGATTGTCCGTTCCCTGCCCGAAGCCGAGGTCCGGCTGAAGATGCTCGAAAACCACTGGTTCCAACTGACCTGCGAGCGGTCTTCATTCAAACTCGTGGGCATGGCGCGCGACAATTATCCCTCTTTGCCGGCAGTGCCCGGATCGCTTGCTTCGGTTCCGGGCGCCGCGCTGGCCACCGTGCTCCGGCGCACTGCTTTTGCCGTATCGAGCGAGGAATCACGCTATACCTTGAATGGCGCCCTGCTGCTACTGAAGCCGGAAACTCTGACGATGGTGGCGACGGACGGCCACCGCTTGGCGCTGGCCGAAGCCGACGTCAAAGTGGGGGGCGTCAGCAATGAACTTCGCATCCTGGTGCCCCGCAAGTCGATGGGTGAGCTTGAGAAACTACTGGGTGGGGCTGGCGACGACGCGGTGGTGGAGCTTTCCAAGGATGACAGCCATCTGTTCTTCTCGCTTGGCGATCGGATCCTGATCGCTCGCCTGCTCACGGGGCAATTCCCGAACTATGAAGCGGTTCTACCCAAGGAAACTCCGCGCGTGGTCGAACTGGAGAAGGACGCGTTGGGTTCGGCGTTGCGCCGCGTAGCCTTACTGGCAGACGAACGCTCACATGCTGTCAAAATACAACTCGATAAGGGACGCCTGGATCTTTCTTCCACCAGCAGTGAGTACGGCGAAGCGCAAGAATCGATCGACACCGATTATCAAGATGTGGCCATGGAGATCGGCTTCAACTATCAGTACCTACTCGATTTTCTGGGTGTTTTGGGCGACACTGCCAGAATTAGGCTTGAGCTCCAGGACGAGCAGAGTGCCGGCCAATTGCGGCCGGTTGGTGAAGAGAATTCCCGCTATCGCTACGTTGTGATGCCGATGAGGATTTGACTTTGTAGGACTTGGTCGCTCCATTTCAATTCAGTTTTTCCCGCGAAGGCGGGAATCCACGAGTTCTGAGACAGCCCTGTCTAAACCCCAACTTTTTTCAATGCGGCTCCGGCAGCAGGTAAAAGAACACCGTCAGAATTACATAAACCCCCATAAGCTGTAATCCCTCCAACCAATTCGTTTCTCCGTCCATCGCCACGACCACAACCGAGACCACCGAAAGGATGATGGCAGCGATCTCAAGCGGGTGAAACACCAGAGACATTGGAGCAGCGATCAGCCAAGAAAACATAACCAGCAGGGGAGCCACGAAAAGAGCGATTTGCGTACTGCTGCCAACCGCGATGTGTAGGGCAAGGTCCATGCGATCGCGCAACGCGGCGAGAATGGCGGTGGAATGCTCCGCTGCGTTGCCCACGGTGGCGACCACCACCAGGCCTACGAACAACTGCGTCCAGCCAAGCGTGCGGGTGACGGCCTCGATGTGCCGCACCAGGATTTCGCTGGTGAGGGCCACGCCCGCGGCCGCGGCGAGCAGCACCGTGAACGCCGCCTGGCGGCCGAGGGTGGGCCGGTCTGGCTTCTCGCCGCGAAACAGACTGCGGTGCGTTTTGAGCATGAAAATGAGACTAGCAGCGTAGCTCAGCAGCAGCACGCCGGCTGCCCACATGCTCAGACGTTCAATGCGGGGTCCGCCGGCTTCGAGAGACCCGAAGATGGAGAGTTGAAAAATTGCAGGCATCACCAGAGCTGCCACGGCCAGGAAGAGCATCGACGCATTGGCGCCCATGGCAACAGAGCTGAAGGCAAGCTTGACACGCCCCAAACCTCCCAGAAAAGCGGCAAGCCCAAACACCAGCAGCAGGTTTCCGACAATGCTGCCGGTGATGGAGGCCTTCACCACTTCAACCTCGCCCCGCGAGAGAGCCAGAACCCCGATAATGAGCTCCGTCAGATTGCCGAGGGTGGCGTTCACCAGCCCGCCGGCCGCAGGACCGATGTGGGCGGAGAGTTCCTCGGTGGCATGGCCGAGCACTCCGGCGAGCGGCACGAGCGCCAGCGCGGAGGCAATGAAAACCAGCACCGGTTGCACTCCCAGTGCCTCTAGAATCACCGCGGTGGCCACCAGAGGTACACTCAGAAGGCGCCAGCCTCTGAGTGAAAATCGCAGAACCTCAGTTAGCACGGATTCTTTGAGCGCACGGGACATGGAAGAACCAACCCTCGGGCACACCCTCAGCGTAACCAGGGTGAATTCTTAATCCCAAAACGAGGCGATTCAAGAGTACCGGTCAGCGTAAACGGGAAGGAGATCTTACCTCCACTGATTTTCGAGCCCAGAAGGCCCGCCAGCACACTCGAATAGCCGTTCCGCTGCACGTCGATCTTCCCTAGGCCTTGGTAATCGAGCTGGCCTGCCCCGTCGAGCCCCAGCGCACCACTGACGTCCATCTCAATGCCATTGCCAAGGATCGTGATGTGGCGGCTGCGGATTTCGCTTCCCGCGATCTCAAGATCGGCGGTGATGGAGCGAAAGGATGAAGGGTCAGCGGACAGCGACCCCGTGCGAACGATATTCTTGAGAAGTTGCTTCATGTCGCTGTTAAGCCGGAGGCCCGGCAGTGTGCCGTTGCGAACGGTGAGTTGGCCAGTCCCGGCGCTGTCGGCGAACGAGTTGCCAGGCGCCGTTGTGGAACCAACTGAAGGAGTCGGGCCGCTCATGTCGAGTTGACCTTCGAGGGTACCTGTCAATTTGCCGCGCGCGTTCGGTAAGGCCATCAGCAACCGTGCAACGTCAATCCCCGAGAGCGCCAGATGCGTGGCGTACCGCGACGGCCGAGATTCTGACTCCCAAGTGACGTCGCCGGCCACCTGCCCTCCGCAGAGCTCGATGTTCAGTCCATTCAGCCGAACTCCACTGCTGTAAAGCTCCAAGCTTGACTTGAATCCGGTAACCTCGACGTTGCCAAAGCTCGCCGATTGCGCGCTGATCGTTCCGCGGGTTACAAGCCGGCCGTGAGGCGAGACGGCTGCATGATTCTCGTCCGCCGAAGGCTGGCTCCAGGCGATTTGCAAAATACGCGGCCCTCTCGCTGTCTGCGGCGTAAGTTGTGCCCTGTCGCCAAGGCCGCCGCTGAGGCTGCCCGCACGGCCCGGAGCCAGGTTTAGACCGAGCGTCCGGATGTCCACGTCGTAGAATTCGCCGGAGAGGTTCTGAGCGTTGAAGGAGGCTGGCCCTGCTTGCCCTGGGCTTGAAAGGTTCGAATAGGTCACGCGCCCGTGGTTGAGGCGCACTCTGTCAACCATGACCGGGCTTGCAGAATTCTCGCTCCATCCAGCAGGTTGCACCCTCACCGCACGAGGGCTCTCCGTATTCCAATGCCCGGAGTTGTTCATCAGCAGGCTCACGGCCGGCTGGTCGAGCTCCAATGACCTGATCACCAGGCGGCGCTGAAGCAGAGAGACGAAGTCCAGATCGGCGTATACCCGGCGAATTTCAAGGAGATGACCTTGCGGGAAACCGGGAGGATTGCCGATGGCCACGTTATCGGCGCGAATCGACAGCGCCGGCAGAATGGCGAGCGTCAGGTGGCCGATTTCAACGCTGCGGCCGGTTTGCCGCTCGAGGTCCGCGATCACGCGCGGCCGGAACCGATCGACATCGGCTAGCCGTGGAAGCAACAGGAGCGCAGCGCCCACCGCAATGGCCGCGAGGATTAGGATGACGATAATCTTTTTTCCGCGAGCAGACATTGGAACGCCGCGAGTTCAATTGAGGATGTTGAGACACTGTTGGCGGGGCGAAGCCTCGCCCTTCCGCATGTCCCAGCCAGTTTTCAGCCCATCCTGCTGACCGGGGACGACTATAAGATGCTCGATACGCTTCTGGCGCCTTGACTTCCCGTGCCTTGGGAAGGGAACATGGATGATCCCGCGCAGGCCAGTGGCGCTTCGATCCCAGCGCGGGTTGCGTCCGCTCTTCGTACCGAGGACCCATGAATCGCGAATATCATAAGTGGTACAGCCCTGTGCTGCACAGGGATATGGAACTGCTGATCTTCGGCCACTCTGGTGTGCCGATGATCGTGTTCCCGACGTCCATGGGGCGGTTTTACGACTACGAAGACCGCAACATGATCCGGGCTGTCGATTGGCGCTACGAGTCGGGCGCGCTTCAGGCTTTCTGCGTCGATAGCGTCGATGCCGAAAGCTGGTATAACAAAGGCATTCATCCGCGCGAGCGAGTCCTGCGCCACAACCAATACGAAGAATACCTGATTTCAGAAGTCATTCCCTTCATCCGCTCAAAGAACTCTTCGGATCAACTTGCCCTCACCGGTTGCAGCTTCGGCGGCTATCACACCATGAACTTTGCCCTGCGGCATCCAGACCTGGTGACGGAAGCTGTGAGTATGAGCGGGGCGTTCGACATCCACCAATTCCTGGACGGCTACTACGACGAGAACTGCTACTTCAACTGCCCTGTGGATTTCTTGCCTGACCTGACTGACAATTGGTACCTCAGCCGATACGGCGCTCACGCCAAGCTGGTGCTCGCCACCGGTGAACGCGACAGTTGCCTCGACGACAACCTGCGCCTGGGAAACATTATGGATCAGAAGCAGATTCCTCACTGGCTTGACGTTTGGGGCAACGGAACGGGTCATGACTGGCCTTGGTGGGAGCAGATGGCCGTGAAATTCTTTGGGTAGGGCTTCCAATTGTGGATTGATGCTTGCCGATTGGGGTGAGATTCCGCGGTCTCGCAACCAAAAATCGGGAATCAAGGCTGTGAGGAGCCAGCGGCTGCCTTCGTCTGCTGCGCCTGTAACACTCCGGCAGACTCCATCTGCTTGATGACGTCCTTGATGCGCGAGGCCAGCGTACCGTTGGGCGCAGCCTTCAGGTAATTCTGCATCTCGGCGTAAGCTTTCGGAAAATCGTTCTTGCGCAAATAGACGTCCGCCAACTTAGCGTTCAGCTCAGGCTCCGGTGTGGATGTCAGAGACTGCGCCTTGCGGTAATTCTGCTCGGCTTCGTCATACTGCTTCAGACCGTATTCAGCCACGCCCATCTGAAAATGGAACTGCCAGGATCCAGGGGCTTGCCGCACCGCCTGCTCAAGCACCGCCTCAGCCTCGTCGTATCGCTTCTCGGCGTTCAGCAGCGCGCCCAACGCAGAATAGGCGTCGAGATATCCCGGGTCGCACTTGATGGACGTTCTCAGGGCTGCTTCGGAGCCCTTGTAGTCCTTTTGGTCGCTCAGAAGCAGCCCAAGGTCCGTTTGCGCACGGGCGTAACAGGGGTATTGTCGAACCGCGGCCTCCAAGTGTTTACGGGCGTCGCCCAGCTTGTGGGACTGTAAAGCCTTTTCCGCATTCTCATACTCGCGCTTGGCCTCTTTCGGAGCCTGAGTATCCGAAAGTGCTGGAGGTGAGGTTCTTTCCGACGCCAGCTTGCCAAGGGGCGACAAAGTGATGTTTGCGATGATTTCGTTGGCGGTCGCGCTAATGTCGAGGGTCTGCCGGTACGGTTCGAACCCCTCCGCAGTCACCACCAGCACGCACGGCTGCTTGGGAACATACGAGAAGTAGAATTCTCCGGCCGAATTCACTGGCACCTCGGCCACTCTCAGTCCCGCCTCAGTTTCAAGCCGAACGATGGCTGACTTTACCACCGTTCCCTGATCCGTTCGCACACGCCCCGTGACGTTCGCCTCGCGCCCTTGCCCAGTCATCTCCTGGCCGCCTGCGGGGCACACCACCACAAGCAGCATTAATCCAGTAAGCAGAAGTCCTAGAAGCGAAGGGCCAACAGGATTCAGGCGGGCACCGGACGTGGACAGAGGGCCTGGCGGCGACATTAGGCACCAACTCGTGGCACTCAAGCTATCATTAAGCTAAGACTGACGTCAACAAGTCGTCGCGTTCCAAGAATTCGCGATTGGCCGGAAGAGGGCGTTAACGCTCAGGGGGAAATAGGCGTGCGCCCTGAAATCGGCAATGAACTGGGAACTGAGTCTGTGCGAAAACTCGTGCATCGCGCGGTGCAGGCGTGGACCCTCGCCTCCGCGGGGGTGACATCGTTGAAGTTAGAGGCCCTATCCCAACGCAGCCATTCCCGCGAAAGCGGAATCCACGAGTTTTGCACACAAACTCGGAGGCCCTGCCCTTTGATTCTGTGGTGAAAAATGCAGGTTGCCCGCGTGGCACCACCCCTTGGCCCTCAAAGCTTCAGTGCACAGATGTCGGAAAGCTCACGGTACCGCTGCGCGTAGTCCAGGCCGTAGCCGATCACGAACTCGTCGGGAATGGAGAAGCCCACGTAATCCGCCTGCACCGGCCGGATGCGCCGTGACGTCTTGTCGAGCAGTGTTACTGTGCGTAAGCTTTTGGGCTTGCGGTTCTGCAGCGCGTTCAGCAGGAAGTGAAAGGTGACGCCGGTATCAAGAATGTCCTCTACCAGAAGCACGTCAACGCCTTCGATGCTTTGGTCCAGGTCTTTAGTCACCCGGACTTCGCCCGAAGTCTGGGCCGCGTTTCCGTAGGTGGCGACACCCAGAAAATCCACGCTGAGGTCATCGTGTTCGATGGCGCGAATCAGGTCCGCCAGAAAGATCCAGGCCCCCTTGAGAACACCGATCAGGCGCAGCGGCCGGCCACGATAGTCGCGTCCTATCTCAGCTCCCAATTCCTTAATGCGGGTGGCAATACGATCTGCCGGGATCAAGACGTGGCGCCGGGCATCTTGCGTTTGCGCTGTCATTGGAGACCAACTAAAGCTCAGAGAATTAAATGGAGAGTAGCTCCCTCACCCCCAGCCCCTCTCCCGGAAGGGAGAGGGGAGAACCTACCGTAAATTAGAGCGCGGAAACCAGCGCGCCGAATTCGATTGAATGAAGCTCGCAACCGACCCCGGAGGGAAAGAGAGTGCCCCGGACTCGCAGGTGGAACTAAGAGCCGAGAGCGAGCCCTCGACAGCAACTGTAATGCCATACTCCCGACACCGTTCGATGCAGAATTTCTCAAAAATCCCAATTGTCTCTCCCGCCGTACCCCACATATCCCGCCAAACTATTCATTATTTGGCACATTCCTGGGTGCTGCGGGCATTTCCCACTCTTCCCGGCCTTCTCCTTCAGAATCCAGGCGTTTACGTAAACTCGCTCCCTGTAACCCCTCACATAACTCTGTACGTCGCTCATTTCTTTGCACATTCTGGCCTGCCACCTGATTTTCTCCTGCCCGCCGCTGTAACCGTTACTTCTACTGTTGTAACCGTTAGTTGGACCGGCAGGCTGGAGCCGAGCCCGAACATCCCTCCCTTTAGTTCCCTGTCACCAACATAAATCTGGATGTCCTTGCATATCAATCACATTCTGGCTTCTTTCGTCACCACTTGCTCTCTGCAGGCGCGCCTGTTTCCGTAAACACGGGCCCGCTCACAGCGAACCGGAGAAGAACATCCGTGAGCGAACCCGACTGCCTCAGTGTCGGTACGCCCCTGGCTCACGCAACCCGGCAACGACGGACACTCCGCAACGATCCATCCATCTTCGCCGGGTTCCAGAACCACTTTGAAGGTCATTGACTTCAAGCCTCCGTTCCGCCTCCCTCATTATAGGAGGTTCGGCCGGCCGCCTGACGAAAAGCCGCGGACCTCAGCAAGCGAGGACCACGCTACGCTGGCTCTTGCCGTTGTGGTTTTCTTCCCGAACACGAGGTCTTCCTCCGAAAGCCGTGACGGCGGCCATCGACACTATCGGGATAGCACGCCTTCTGCCTGCGTGTCGATACTCGATTCGGTCCCTTGTTGGTCAATTGTCGGTGATCCTCCGTAGGCTATGATCCCTATTCGCGATGATGAAGCAGGGCCTCACTGATTTGGCGAGCCACCTTGTCTTTCTATTTCCTCCGCACGGCTGAAGTCCTGATCTGCGAGCCTCTTCGTGATCTCGAGCTGTTCGTAGATGCCACCGCGCTCGTTATAAGCTTCGGCCCGGCCTGGGTAGCGCTCAATCAAGTCCGTGTATGCTCCGATCGCGTCGTACCACAGGCGATGCTCTGTGTAGACTCGGGCACGTGCCAGCGCCCCTTGGTACTCATCACTGTTAGCGACCCGCGCCAAGGCCTGCTCGATTGCCGCTCTCTCTTCCGCCGAAACCACTTTGAACCTGGCAGTCGGGGACGGCTCCAACTGACCGGAAAACTCAATCTCCCAGGAGTAAATCTTGGCAGGCTTAAGCTGTGGCAACGCGCCGGTCCACGGTCGGTATTCCTTTTCCGCGACCTTCTCGCGCAACATTTCGGCGCGCTGATCGTCCCGCAGGACAAAAGTAAATTCCCGCGCCTGACCTTTGTAGTTCCAGGCGAACAGTGGCTTTGCTCCGTACATTTTGCCCAATTGTGGAGCCAGCAGCTGCAGTTCGCTAACGTCACGCGCGGCGGCGATCCCGCCCGGCTGGCCGGCTAAGTCGCTGGGAGCGGCCAAGTCCCAGCCCCCAACAGGCAACGCCATTCGCTTCGGCGGCGGCTTGGATGTCTCGTCGGTCGAAGCGTCCTTTGCCGAGGGCTTCGGCTCTTGATCCGAAAGCTGGGCCTTCGGCGCCCCACCGGACGAACTCCGGCAACCACCGAGTACGAGTACACTGGATAACAAGACTGTATCCACGATAAAGGCTGGGAGAGAAGTCATGGCTGGGCCTCCGAAGCGAATTCGTGGACCGTATAGAGAGGAATCTTGTCCGAGAACCCGCGCACCTCAGCATCGCCGAGCGGCGCAGTCTCAAAACAGTCCCGTACCAGTTCCCATGTCTGCGGGCTGAGCACGATCGGAATGCTAAAGTGCTTCGTTTGCTCCTCCAGGCGAGAAGCCAAGTTCACCGTGTCGCCGATCGCCGTATACTCAAAACGCTCAACGGAACCTACGTTGCCGGCACTTACCAATCCCGTGTGAATGCCAATCCCGATCCTGATTTCCGCCTGCAATGGGAGGTTGGTGAAACGAGCACGAGCGTTCAGCTCCTTGACTCGCTTGATCATCTGCAAGGCAGTTTGAACCGCATGGCAGGCATCCTGTTTGGTTCCGGCGCTGTCGGGCGCTCCAAACAACGCCATAATTCCGTCTCCAATGAACTTGTTGAGCAGGCCTCTGTTGGATCGGATGATTGCGTCCATCGCCGCTAGATAATGGTTGAGCCACTGGAGCACGTCCTCGGGCGGTTTTCCGGCCGTGGTCTTGGTGAAATCCCGGATATCGGAAAAAAGCACGGTCACCGTTCTCTGCTCTCCCCTGAGCACGTTTTCTCCATCTTGGTGGCGCCTCCAAACTTTGCCAGCCACCTGCGGGGACAAGTAATGCTCAAGCAGACCCAGCGCTTCGGATCGTTCCCGGCGCTGTTGAATTAATCGATACCCAAGCCCTGCCGGGGTGGCCAAGAACAGCCCCGCCTCACTAGAAACAACCTTCATCCAGAGCCCATGCCTCAAGAAGAGGAGCCAAGCGAGCAGGAAGACTCCTGCCATGCTCAGGAATGCTGCCGGGATGCCGTAGGCCGGTTTGATCCCGACGATCAGTGCGACAACAATACTTACAAACAGCACATTTAGGGCCCATAACCAGCGGTCGTCCAAAACCCGGACCGTCTTGCCCGTAAGCAAGGTAGCGAGTGCGGCGAGGTGAATTGCCGCTCCGCAGGTGAGCGGCTGCCTGACGGACTTCTGAAAACGGAACAGGGGCGTAGCATATAAGTCCTTTGCTTCGGAATTGCTCTGGCCGACTAGGACAATCTTCCCCTTGAACTCCTTCGGGTCAAAGCTCGCATCCAACACCCGCTCCGCCGAGAATGTGGTGACCGGGATCGGGCTCCAAAACCCGATGAGAGCGGACTTCCCCTCCGTACCATCCAACGGGACTTCCGTGTGATCAAAGCGCCACACAGCCGGCCCTCCGGGTTTCGGCGGCACAGGCGGCTTTCCCTGGTGATACATCATCAATGAGGCCGGCAACGACAACCAGATCTGCCCGGCCTTAGCGTCCTGACCGGGCCTTTCGACTCCCAACAGCATGCGGCGCACCATTCCATCGCGGTCGACGAAAAGGTTCGCGAAGGCCACATCCAGAGACCCAACCTGGAACAGAGGCAGGGGTTCGTCTCCCAAGAGTTGGTGTGAAGCGAACGCATCCGTCAAGATGACATTCCCAGCATGCTCGATGGCATCGGCGAGCTGCCTGTCCTCGGTCTCAGTACGCGACTCGCTCAGAATCCAATCCAAGCCGATCAGGTCGGGTTGCCCTGCACTAATTTTCGTGACGGATTTAGCGAGAAGCAGGCGCGGTACCGGATAGCCTCCCAGCGCCCTAATCGTGTCATTGTCGAAATCAACGAAGACCAGATTCTCAGGAGGCCGGCCTAGGTTGCGGTGAGTGACAAGCCAATCGTAGACGAAGAGCTCGGACGACTCAAGCAGGTCGAGATGCGCGGCAAAGCCCGCGAGAAGCCACGCCAAAAAGGTCAGCACAACGCCGGCAAGCCCCGGTCTCCGATAGAACGACCAATGCGACATGACTCCTCGCCAGTCGTAGGCAGCTTTGGACGTGAATTGTACACCTTCTCGTGATACGGGTACACGCCTGCTCGGATGATTGTCACAGCAATATGAGAAGTTCCTGTGACGGCAAAGTAGAACGTTCCTGTTCTGAACCGGCACACTGGCCGGATGAGCGAACAGGAGATGTTGGTGTTAAGCACGAAGGATCGCGGGGTGGCGCATACGTCGCCCGCTTTTGGCGATGTATGCGACCGAAGGAGGCAAAGGGCGCCTACATCCCAAACAACGGCACGTAAGCGCCACCCTGCAAAGTCACAGGCCTGCATCGCCTTGACACCGCGTTTGGACAGCGATATGTTTGCCGGCGCGTCATAAGTGAGGACCCGAAGGAGTGGAGGGGCTCCCATCGCTGCGCTATGGGCCAGCCGGACCGTCATAGTCGAGACCCCTGGTTTTCGTAACGTTAAGAGCATGCCAGAGGAGCCATGCTTACAACTCGACCCGCCGACGAGGCGGAGACTGACGCTGGTAAAGCAATTGTACCGGCGCGGTTTGCATTTGTCAGACAGGCACCGGACCAAAAGCGACCACACCCTGTCTGTCATCGTGTTCGATTTCGCCATCGAAACAGCCCTGAAAACTGCCACCTCGGCACTCGATCCCGATAGGAAACCGTCGACAACTTTCGAAGGTGTACTCCAACAGTGCGATGAATTGTTTGCGGACAAAGAATGGGGAAAGGTGCCAGACCGATTGAACATCAACTATGTGCATGGCCTGAGAAACAACGCGCAGCACCACGCACAGCATCCATCCGAATCGCTCATCGATGAGTGTCGGATTTACACACGAGATTTTCTCGAGCACCTGGTCCAGCGTGTGTGGAACATTTCGCTCAGCTTCGTGCACACGGCGGAACTCGTCTCAAACGCCAGGGCTAAGGAGCACTTGCTGCGCTCGGAAGGCTGCCTTGAACGCGGGGAGTTGGAGGACGCAGTGAAGTACGCTGCAGCGGGACTCCAAGTTGTACTTGACCGTGCTCCGTCAGCCTTGGCAGGACCGGATTTCCCCAGCTCGGCCTGCGCGATTCGAGTAGAAGAAGCGGACGGCAAGGCGCGCTCAAGCAAACAGCTGCTCGAAACGGTTCGAGCGCTGCGCAACACTGGGCTCCGAATCTGGCTGGGACTTGACGCCAACCGGCATGAGCGCTTCAGAGGACTGGCAGGCAGCGCGGTTTCCTCCCTGGGTGGAGAAATTCAGTGGTTTAGAAGACCAAACGCCGAAGCGTTAACTCCAGAGAACGCGGAATGGGTCGTGTCCTATTGTGTCGAAACCGCGCTTGAACTGGAAGAGCGAACGAAGCAGGTCGGGGATCTGCTTAGTCTGTAGAATAGGCGTGGCGAGGCGAGGGTTCGTCCTTTCACCGCCGTGCGTTGCTCGTGTATAATGCCAAGGTCATAACTGCCAACTCGCCAAAAGGGGGGCACCTCCATGGACCGGCATTGGTTCTACTTTGTACTCTGGTACGCGTTCGTTCCCGGTAGTGTATTCGCGAGCCATAAGAAGGCGGTGGACCCTCGGGTTCAGCAGGTTCGAACGATCTTCGTCAAGGGGAATAACGAGGCGGCAGTTAAAGCTCGCGAAAACCTGTCGAAGTGGACTTGCTTTAGGCTCGCGAACGACGCTGGCCAAGCGGACGCGACGCTGGAGTTTTCGCAGCAGCAGAGCGTCAGTGGCGCAGTTTTGTCGGCGAATCGCGAAAGAAGCATAGTGTCTGCGGATCTGACGACTAAGGATGGCGATGTGGTCTGGAGCGCCAGCGCCACCCAGGACGCGGGCTTGATCAACACCGGCGCCGGCAGCGCCGCCCGGTACGTTCTGAACCATCTACAGGCCGACGCTTTTCCTGAGATAAAGCTAGGGTTTCGCGGCCTTGACCAGTCGAACTGCCCAGAGATAGGCACGCCTTCGGCGAGTGCAAGCGAGACGTCGTCCACAACACAGTCGCCAACGCCGCCGGAATCGACCGCGGGGAGCCCGCAACAATCCCAATCCAACGCAGCCGAGACCAAAGAGATCAAACTCGGCATGACGACCGACGAGGTTGAGAAGGTGCTCGGGGCTCCCGTCACCAAAGTGGACCTCGGAGAAAAGGTCCTCTACAAGTATAAGGACATGACGGTTGAGTTCCACGACGGAAAGGTGACAGACGTTCGCTGATGCAGCGAGCGTAGCGCGGGGCTCGATTTCAGCCCCGCGCTTTTCCATGTGTGCCGAGCATGTTCGACAGCTCGACACGGGTGGCGCATACGTCGCGCGCTTTTCGCGACGTATGCGACCTGGGCAGGCAAAGGGCGCCTACATGCAAAACGACGGCACGTAGGCGCCACCCTGCGTAGATGGCCTGCACTACCTCACCAACGGCTATCCCGGCGCGCGCTGCGCGAGACCGCTATCTAGAGCGTGCTTGAGGATTGTCTGCATCTTGCGGGCGCCTTCGCGGGCGATGCGGCCCTGTTCTTCGCCCATCTCTCCTTGCTGGCGGCCTAACTCGCCCTGTTTCTCTCCGAGTTCGCCTTGCCGGCCTCCCAGCTCGCCTTGCTGCTCGCCGGCTTTGCCTTGCAAGTCGCCGATGTAGCCCTGGAGGTCGCCCAGCTCACCCTGGATGCGGCCCAGGTCATCTTGAGTGGCAGAAGGGCCAAGCTCGCGGATTTCCGCCTCTACTTTCTTCAGCCGCGCCTCGAGATCGGCGGGTACCTTCACTCGAACCTGTTCCTGCTGGCGGCCCAGCTCCTCTTGCTGCTTGCCGAGTTCTTCCTGTTGCTTGCCCAACGCTTCCTGCTTCCTCCCAAGCTCTTCCATCGGGGCGAACAACGCCTTGGCAGACTTCACCGTGGCGGCGTCGCGAATCACGTACGCGTTCCCGCTGTGGATAAACCAGATGAAATCCCCGGAAATCTTCTTCTGCAGCGACTTCACTTGGTCTCGATTATCCTCCGACTCCGAGCCGAGCATCATTACTGACTTACCCGAGGCGATGGCAAAGTCCATGCCTTCGCGAAAAGTGCTGAATGTCCAGTTGTCGTCATCGTCCTCGGAATTCGTAACCGAGGCGCCCTCTGATTGTAAGTAGGCATAGCGGTATGCCCCAGCGGCCTTGGCATAGGCTGCGAGCGCCACCGCGAGCATTTCCCGACGATGAGTAGACGCGGAGAGTGCGTGCGCCTGATCGGACATTTGCTGAATCTGGCGGTACAGTTGCCCGAGGGAGTCGGGACTCGGCGGTGCAGGGGGCGCATCGAGCGCCGGAGGAGCAGCCGGCAGGGGAGCAGCCTGCGGTGCGGGAGGTGCCAAGGGTGCTGCCGGTGCAAGCGGAGTTGCGTAAGAAAATGCCGGCGCTACCGGAGCCGGGAGTGCTGAGGGAGCGGGCGGCGCTGAATCCGCAGGCGGAGCCGGCTCGGCGGGCGGTGGAGGCTCCGGCTGTTGCAAGCTCGCTAGCGCCGGCCCCGACGCCTGCGATGACGGCTGCGAAACGGCAGAATCGGCGGCCGCCACCAGCACCGGCCGAGTGGCCGCCGTCAGGCACAGCATTGGCAGCGCGCACAGCGCGAGCAATACAACAATCGGCGTTCTCATCGCTGCCGGAACCGCTCCCGCCGAAGAAAGCACCCTTTCGATGCGCTTGCTGGCGTGCAGGCCGCGAGCCATGGAAACGCCTTGCCAGATCACCCGTCCCTGGGTCGTTGAAATCTCGAAAAAGCTCATAAGGACCTCCGCGTAGTAAGTGGGTTCAGCGCCGGCGCGAATGGCTGCCTGGTCGCTTGCCTGCTCGGCAAGGTCAGCCAGGTGCCTTTCAAGCCACCAGCCAAGCGGGCTGAACCAGAAAATGGCCCGGTAAATCAATGCCAGGGTCCTGGTGCGGGAATCATTTCTCTTGATGTGTGAAACCTCGTGGGCCATCACGGCTGCAAGCTTGGCGCTCGGCCAATCGCGCCAGTCGCTCGGGATCACAATCACTGGGCGCAAAACCCCGAACGTGACCGGCACGCTGACGCCGGGAGATTCGGCCAGCAGTGGAACCCGCGGCGTTCCCATCGCGACCGCGTGCCATTTGAGCCATCGCAAGGCGCGCGGATCATCAATTGGCCTGGCACCACGGCGCAAGCGGCGGCTTAAGAAAAAACCTACACCAAGACGGCCCGTCAGAAAGATGAGACCCAGCGCGTAGAAAATGAGAACCGGCGTCACCCGCGTCACCCGCGGCAACCGCGTCAGCGCCGGCCCCAGCTTGCGACCCAGCCCGGACGCAAACTGCCCAAGTCTGAGGGAAGCATCACCCTGCGGGCCGTGTTGCGGAAGGGCCTGAGCGATCGACGTTTGTCTGGAGCTGTTGCCGGCGCTGACGGGGGACGCCGCACTAGCGCGGGGCCAATCCGTGAGCGATTTCGCCTTACCAGACACCACGCGCAGCGTCGGCATAGCACGATCTTCTTGCAGCGGGCGGCCGGAGCGCTCGATCGCTTCGGCTGGCCCAGTCGGGTTCGGCTGGGCGGTGGCGTCGTTCCCGAAGCTAGGACCCACCGCGACTTCTTTTGCCGGAAGCTGGAAATGGACGGGAATTGCAGGCAGTAGCCAGGCGAGCACCGGCATCGCCAGGGCGGCGTAAAGCAAACCCTTCCACGCGGCTAGTTGAACGGAAACGTGACGCACGCGAAACGCTCGAAGCGCCAGCGCTGCCAGGCATGCCAGCACGATGGAGCGCAGCGCCGCGTCCGCGAGGTGGGCCATCACGCGAGACGCAAACGGCGCGAGCTCCGGTGTGATCACGGCTAGCCCTCCTTCTTCTGGGCAATCTTCTGCGCAAGGCGCTGAAGTTCGGCGCGGTCGAGCACTTCGTTCTCCACCATTCCCACCAGCAACTGTTCCACCGACCCGCCGCAGAAGCGGTCAACAAGATGGCTGACGGCGCGGGCCGCAACATTGCGGCGCGCCTGAAGGGCCCGGTAGATAAAAGTGCGGCCTTCAACCTTGTGGCTAAGGAAGCCCTTCTCTTCGAGGCGCCGCAGCACCGTGCGCACCGTCGAGTCCTTCACGGCATGCTGCGGCAACAAGGCCTCGCGGCACTGCTCCGCGGTCACCGGCCCGCGGCTCCAGATGTGGTCCATGACAAGCTGCTCCAACTCGCCTAAGTTCCTTGGACGGTGTTTGGGAAGTTTGGTCATGTCTCCGCTAGTCGATGTAACGTTACAATGTGTAACATACGGAATCGAGGCGTGTCAACAAGAAAATGATCGCGCCTGTCAACTGAACGAACAACTGGTGCGGAGGGCGGGAATCGAACCCGCACGTCCCTTATGGGACACGGGATTTTAAGTCCCGTGCGTCTACCAGTTCCGCCACCCCCGCTTGATCGCCTGCCGCAAGTTCCTGCGTTGCACGACTGCGACGCCTATGTTAGTGTCCAACACCCTTGAGGCTGGGCGCAACAGAACCCTTTGGCTTGAGGACTAAAGAATATACAGACAACGGCTTCTGCACCGGCGCTCAGGAGCGGTTGGCCGTGGAATGATGAGGTTAGAGTCTCGGGGTACGGTTGAGGCTACAGCCGGCTTACAATATCATCATGGCAAAAGGCAGTCGCGTAATGCAGCGCAGTCCCATTCGATTCGGCACCGACGGCTGGCGCGCGCGGATCGGTGAAGACTTCAACTTTGAGAACGTCCGCCGCGTGGCCTCCGCCGTTGCGGATTACGTGCGTGAGGAGGGTGAACCGGAGCGCGGCCTGCTGGTGGGCTATGACATGCGCTTCCTGTCGCCGGAGGCGGCCGAAGTGGCGGCTGAGGCCGTTGCCGCGCGCGGCGTCCCGGTGATCCTCGCCGACCGGCCCACGCCCACACCGGCGGTGAGCTTCGACGTGCTCGCCAGAAAATCGGCCGGCGCGCTCATGGTGACCGCAAGTCACAATCCTTATCGCTGGAACGGCGTCAAGTTCAAAGCGCCTTATGGCGGCTCGGCGTCACCCTCCATCATCAAGCGCATCGAGCATCACCTCGACCGCCTGGACCGCGGCCAGGGTCCCGAGAAGCGAATCCGGCGCGCGCAGCACCAGGTGGACGATCTGGTGACGCCCTATCTCGATCGTCTGAAGTCCACGATCGATCTCGACGCCATTCGCGCCTCGGGGCGGCGCTTCGTGATTGATCCCATGTTTGGAGCGGGACGCGGCCTCATCGCGCGGCTGTTTGACGAGGCCCACGTTCCTTACCGCGAGATTCATGGCGAGCACAACCCGCTCTTTCCGGGGATGAATCCTGAGCCCATTGAGCCGCACGTAGCCGGGTTGCAGCGCGAGGTGAGCGAGGAAGGCTACGACGCCGGTTTCGCCACGGACGGCGATGCTGACCGCGTCGGCGCCGTTGACTCTAACGGGTCCTTCATTGACTCGCACAAGATCTTTTCGATTCTGCTGCTGCACCTCGCCGAGGATCTCAAGCTCTCGGGCGAGGTCGTAAAGACGTTCTCCACCACGCGCATGGTAGATCACCTCGCCCAGAAATTTGGCTTGCCGCTCACCGTGACGCCCATCGGCTTCAAGTACATTTGCGAGCTGATGCTCACGCGCGACATTCTGATTGGCGGTGAGGAAAGCGGCGGCATCGCCATCAAAGGCAATCCTCCGGAGCGCGACGGCATTCTCAATTCGCTGCTGCTGGCGGAGGTCATGGCGCGCCGCGGTCGCTCGCTGGGCGAGCTGGTGGGTGAACTCGAGCGCGAATTCGGGCCTCACGCCTACAGCCGAATCGATCTGGAAGTCAGCCGGCCGGCGATCATGCGCCTGCTGGAGAGAATTCGTCACCACAAATTCCACCACCTTGACGGCCTGGAGATCACTTCGAGCGAGTCTCTCGACGGCTACAAGATGATTTTCGGGCCCACCACCTGGCTGCTGGTGCGTCCGTCCGGAACCGAGAATCTGATGCGCTTTTACGCCGAGGCGCCGTCGCGAGAACAGGTGGAACGCCTGCTGAGGGCCGTGGTAGCGCTTGCCCACGAAGCCGAAAGTCAGGAAGCCCGTGAGTGAGCAGGACCATAATGCGCCAGCGCGGCCAGTAGGGGCCATCGAGCAGTGGCGCGCTCGGAGCTACCATCGAGCCCATCGCCTGCTCTCGGTGACAGGGTATTTGGTGGACGGTGCGCTGCTCATCGCCCTGCTTTTCACCGGATGGAGCGTCGCTCTGCGGAATGTCGCGGAGAGCGTCCGTCAGGAGCCCGCACTGGCGCTTCTGATCTACGCGCTGCTGCTCGGCGCTATCATGAAGGCCTTGAGCTTGCCTTTTGACTACGCCGGAGGTTTCTGGCTCGAGCATCGTTACGGCCTCTCGAACCTCACCTTCGCGGGCTGGTTGAAGGATGAAATCAAAGGGGTCTTGGTGGGAGGGCTACTCGGCATTCTCGCTCTCGAGTTTCTTTACTGGGCCTTGCGCATGTGGCCGCACGACTGGTGGCTTGTGACCGGCGCCGTGTTTGCCGCGTTTTTCGTGGTGATGGCGAATCTCGCGCCCGTTCTCATCCTGCCGATCTTTTTCAAACTGGTCCCGCTGGCCAACCCTTCGCTGGAAGCTCGCCTACGGCGGCTTGCTGAATCCGCCGGAACGCGCGTCCGAGGTGTCTACGAATGGAAGCTCGGCGAGAAAACGAAAAAGGCCAACGCCGCTTTGATCGGGCTGGGAAACACGCGCCGCATTTTGCTGGCTGACACACTGCTGGAGGGCTTCAGTGAGGATGAAATCGAAGCGGTGCTGGCGCACGAGTTAGGGCATCACGTTCATGCCGACATCTGGCGCGGGCTGGCCGTTCAGACCTCGGCCACTTTCCTGGGTCTCTATCTTGTCAGCCTGGCTCTTGCGCGTTGGAGCGGCGCGCTCGGCTTTCGCGGGCCCTCCGACTTTGCCAACCTGCCGCTGGTCATTCTGGTGACGCTCGTCGTGTCGCTGCTGTTGTTGCCGGCCGTCAATGGCTTCTCGCGCCGCATGGAACGCGCGGCGGACGCTTACGCGGTTCGATCGATCGCTCAGCCTGCGGTCTTCGTCACCGGACTCGAACGCCTGGCCTCTCTCAATCTTGCGGAGCGGCGTCCGCATCCGTTGATCGAGTTCGTGTTTCACAGCCATCCGTCGATCGACAGCCGGATCGAGTACGTCAGGAAGTTCAGTGCTCGGCCCGCAGCGTGAGCGCGATGGATGCTGCAGAGTTACAGCCTTTCGAAGCGCGCTGTAAAGTGCCGCAGGAAGGGTGCCTCGTAGGTGAGCTTCAGGCCGCGAATCTGCTCGCGCCGCTTCCACACTTCGAGGATCACTTCGATTACGTAATCGATGTGGCTCTGGGTGTAAACGCGCCGTGGAATCGCCAGGCGCACCAAGTCCATTTTGGCAGCGCCGGCGAACATCAGCGTGCCGATTTCTACGGAACGGATGCCGCCTTCGAGGTAAAGTTCGTCGGCCAGCGCTACGCCCGGAAACTCGGCAGGCGGAATCTGAGGCAAGAAGGCGCGAGCATCAAGATAAATGGCGTGGCCGCCGGGCGGCTGCACGATGGGCACGCCTGCCTGCGAGATGTGGTTCCCCAGGTAGGCTGTGGAGACGATTCGATAGCGCAGATAATCCTCATCGAGCGCTTCATCTAGGCCAACAGCGATAGCCTCTAGATCACGGCCCGCGAGGCCGCCGTAAGTGGGGTAACCTTCGGTGAGGATCAGCAGATTCTTCTCCTGCTGTGCCAGCGCATCATCGTTGGTGCAGAGGAAGCCGCCGATATTGGCCAGGCCGTCTTTCTTGGCCGACATCGTGCAGCCGTCGCCCAGTGCGAACATCTCTTGCGCGATGGCGCGGGGCGTTTGGTCCCGGTAACCGGGTTCGCGCAGCTTGATGAGGTACGAGTTTTCGGCGTAGCGGCAGGCGTCAAAGTAGAGCGGGATGCCATGCCGCCGGCAGACGGCGCTGACGGCGCGCGCATTTTCCATTGACACCGGCTGGCCGCCGCCGGAGTTGTTGGTGACCGTGAGCATGACAAGCGGAACACGCTCGCGTCCTACCCGTCCGATGAGCTCCTGCAGCGCGGCGACGTCCATGTTTCCCTTGAACGGATGGATGCTCGAAGGCTGCAGGCCCTCGGGCAAAGGTAGGTCCACGGCCTCCGCGCCGGTGGCCTCAACGTTGGCGCGCGTGGTGTCAAAGTGGGTGTTGTTGGGCACCACCTGACCGGGCTTGCACATGACGTGGAACAGAATCCGCTCAGCCGCGCGGCCCTGATGAGTGGGGATCACATGCCGGTAACCGAAAATGCTCTGCACCGCAGCCTTCAGGCGGTCGAAGCTGCGGCTTCCCGCATAGCTCTCGTCGCCTTCCATGACGGCGGCCCACTGGTGGGTGCTCATGGCGCCGGTGCCGGAGTCAGTGAGCAAGTCGATGAGAACATCGTCGGCGCGCAACAGGAACAAGTTGTAAGAGGCTGCCGCCAGCAGGCGCTCGCGTTGAGCGCGAGTGGTCCAGCGGATGGGTTCCACACTTTTGATCCGAAAGGGCTCGATGATGGCGTGGATCGGCATGGGAATGTGTCCCGCGCAAAGCGGTGACCGTCTACGGCGCGGAGGCTGCCAGCGGCAGAGCTTTGCGCACGGCGTCGAGCACGCCGTTGACGAATTCCACGGATTCGGCGGCCGAAAATCTGCGCGCGAGTTCCAAGGCTTCGTTAATCACCACCGCTGGCGGGGTCTCGGGATGGTGAAGCAGCTCGTAGAGTGCGAGCCGCAAGACGTTGCGGTCTACCGCCGCCATGCGCTCGAGTTTCCAGTGTTCTGCGTGGCGGCGAAGCAAGGGATCGATGCTTTCGACGTGCGCGACCGTGCCCTCGAAGAGACTACGGGCGAAGTCTTTCATTTCGGCATCGCCGCTGTGTGTGGGCAGGAAACTCGCCACTACCTTCTCGGGTGAATGCGCGCCCACTTCCCACTGGAAGAGCATCTGCAGGGCGAATTCGCGGCTCTTGCGGCGTGAGGCCATAGAAGACGGTGAGACGCACTACTGCCCGGTGAATTTTGGCGGGCGCTTTTCCAGAAAGGCTCGTGTTCCTTCCTTCATATCAGCGGAGGTGCAGCAGAGCCCGAAGAGAGTGGCCTCCAGAAACTGCCCTTGCTCCTGCGTCATCTCGCAGCCGCGATTCACGGCCTCCATGGCAAACCGCACGGCCAGCGGGCCGTTGGCCATGATCTTGCGCGCCAGCGCTTCGCAGGTTGCCATCAGGTCCTTGGCGGGCACCACCTGGTTCACCAAGCCGATTCTCCAGGCCTCGGCCGCGGTAATGGGCTCGGCACCCAGGATGATTTCCATGGCCCGGCCTTTGCCGACCAGCCGAGGCAGGCGCTGCGATCCGGCGTAACCCGGAATGATGCCGAGCTTGACTTCGGGCTGACCCAGCTTGGCCGTCTCCGATGCCACGCGCAGCGTGCAGGCCATTGCCAACTCGCAGCCACCGCCGAGAGCGTAGCCGTTGATGGCCGCGATCACCGGCTTGCCGAGATTCTCGATTCGATCCAGCACCCGCTGGCCACGCAGCGAGCGTTCCTTGCCTTCTACCGGGGTCTGAGCAGCGAGCACGCCGATATCGGCTCCGGCCACGAACGCCTTTTCACCCGCGCCGATGAGAATCACGGCCTTCACGCTGGGGTCCTGCTCGATGCTTGCAAAGCATGCGTCGAGGTCAACCATGACCTGGTCATTGAGCGCATTCAGCTTCTCCGGCCGGTTGATGGTGACGTAGCCGATGCCTTCGCGGGGGTCGTAGATCAGGGTTTCGTAATTCATGATTTAGCCGGTTACTTTGAACGCCATCAGGCGAAGCCGCCGATAGTCCAATATCCAGCGGCCGTCACGAAAGAGCGCGGGCGCAAGCCGCCGTTCCAGCACATCGAAGAAGTCCAGGCGCGCGCTCGGCGGCGCTGTCTGAAGGATACCTTTCAAGAACATTTCCATCCAGTTGCGGAAGCCGTCGGCTCCACCCTCGAGCGGTGTCGGTCTGTCGAACAGCACGCCGAAGGTGAGATCCAGTCCGTTGGCCTCGAGTACGGTGGCGTACTCTGCGAGGCTGGGGTAATACCACGGATTGGCGCTGCCGCTGAAATCAGCAGATGCTTCATTGTAGATAGCCGCCAGCGCCTCAACCAAAGTACGAACGTTGCCCTTGCCGCCGAATTCGGCCACGAACCGTCCGCCCGGCTTGAGCACTGCGGCGACCGTGGCGGCTGCGGCGCCCGCATCTTTGATCCAGTGAAGCGCAGCATTCGAAAACACGGCGTCGAACAGCTCGGTGGTTCGGAACCGTGTGGCGTCAGCCACCTCAAAACGCAGCTCCGGGTAATTGGATCGAGCCTGGCCGATCATTTCAGGCGAACTGTCAATACCCATCAGCTCTGCTCCCGATTTCGCAATCTCGGCCGTGAGCTGGCCCGTGCCGCAACCCAAGTCCAGAATGCGCTCTCCACGCTTGGGAGCGAGCAAGTTCACCAGCTCTTCGCCATGCCGCCACACAAAGGAGAAGCCCTGCTGATATCGCTCGGGACTCCAGGTGTTCATAGCTACGGCGGAAACACGGCTGGATTGTTGAGGCATGGTCATCGATTCACAAGCACGCGGGAAGCTCACTATCTCTCCAACTCGCGATTCGGCGTGGGGTTCTTGGGATCGCTGTAGTCGTAGAAGCCTTTACCCGATTTACGGCCCAACATGCCGGCGGCCACCATGCGCTTCATCAATGGAGGTGCTGCGAACCGCTTCTCACGATACTCGTTAAACATGATTTCGGAGATGTAGTACGTGGTGTCAATGCCCACGAAATCGTTCAGCGTCAGCGGTCCCATGGGATGCCCGCAACCCAGCTTCATGCCATTGTCAATGTCCACGATGCTGCCCACGCCCTCCTCGAGCGCGCGGATGGAATCGAGAAGATAGGGCACCAGCAACCGGTTGACAATGAAGCCGCCGCGGTCTGAGGTGAGGATGGGCGTCTTGCCCACCTTCCGAGCGAAGTCCAGGCCCGTTTCGACCACGGCCGGATCGGTCTTAACGGTCTTCACCACCTCGACGAGCTTCATCAGCGGCACCGGATTAAAGAAATGTAGGCCCAGAAACTGTGGCGCTCGCTCGGTGGCCGTCATCATCTCGGTCACCGAAAGCGACGAGGTGTTACTGGCAAAAACGGCTTCCTTCTTGACAATGGTATCAAGCTCGAGGAACAACTCGCGTTTGCGATCCAGATTCTCGATGATGGCGTCGATCACCAGGTCGCAGTCGGCGAAATCGCCCAGGTTCAGCGTCGGCTGAAGGCGGGCGAGGCTTTCAGCCTTCTGTTCCGGCGTGATCTGGCCCTTCTCGGCAAACTTCGCCAGCGATTTCTCGATAAAGCCGAGGCCTTTCTTCAGCAGGTCGTCCGATACCTCGCGCACCACGGTATGGAAGCCTGCCATGGCCGCCACCTGCGCAATCCCCGAACCCATCAGGCCGCAGCCCACCACACCCACTTTCCGGATCTGCATACCGCTCTCCCGCTCCGGCGTGTCACGTCGGACGAGCAACCGTGGAGGGTCGCCCTCACGCGCCCCACACCAGTCCCAAGTGTTCGCGAAACTGACAGCATATCCGCTTTTGTACCGTTTGCACAGAGTCCCGAGGCGGCCCCCCGGCCTTGACCATTCGCGTGCCGGCCGGCCACAATATGACTGGTCAAATGGACCAGTTCATAGAGGGTTGTATTGTCCATGCGCGAGATTCGGTCTTCTGAAGCCAAGGCCCATCTTCCCCAATTGCTCGACGAGGTTGAGCGTGGTGAGACTCTGATCATCAGCCGGCACGGCCGCGCCATAGCCCGGTTGGTTCCCGAAATGGATCGCCGGCAGGCCGAAATCGACGGGGCCGGTGCCGCCATCGAGACGAGGCGCCACCGCGCCGGCCGGATCACCGTCAAGCAGATACTCTCGGCCCGCAACCAAGGGCGAGAACCCTGATGCCCTTCGTCCTCGACGCCTCCATTACGGCATGCTGGGCTTTTCGGGACGAAGACCATCCGCACGCCGATATGGCCCTGGCCCTGATGCGCACGGATGAAGCCCTGGTTCCGCTGATCGAAGGTGACGATTGACTCTGCGAGCCGCTTGGTAAACCAGGAGTTACCCCGGTCGATCGCTCTAACACTGTCCTGACAGGTGCGCTGATCCTCAGCACAATCGCCGAACCCGAAGGCGCACTCGTCACACTTCCTCTGGGCCAGCGTCCTGAGTTCTCCGCACTTTTCGCCTCACTCCGAGGCGTCTTCAATCGCCTGTTCCAGGGGGATCACTAGCTCGTATATTCGCGAAAGCTGGGTGCGGACCTCCGTACTCTTCTCCCCGATGACATCCGAATGTGCGCGATTGCCCGTCTCCGGGTCTGGGGAGTGTTCGACTCTCTGTCCCGGAATGGCGCGCACCCTACCGGCTTCGAACTGAACCACTGCGTTCTCGGCGGGCCTCCTTCCCCGGGCGCGTGTTCCCTGGGGAATAGCATATTTCTCCCAGTCCACTGACATGGATTTGCTGCCTTGTGGCCGATTCGAGAAGGCGGCAGGCTCAATTCCGTGGGATTTTATGAAGGTCTTGTGGACCCGGTGGTAGAGGCGGTCCCAGTCAGGGATAATTTCGACTTCCCAATTCATCGGCTATTCGCACAGCCAAACAAAGAGCCAATGGTTGGCGGCTTTGGTATCCAAAGTTCCCTTTACGATGCTTCCGCCCTGCCTGTTGTCCCCGTAGTAGTCTGCCCACTGGCTTTCGCCTGGCGGAATGTTGATCAAGAGTTCGTGACTTGCCAGGTTCCAGTGGAGGTCGATACTTCCATCCGCGACCGGCACAAGGGTGGGACTTTCAATTCCGCGACCGTATTTTGTCCACAATATGGACGCGTTTCTCCGCAAGAACTCCGTCGCTCTCTCCCACGTTGATTCTTCAACTGAACTGGCGTCTTCGCCGTCCCAACCCGGCTGTAAGGCCAAGATCTCGCGAGATGACTCGATAAGGTCATCGAGTTCTTGCAACGAATCAGGAGTCGTTAGTTCGCGTGACGGCATCGGGGTCAAAGACCAGAATCGGCAAGCTCCAGCTATCATTATGCCGGGAAAGGAAGGCGTTGTGTCAACAGTCCGTCCGGCCCGTCTCATGCTACCCTGGAATGTAGGGCTCCCGGACTTTGGGTGCCCGGTTTACCGCCATGCGAATCATCCTTTACAGCGGCAAGGGTGGCGTCGGCAAGACCAGCATTTCCGCCGCCACCGGTCTTGAACTCGCCCGGCGAGGCTATCGCACGCTGGTGATGTCGGTTGATCCCGCCCACTCGCTCACGGACTGCTTCGACCTCGAAAAGTCGCTCATGGATCACGAGGCGGGCAAGACAGTCAGCGTAGCCAAAAACCTTTGGATCCAGGAAGTGGATGTCCAGGAGGAAATTGGCCGGCACTGGGATGCCGTCTACGGTTACGTATCGGGCTTGCTGCACGTCTCCGGCCTGGAAGAAACGCTCTCTGAGGAACTGGCCATCTTTCCCGGCATGGAAGAAGTGAGCTCGCTGCTCTACGTTAACCAATACGTGCGGGAAAAGACCTTCGACGTGATCCTGCTCGACTGCGCGCCTACAGGCGAGTCGCTGCGCTTCGTCAGCATTCCCACCACGCTCGAATGGTACATGTCAAAGATCTTTAAGGTGGAGCGCCGGGTGGCCAAAGTGGTGCGGCCCATGCTTAGCACTTTCAGCTCCGTACCGCTCCCCGAAGAGAGCTACTTTGACAACCTTCAGGACTTGCATCGCAAGCTGGAAGGGATTGACAAGCTGCTGGCTGATCCCAAAATCACCACGGTGCGTCTGGTGACCAATCCCGAGAAGATGGTCCTGAAAGAGACACAGCGGGCCTTCACCTTTTTCTGCCTTTACGGGCTGACGGTGGATGCCGTGATTGTGAATCGCATCCTGCCGTCCGGCCTCACGGACAGCTTTTTTACCAGTTGGCGCGAGACGCAGGAGCGTTGGATTCAGGCCATCGAGGAGTTTTTCGCCCCGGTTGAGGTCTGGAAGGTCCCGCTGTTTCAGGACGAAGTCCTGGGCACTGACCGGCTGCGCGCGCTGGCCAAAAAGCTGTTCGCGGACCGCGACCCGGCGGAGTGCTTCTATGACCAGGCTCCTTACCGGTTCCGCAAAGTGGATGGAAATTACCAGTTGCGGCTCCGGCTGCCTTTCGTCACCGGTAAGGAGATCAACCTGCACAAGCATCTGGATGAGCTGATTATTCGCATCGGTGCGCTGAAGCGGCACGTCTCGCTGCCGCAGCGCATGGTCCAGTTTGAGCCTTTGAGCGCTCGCATCAAGGATGGCGAGCTTATCGTAGTACTGGGGAGGGAACATGCCCAGAAAAAAGCAGAATCGGACAAACGGCGCCCGGCGTGAGCCGGCCAATATTCCGCCGCTGGCCTTGTGGTTTGTGCGGGAGATTATGCCGCTCCTGCAACGGCGGCGAAAGCGGGCCTCGCGTTCCGCGCGGCACCTCAAAAACGCCGGCATCGAAGTGCTGGAGGCGATGCGCGTCTGCCTGGATGACGCCATCGAGTGGCTGCGCGAGGAAGATCGCTCCGCGCCCATGAAGCGCATTGAAGTGGAAGACTAGAGAAGCAGTGGCAAGTATAAGTGGCGAGTGATGAGAGCGGGCGGCCGAGGGCTCGGCTGTCAGCCTGCGGTTCTCTCCGGCCTCGTTTTTCCAGGGACTTCTGCAGTGGATTCCCGCTTTCGCCGGAATGACTGCGTCCGGGGCCTTCAAATAACACCAGAACCCCTGAGTGCCCTGGGGTGCGAGCGGTCGGATGGGGAAAAACCGGGTTTCTGACACCCCCCCCAGGGGGGGCCACCCATGCGCGCTAACGAACCCAAACGTGTATCATGCTGTATCAGCGTAGGTTAATGGCAATCGGGCGGCCTATTTGCCAAACGAGTCGAAAAAACGAACCCAAAACGCTAACACGCAGA